>Ga0187871_10002289_pt1 | contig 15747 bp, 7 predicted proteins | sample June2016WEW_16_1_FD_132988 | JGI IMG/M metagenome (GOLD analysis project Ga0187871, IMG submission 132988) | Peatland microbial communities from SPRUCE experiment site at the Marcell Experimental Forest, Minnesota, USA - June2016WEW_16_10 | ecosystem: Environmental > Terrestrial > Soil >... | reverse complement strand
GTTGATGCAGTTCACGAACCACACCGCGTTCCGCCAGAACCGGAGCGACTGAATCGAGCACCACCACGTTGGCCTGCGTCGAAACGATTTGCTCTAACATGTCGGGGCCGTAAGGTCCCGCCCCGACCACGTTGATGTCGTCCTTTTTCGACAAAATGCGCAACAAAGCTTCGCGCAATAGCCGGTTTTCGGCCACCAAGAAAACTGCGGCGACCGGTCCCGAAAATGCTGAAACAATAGTCCCCATCTGTTAACAACCTCGCCTCGTGCCGTTTCTTACCTGAAACCTTCCGCACTGGTTCTTGTAGTTCAATTTTTCTTACTTTCAAACGCTAGCTGCCTTGCAAACGTGAGGTCAAGGGTAAAGCTTGTCCGGAGAAATGGTGGTTCCTCCTGTGGGAAGCGTCTTTCAGGATTCCCGAAAATGGTCCCAACGGAGTCAAATGTGAACTCAAACTCATTACCGGAACGAGCGGGCGGAAGGTCTGCGTCTCCGAGCCGCCGCGAAGAATCAGAATTCTCACCGGAGGCTCCCTATGCCGAACCTTGACGGGCTACTGGGTGGATGTTAGATTTCCCTCCTGCACGTGAATCTCCGGAGGACATCGCTCTGAGTCGGGCAGGGAAGGCGCGTCATCCGGCCGATTTTCATCCAGCAAGCCCGAGTCGCCGCGACTTTCTCCTGCGCTGCTGCCAGGGAGTCTCGGCAGCGATGGTGCCAACTAACCTTCGCGGCTTCACTTTTACATTACTCGACCCTTTCGATTCTTCCACCACCACGACCGCATCCAACGGCGAGTTCCTGCTCCAGCCTCACTATCCTGCCCAACGGCCACTCGATGCCATACTGCTCAAGACGAATGCCGCCCTGGACGATTTCATCACCGAAAAATATCATGACCAGATCGCGGCTCTCCTTGCCGAGTGGAGTTCGAACCTGCTTCGATCTCCTCAGGATGTAGGCGTTCTTGAAAGAATTCTCGCTCGGGATTTCTCAGGATCTTCACTGCGCGCGACTAACTCGCGGCTCCTGCGTCCGGGTCCGATGGTTGAAGTCCACCGGAGCGACTTCGGTTCTTCAATGAATCTCGGTCGGAACGCCTTTGTTCAGGAATTGCGATCGGCCATGAGTGTTTTTTCCGAACTTGTGACTACGGAATTCCAAGTGACGAACATTGAAATCAGCTCAGGGTCTGCTTCTCAGCCTACCGAGCGGTTGCGGACTCGCGTGCGCTACGAGTTGGTAGGCGCCGGCGCTGGTTTCTATCGAGAGCAGCGAGTGGGGCACTGGGACCTCGAATGGAGAACCTCTTCGTCTTCTCCTAATTCAGCCTTTCAGGTGCAAAGCTGGCGAGCGCTTGACGAGACGCGAAGCCGCACTGCCTCGCCGGTTTTTATCGACGTCACCGAGCCGGTCCTCGGCGGCAATGCTTCATACTCTGCTCAGATGCTTCGTGGCGTCGACTACTGGAGGACGGTTCTCGACGCCGCCTGCGGCATCGACATCTACGGACACAATGGAGTTTCGGTCGCGGACATTGACAATGACGGCTTCGACGATCTCTACGTTTGCCAGCCGGCGGGCCTTCCTAACCGCCTTTATCGCAACCGTGGCGATGGAACGTTCGAAGACATCACGGAAGTGTCTGGCCTGGGGATTCTCGATAACACAGCGTGCGCGATCTTTGCCGACTTCGACAACGATGGACGCCAGGATGTAGTCGTCGTGCGCGCGAGCGGCCCGCTTTTATTTTTAAACCAAGGCGGCCGCAAGTTTCGAGCGAAGCCCAACGCATTTCGATTCGCCAACCCCCCGCAGGGGACTTTCACCGGCGCGGCCGTTGCCGATTATGACCGCGACGGATGGCTGGATATTTATTTTTGTCTTTACGCCTATTACCAGGGAACCGACCAATACAAGTATCCCGTGCCCTATCACGGCGCCGAAAATGGTCCTCCCAACTTCATGATGCGGAACAATCGCGATGGAACCTTCCGCGACGTGACCGAGCAATCAGGACTCAATCAAAACAACACGCGCTACAGTTTCTGCTGCGGGTGGAGCGACTACAACGGAGATGGGTGGCCTGACCTTTATGTTGTGAACGATTTCGGGCGCAAGAATCTCTACCGCAACAACGGCGACGGAACTTTTGCCGACATAGCTCCGCAGACCGGCGTGGAGGACGTCGGCGCTGGCATGAGCGTTTGCTGGTTCGATTACGGCAACGAGGGCGTCGAGGATCTTTACGTCGCCGACATGTGGACCGCCGCCGGCGAGCGCATTACAGCTCAGGAAATCTTCAGGAAAGACTCGCCCGAAGCAATTCGGGCCCTTTATCGAAAACATGCCATGGGCAATTCGTTGTTTCAAAACATTAGGTTGCGCGATAGCGCCCCTCGCGATATTGAAGAATCGTTTCGGGACCAGACAGCTTCCGCCGGAGTTGGGATGGGACGCTGGTCGTGGTCGAGCGACGCATTTGATTTCGACCACGACGGCTTTCTCGATCTCTACATCGCCAACGGCATGATTTCTGGCGTATCACGAGAGGATCTGAATAGTTTTTTCTGGCGGCAAGTGGTCGCGAAGTCGCCCGACCAAGCGAAGCCTTCGCATCACTACGAACAGGGATGGAGCGCTATCAACGAACTCATTCGCTCCGACGGTACCTGGAGCGGGTTTGAACGGAATGTGTTCTACGCGAATAATCGGGATGGGACTTTTTCCGACGTTTCTGGCGCCGTAGGGATGGACTTTATCGAAGACGGCAGAGCATTTGCCCTCGCTGATTTCGATCACGACGGCCGGCAAGAAGTGTTCTTAAAAAATCGCAACGGCCCGCAGTTGCGCATTGTTAAAAACGTGATCGGGAATCTGCCGCCGTCGATTGTTTTTCTGCTTCGCGGCACGAAGAGTAATCGTGATGCCATCGGCGCCACGGTTACAGTCGAAACTGCATCGGGCCGCCAGACTCAAATGCTTCAAGCCGGATCAGGATTTCTCTCCCAGCACAGCAAGGAAGTATTCTTCGGCTTGGGAGATGCCACCGAAAAAGATTCCGTGCGAGCATCGATCCGCTGGCCGAGCGGTTTAGTACAGAATCTTCATGACCTTCCCGTCAATCACAGAGTCTGGGTAAAAGAGGGAACTGATACTTTTCGCCTTGAGGCGTTCAAAACGTCACAGTCATTGCGTGGCCAGTTTGCCGGGGCCCCACCCCAGGAAACTCCAGCCCTTCCTGCGGCGGTTGAAACCTGGCTGTTCGCGCCTGTGGCCGCTCCGGATTTTTCTCTTCCCGACTTGACCGGAGCTGCACGGACTTTGGCAGCGTTCCGCGGCAGACCCGCGCTGCTCTATTTCTGGGTCGCACAATCCTCAGCCTGTCAGGAGGATTTGAAAGTGTTCGAGCGTGTCCATGTGCGATGGACCGCTCAGGGCCTTCGACTCCTCACCGTGAACGTGGACAATCCTGCCAACGTCGAAAACTTGAAAGCGTTGGCTCGCGAGCAAGGGCTAACATTCCCCATCCTTCGCGGATCGGATGACGTGGCTGGCATCTATAACATCCTCTACCGTTATTTGTTTGACCGGCATCGTGACCTTAGCCTGCCAACATCTTTCTTGCTGGATGACAAAGGGCAAATCGTTAAGGTGTATCAGGGGTCTGTAAACCCTGGCCAGGTTGAACAAGACGTTCGACGAATTCCTCAGAATGACACGGAGCGATTAGGGCGAGCGCTGCCGTTTCCTGGTGTAACTGAGACGTTTGAGTTCGGGCGCAACTATCTCTCCTATGGCTCGGTCTTTTTTCAGCGTGGCTATTTCGATCAGGCCGCATCGTCGTTCCAGCTTGCTCTTCGCGACGATCCATCGAGCGCCGAGGCGTGCTACGGCCTGGGAAGCTCCTATCTGAATCAGCAGAAAACGGCTGAAGCGCGGGCGAGTTTCGAGCGTGCCACCAAGCTTCATGCGAGCTATCCGGACACTCTGGCGAACGCCTGGAACAACCTCGGTCTTCTCGCGACGCGGGAAGGCCAAACGAAGGAAGCGATACTTTGTTTTCAGAAAGCCCTGCAATCGAGTCCCGATCATCTGATTGCTCTGAACAATCTGGGCAACGCATATCGCGCGCAGAAAAACTGGGGTGAGGCTCGCAAAACCTTTGAGCGCGCTCTTGAGGTCAGCCCCGACGATTCCGAGGCGAACTACGGCTTGGGGATGGTCTTCGCACAAGCCGACGATACAGTGCATGCCTACGAATATCTGCAGAGAGCTTTGAAGTCTCGTCCCGCGTACCCCGAAGCGCTGAACAACCTAGGAATACTTTACTTGCGCACTCAACGGCGGGACGAAGCGGTCGCGACCTTCGAAGAGTGCATCAGGTTTGTACCGGCCTTCGATCAGGCTTATCTAAATTTGGCCCGTGTATATACCGTGGAGGGCACGCCAGATAAAGCTCGCGCAGTCCTGATCGATCTACTCAAACAGCATCCTGATCACGCGCAGGCGCGAAGCATGCTGGAAGAACTTGCACAATAGAACTGATCATTTTGCTTGGCGTGCCTGCGGTCAGCACATCCGCAGAGCCGTGTCCCGATTGCAGATGGCGATTCGAACGGCTAGAATTGCGGCCAACGCGCAAGTTTGATTTCGATTATTCCCCGACTTGCGCATGGCTTATGGGCCGCTTCCCCGCCGCAAACCACTCTCGTCTTGCTGCCTGCATTGTGGCGGTGAGCATGATACTCGTTGCGACACCGTTTCAGGGACAATCGGCTGATGCAAGGCCTGCGCCTTCAGCGACAGCAACAGTTCAGGGGGTCGTGCGAGATTCGAGCGGACACCCGGTCGCCGACGCTTCCGTTTGCCTGCAGGCCAAGGACACGCAAGCTCTCAAAGTGCGCACCGATTCGGCAGGAGCCTATCGCTTTTCGACGGTTCCTCAAGGCGAATACCTACTGATGGCGGAGATGCCTGGCTACAGTGTTGCAACTTTCGAACCTATTGTTCTCGGGACCAAAGGATCCAGAACGATTGACTTGATTCTCGAGTCGGCAAAAACTATCGCGCGGCAAAATTCCAAGGAGCGTCCTGAGTTCTTCGACGAACCTCACTTCACCGTGGCTGGTGTTACCGATACCACGAGTCTCGGCGGCCACGGTTCCGATACGATTGTGCGAAACAGAGAAGCCGTGGTCGAGGCAACAGTTTCTCTGAGCCCGCCATTACCCCGCAGCCTCGCACCTTCTTCAGACAATGCAACGAAGGAAAGATCCCTGCGCGACGTCGTTGAGCACCAGCCGGAAAGCTTTGATGCGAACCACCAGCTCGGGACTTTGCTTGTCGCTGAGGGGAAATCACAGGAGGGACTTCCCTACCTGGAGCAGGCTTCTCGACTGAATCCAGGCGATTACGATAATTCCTACGAACTCGCAATCGCACTCGCCGACAGCGGTAATTACGCCAAGGCGCGCACATCTCTTCGAGCACTGTTCGCTACAGGGAATAAGTCTGCTCAGGAGAAGGCCGAGCCGCATCACTTGCTCGGTGAGGTTGACGAGAAGCTGGGCGATTCGCTGGAGGCGGTGCAGGAGTATCAGCGTGCGGCGGAACTGAATCCGACCGAATCGAATCTCTTCGATTGGGGGGCCGAACTGCTGGTGCATCGCGCGGCTGACCCGGCCCTCGAAGTCCTTGCCAAAGGCAATCGCCTGTACCCAGATTCGGTCCGCATGCTATCGGGTCTGGGGGCAGCCTGGTACGCTCGTGGTTCCTTCGACGAGGCGGCGCAGCATCTGTGCGAAGCGTCGGACCTCGATCCTAACGATTCGAATCCTTACTTGTTGATGGGAAAAATGCAGGCTGCCGAGACCGTTCCATCCGAGGCGATCATCGAGAGGCTTGGACGATTCGCCAGGCTGCAACCTGAGAATGCGCTGGCCAATTACTATTACGCTGTAGGTCTTATGAAGCGACGGAAGTCCCCTGAGGACGTGGCAGACTTGGCGCAGGTGAAGTCTCTGTTAGAGAAGGCTGTCCATTTCGACCCAAAGTTCGGCGCCGGCTACCTGCAACTCGGGGTTCTCTATTCGGAACAAAAAAATTTCTCCAACGCAATCGCTGCCTATCGTCAGGCGATTGAAGCCAATCCTCGACTCGAAGAAGCCCACTTTCGGCTGGCGCAGGCCTACCGGCAAGCCGGAGAAACTGCGAACGCACAAGCTGAGCTGCAGCTGTACGATCAAATATCAAAGGAAAAATCAGAGGAAACCGAACGGCAGCGGCATGAACTCCAGCAGTTTGTCTACGAGTTGCGGGGCACGACGTCAGCGCCTCAACAATAGGGATGCAATCTTCGATGGCCCACTGAGGGCAAATCTACTGGACCTGAAGCGACTCCCCCAGCTGCCCTAGAAATTAAGCCTCAGAGCAAACTGAACTAGACGCGGGTTATTCACCGTGTTGTTGATTACTCCGAAACTGGAGGGAGTGTTTATGTCTTGCTCTCCATTAGTGCCGCCGAGACCGTTCAAGAAGAACTGGGCATGGTTGAACAGATTAAAGAATTCAGCCCGGAACTGCAGATTCATTGCTTCGCGGAAGGACAAAGGAAAGTCCTTGATGATCGAAAAATCCGTGTTTACAAAACGTGGGCCGTAAACCGGAGCGCGCGGGGCTGTTCCAAGTTCGCCGACTATAGTCTGCTGAGGAGTGCCCGGATTAATTACAAAGGTTGGGGCCTGCTCGAAAGCGCAGGGATTGAACCAGTTTTGCTTCGTATGTATAGCTGACGGCGCGACACAACCGGGGTTGCCTGCGACCGGACCTGCCTTGTTGGGATTGCCGACTTCGTTCGGACGCTGAAGAGTACAACAGTTGTAATAGAAGAAGACTCCCGATTCATCGGCGCTATCGACCACAAACAGCGGGAAACCGGAGGTGGCTCTTTCAATCAAATTCACTTGCCAATGCCCGAGGATGGCATTGGTGGCTCCGCTCCAGTTGCTGCCGAACTTCTTGCCCTTGCCGAATGGCAACTCGTAAAGAATACTGGCGGTAAAGCTGTCATTGAGGTTCAACTGAGACAAACCCCAATCCAGTTTATTAAATCCGGGGAGGGGGAAATACAACGCGCCAGGGCTGGTCCCCAGGCCATCCGTCAGGCCGGAGTCGAAATTGCGGGAATAGGTGTAGCCGATCAAGGCGTAGAGGCCATGCCGCGCGCTCTTCGTTTCAGCTTTGACCAGGAGAGAATCATAACGGGCTTGGCCGATGCTGTTGTTGGTGTAAACGCTCTGAAAAGGTGCGGCGTACGGGTACGGTTGAAAGCCGCAGCCTACGGTGTAACCCTGCACGAAGCCACACGCGCTGGGTGATGCAATGTTTTCGTTCAACTGACTCACCAGAATGTGAGCGCTGCGGGAGCCAGCATAGCCCGCCGTCAGCACCACATTTCCGGGCAATTGGCGCTCCACATTCAGATTAAATTGTTGAATCACACCCTGCTTGAAGTTGCGGTTCTGAGACTGAATGGATCCTGTGTAGAATTCGGGGTTTACAGGCGAGCTATAAACCGCTCCGGCGCCTCCGTCGACGGTAGTAGTAGAGGGGGTAGTGACCGGCAGAAGAAAACCACCCGAGAGAGAACCCACGGCGCTGCCATAGGCGAAACAAAAGGTACAGGGATCTACTTCCGCAAAGTAGGGCGGGTTCTGCCACAGTCCCTGTCCACCCTGATTCCACGCGGAATCGTGGACGATGCCATAGCCTCCGCGGATAGCGGTTTTCTCACTTCCCATGGGTTTCCACGCGAATCCGATTCGCGGTTCGAGGGCAGTCTTGTCAAACTCGATGCCAGCGCGTCCGTCGGTAGGGATGCATACCGTGCAGCCGCTTATACCTGGACTGCCTGACGGCACGTACCACTTAAGGCTCACAACGTCGAAGTTCGCCTGCCGATTGGCCTCCTCGGTTTCCGGTGTCGCAAGGGACCAGGCGAATCCGAGGTTCAAAGTCAAATTGCTCGTGACCCGCCAATTGTCCTGCACGAAGGGACGAAAGAGCTTCCAGCGGCGGCCGGTCGTCCCGCCCAGGAACGTCTGATCATGGGCCGCAAAGGTTCCCATCCCGCCTAAGAGAACATCGGATATGTCGTCGCCAGTCTGAACGCCCGATTCCGAAGCAAAACCGTCCTGGAACGCGTTGTTTCTTACATTCATCTGCTCGGCGCGAAATACCAGCCCGAAGCGGATCTCGTGTTTACCGCGAATCATGTCGAGCGTGTCGGAGAGCGAATACACGTTGGTCCCACCCTGGTAGGGGGCGTATCCGCGATCCCCGATAGAAAAGTAGGCGGACATGGAGAACGAGGTCATACCGCAGCTCACGCACTCTTGGGGCGACTGGTTCAGGCTCGCGGGGTAGCCGGTTAAGTCATCGCACGAACTGGCCAGGTTCGCGCCCAGGATGCCGAGCACGGCTGATTCGCATGTGCCGGTTCCATAGGAAAGGATGTGGTTGAAGATTCGGTTGTAGCCGGCAGTGAACTGGTTGATCAGGTTCGCGGAAAAAACGTGAGTCTCCGTGCCCACTACGTTGCGGCCGTGGTTTTCAATGTGCTGGTTGCTGCCAAAGGCATTGGCTTCTGACCAAGTCGGCGAACCGCCTGGGACAAAGTTTGTTGCCTGGTCGTAACTGAAGCGCGCGAAAACAGAATCCTTGCTGGAAAAATTGTGGTCGAGACGGACGTCCCAAGTCCCCTCATTCAGCTTTCTCACCGGCTGGTTGGCGTAGTTATACCCTGTGCCGCTTACATTCGGGGCAGGATAAAGCGCGATTACCTTTGCGCCGATTGGATTCACCAGGGCCGCGGGAATTATGCTGCAATTCTGGCCCGTCGGCTGCGTTCCGTTCGCCGGATCGACCGGCTCGGGTGTGTTGGTGTTGGGTACGCACTGAAACGGCGTCCCTCCCGCAAAAGGATTCGTGGGTTGTATGCCCAGAGGATCGCCGCTGAAATCATAGTTGCCATTGGCGTCGGGCGTCGTCATTCCAGTGGTCGGAACGAACCCGGTGAAGGGCACGCCCTCGCGCTCCATCTTGGCCTGATAATCGAGAAAGAAAAAGGTTTTGTCCTTCTGAATCGGACCGCCCAGCGAACCTCCGAACTGATTCAAATTGAATTTTTGCTTAGACGTAAAGAAATAGCGTGTTGCGTCAAGGTCGGTGTTGCGGAAAAACTCAAACAGAGAACCATGCCACTGGTTTGATCCTGACTTTGTCGTAACCAATACCACCGGCCCGGCGCGCTCTCCGTATTCAGCCGAGTAGTTGTAGGTCAATACCTTGAATTCCTGGATGTCGTCGATCGAGGAGAAAATAGCAATGCCGCCCTCGTCGAGTTGGTTGTTGTCGTTTCCATCGAGCAGCCAGTCGGTTTCCTGTTCGCGGGAACCGCCGACGGAAAGTGAGAACGATCCGCGCGTCGCCGCTTCGCTGCTGGCGGCGCTGGTGAAGAAACTCACTGGACTGGTTGATGTGGTCGTGCCCGGCGTCAGCGTCGCCAGTTGCGTGAAGTTGCGGCCATTCAATGGGAGGTCAGCGACCTCCTCCGAGGTGATGACCTGTCCGAGAGTTGGGTTCGCCGTTTCAACGGCTACTTCGGTGGCACTGACTTCGACGGTGGACGAGACCGAAGCCGGGATGAGGGTGAAATCCACTTCGCGATGTTCGTCGACTTGCAGCCGGGCGTCCTTTTGCTCGGAAGGCTGGAAGCCCTGGGAGTCCACTCGAATCGTGTAGAACGCTACAGGCAGCAGCGGGATCAGGTAATGTCCCGAGTCGTCCGTCTTCGCCTCGCGCGCGAGGCCCGTACCCTGCGATGTAACCTTAACTGTCGCTCCCGCGATTACAGCGCCTGCTTTGTCGGTGACAGTGCCCGAAAAACTGCCGGAAGCCTGGCCATGCATGAGCGGACAGATCGAGAATGCAAGCGAAAAGACAAAGACAACGAGCAGCGCCCTCTTATGCAGCATTGCAACCCTTTCGGCGGCCCCATACCGCAGGAAACACTCTCCCCTTGGCATACTCTGGGAGGTTTTGTGCTGTAGGACGGCCTTATAAATCTCCGCTCCGCCCGAAGTCAAGACTTTTCGGCAGCATGAAAATATTAGCTGCCACTTTGATTCCCGTTTGTAACAGGTTCGTAACAATAGCCGCCGCGTTCTCGGAGAATTCGTTCCTTGTTTCTGGGCCATGAGGCGAAAGCCGGAACTAACTTCGCGCTTGAGCGGCCCACTCTGCATCGAAACGTGCGCGATCATAGAAGGACTTCTGCGTTCCGACGCCGGTAGTCGAAAGGCCGGCATACAGATTGGCGCGCCGCACTGCTTCTCGTTCCGGTATTCCTTCCGCGAGGAACACGGCGAAGCTTCCGATGAATGCATCGCCCGCCCCAGTGCTGTCGATACTTTTCACGGCAAATGCAGGCACGTGTTCGCTTATCCCGTGGCCTGCCAGGAGCGATCCTTTGGCTCCCAGAGTAATGATGACGCGGCGAATGCCGCCCCCTATTAGTTTCTCCGCGCATTTCTTCGCGTCTTCGACATTCCGAACGGAATTTCCGGTGATGCTTTCAGCCTCGCTCTCATTCGGAACCAAGTAATCGAGATCGGTAAGAGCCCGCATGTCGACGGGCTGAGCAGGCGCTGGGTTCAGGATGCAGCGAATCCCGTGCTCTCGCGCAAATGCCACCGTGTAATAGACGGTTTCAAGTGGGATCTCAAACTGCAGGACGATGCAATCGGCGGCCTTCAACCCTTCCGCGGCTGCGTCAACATCCGCCGGGCTCACTGCGTCGTTGGCCCCTTTCACCACCAGAATGCGGTTTTGTCCATTAGGCTCGACGAATATCGGCGCGACGCCGCTCGATAATCCCTCAACCTGTTTCACTTGCGTTGTATCGATCCCAAGCTTCTTAAAGTTATCAATGGTGGCCGGACCGAACAGGTCGCTCCCAACTCGCGCCACCATGAACACATCGGCGCCGCACAGACGAGCAGCGACTGCCTGATTCGCACCTTTGCCGCCGAATCCGAGGTGGAATTCCTGGCCAAATATCGTCTGCCCAGGCTTCGGAAACTGGTCCGCGAATGTTGTCAGGTCGATGTTGGCACTTCCAACCACGGCGATGCGAGGGCGTCTTGCCATATTTTTTCGTTGGAACCCAAAGAAGGCCGAGTTTATTGGCCGCTGTCGATTGTGTCAACGGAGATGGCATTACGCTGACCACTGCGGCGGACGGTTCGCCTGCAGGTTTCTGCTATAGTTGCGTTCCTCGGAGGTCGCATCCCATGCCCCGAAATGTGCGTTGTGCTTTGATCCAGGCCAGGAATGCGCTCAGCACGGAGCGCCCCCTTGCCCAGATCAGAAAAGCCATGATCGACAAGCACCTGAAGTTAATCGAGCAGGCGGCTCGAAAAAAAACGCAGGTGCTGTGCCTGCAGGAGCTTTTCTATGGCCCTTATTTTTGTGCGGAGCAGAATGAGCGCTGGTATGAATTGACCGAGCGAGTGCCTGATGGTCCGACCGTCCGCCTGATGCAAAAGCTTGCAGCGAAATATCGCATGGTAATCGTGGCTCCAGTTTATGAAGAGCAGATGCCAGGGGTCTATTTCAATACTGCGGCGGTGATCGACGCTGACGGCCGCTATCTGGGGAAATATCGCAAGCACCACATCCCGCACTGCCACCCCGGATTCTGGGAGAAGTTCTACTTCACGCCGGGCGATCTTGGATACCCTGTGTTCGAAACAAAGTATGCGCGAGTCGGCGTTTACATTTGTTACGATCGCCATTTCCCCGAGGGTGCGCGAATCCTAGGGTTAAACGGTGCGGAGATTGTGTTCAACCCTTCTGCGACGGTTGCCGGTCTTTCAGAATATCTCTGGGAGCTTGAGCAGCCCGCGCATGCCGTGGCCAACGGTTACTTCGTGGGCGCAATCAACCGGGTCGGCGTCGAGAAACCGTGGAGCATCGGAGAGTTTTACGGCAAGAGCTATTTCTGCAATCCGCGCGGCAAGATTATTGCGCAGGCCAGGCGGGACAAAGACGAAGTCGTAGTAGCAGATCTCGATCTCGACATGATCGCCGAAGTCCGCAAGGTATGGCAGTTCTTCCGCGATCGCCGGCCGGAAAGCTATGGGCCGCTCACAGCACAGACTGGCGAAGCCGCTGCCGCGGACTGAAACAGCAGACTGATACACATGACGACGCCCGAATCTTTGCATCGATCTCGAATCGAATCCAGTCCCCTCTACAATCCAGACCTTGCGCCCACACAAGCCAACCGCCGGCATTGGGGCACCTATAACTTCGCGGCGTTGTGGATTTCGATGTCGGTGAACATCCTTACCTACATGCTCGCAGCGAGCTTGATTCAAGGCGGGATGAACTGGAAACAGGCGGTGATGACGATTTTTATCGGTAACGTCATCGTGCTTGTTCCGATGCTGCTGAATTCGCACCCCGGGGCTAAGTACGGGGTTCCGTTTCCAGTGTTAGCTCGTGCGTCGTTCGGAGTGCTGGGCGCAAATGTGGCCGCGGTTCTGCGGGCGCTGGTGGCGTGCGGGTGGTTCGGTATTCAAACCTGGATCGGCGGCGAAGCCATCAGCACTCTGCTGGCCACGCTCGCTCCGGGCTGGAAAAGCTTTCCCTACGCGACCGCCATTTGCTTTCTTCTGTTCTGGTTGATCAACCTCGCCGTCATTCTCATGGGGATTGAATACATCCGCATTCTGCAGGGCATCAGCGCGCCCATACTGCTAGGTGTCGGTTTGCTGCTGTTGGCGTGGGCCTATCGTAGTGCGGGCGGCTTCGGTCCCATGCTGGCTGCGCCTTCGCGGTTTAGCAACTTTGCCGACTTCCTGAAGTTTCTGATTCCAGCCTTGAATGGCACGGTGGGATTCTGGGCAACGGTGTCGTTGAATATTCCCGACTTCACGCGATTCGCACGCAACCAGCGGGAACAGGTTATCGGACAGGCTGTTGCTTTGCCCACAACAATGACTCTGTACGCCTTTATCGGTATCGCCGTAACGTCGGCCACAGTAGTAATTTACGGGACGGCAATTTCTGACCCGGTGCAATTGCTCAGCCGTTTTCATTCACCCGTGGCTGTGATTATCTCGCTTGTAGCGATTCTTCTGGCTACACTCAACGTCAACATCGGGGCCAACGTAGTTTCGCCGGCAAACGACTTCTCCAATCTATGGCCTCGGCGAATCAGCTTTCGCACCGGCGGTGTGATCACCTGCTTCATGGGGATTGCGCTGATGCCGTGGAAACTGCTCGCCGACTACAAAACATTCATCCTGGGCTGGCTGGGCGGCTACGCCGCTTTTCTTGGACCGGTCGCGGGCATCATGATTTGCGATTATTTCGTTCTGCGGCGATGTGTTCTGCAAGTGGACGATCTTTATCTTCGGGGCGGAATCTACGAGTATTCCAAAGGTTTCAACTGGCGGGCAGTGACTGCGCTAGTGCTGGGAGCAGGAACAGCGCTCATCGGGCTGGCGGTTCCATCGGTGCGTGCTCTTTATGACTATTCGTGGTTTGTCGGTTTTGCGGTTTCTTTTGTAGCTTATTACGCGATAATGACGTTTCGGCGTCCGGTTGCGCTTTCGCCGATGGCGGCATCGTAGCTTCAGCGTTCTCTCTTCGCGATTTCCTGAAACGCCGGCAAAACTTCGCGCTGATAGATGGCGAGCGACTCTTCCTCGTCCCCGCACATCAGATACAAATTGAACTGCGTGACCCCTACGCTGGCCAGCTTTTTTATTTTCTCGTGATGAGCCTTCACCGGTCCCACCACGCAGAACCGATCTACCACTTCGTCAGAAACAAAGTTCGCGTTGCCGCTTTCCACCACGCAGTGGTGTAAATAGTCATAGCCGCCTCGATCCTGCACGTAAGAAGTGAGCGCCGCAGGCAAATCCTGTGGCTTGTACTGCCGGATAAGATCCATCACGTGGTTTGAAACCAGCGCCGGGAACCAACGCACGCGTTCGCGCGCCACCGCTAAATCATCGGAAACCCAAACCGGAGCTGCCGCCATTACCTCGATCTCACCCGGGTCGCGTCCACCAGCGATAGCGCCCTCTCTTACGAACCCCATGCACCAGGAAATCAAATCAGGATCGGCAAACTGAAGAACGATTCCGTCAGCGACACGACCCGCCATGTGCAGCACCTTGGGCCCGTATCCCGCAATCCAAACGCGCGGTGAAACTTTGGCCCAGGTTAGCCTCGTCGACTGACCCTCATATTCGATTTCGCGGCTGGCGGTGAGATCGCGGAAGATTTTTACCGCAGTTTCCAATTGCGACCAACTCACTGGCTTCTTGCCGAGCACACGTCGAGAGCTGTCTCCCCTTCCGATGCCCAGCTCCATCCTTCCACCTGAAATCAGATTCAGCGTAGCGAACAGGCTCGACGTAACTGTAAGATCGCGTACCGCGGGGTTTGTGACCAGGGTGCCCAGTCGCATCCGTTGCGTGTTCGCGGCCATCAGTGTGAGCAAAGGGTAGGGGTCCATCCACAAGATATGAGAATCGAAGAGCCATCCGTACTGGAACCCGCCAGCTTCGGCCTGCCTTGTCAGACCGACGATGCGCTCAACTGAGATGTCTGGCTTCAGCGTAATGCCAAACTGCATGGCCCGCTCCTTTTTGTTGTTAAACAATGAGCTCAAGCAATAACACAAACTGAGGAGCGGCAGTTTAGCATAGAATTCATTTTTCATCTCAGCCATGCTTCATCCCGATAGGAGCGAAGAGATCGATGGGATTTGACACGATCATTGCCTGCGGATCCGTGGTCACGGCAACGGATACCTATCTGGCCGACGTTGCGATCACGGACGGAAAGGTCGCAGCCATCGGCAAGGATCTGCCTCGACAAAATGCCACGAAAGTATTGGACGCATCGGCGAAATATGTTTTGCCTGGCGGCATCGATGTTCATACCCATCTCGACATGCCGTTCGGCGGCACGACGAGCGCCGACGATTTTGAAACCGGCACGCGGGCAGCGGCCTTCGGCGGAACGACCACGCTGATCGACTTTGCCATTCAGTACAAAGGCCAGCCCTTACGCCAAGCATTCGAGACCTGGATGGAGAAGGCTTCGAAGAAAGCCGTCTGCGACTATGCCTTTCACTGCATCGTTACAGACATTGGCAATGGTCAACTCCAGGAGATGAACGCTTTGGTGGGCGAGGGAGTGACTAGCTTCAAGCTCTTCATGGCCTATCCCGGCGTTTTCATGCTCGATGACGCCAGCATCTTCCGCGCGCTGCGGACCACCGCAAAAAACGGCGGGCTCATCTGCATGCACGCCGAGAACGGCAGCGCAATCGACGTCATCGTGCAGCAGGCGCTGGCCGAAGGGAAGAAGGCGCCGAAGTATCACGCGTTGACCCGGCCTACAACGGCCGAGGCTGAAGCCGTGTCGCGGGCGATTGCGTTAGCCGAGATGGCTGGCGCTCCTATCTACATCGTGCATCTGAGCTGTAATGAGGCTCTCGAGAAGGTGCGGGAGGCGCGCGATCGCGGGCTTCCCGTCTATGCTGAAACCTGTCCGCAGTATTTGTATCTGTCGATCGAGAACTTTGACGTTCCCGACTTTGAAGGCGCGAAATATGTTTTTACTCCGCCGCTTCGGGAAAAGTGGCATCAGGAAAAACT
>Ga0187871_10002288_pt1 | contig 15754 bp, 11 predicted proteins | sample June2016WEW_16_1_FD_132988 | JGI IMG/M metagenome (GOLD analysis project Ga0187871, IMG submission 132988) | Peatland microbial communities from SPRUCE experiment site at the Marcell Experimental Forest, Minnesota, USA - June2016WEW_16_10 | ecosystem: Environmental > Terrestrial > Soil >... | reverse complement strand
GAATGCGCCAGCGCCTGGCGAAGCGTAACGGTTCCCATGAAATCCTGTTCAAAATTGCCGGGCTGGTAGGGGCGATTGTCGAACAGGAAGGTCGTCGGTTGATCGACTACTGTTGTGGCTGGAGTCAAAATCGTCGAGCCGCCTTTGATCGCGGTATCCAGCGCCGCGGCGTATACGAAAGGCTTGAACGTGGAACCGGGCTGACGCTCGGCCGTCACATGGTTCAACTGGCTCGATCCATAGTCGCGTCCGCCAACCAGCGCTTTGATCTCGCCCGTGTGCGGATCGAGCGCAATCAAGGCTACCTGCGGCTGGCCGGGTGGAATCGGATCGTGACGCTTGCGAAGCTGCTCATCCACATTCTGCATGCCGATCCGCACGGCTTCCACGGCCGCGCGCTGCAGGTCCATATCGAGCGTGGTGTAGACGTAATCGCTCTGCGGATCGTGCTCTCCAAGCCGGCTCTGCAGTTCGTCGTTCACCAGGTCCAGGAAGTATTGCGAACTTACCGATTCCATATCTCCCGGCCGCACCTGGATTGGTGAAGCGGCAGCGGCCCGGCATTCCTCGGCGGTGAGGACGCCATTTTCATGCATCAGGCGTAAGACGAGGTTGCGGCGATCTTTGGCGCGATCCGGATTGCGGAATGGGTTGTAGTAGCTGGGCCGCTGCACCATACCGGCCAGCAAGGCCGCCTCCGGCAGGTTCAACTGAGAGATATCTTTCGCGAAGTAGGCGCGGGCGGCTTCGCCGAAGCCGTTGATACTGAATGTGCCGCGCCGGCCCAGATAGACCTGATTGGCGTAATATTCGAAGATCTGCCGCTTGGTCAGTGTATGCTCCAGGTGCATGGTGATGAAGAGTTCTTCGGCTTTGCGCTTCCAGTTCTTATCCGGCGCCAGCCACAGGCCGCGCGCAAGCTGCATGCTCAGCGTGGATGCTCCCTGCTCCTTGCGCCCGTCCCTGACATCCACGTAAGCGGCCTTTAGAATGCGGAACAGGTCGAAGCCGCCGTGCGAGAAGAAATGTTTATCTTCAACGGACACGACGGCGTTCACCAGCGCCGGAGGTATTTCCGAGAATCTGACCAGCCGGCGCTTCTCGCGGCTGCGGTCCTCCAGGTTGGTGATCAGATGCGGTGGAAACTCGTACTGCTGGCGAGCCGTGTTGTCGTCGAGCGAGATGATGCGCGCCACTTTGCCGGCGGAAAAATAGACCGCCGCGGGTTCTTGCTCCGAGTCGGCTTCACGGCCGGGGAAGATCGCCAGGGCGTCCGAACGCATTTCAAACCAGCCCACGGGGTTGCTTCGCGAACTGCTGTAGCCGTTTTCCTGAAGATAGGTAATGGAGGCGGGCAGCGACAGGCGGTCCCCAACGGAAATCAAGTGCGGGCCGGCAAAGATGTTCAACGTTCCGGCGAACACTCCATTTCGTAGCTTTTGATTGGTCATCCGGGCGAACTTAATGTAGTAACCAATAATGAAGACGACAAGAATGGCGCAGACAATGTACAAAATCCTCGCCGCCCGGGTGTTATACCAAGCCGGCCGGTTCGGCGGCGGCTTATTCTCGGACCCCGGTTTCGGCTCTGGAACAGTCCCGGCGTTCGGTAAACCGGTATCGTCGGACACGGATGGCACCTCCTGCATTCCAATTGAACGGCACGCCGCATGCCATCGGGTAAGGTGTGGATAAGCACGCCGTAGTCCTTGGCAGCTAAACTGCTCTACAAGTTTGTGGAGGAGAGTTCGATATGTTTCTGATCCTTTTCTTTGTGCTTCTTGTGCTGTGGGCTATGGGCTTCCTGGCATTCCATGTCGCCGGCGGCTTGATCCACTTGCTGCTCGTTGTGGCCGTAATTTCCCTGGTCCTGCATTTCGTGCGCGGCACGCGTACGGTTTGAGAATGAAGCCGCTTTTGTGGTTGTTGTCGGCTGCGCTGCTTTCCGTTCCAGCCGGGGCGCAGGTGCGGAACGCCGGGCGCGTGAAGGCTCGCGCGCCCCTCTTTGAAGCCGCCGACATCAACGATCCGAATATAACGCCGTCCATCGGTCTTAATGCCAAGGGCTCGTCCGTGGTACGGGTGCAGATATTGCTGGATCGGGCGCATTTTTCGTGTGGCGAAGTCGATGGGAGCTACGGCAGCAATCTGGAGAAAACCGTCAGCGCCTTCGAGCGAGCCCACGATCTCCCAGCCAACGGCGCGGTAGAGTCGGATATATGGGCCTTGCTGAATGCGGACCAGGCGCCCGCCCTCTTCACCTACACGATTACCGGCGACGACCTGAAAGGCCCGTTTGTCAAATTGCCGGCGGATCTTATGGAGCAAGCTAAGTTGCCCTATCTGGGATACGAATCGCCATTGGAAGAGTTAGCCGAGAAGTTTCATTCCAGCCCTAGCTTATTAAAGGCCCTCAATCCTGAGAGCGCTTTCGAGCAAGAAGGCGAATCCATCGTGGTTCCAAATGTGATCACCATGCCGCCGGGCCACGCCGCGTCGGTCATGGTCTCCAAATCGGACAGCTCGGTTACCGCCCTCGATGCCGATGGAAAGATCCTTTCGTATTACGTCGCGACCATTGGCAGCGAGCACGATCCGCTTCCCATCGGGGATTGGAAAATCAAAGGCGTCGCACATAACCCGGTTTTTCACTACAACCCGAATTTATTCTGGAACGCCAATCCCGCCGACCAGAAGGCCGAGATCAAGTCTGGGCCGCGGAATCCGGTGGGTGTTGTGTGGATCGACTTGTCCAAAGAACACTACGGCATCCACGGCACGCCGGCGCCGGGTGAAATCGGGCACGCGGAGTCGCACGGTTGCATCCGCTTGACGAATTGGGACGCGTCCGAGTTGGCGTCCATGGTCAAGCCCGGGACGCCCGCCGTTCTGGCGGAGTAAGCGATGCGCCTGCGCGTGATCGCCACCTTCTTCGCCGGCTTTGCCTGCGGGTTGGTATTTTTGGCGCTGCTCCTGTGGCAGAGCGGAAAACTGGGGACGGTCAGAGCTTCTACAACGACGGGAAGTCCACCACCCGTCCTGAAGGCTGCGCCCTTGCCGCTGGCGGAAACGCCGAATCCGGCTGCCGGGAACCAAGCGAATCCAGTATTGAAGGAACGTAAGCTGATCGTTCCCGTCCAAGGCATCGACGCGCAAGAACTGCGGGACGATTTCAACGAGATGCGCCGCGGCCACCGGCACGAAGCGATCGACATCATGGCTCCGCGCGGCACGCCGGTGTTGGCGGCGGACGAAGGCAATGTTGCGAAGCTATTCTTAAGCAAACCAGGCGGCTTGACGGTCTATCAGTTTGACGATACCCGAACTTACTGCTACTACTACGCCCACCTGGACAAATACGCGCCGAATTTGAAGGAGGGCGTACTGTTGCGGAAAGGCGATGTACTGGGATACGTGGGCAGTTCGGGCGACGCGTCACCCGCGGCACCACACTTGCATTTCACTATTTTCAAGCTAGGCCCGGAACAGCGCTGGTGGCAAGGAACGCCGATCGATCCGTACCCATTTCTGGCAGTGCGCCCGGCAGGTTAAACAGGCGATGTTATTTCAACTTACACAATGGATCTCCTACCACGATGTTCTGCCAGCTCAAGCCGGGTATCGCGAGATAGTAACTCTCCGCCAGGTTGCGGCCGTGAAAATAGGCCGGGAAAAGCTGATCGGGGTGCGGCGTGAACTCCAGGAACGGTTCATAGACCTGGCCGGAAGAACCGGTGGCGCCCTCATGGATGTAGTCGGCGCTAAGCGTTTGCGGCGAGCCGTCGAACCAGCCGCCGGACTCCTTCCATGTGCCGATGGTCCAGTTGGCGGGGGGGCGCTCGAACGTGCGCCCATCGGTCGATACATATTCGCTGACCAGCGCGCCCGGCAGCCATTGAAATCCCAGGTTGCGCTGGTGGCGATTGGGATCGTTGGAGCCCCAGCCGGCATAGCCGATCACATCCTTTTCGCCAGTGAGCACCTTGCTCGATTCGTCCATGACGACGCGCTCCCTGGGCAACGCCAGGCCGGCAGTGCGCAGCCAGTTGTTTCCCTCGGCGTCGTCATCGGACTTCAGGTCGAACACGAATTTCCCCTGATTGCGAGCCGCCAGAGACCTGTCGATAATACCTTTCACATCGTCGAAATCGTAGCCCGCCAGACGGGTGACCAGGTAGATCGGGAAACTGGCGTGAGTGAAGGGCGCGTCCTTCCGGCGATAAAACGGGTTGGGCACGATGCCGGCGCGCGCGAAGCGCTTTCCCTTCATTTTCGAGTAGAGCAGGGTCAGCTCAGAATCCACCGCACAGGCTTCCGAAGCCATCTGTTCGCCGCCGCCCGTCACCTTGAGCGGCACACCCATGGTGGTGACGATGTAGAGCACCTGCTCGCGTAAACCAGCCTTGGCCAGACAGCGGGCAATGGGCCGCTCGACTTGCTCTACGTAGGTGTCCCAGTCGATCTCCTCCTTTTCGGAAAGAATGTCCAGCTTACAGACATTCTTCAGCGGAATGCCCCGTTTCGGAATATAGTAATCGGCGATGTGCCGCGAAAGCGTGTTGGCGCGGTTCACCACCAGCAGAACGTTCTCCCCGTCCTGCGCGAACAGCACCGTATAGGCCGCCATCAGACCGAGTGCCAGTGTGAATCGCCGCATAGTGATATTATGCGCGTGATTGCCATGAACACGAAGATATCCCTCACCTCGGCTCTGCTGCTGGCCGGCATGCTGCCGCTCACCGCCCAGAACCGGTATCCGTTTCAGAACGCCAACCTGCCGCTGGAGCAGCGCGTCGATAACATCCTGTCGCTGATGACGCTGGATGAAAAGCTCGCCTGCCTGACCACCAGTACGGCAGTGCCGCGGTTGCAAATTCCGGATGCGGGCGGAACCGAAGGGCTGCATGGCCTGGTGCGCAAGGGCGACTTCAACCAGAAAGCGGCCACTACCACGCAGTTCCCGGAGGTGATCGGGATGGCTTCCACCTGGGACCCGGCGCTGATCCGCCTCGCCGGCGCGGTACAAGGATACGAAGCCCGCTACATCTACCAGAACGAGAAATACAAGAGCAGCGTGCTGGTGGTTTGGGGACCGAATGCGGACCTGGCGCGCGATCCGCGATGGGGAAGAAACAACGAGAGTTATGGTGAAGACGCATTCTACACCGGCACCATGGCGGTGGCGTTCATCAAGGGAATGCAGGGGAACGACGCGAAGTATTGGCAGGCGGCTTCGCTGATGAAGCACTTCCTGGCCAATAGCAACGAAACCACGCGCGGGAGTTCCTCTTCCGATTTCGACGAAGAACTGCTGCGCGACTATTACTCGGTGCCATTTCGCATGGGCTTTGTGGAGGGCGGTGCGAAGTCGTTCATGGCGTCGTACAACGCCTGGAACCATGTGCCGATGACCGTGAATCCGATCCTAAAGAGCCTGGCAGTTAAGGAATGGGGCGCGGACGGAATCATCTCCTCCGACGCGCTGGCTGTGGAACTGATGGTCAATCCGCGCAAGTATTCGAAGACCCAGGAGCAAGCCCTGGCGGACGCGATTAAAGCCGGAATCAGCCAGGTGCTTGCGTTCCTGTTCAACGTTCCGAAAGTGGCCAAACAGGGGTTGGACGATCACCTGCTGGCTGAGGCGGATATCGATGCGGTGCTGCGCGGCAAATTCAGGACGGTAATCCGGCTGGGATTGCTGGATCCGCCTGCGATGGTGCCATACGCCGGCATCGGCGGAGGAGGCGAAGCAGAGCCGTGGACTACGGACAAGCACAAGCGCGTGGCGCTGGATGTGGCACGCGAATCCGTGGTGCTGCTGAAGAACGCGAATGGGTTTCTGCCGCTGGATAAGAATGCCATCAAATCCATCGCGGTGATCGGGCCGCGCGCGGGCGAGGTGCTGATCGATCTGTACGGCGGCAAACCGCCCTATGCGATTACGCCTCTCGCGGGCATTCGTGGAAAGCTGGCGCCCGGCACGGCCGTAAACGTCGCCGTGGACAACACGGACGACGCGGCGGTGAAGGCGGCCCGGTCGTCGGATGTGGCGGTGGTCGTGGTGGGAAACCATCCCACGTGCGGCGCCACGAACATCATGGCGATTTTCAATATGGACGTCTCGAGCAAGCCTTGTGCCGACCCGGGCGAAGGGCGCGAAGGGCGCGATCGGGAGTCCATCGATCTCTCGCAGGAAGCGCTGATCAAACAGGTATATGGGGTGAATGCGAAGACGGTGGTGGTGTTGGTTTCGAGCTTCCCGTATGCCATTAACTGGACGCAGCAGCACGTGCCGGCGATTCTGCACATTGCGCACGCCGCGCAGGAGCAGGGCACGGCCATTGCCGATGTGTTGTTCGGCGACTACAATCCTGCGGGACGGCTGAATCAGACCTGGCCGAAGTCGCTCGATCAATTGCCGGCCATGATGGATTACGACATCCGCCACGGGCGCACTTACACTTACTTCAAGGGAGAGCCGCTTTATCCGTTCGGGTACGGGCTGAGCTACACGACCTTCCAATACTCGCACCTGCGATACCATGCCGGTACGGTCAGTGTAGATGTGACGAATACGGGAAAATGTGCGGGCGACGAGGTTGTCCAAGTCTATGCGGAGCGCAGAGGGCTGAAGCACCTGCGGGGCTTCCAGCGTATCTCCCTGAAGCCAAACGAGACACACACCGTGGAGGTAGCGGTTCAGACCGAGCCTGGAACACAGATCGTCGTGGGTGGATCGTCCGCCGACGAGCGGCTACGCGCGGCAGCGAAGTAGCTCATGGGGGCGCAGAATTGGGGGCGGGCAGGAGCCGGCTGGAAGCGGGACTTAAAAGTCCCGCCGGCACGCCAAAAGCGTGCGCCACGGGCAGGCGGCCAGTCATCGCGAGAGATGTCCAAACTCCGGGAGCCGGCTGAAAGCCGGCTGCGGGCAAGATTTGCCGCCCTACGATTGTTTATCAGTGGATCGTACGGCTGCACAATGCAGCGCGCGGTGCGTTTGATTTAGCTTTGATTTAGCTTTGATTTAGCTTTGATTTAGCTTTGATTTAACATGGCGATCATGCCGGATGTCATTCCGCCCGAGCCGCAGCCGTCGCGCCCTCCGCTGTCCGCGCGCTTCCGGGAGTACCGGCGGCGGGCAACGGCTTGGTGCGCCAGGCAATGGGACCAGATCCGGCCCGGTCCGGCCGCCGCGCGCGGCGCGGTATGGGGAACGCTGATGGCCGCCGCCATTTGTGTGGTCATCGCCGGGCTGTATGCGCGCACCGGCTTCGGCTATGCATTCGACTTCGCCCTAGCCATCCTGGTGGCCGCCCTGCTCATTCCTCTTATCGGACTGGCAGTGGCTTTGCTGTTGACGATCGCGCGGAAACTGCCCCGTATGGCGACCGGCATCATCGTTGGATCGTGCGCCATCGTGATGCTGGTCTGGATGCCGCCGCAACTGGGCATCTGGATGGCGATAGCGGCCGGCCTGGTAGAAGGCGTCCTGGGCGCAACCGTCGCCACGTTCATCGCAGGAGATTTCCGCGCGGCTGCTTTGAGCAAGAAGATCCTCGCCGTTTGGCTGTGCATGGTGGCGGTCGCCGCGAATATCGGCATGGTGTGGCTATTCGTGCACCAGGGTTCCACGGAAGAGATCGTCACGTGGACACCGCCGGCCGCCACGATGGGGGCCAAGCTGAATGTGCCGAATCCGGCGGATGCCGGTCCCTATCGCGTGAAGACGCTTTTCTATGGCGTGGGGAACGATATCCGGCGGCCTGAATACGGGGCATCGGTGGCGATCAAGACGCACACGGTGGATGCCTCGGCGTTCTTCAAAGACTTCAAAGGCTGGAAGCGCTGGGCGCGCAAGAAGTACTGGGGATTCGACCTGGACAAGCTTCCATTGAACGCCCGCGTGTGGTATCCGGATGGCGCGGGGCCCTTTCCGCTGGCGCTGATCGTGCATGGCAACCACAACATGGCGGAGTTCTCCGATCCGGGCTATGCGTATCTGGGCGAATTGCTGGCCAGCCGCGGCTTCATCCTGGTGTCGGTCGACGAGAACTTCCTGAACAGCGGGCTGTTTCACGATCCACCCAAACAACAGCCGGTGCGCGGCTGGATGCTGCTCGAGCACCTGAAGCTGTGGCGGGAATGGAGCCGGCGGGCCGGTAATCCGTTTCGCGGCAAGGTGGACATGGAGCATATCGCGGTGATGGGGCACTCGCGCGGCGGAGAGGCCGCGGCGACGGCGGCGCTCTTTAACCGGTTGCGTTACTGCCCGGATAACGCCGATATCCGGTTCGATTACGGCTTCCCGATTCAAGCGGTGGTGGCGATCGCACCGGCCGAGGGTCAATACAAACCTGCCGGAAGATACCGGTGGCTGGAGGATGTGAGCTACCTGGCGCTGCAAGGCGCGCACGACGCGGATGTTTCGTCGTTCATGGGCAGCCTGCAATGGGACCACGTGCGTTACACCGGGGCGGGCCCGTGGTTCAAAGCCGAGATCTACGCCTACCGCGCCAATCATGGCCAGTTCAACACGGCCTGGGGACGTACGGATGCGCCGGCGCCCCAGAACTGGTTCCTCAATTTGAAACCGTTGATGCCCGGCCCGGAACAGCGCCGCATCTCGAAGACGTATATCGCGGCTTTCCTGGAAGCCACGTTGAAGGGACGGCGCGAATATCTGCCGCTATTTGAGGACTGGCGGGTGGGGCGGGACTGGCTGCCCGGCACGATCTACGTGAACCGGTTCCAAGCCGCTTCGTACGCGCCGCTGGCGTCGTACCAGGAGGACGCCGACATCACGACGACGACCGCGGCGGGTGGCCGCATCGCCGGCGAGGGACTGTCCATCTGGCGCGAGGGACGCATTCCGTGGCGAGGCGGCGATCGCGACTACAACGGCGTGTTTCTGGGATGGAACCGGGCCAAAGGCGCGCCCGCGGCGGCGTACAGCATTACACTGCCGGAAGGCGCGGCGGCCAAATGGCACCTGGGAAAATTGTCGACTATCGATTTATCGCTGGCGGCGCTGGATGAAGACGCGCCGCTGCCCGGAAAACGCGAGGACGAGGCTTCCAAGGAAGAAGAATCCGAAAAGGAGCGCGAATCCCCGGATTTCACGATCGAGTTGGTAGGCAGCGACGGCGCGACCGCCAGCGCTCCCGTGAGCCGGTTTGCGGCGGTTCCGCCGCCGTTGAAGGAGAGATTCACCAAGCTCGATGCTATCGAGAACGCCGCCTACGAAAAAGACTGGGAACCGGTGCTGCAGACGGTACGCGTCCCGTTGGCGGCATTTCAAAGCGTGGGCGGAAAGCCCTTCGATCCCGCCCGGCTAAGCACGCTACGGCTGAGATTCGACCGGACGAGGACGAGCGTGATTTGCATTAGCGGAATAGGATTTGGACAGGAGGAGCAATGAAGACATTCGTAGTGGCCTTAATGATGGCGGCGGCATTGCCCGCCGGTGCGCCTAAGGGCTTCGAGCATTGGACCAGCGGCGAACTGCAAGGGTTCGAGAAGAAGCTGTCGCCCAAGATCAATGCGCAGAAGATCGCCACGCAGCCGTTGGGCAGTTACGGCAACCACAACTTCCTGATCGCGCATCGGGAAGGCAACGGCGAGGCGGAGTTGCACGAAACCCAGAACGACGTGATGGTGGTGGAGAGCGGCGAGGCCACGCTGGTGGTGGGCGGCACGGTGGTGAGTCCCCGAACGACGGCGCCGCACGAGGTCCGCGGACCTTCCATTCGGGGCGGCGAAAAGGTGGCGCTGGCGGCCGGGGACGTGGTGCACATACCGATCAAGACGGCGCACCAGATGCTAGTGGAAAGCGGCAAGCAGATCACCTATTTCGTGGTGAAGATCGACTAGGCGCGCGATTAAGCGAGCTAATAGCAGCGCCCGCCGCGGCTTTCAGAGATAATAGAGTTTAAGGTCTCTAATTGCCCAGGCGGCTTGCGCAAAAACTCGTCCTTTCACTGACGCTCATTGTCATAGTCATCAGCGCCATCTCCGGGCTGATCACCGTGCGGACCGAGCAGCGGCACCTGCTTAACGCCATGATCACCGGCGCGGACCAGCTTTCGAAGAGCATCACCAGCGCCACCTGGCACGCCATGCTCGACGATCATCGCGAAGCAGCGTACGAAGTGATGCAGACAATTGGACGCAAGCAGGGCATCGACCGCATCCGTATGTTCAACCGTAGCGGCCGGCTGGTGTTTTCAACGGCCCCGGAGGATTCGGGCAGGGGGGCGGACCCGCGCGAGAAGACCATCCTTTCGGGCAGCATCCGTATCTTCAGCGGGCAGGATGGCAGGCGCAACCTGGCCATGGTCACACCCATCCCCAACGAGGCGGCCTGCAGCCAGGCGGCCTGCCATGCGCATCCGGCCAGCGTGAAAACGCTGGGCGTGCTGGACTTGTCGCTAAACCTGGATTCCGCGGACCGGGAGATCTCGCAAGTCAAGATGGGGGTCTTCGCCGTCACGGGCATTGAGATTCTGTTGATCGGGATCTTTATTTTCTTCTTCACGCAGCGTTTTGTGGGAGTTCCGATACAACAACTGATCGCGGGCACCAAGGCGGTCAGCGCCATGCATCTGGATAAGCCGATCGACATCGTGCACACCAGCGAGGAGTTGGACCAATTGGCGCGCTCGTTCAATACCATGCGCGAACGTTTAGGGCTGGCGATGGACGAGATTAACCAGTTCACCGCCAAGCTGGAAACGAAGGTCGCCGAACGCACCGAGGAACTGCGCGCGGCGCACCAGAAACTGCGCCAGACCGACCGGCTGGCCTCTCTGGGGCAGCTTGCGGCGAGTGTGGCGCACGAGATCAACAATCCGATTTCGGGCGTGCTGAATCTGGCGATGCTGATGCAGCGGATTCTGAAAGACGACGGCATCCCGCCCGACCGCATCCCGGAATACCGGAAGTATCTGGCGCAAGTAGTGCAAGAGACATCGCGGGTGGGCCGGATCGTCTCGGACCTGCTGTCGTTCTCGCGGCGGTCCAAGCCGCAGCGCGCCGAGGCGGATCTGAACCGCATCGTGAAGAGCACACTGTCGCTGACCTCGCACAAACTGAAGCTGGCGAATGTGACGGTCGATATGGACCTGGCCGACGATTTGCCGGCGGTGCGCTGCGATAGCCAGCAGATCCAGCAGGTGGTCTTGAACCTGGTCTTGAATGGGGCGGAAGCCACGCACGCCCGTCCCGAACGGCGGCTGGCGGTCCGCACGCGGCGGGCGCAAGACGGCGCGGCGGTCACCCTCGCTATCCAGGACAATGGCGAAGGCGTACGGCCGGAGAACCTGAGCCGGATCTTCGATCCCTTCTTCACCACCAAGCCGGAGGGCAAGGGAGTAGGGTTGGGGCTGGCCGTCTCGTATGGAATCGTGGAAGCGCACGGCGGCGACATCGCGGTGAAGAGCCGGCCCGGTGAAGGCGCCACCTTCACCGTGACGCTGCCGGTATCGGGCAACTCGGAGGAAACGACGCCGGCGGCGGTGGGAGCGGAACGGGTATGAAGACGCGTTGGGAGATTTTGACCGTTGACGACGAAGAAGTCATGTGCGAGTCGCTGGCCGCCTGGCTGCGCGAGGACGGCTACGCGGTGGACACGGCATCTTCGGGGCGGGAGGCGATCGAGAGAGCCGCCGCGAAAGACTATGCGATCTATTTCATCGACTTGAAGATGCCGGGCGGCATGGATGGCATCGAGACCATGATGGAGATCCGGCGCATGCACGCAGATGCCTCGATCATCATCATCACGGCTTACGCTACAGTGGACACGGCGATCACGGCAATGAAGGAAGGCGCGCAGGAATATATCGTGAAGCCGTGCAATCCGGAAGAGATCTCGCTGCTGGTCGGCCGCATCATCAAGGTCAAGAATCTGCAACGCGAGAATACTATCTTGCGGAAGAAACTGAGCCGCCAATATCGCTACGGCGACATTATCAGCAAGAACGCGCGCATGCGGGAGATTCTGGAGCTGGCGCGGGAGGTGGCCAGCCTGCGCAGCACAGTGTTGATCCGGGGGGAGAGCGGCACGGGCAAGGAACTGATCGCGAGAGCCATCCACAATTCGGGCGAACGCGCGGCCAAGCCGTTCGTGGCCGTTTCCTGCGCGGCGCTGGCGGAGACGCTGCTCGAGAGCGAGTTGTTCGGGCACGAAAAGGGATCGTTCACGGGCGCGGTCTCGCAGAAGAAAGGCAAGTTCGAGATGGCCGATGGCGGCACGATTTTCCTGGACGAAATCGGGGATATCTCTCCCAAACTGCAAGCCGACTTGTTGCGCGTGCTGCAGGAGCGCTGCTTCTATCGCGTGGGCGGTTCGGAAGAAGTGCGCGTGGATGTGCGCGTGATCGCGGCCACCAATCGCGATTTGCAGCAGGCTGTCGAAGACCGCGAGTTTCGCGACGATTTGTATTACCGGCTGAACGTGATCGAGATCCGGCTGCCGCCGCTGCGCGAGCGGCGCGACGACATTCCACTGCTGGCGGGCGATTTCGTGGAGCGCCTGTCGCATGAATTGGGGAAGGACGTGACGGAGATCTCCGCCGGCGCGCTAAAGCTGCTGATGGACTACGACTGGCCGGGCAACGTACGGGAACTGGAGAACGCCGTGGAGCGGGCCATCGTGACGGCCAAGGCGCGCGTGCTCGCCGAGGACGATTTCGGCTTCATGTCACGCAAGATGGAATCCAACGGAAACGGGCGCTTCCCGGTGAATGTGACGCTGCAGGAGTTGGAGCGGCAGGCCATTGCGGCGGCGATTCAGCGCACCAGCGGAAACATCAAGGAAGCCGCGGCGGCGCTGGGGATCGACCGGTCCACGCTATACGAGAAGATCAAGAAGTACGAGATCCCACGGGCCTGGCGAAACTAGTGTAGTGCGTCGATGAAGAGCGGCAACTGCGCGGCGGGCTCGGGCACCCCTTTCTTCTTCGGTCCATCGAACACGCTGCGGCCATCCAGCGACCGGGAAATGGCACGCTCGTGCGCCACGGTCGCGTCGAAATCGGCCTGCGGCGAACGGCGCTGTTCGACGGCGCGCACGAAGCGGTCGAGCCGCGCGAAGCTATCCAACTTTTCAGAGCCGTCCAGCCTGGCGGCGTCCAGCGATCCGCGAAGGGCGGCGATAGATTCGTCGTAGGTTTTCAGGGGCACGGGAAACGGGTGGCCATCCTTGCCGCCCAACGCGAACGAGAAGCGCGCCGGATCGGAGAAGCGTATGGGCGTGCCGTGAATGACCTCGGCGATCAGTGCCAGCGATTGCAGGGTTCGCGGGCCCAGCTTTTCCAGCAGAAGCAGCGAAGCGAAATCGTGGAACTCGCGCTCGTAGGCCACCGCCAGGACTGCGCCGAGGCGCTTCAGATCGACGTTCTCCGCACGCACGTCGTGATGCCGCGGGGCAACCAGGCGGCGCGCCTCGCGCAGGGTGGCGTCCGGATGCTCGCGAGCCATGGCCAGCAGCGCCTCCTGCGCGGGACCGGCCTGCGCATCGACCAGGTTCACGATGCCCCCCCGATGCTCGCCGACCACCGCCGTGTGCGGCTCACACGTGAAATCGCGTACGGCCGCGGAATGCCAGTGATAGCGGCGCGCCAGCCTGCTGGCGGCATGCATGCCCTGCTGCACAACGGCCCATTCGCCGGCCGCGCTCACGATAAACGAATGCAGGTAAATCTGAAAGCCGTCGGCGATGGCATTGTTGTCCACGCGCGCGGTCAGGCGGCTGGTGCGGACCAGCGCTGCGCCATCCAGGTTGCGTTGCGCGGCCACGGCGCGCAGTTCATCCGGTGTGTGGCGCGCATGCCGCCCGCGGCCGCCGCAGATATAGATACCCAGTTCGCCGGCGCGCGGAGCCAGGCCGCGCTTCAGCGCGCCCAGCACGGACGTGGTAATTCCGGAGGAATGCCAGTCCATGCCCATCACCGAGCCCAAGGCTTGAAACCAGAATGGATCGCTCAACCGGGACAGAAACTCGGGCGCACCGTAACGGTAAAGGATGCTCTCGGCGATGGCCGTGCCCAGCCGGGTCATGCGCTGGGCGAGCCAGGCGGGCACGCGGCCGCCGTGCAACGGCAGGTCGGCGAAACCGGAGCGCTTCATCCGACCCTATTCTAGACTAACGATTAGGCTATTCAGCCCGCGGACCCGCCTTCCAGCGGGTTTAGCCGCCTGGAAAGGCGGCTGCGGCCAGGATTGGCCGCCCCACAAATGTCGCCCGAATACTCTTCATGATTTCGGACGCACTACACTAGCGGGCCAGGAGGGCTTCGATGCGCTGCGAAAGCTGGGCTTCGGTCATGCGGGTCGGACGGTACATTTGCACGATGCCGGCGCGGTCGATCAATACCAGGGTGGGCGTAGAACTGACGCCATAGCGCAGCATCGTTTCTTCGCTGACCGGATGCGGCGCGCCGTCCAGGTCCGCGTAGGACGTTTTCCATACGCGCGCGATCTCCTGGTCTTCCTGCTCCGCGCTGGGATGGTCGATTTGCGGCACTTCCCCGTAGCGCCGGGTGGGCGCCAGCACGCGCAAGCCGCGCGATTCGTATTTCTGCTTCAGGCGGGCGATGACGGGGCCCTGCGCCTTGCAGTCGCTGCACCAGTGCGCCCACAGGAACAGCAGCACGGGGCTGCCACGGTACGCGGCGTCCAACCCGGGCGCGGGCTGGCCTTCAAGCGTCAGCAGGTCCAGGTTCTTGTGGATGCGCGCGGCAATCCACCAGGTCTTCCAGTGCGGCAACTCCGACTCGAGAAAGGCGACGGCCTGATCCCGGCTGCCGCGTGCCGCCATGATGCGCGCTTCCACCTCGATACTGGCGCCCTCGGCGGCCACCAGGAAATCATCGTCCTCCACACGCTTGTTCTTCAGGAGATCGGCCACGAGCGCCTTGGTTTGGTCGAGATAGCGCGCCGCAGCGCCGGTTTGCCCCAGCGTCAAGGCGCCGCGAGCCAGCCAGGAGACCGCCGCGGTGTATTCTGAGTTCACGCCATGCGCGCGTTGGTAGTCTTCGACAATGGCTTCGGCGCTGGAGAGATCGCCGGCCGAGATCTTGAAGCGTACTTCCGATACGACCGCGGCGCGGGCTGACACCAGACAGACTAAGAGCGATAGATATCGTAACTTGAGACACATGGCTATTGAGCATAACATTACAGAAGTGCCCGTATACGTGGCCGCCCGTACACACTTTGCAACTCATGATTAGCGGCTTCGCGCGATAATTGTTACGGAGGTATGCGAATGCAGAAAGCTCTGTTTATGGCCGCGGCACTGGGTTGTGGGTCGCTGGGTCTCTATGCGAACACCGCGCCTGAGCGGCTGGACGAATCGGCCAGGATTTTGCACGAGATCATGGCCACGCCCGACAAGGGGATCCCGCAGGATCTCATGAATAAGTCCTATTGCGTGGTGATTGTTCCGTCCCTGAAGAAAGGCGCATTTGTGGTGGGCGCTGAGTACGGGAAAGGTTTCGCGGTTTGCCGGAACAGCCTGGATGTGGGATGGGGAGCGCCGGCGGCCATCAGGGTCGAGGGCGGCAGCTTCGGATTTCAGATCGGCGGCTCGTCGACGGACGTGGTGATGCTGGTCATGAACGCGCACGGCATGCGCAATCTGGATAAGGACAAATTCACTTTGGGTGGGGATGCCAGCGTGGCCGCGGGGCCCGTGGGCCGGTCCGCAGCCGCCAACACGGACGCATACATGAGCGCGGAGATTCTCTCGTGG
>Ga0187871_10002282_pt1 | contig 15771 bp, 18 predicted proteins | sample June2016WEW_16_1_FD_132988 | JGI IMG/M metagenome (GOLD analysis project Ga0187871, IMG submission 132988) | Peatland microbial communities from SPRUCE experiment site at the Marcell Experimental Forest, Minnesota, USA - June2016WEW_16_10 | ecosystem: Environmental > Terrestrial > Soil >... | reverse complement strand
GTCCTGTCGTCGCTGTTCGTGATTCTGGCTGACGTCGTGCTGGTGAAGCTGATCATTATCTTTTTTCCGTAAACGTTCGTCGAAGACTCGAAACAAAGTATGCAGACTATCGATCAAATTCCGGAGCAAGCCCCGACGAAGCTGGCAGAACGCGACGGAAACAGCACCACCACCGCGATCGCCGTCGAGGACTTGCACAAGTCATTCGGAGATCAAAAAGTCCTCAATGGTGTCAGCCTGAACGTGAAGCGTGGCGAGACCCTGGCGGTGTTGGGGCGCAGCGGCACCGGCAAAAGTGTATTACTGCGGCTCATCATCGGCTTAGAAAAGCCAGACTCGGGGTCGATCCTTATCCATGGTCACGACATCGCCGGCCTGCCTATCGACCAGATGGGCGAGATCAGGAAGAAAATGGGATTTCTGTTTCAGCACGCCGCGCTTTACGATTCGCTGACTGTCGAAGAGAACGTGGGTTTTCCGCTGCTGCACCACAAACAAGAGATGTCGAAAGCTGAGCGCGGCGACCGTGTTAAGCAACTGCTCGCGGAAGTGGGAATGGAAGACGCGGTTGCGAAGATGCCTTCCGATATTTCTGGCGGCATGCAGAAACGCGTCGGGCTGGCGCGCGCTCTGGCCCTGGAACCTGGGATTCTGCTGCTCGACGAACCTACCGCGGGCCTCGACCCTATCAGTTCGGGCGAGATCGATGACTTGATTCTCAAGCTCCAGCAGGAACATCACGTCGCGTCGATCGTCGTAACCCACGATCTGCACAGCGCCAAGACGATTGCCGGCCGTCTCGCCCTGCTCAACGAGGGAGAGGTGGTCATCGACGGCAGCTTTGAAGAGCTTCAGAAAAGTGACATTGAGTTTGTCCAGGAATTCCTAAAGCATTCGTAGGAGAACATATGTCGAGAGCGGCGCGGTTAGGGGCTTTCATCGTTGCGACTTTTGCAATTCTAGCGGGCGGTATCTTCGTCATCGGCAGCAAGCAGTATCTTTTCAGCTCGACCTATCAATTGAAAGCGCAATTCGACAACGTCGTAGGCCTTGACGCGGGGGGAGACGTACGAGTGGGCGGAGTTCATGTGGGAACCGTGCACGCCATCCAATTACCTCACAAACCCGGCGACAAAGTCACGATCATCATGGACCTGAGCAAGTCGACCCACCAGATCATCAAACAGGACTCCGTCGCCTCCATCGAAACCGAGGGTTTGCTGGGCAACCAATATCTAGCGCTCTCGTTTGGATCTCCCGGAGCGGCTGCCGTATGGGATGGGGACACAATCGCCAGCCAGCCTCCATTGCAAATGTCGGACCTTCTCAACAAGATGAGCGGCATTCTGGATAGCAGCCAGCAAGCAATCCACAACGCTACAGCGGCGACAGCGAACCTGAACTCGATCAGCGCCAAGATCAACGCAGGGGAAGGCACGGCGGGAGCGCTGGTGAACGACAAACAGCTTTACGACAACCTCGCACAGACATCGACCGCCATGCGCGACACCATGGTCCACGCGCAAGCCGGGGTCACCGACTTCGAGGAGAATATGGAAGCCATGAAGCATAACTTCCTGCTGCGCGGATTTTTCAAGAGCAGGGGATACGAAGATTCCACCGAACTCGCGAAAAACGAGATTGAGCGCCTGCCCCAAGGCACTCCCACCAAGGAGTTTACCTATTCAGCAAAGCAGCTTTTCGATAAGCAGGATTCGGCCAAGCTGAAGAACCAGAAATCTCTAAACCCTAGCGGCGAGTTTCTGGCGAATAATCAGTTCGGCTTCGCCGTGATCGTGGCGTCGGCCGGCATGGAAGGCGATACCGAGAAAGATCTGGTGCTGACCGAAGCGCGCGCCATGGTCGTGCGCCAGTATCTGGTGGAAAACTTCGGGTTCGACGATAGCCAGCTGAGAACTCTGGGAATGGGAAAACAGCCGGGCACAGACGGGGACGCCGGATGGGGGACAGTACAGATTTTCATTTATCCAGTTGGGACCGAAGTTCCTCCCGCCAAGCAATCGCAGGCCGCTGCCTCATCGAAAACATCTTCAGAGCAGCCGGTTCAGGCTACCGCGACCGTGACGGCGCATTGAAGACCTGCGTCCGGCACAACGCGGAAATCAGATCGCGGCTCGCTTCGCTTTGGGCGTGAACTTCTTCTTGTAGTATGCCGTCCAAAGCGCAATCGCGGGCGCGCCCACCATGGTCGGCCAGAGCCATACCCACCACGCGGCGCCAAACCAGCGCGTAAGATTCACCGCCGAGAATGCCGTCATAGCAGCGATGTAGCTGCCCATCATTCCCTGCATGTGGCCAAACCACCAGAACATTTTTTCCGTGGGCCGCTTGAGAAATCCCGCAATCGAAGCTTGGCCCATGCGCATGCCGATGATCCCGAAGACGACGGAAACGATACTCACAGCGTGTCCCGCGACCTGAATCACGCCTACGCCCATCAACTCCGGCCGCAGAAAACCCATCAGGAAGAGCAGGAAGCTCGAGAGTATCGTGACCACGGCGGCGAGCCAGTCGATTGGTTTCGGCCGCGCTCCGTTGTACATGTCTTTCAAGAAAAGAATGCGATAAGCGGCGAACGCGGAATAAAAGCTGAACACGGCAACCATCGCGAGGAAGAATATCGGCAGCGCGAATGAGAGAATCAGCGCAGTGACCGCGACTCCCGCCATCGCCCAAAAGTAGATCCTGCCAAATCGCCGGTGCGTTTTGCCGCCCTTGGCAGTCGACAGAGCCACGGGAGCGCATACGAAGGCCACCGCGCCGCATAGAATATGCAGCGCCAATAAGACCCGGAGGTAAGTTGCCCAGTTGGGATGCATAGCGTTTCTTTGGCATTCATCGTACTCGGATACTCGATTGCTGGGTAAGATACCTGCTCGCGCTCAGTAGTGGCAGAGTCTCCAGCCTCGCCGTAAAATCGATTTGGAGGTGGGGTCATGCGCAAGGCACATATCATCGCTCTCCTGGTGATAACGTTCGCGATCACGGCAGCAGCGGGATCGAAGATCGAGGGCACATCCACGCTGAAGGATTTTCAGCCCTCTGGAACCACCGACAAGAAGACCCATAAGAATCAGCAGTACGATCTTTCCTTCGTGGCCGAGGGCAAGCAGTACACCTGCCGCACCATCGAGAAGGAATCCTTGAAGGCGACCGATTTCGTTGTGGGCAGCGACGTGACCTACGAGATAAACGGCAACAAGGGCAAGGTGAGAAACGCGAGCGGCAAGAAAGCAGAATGTACCGTCTTGCGCGTCGCCGAAATGCCCGGCCCGGCGCACTGAAGAACGGCCTCAGGGAATAATCACGGCTGCCCCGTCGATGGCGTCATTCTTCACGGCAGCGAGCGCCTCGTTGGCCCGATCCAGAGAAAATACAGTCACCTTCGGTTGCAGACGAATGTCGGCGGCAATCTTAAGAAAATCTCTCGCGTCGGTTCGCGTCATGTTCGCCACGCTGCGAATCTGGCGCTCACCCCAAAGCAGCCGGTCATAATCGAACTCGGGAATGCGGTCGAGATGGATCGCGTTAATGGCAACGACCCCGCCTTTTCGCAAGCTGGAGAGCGCGGCAATTACCACGTCTCCGCTGGGCGCAAAGGTTACGGCGCGGTCGAGTTCCGCTGGCGGCTTGTCGGTTTCACTGCCCACCCACGCTGCCCCTAACGTGGCGGCTAACTGGCGATGTGAAGCGCCGCGCGTCGAAACATATACTTCGCAATTCCATGAGCGCAGGACCGCAATTGCGAGATGCGCGGACGCGCCAAAGCCGAATAGTCCTACGCGGTCGCCGGGCTCGACGCCGGCTACGCGCAAGCTGCGAAAGCCGATAATGCCGGCGCAGAGTAGTGGCGCGGCGTGCAGGTCGTCGAGTTCCACGGGGAGTTTGAATACGAAGTCGTTGCGTGCTACGGCATACTCTGCATAGCCGCCGTTGACGGTGTATCCCGTGAAGACCGGCGCATCGCAAAGATTTTCGAGGCCGCGGCGGCAGTATGGGCAAGTTCCGTCGATGCCGCCAATCCAGGAAACGCCGACGCGGGTGCCGAGCGGCAACTCGGGCGTAGCGCCCTCCACGATGTCGCCCACGATCTGGTGGCCGGGGATAAGCGCATCTTTGCGCGGCGGCAATTCGCCTTCCACGATGTGTAGATCAGTACGGCAGACACCGCACGCGCGAACGCGAAGCAGAAGCTGTCCAGCAGCGGGCTGAGGCTTGGGAGCGTCTTCGATTTGAAGAGGCTCCTTTGCGGCTTTGAGGATGGCGGCTTTCATCAGCCCTGCTACGACTTGCGCTCCGCCTTCGAACGGACACGCTTATACTTCAGCGCGATCATCCCTCTGGAAAAGGTTGTTCTCGATCAGCGAAAAATTGCGTTGAGGGAAGCCGCTGGGAAACAGCGGAATACCTTCTCCGATCAGTACCGGAACCACTCCGAGATAGAGTTCATCGATCAGATCCGCCTTCAAGAACTCGCGGGCAAGTTCGCCACCACCCATGTGCCAAATGTCTTTGCCGGGGCTCTTGCGGAGTCGTCCAACGAAGGCGGTAGGCGACTCGTTGACGAACGTGAGCCCATCGCGTTCGCCCGGCGGCTGTGAATGGGAGAAGACATAGGTCGCCAATCCTCCCGGGCTGGTGTACGGTTTCCCGCTCATCTTGAGAGCGACGTCTAGTGTCTTGCGTCCCATCACGTAGGTATCGATGGTCGCCAAGAACGAAGCCATCGAGTAATCCTTCGGCATGAACAGAAAATCAACCGCGCCGTTGGGGCGCGCGATATAACCATCGAGGCTGATGCCCAGCCCGAGGACAATTTTTCGCATGATGGAGGATTGTAAAACAACCGAGCCCTGGGACAGCGGGAGGTCGAGATCCTCCACATCCGGCAGGGCGCGAGGCGGGAATTCAAGGCGTCGGATCTCGAGCCCGGCTCCTAACCCCGTTCCCATTCCGGAATGGGTTACCCTTTCGTAACCATCCCCCTGCACATTTTTCGGGGCACTTTAACATTCATGTAATACTTCATCAGTAATATCGTTTCAGGAGGCGCTCCATGGGCTCGCCGCGCATCGCGAAGTCTCTGCCGTTGCAGGTCGCAGCGATCTGTTACCGCAGGCAGGGCCCCGCGGTGGAGTTCCTACTGGTCAACACCAACGGCGGAAATAAGTGGACCTTTCCTAAGGGGTCGGCGGAAGCCCGCCTTTCGCATAGCCAGGCCGCCGAGCGCGAAGCCGCCGAAGAAGCCGGAGCGCTGGGCACCATCGAGCCGCGCCACTTTCATCTCTACATTCATTCCAAGGGCGTGTTCTGGCAGCCGGGCGGGGTGCAGGAATTTGTGGTGAAAGCTTTTTTGATGGAAGTCCACGAAATGCGCCGGCCCGATGAGTCGATGCGCCGGCCCACCTGGTTCACTCCTGAAGAAGCCCGGCAACGCCTGGCCAAAGGCCGCGAAGTAAAGTACGCCCATGAACTGGATGCCGTGATTGATCGCGCTCTCGAACGCATTCACTTCCACAGCGGGTTGTGGGGCCGCTCTCTCGAAGGCCGCAACGGCCGCGTCAGCGCGCATTCCTAGACCAAGACACTGTCATCCTGAGGAAGTGGAGTCCTTCGCCTTAGCGAAGGACTCCCGACGAAGGACCTGTGCATTGTCTGGCTGATAGCGGTGCCTAACGTACCAGCCCTCGCTGAGGTCCTTCCAACCGGGATTCATGGAAACGATCAACGCGATCTTCTTGATGCGGAGCAGACCTTTGATCTGCTTTTCCCGTGCGATCGCATAGTGGATGTCTCCGAAGCGCTCAAAGTAGACCAACCGGTCGATCTTGTAGCGTGACGTAAACCCATGATGGGTACCGTTCTTGTGCTCGAAGACGCGCTTCTCGATGTCGCCAGTAACGCCTGTATACAGCGTCTTGGAACGGTTCGTCATGATATAGACATAGTAGACGTGCGAATGAGAATGCATAGGTCCTTCGCTTGCTTCCGTCCGGCTTTGCCGGACGGAAGACTGCGCTCAGGATGACAGCAGAACGAGGGCCTTGTCTGTGACGAATGAACATCCGCACTGTTTTATGAGACGATGAATCCAGCCCCATGATCCAGCTTTCCGGCGCCGGAAAACGTTTCGGCCACAAACTTCTTTTTGAAAACACCGACTGGCTGATCACGCCGCACGACCGCGTGGGACTGGTGGGCGCCAATGGCACCGGCAAGTCCACGCTGATGAAAGTTCTCGCCGGGCTCGATACGTTCGACTACGGCTCGCTCATCGTCGCCAAGGGAACGACTGCCGGATATCTTCCCCAGGATGGTCTCTCGCTTTCCGGCCTCACCGTTTTCGCCGAATGCATGTCGGTGTTCAGCGACTTGCATGCGATGGAGCGCGAACTGGAAACGCTCACGCATAAAATCTCGGAACTCGATCATACGAGTCCGGAGTATGCCGACGTGGCTGACCGCTATCACAGCCTGGAGCACGAATTCCGCACCCGCGATGGCTACTCGATTGAAGCCGAAGTGGGACGCGTGCTCCAGGGGCTGGGCTTTCGCAAGGAAGATTGGGAGCGGCAGACGGAAGAATTTTCCGGCGGCTGGCAGATGCGGTTGGCTCTGGCCAAGCTGCTGTTGCAGAAGCCGAACCTGCTGCTTCTCGACGAGCCCACGAACCATCTTGATCTCGAAGCGCGCAACTGGCTGGAAGAATATCTGCACGATTATCCGCACGCACTGGTGCTGATCTCGCACGATCGGTATTTCCTCGACGTGGTAGTGAACAAGATCGCGGAAATCTGGAACAAGCGCTTCTGGTTCTATACCGGAAACTACGACAAGTTCCTGTCGCAGAAGACGCAGCGCAACGAGCAGTTGCAGGCCGCCTACAAAAACCAGCGCGACCGCATCGAGCAGCTTGAAGTATTCATCAACCGTTTTCGCTACCAGGCCACCAAGGCCAAGCAGGTGCAGAGCAGAATTAAAGAGCTGGAGAAGATTGAGCGGATCGAAGTTCCTCCGGAAGAAAAGACGATCCACTTTTCGTTTCCGCAGCCGAAGCCGAGCGGACGCATTGTGGCTGAGTTCGAGGGCGTCGCCAAGACTTACGCCAAAGCCGATGGCGGCCAGAAAGAAGTTTTTCGCGACGTCAGTTTTCTGATTGAGCGCGGCGACCGCATTGCCCTCGTCGGCATCAATGGAGCGGGCAAGTCGACATTGATCAAGCTGCTCGCGGGCACTGAAAAAACGACGCGCGGCGAATACAAACTTGGCCACAACGTTCAGGCCGACTACTTTGCGCAGGATCAATACAAAGAACTGGACGCCGACGCGCGCATGATTGACGACCTCGGCAATGCTTCTCCGGGGTCAACGCAAACCGAACTGCGAAGCCTGCTGGGATGTTTTCTGTTTTCCGAGGACGACGTTTTCAAAAAGATTGGAGTGCTCTCCGGCGGCGAGCGCGGGCGCTATGCGCTGTTGCGTCTGCTGTTGCACCCCGCGAATTTTCTGCTGCTCGACGAGCCCACTAACCACCTCGACCTGCGCGCCAAAGACGTCCTGCTCGATGCACTGATGGAATACACGGGCACAGTTGTCTTTGTCTCACACGACCGTTACTTCATCGACAAGCTGGCCACGCGCGTTTTCGAGATTGGCGACGGCAAGGTCGAAGTCTATCCCGGCAACTACGAAGATTATCTCTGGCGCAAGCAGGGCGGGAGCGCGAAGCAGAACGAGTCGATGCGGCAGCAGTTGAAGATAGTCGAAACCCCGGTTGAAGCGCCCTCGAACGGAAATCCGGCGTCGGGCGCCGCGGCTCCTGCCAAAGGCAAACGTCTGAATCCCATTAAGCGCAAGAAGATGGAAGATCGCATCCATGAACTGGAAGCGGAGATCAGCCGCGCCGAAACTTTGATCGCGCAGTATGAGACGGCATTACAGGATTTCGTCAGCGCTGAAGAAAGCCAGCGACAGTCCCAGGAACTCGATCGGCAAAAAGCCGCGCACGCCGCTTCTATCAAAGAGTGGGAAGCCCTCAGCCAGTCGCTACAGGAAGCTGACTGACGGAAGGTCAATTCGCGCCAGTCGTCCAACAGTCAAGTTACCCCCGCAACCGTACACTCTCTTTCGTAATCTCGGAGAATTACTTACCTCTGTGCGATATTCAGATTGGCCGAAGGGACAGGAACAACCGAAGGCCCAAGATCCCAGACTCACCGCAGGGCGGCGACAGGGCCGCGCGGAATAAAGGAAGGTCGCATGCTCCAGTCGAATTCGTACGACGTGAAGTCCACTTCGCCAGCCTCGAACCCCAACTCTTATAATCCCGTGAAAACGACCACGGCGCCCATCGAGCAGGCCACCATTGGCCGCACGCTGGTCATCAAGGACGAACTCAGCGGCGCGGAAGCGCTCTATATCGACGGCCGCGTCGAAGGCAAGATCAACCTGCCCGACCACCGCGTCACGATCGGCCGCAACGGCAGCGCGCAAGCCAACATCACCGCCCGCGAAGTTGTAGTCATGGGCAAGGTGAATGGAAACATTGATTGCAGCGATCGCGTGGATATTCGCAGCGAAGGCTCGGTCACGGGAGACGTTTCCACCATCCGCATCAGCGTGGAAGACGGCGCCGTGCTCAAGGGCGGCATCCAGGTGCGGAGCGGCGAGCAGAAGCAAAACCAGGCGCACTCTCAGCCGAAAGCGGCCGAGGCTCCGAAGCCGGCCGTGCCCGACGCGCAGAAGTCGCTGGCAGCAACCGCCAGCGCGTAAGCTCTGTGCAAGGCAGCCACGGATTCACACGGATTTCTACGGATAAACCAGAATTGATTTATCCCTGCCGATCCGTGTAATCCGTGGCTAAGTTTTTTACTTCTTGTCTTTTTCCTGCGGCTTCAGGTCCAGGGCGGCGGAGTTCATGCAATACCGCAGGCCGGTCGGCGCGGGACCATCTTCAAACACGTGACCCAGGTGAGCGCCGCACTTCGCGCAACGCGCTTCGGTACGAACCATACCGTAGCTGGAATCTTTGTGCTCCTCGACCTTACCGTCGTCCGCCGGCTTGAAGAAACTCGGCCAGCCCGTTCCGGAATCGAACTTGGTGGAGGAATCGAACAGCGGTTCCCCGCAGCAAACGCAGTGATACGTCCCTGCGTCCTTTGTTTTCCAATACTTGCCAGTAAAAGCCGGTTCGGTTCCCGCCTCGCGAGTAACCCGATACTGCTCCGGCGTAAGCTTCTGCTTCCATTCAGTCTCACTTTTTGCGATTTTCTCTGCCATGAATGCGTCTCCTAAATCCGGGGTCAGTGGTGAGTGGTCAGTGGCTAGTGGTCAGTAAAACCTGAGGCACAAATTCGGATCAGCTTTTACTGGCCACTAACCACTGGACACTGACCACTGTTCTTTAGATGTTCGATAGCCCAGAAAAGTGGCGGACGCCCGGATTTCATAAGCCTCAGAATGTGACTGGCCACTGACCACTGCGTTGTGACATCCGTCACAATGTTCTTGTGACATCTGACCTTGTCTTCCACAGGGCCGTCAGCTAATTATGCTGTCAACGTCTGCGAGTCCCTCTGGCCCGGTGTTTTCATGAGACGCCGGGCCTCTTTCTTGATTCAATCAGCTTGATTCAATCAGCTTGGTTCAATCAGTTTGGTTCAATCCGGCATTTCTTCGCCAATTTTCCGGTACCGGCTCCGAAAGAACAACAGCGGATCGCCCTGGCGTACGACCACATCCTCCACTTCGGCAATGAATATGGTGTGGTCGCCTGCCTTCTCGGCTGACTGCAAACGGCATTCGAGGTAGGCGAGCGCCCCGTGCAACATTGGAGTTCCCTGCGCGGTGCGATCAAAGCGCGCTCCGGCTTCCTCTTCGGCATGCCCGTGGTCGTGTACCGGCCGCGCGTAGTATTCGGAAATCTCCCGCTGGTTCTCGGCCAGAATATTGATCCCAAAGCGCTTCTTGGCGTGCATGTGCGCGTGAGTGCGGGCGTTGTGGTCCACGCACACGAGCAGCAGCGGCGGATCGAGCGACACGGAAGCGAACGCGTTCGCCGTCATCCCGTGGACCTCGCCCTCGAGATCGAGGGTGATGATGGTCACTCCGGTGGCGAAGCATCCCATCGCTTTTCGGTATTCTGCGGGACTCAGCTTGCCGGATTCGCTGGGAGTTTTGGAACCCATGGTTGCAACCTGGAATTACTGTCACCTATCCGTTCGATGCACTGGAGAAACGAAAATTCACTGTGCCTTCAGCGGTGTGATTTGATTCACGACTTTGCCTTCGGCATCCAGAAAAGAAAGGCGAGAGGTGCCGTCCGTAGCCACTTCCATCGATATTCTCTTTCTGCCTTTGTCATCCATGAGTGCAACCACCGCAGCTCCGTCGTCGCCGCGGCCCACCCAGATGCGCCTGCGGTTCTGTCCGCCCGGCATGCTGTCGCTGACGCTGACACCGGCAAACTGATCTTCGTGGTCGTCGACTCCCGCCACCTGCACAATTTGGTTGGCGTCATACTTATCAAACGATAAGCTGCCCCCCGAATCGACGACCTCGCCCTTCGGGTTGCGATGACCGCCAAAAATCAGACCGCCATTCTCAGATCCCTCGTCGTTATAGAAAAGTATTCCCGCCTGCGGACGATCAAACGCTTGCTCTTTGCCGTGGACGATAATTCCGGGCAATCTTGCATGATTCGAAATCACCATGCGCAAGGTTCCGTCGGGTTCGACCACATTGATGCGGTGAACCGTGATTTCGTCGAAAACATCGGCCTTCGGCGCAGCGGCTCCGCTAAACAGCAATACGCTCACTACGCAGCTCAAAGCAACTGCGTAAATCAGAAGCAGGCGTTGCCCGATTGCGGTCATAATTCCTCCTCCGCGAAACCGTGCGGCCGAAGGGTCTGAGAATCCCATGGCGTACGTTCCCCAGCAACTGCCTACATTACCACGGCAGTGCTTGGTGCCTTCACAGCCACTGTGATTTGGGTCACTGCCAAACGGTTCGCTGCCGTGCTAGCCTTTTACTTAGGAGACGGTTTATGGACGCGATTTCTTTGTCCCTAATACTTGCCGTTCTCTTCGGAGGCTGGGTGGTGGCGGTCGCCCTCGCTACCGGCGCTTTGAAAGTTGGAAGGTATCACCCCCATCACCACGAAAACGAAGGGAAACGCCAGCGTTAGAAGCGAATCCTTTGATCGGCACTCCAGTACATGGATTTCGCCTTAGACAAACCCTGTCACATATCACTCGTTGACCAGATCGGCCAATCCTCAATGAGTGTAAACGCCTGATTATGCCAACTGTGAAGTTTCAGGATGCGGGATTAGGTGCAGCAATCGTTGTAGGCCCTGAATTGCGTGCGAACTGGACGCCTTAATGTGTACCCACAAGACAAGCATGCTAAGCAGTAGCCAAAAAACCGCGTATGTAACTTCTTGCGACCCACTGAATGACCAATCAATTGGAACCCGAAAACGAAACCAGCGCAGACTTGAGTCGCAAAGCACATCGCCACTGCAACGCCGGCGCCCGCCAACGATCCGAGCCGGGCCAAATGGTAGTAGCCAAGAAACACCGGAAGGATCGAGACAAAGGCCGAGCCGAAATTTATGAAGGGATCAAATTGCCGTGAAGGGCCGAGGAAACGGTTCCACGAAGTTCCATCGGCAGGAATCGAAGCAAGCGCAACAGCAAGCGCAAGCACTACCGCAGATGCCGAGGCTACGGCGAAAACTTGGGATCGGCTCAGGATGTGAAACTTCTGCCACACGGGAGCATTATAGCCAACACCGTATTCCAAGGCTCGGTTTGATGGCTGACGTAACATCGCCATCACACTCATTGACCCCGGAAGCGCTAGTGGCCGACGTTCAGCGGACGGGCGGGTTTGCATTAAATCGGCAACCGACCGTGGGTCACTGACCACTGTTGTATGATTCGATGCATCGGGATCGAACGTCGTGACTCCAACCGCCGTCAGAACGGTCGCACCTCTTTCGCGCGATCTGGCGCTGCGCCTGATCCGCTGTGGTGACGACGACCTCCCTGCTCTGCTCGCCGCCGCCCGCGCCGCCAGAGACAGCTTTAGGCCCGGCGTCATCACTTACTCGCGGAAGGTTTTTCTGCCGCTGACGAATCTGTGCCGTGACTACTGCGGCTATTGCACTTTCCGCCGCGATCCCGGCGATCCCGGCGCGCATACCATGACTCCGGAGGAAGTGCTGGCCATCGCCCGCGCCGGAGAAAAGCTGGGATGCACCGAAGCTCTCTTTAGTTTAGGCGACAAACCGGAACTGCTCTTTCCCGAGATGCGCGACACGCTGCGGCATCTCGGATATAAATCCACGCTGCACTATCTCGAAGCCATGTGCGAACTGGTGCTGCGCGGAACCAGCTTGCTGCCGCATCCGAATCCCGGTTTGCTCAGCGCTGAATGGATCTCACGCTTGGCCGCCGTCTCACCGAGCATGGGCCTGATGCTCGAAACTACCAACCGCGCACTGCTGGCTCCGGGCGCGGCCCACGACAACGCTCCTGATAAAGTCCCGGCGAAGCGCCTGCGCACCATCGAAGAAGCTGGAAAGCAGAAAGTCCCTTTCACCACCGGACTGCTGATCGGCATCGGCGAAAATCCGGAAGACCGCGTCGATACGCTGCTTGCGATTCGCGACTTGCACGACCGTTACGGCCACATTCAGGAAGTGATTGTGCAGAACTTCCGCGCCAAGCCGGCCATCCCCATGGCGCACGTGCCCGAACCCAGCCAGGGCGAGATGCTTCGGGCGGTGGCGGTAGCTCGCTTGTTAATGCCCAACGTCAATATTCAAGCGCCTCCCAACCTCAATGCGCCGTATTATGAGGAGTTAGTGGACGCTGGCATCAACGATTGGGGAGGAATTTCGCCGTTGACCCCTGACTATATCAATCCCGAGAAGCCCTGGCCGCATCTCGAACAGCTGCGCCTGCGCACTGAAGGCAAAGGATTCCAATTGCGCCAACGGTTGCCGGTCTATCCCGAGTTCTTGCCAGCGGTCACGTCGAGGTCAGCTGCATCGAGGTCTGGATTGCTTTCAGAAAAAGTTCAAGCCGCACGCGACCGCGAAGGCCTCGCCAGAGAAATGAGGGCCGCATGATCTGCGTGCTCAGCGGCGGCACTGGCGGCGCCAAGTTCGTGGACGGTCTGCAGCGAGTGATCCCGCCAGAAGAAATCACTGTGATCGTCAACACCGGCGATGATTTGATGTGGTGGGGACTTTACGTCTCTCCGGATATCGATTCCATCACCTACGTTCTCTCCGGCCTGCTCAGCCGCGAGCGCGGCTGGGGCGTGAAGGGAGACACTTTTCTCTGCCTGCAAGCCATGGGGCAACTCGGCGAGCCGACTTGGTTTCATACCGGCGACCGCGACCTGGCGGTGCATCTTCTGCGCTCGCGCCTGCTGGCGGAGGGCAAGGCGCTCTCCGAGGCTACGTCAACAATATGCGAAAAGCTCGGCGTGAAGGCGCGCATCTTTCCCATGAGCGATTCGCGGGTTGAGACGCGCGTGGATACGCCTTCGGGCGAGTTGAGCTTCGAAGAATATTTTGTGCAGCGCTGGTATCAGGACCCCGTGAACTCAGTGCGATTCGCCGGAGCCTCCGACGCCGAGCCCGCGCCCGGAGTGATCGAAGCCATTTTGTCGGCCGATGCGGTCGTCATCGCGCCCAGCAATCCGATCACAAGTATCGGACCAATTCTCTCGGTGCCTGGAATTCGCGAGGCTCTGCTCAGCGCGCGCGGCAAAGTTGCGGCCGTGAGCCCAATCGTTGGGAACGCCCCCGTTGCCGGACCCGCGGGTATTTTGATGTCCGCCCAGGGATTGCCTTGCTCGGTCGCGGGCGTGGCCAAGGCTTACGAGGATTTTCTTGATCTGCTCGTTTGTGACACGCGCGACCTGCGCGCGGCGGAAGCGTTGCGCGCCAACGGTTTGAGCGTGCAGTGCACACAGACCATCATGCGTTCCGCGGAAGACCGGGCCGCGCTCGCCCGGACCGTACTTTCCCACGCGCTAAGCGGACTGCCTTCAGAGGAGTTGGCTGGGGACAAAGGAGTCTCTGACAAAGCAGCAGCGCGAACTGCCGCCGACCAGCCGTGATTCTAATTCCTGTCAAGAATTCATCGACGGCCAAGCAGCGACTGGCCGCCGTACTCGATCAGCCTGCGCGTACGGAACTGGCTCAGGCGATGCTGCATGATGTTGTGGCCGCAATTGCGGCGTGGCCTCGTTCGCCGGCACGCGCGCTGGTGACCAGCGATCTGTTTGCGATCGAACTCGCGCGGCAGTACGATTTCGAAATTATTCCTGACCCGGCAAACTCCGGCGAAACCGGCGCGATCGAGATGGCCACGCGCTTCTGCGTGGTGCGCGGCAGTGACAGCACGCTGGTTGTACCCGCGGATATTCCGCTGATTCAAGCGAGCGAACTCGACCAGATCCTCGCCTATGCTCCCGCGGAAGGCTCGGTGCTGGCGCCCGCCGCCGACGGACGCGGCACCAACGCGGCCTTCCGCCGCCCCGCAAATCTTTTCCCTTTGTGTTTTGGCAACGACAGTTTCAAGCCGCACTTCGCAGCCGCCCAGGCGACGGGTAAGCCATGCATCGTGCTGCAATTGCCCGGCATCGCGCTGGATGTTGACAATCCTGAAGACTTGCAACGGCTTTCCGCGCGACCGGGCGAAACCCGCGCCCAGAGCCTGCTTCGGCGCTGGACACTCGATGGCCGCTTTCTGGCCACGGGAACGGAGGGCATGTGAGTAAGCCTCGTGCCTTCAAGCAGCAAGCCGCGAAAGGGCGGAAGAAACAAGCCGCGACCGGTTCTTTTGCCAATCTGCACGTCATCGGCATCCTTCTTGCCGGCGAGGTTGGTTTCGGCGACTCCCTCGCCGACAAATTGCTTCAAGCTGTGCGGAAACATAAACTCGCGTTCGAACCCGGTGACATACTCGTTGTCAAACACAAAATCGTTTCCAAGGCGGAGGGCCGAATCGTCGATCTGGCAACGATCAAACCATCCGCCGATTCGATCGCATGGGCGAAGAAATTCAAGCTCGACGCTCGCGTCATCGAGCTTGCCCTGCGCGAGTGCCACGACATCATCCGGTGCAAAAACGGCGTGCTGATCACCGAGACGCGACATGGCTTCATCTGCGCCAACAGCGGCGTGGACGTTTCGAACGTGGATGGCGGACGCCACGCTCTGCTTCTGCCGGCTGATCCTGACCGTTCCGCCGACAAACTTCATCGCGAACTCAAGAGGCGCACAAAGCTAACGATTCCGGTTCTCATCACCGACACTTTCGGGCGCCCCTGGCGCGAAGGTCTGGTCGATTTCTGCATTGGCATCGCCGGAATGAAAGCGCTGCGCGACGATCGCGGCCGGCGCGATCCGCATGGCTACACCTTGCACGCCAGCCTTGAAGCTGTTGCCGACGAACTGGCCTGCGCCGCCGGGTTAGTGTGCGGCAAGCTCAACCGGACACCGGCTTGCATCATCCGCGGATTTGCTTACGAGCCGGGCCCAGGCCGATTTCGTGACCTTCTTCGCCCCTCGGCCAATGACCTGTTCCGCTAACCTCTCGCCAAAAGCCAACCGATAGGAGTAATTTGGAAACCAACAGCTTTGGAGGAACTCGTGCCCCGCGATCTCTCAACTTCGGAACTGGAAAGCTTTCCCTCTCTCGACTGGTTCGAAATCGCGCCGCG
>Ga0187871_10002278_pt1 | contig 15802 bp, 18 predicted proteins | sample June2016WEW_16_1_FD_132988 | JGI IMG/M metagenome (GOLD analysis project Ga0187871, IMG submission 132988) | Peatland microbial communities from SPRUCE experiment site at the Marcell Experimental Forest, Minnesota, USA - June2016WEW_16_10 | ecosystem: Environmental > Terrestrial > Soil >... | reverse complement strand
GGGGGAGGATCGTGTGCGAGCGGCTCAGGCCTCGGCCGCCTGATTGAGCCGTTCGCGCATTTCCTTGCCGGTCTTGAAGAACGGCACGCACTTCTGGTCGACGGCGACATGCGCGCCGGTCCGCGGATTGCGCCCGGTGCGCGCCGGGCGTTGCTTCACCGAGAACGCGCCGAAGCCGCGCAGCTCGACGCGGTCGCCGCGCGCCATCGCCGCGATGATCTCGCCAAGGATGGCATTGACGATTTTCTCGACGTCGCGCTGGTAAAGATGGGGATTCTGCGCGGAAATGCGTTGCACGAGTTCGGACTTGATCATGGGGTGCCCGCGAGCATGCCTTCGGTCATCGGGGGGCGACATAACGGAGCGCCGAGGCACGCTCCGCCGCTCAATTCGCGCCCGCAGGGTGCCAAAGCGCCAGCAGACCGTCAAGGTTGAGCCGTTCGACCGCCTGGACGCCGCCCCAATCGTCGATGCGACGGGCGAGCGTCGAAAGCCCCGCCGCATCGAGCGCCGCCGCAGCCATCGCGTGCAGGAACGGCAGATCGCCGAAGCGGCTGTGCAGCTGATAATCACGGACCGGCAGCTTTGAGTCGACGCTCTTGGCGCTGGCGAGCCAGGCGATGCCGGCCCGCTCGTCGCCGATCTCGTCGACCAGCTTCAGCCCGATCCCCTGGTGGCCGGTGAACACGCGGCCATCGGCGACGGCCTGCAGCTCGTCGTCGTTGAGGTGGCGGCGATCCTGCACTAGCCCGCGGAACCAGGCGTAGGAATCCTTGATGATCGACTCGATCGCCGCGCGCGCCTCCGGCGAGGTCGGCTCGTAGCCGTTCGGCGCCGCCTTGAGCGGCGACGATTTGATGCTCTCGACCTTGACACCGATCTTGTCGAGAAGGTCGACGACGTTGGGATATTGGAACAAAACGCCGATCGAGCCGACCAGCGAGGTCTGCTTGGCGACGATGTGATCGCCGGCCAGCGCCGTGATGTAGCCGCCGGAGGCGGCGAGGCCGTCGACGACGATAACCAGCGGCTTCTTGTCTTTCAGTCGCATCAGCGCGTCGTACAGCTGCTCCGATCCGGCGGTGGTGCCGCCGGGGCTGTCGACATGCACGACAACGGCGCGCGCCGTCGACGACCGGGCCAGTCGATCGAGCTGCTGCACCCGTTCCTGATCGTCGCGGATCAATCCCTTGATCGTCACCCGCGCGATGTAGGCGCCAGCGCCGGCAAAACCGGTGCGATCGCTCACCTGCACGGCCGCGCCGATAACGGCGAGAGCAAAGATCACGATGGCAAACACGCGCCAAAACGTCAGCTTGCGCCGCATGCGGCGGCGGTCGACGATCAAGTCAGCGTCAAGCGACATTTGCTCGTCTCCTTCGAATAGTTCGCGCGACAGTGCCGCGTCCCCTAGTGTCGGTCAATGGTGACCACTGAAGCGTCGCGATTGTGACAAAACTCGGAATGACGGCGAAGAAGACCGCACTTCCGGGCCCGGAACGCATCACCATCTCGGGGTCACACGCGGCGTTATTGTCTTGCCATCGAACGGAACCGGGGCATGGGTCGAGTAGCCGGGGGCGATGAGCGTTTCAGGCGGGTCCTTGCTGCGACGCCAGATCGTCATCCTGCCGCTCCGCGCCAACAAGACATAACCGTCCGGCGCCGCAGCGTCAGCAGGTGTGAGCCAGTGGCTGGCAAAAAGCTGTGGCGACTGGCGCACGCGGGCGACATCGGTCGCCGGCAAATCGTCACGGTAGAGCGGCGCCGCATGATGCAGATAGTAATAACCTCCCAAATACAACAAATTTCCTCCGCTGTCGTCGATCACGCCTGTCACATCGGTGAGCCGCGACAACATCAGGTAGGCTTGGCGGGCGTCTTTGCGCCCGAGCTTCATTCCCGTGGCGAGGACCAAAATCACGGCTGCCGTGCAAACGACGAAAATCGCCGCCACCAGGGACGCAAAAGCCGGCGCCACTAGCGGGCGCAGACGCCGTCCATAGGTGGCAAACAGCACGGCGACCCCGATCATGTAGATCGGATCAAGCGGCATCAGGAAGCGCCACTCTTTATGGCCAAAAACCGAAAGTGCCGCGAGATGGGCCACGCCCATCACCGAAAGCGGCCAGGTTTTACGCCACGACAGCGCCAAGCCTAATGCGCCGAGATAACCGAGGCCCGCGGAGCGCACACCGAGCTCGAGCAGGTAATAATATCCCGGAGCGGTGCCGAAGCCGTCGCTGACGTGCGCGAAGACGTTCAGCTCGATATTGGAAATAATGGAACTGAACCAGCGTCCCCAGGTGTAGGCATCGAGCGCACCCGCCGATGCCACAACGAAAAGGAAGCCAAAGAGCGCCGGCCATCCGCGCCAACGCCAGCGCAGCGCGGCGACGAGCATCGCGACACCGACCATCGGTGCGAACTGGAATCGCAGGGCGAGCGTCAGTCCGGCAAGAATACCGAAAGAAGGGCCGCACCGCGCCCCGAGCGACCGAACAGGAACGCCAGCGCCGCGAAGAAGGCATAGGCCGCCAGCGCATCCTGCATCGGCGTCGGCGCAAAAAAGATCAGCTCGTACCAAAACGCCGTGCCCACCAAGGCGAGCCGCGCCGCGCCTTCGTCCAACAGCGCCTGCGCGATCCGGTAGACGCTGACGGGCAGCGACAGACTGATCGCGCAAAAGACGAGCCTGACGGTCGGTAGATAGATGTCCGGGCGGTCGAGACCGAGCGCGGCAAGGCATTTCAGGATCAGCGCGATAAAACCCGGGATGATCCAGGAACGAGTCCCGTAGGCGTATTCCCACGTCACTATTCCTTGTCCGAAGACAAGACGGTGCGCCGGTTCCAGATATTTAAATATCTCATCCGGATGCGCGACGTAATCCGTAGTCAGGGCGAATGTTGCCCGAAGCACAAATGCAAGAACCAATATAAGCGGTAGGATGTGCGGAGACCGGGCTGCGGTGCTCGCTTCGTCCACCAGGGACTTGGCAATCGTCTTCACCGACATTTCCGCATGAGCCCCGGAAGCCGGTAAACCATAGCAGACGGCATACTGTGCCGCACGTTCACCGGGTGTGCGCCAGGACAAGACGCGGTGGAGGCCGCCGCGCCGGCGCGACAATAACTTGAGCGGCCGGGACGCAGCTCGGTCGCCGGCCGCCCATGAGCTGCGTTATTCCTTGTTCTCGGTTTCTTCGGCGCTTTCCTCGCCCTTGCGCTTGAGCGCGGTGCCGAGGATGTCGCCGAGCGTCGCGCCGGAATCGGAGGAGCCGTATTGCGCGATCGCCTCCTTCTCTTCGGCGACTTCGAGCGCCTTGATCGAGACCGAGATCTTGTGGACGCGGCGATCGAATTGGATCACGCGGGCATCGACCTTCTGGCCGGCGGCAAAGCGATCCGGACGCTGTTCGGAGCGGTCGCGCGCAAGTTCCGACCGCTTGATGAATGAGGTAAAATCGGTGCCGACGATCCTGACGTCGATACCGCCCTCCTTTACGTCCATCACTTCGCAGGTCACCACGGCACCCTTCTTAAGCTCGCTTGCAGCCTCTGCGGGAGCCGCGACGCCGCCGTCGGCAAGTTGCTTGATGCCGAGCGAGATGCGCTCCTTCTCGACGTCAACGTCGAGCACTTGCGCCTTGACCTTGTCCCCCTTCTTGTACTCGTCGATGACCTGCTCGCCGGGCCGTTTCCAGTCGAGATCGGAGAGGTGCACCATGCCGTCGACGTCGCCGTCGAGGCCGAGAAACAGACCGAATTCGGTCTTGTTCTTGACCTCGCCCTCGACGATCGAGCCGGGGGGATATTTCTCCAGAAACACCTCCCAGGGATTGCGCATGGTCTGCTTGAGGCCGAGCGAGATGCGGCGCTTGACGGGATCGACCTCGAGCACCTGCACCTCGACCTCCTGGGAGGTCGAGACGATCTTCCCGGGATGCACGTTCTTCTTGGTCCACGACATTTCCGAGACGTGGATCAGACCCTCGATGCCGGGCTCGAGTTCGACGAAGGCGCCGTAATCGGTGATGTTGGTGACGCGGCCCTTGAAACGGGCGCCGACCGGATATTTCGCCTCGATGCCCTGCCAGGGATCGTCGAGCAGCTGCTTCATGCCCAGCGAGATGCGGTGGGTCTCATGGTTGATCTTGATGATCTTGACCTTGACCTGCTGGCCGATATTGAGGACCTCGGATGGGTGATTGACGCGCCGCCACGCGATGTCGGTGACGTGCAGCAGGCCGTCGATGCCGCCGAGGTCGACGAAGGCGCCGTAATCGGTGATGTTCTTGACCGCGCCGTCGATGACCTGTCCCTCTTCGAGGTTTTGCACCAGCTCCTGGCGTTGCTCGGCGCGCGTCTCCTCCAGAACGGTGCGGCGCGAGACCACGATGTTGCCGCGCCGGCGATCCATCTTGAGAATCTGGAACGGCTGCGGGTTGTTCATCAACGGCGATACGTCGCGGATCGGCCGGATATCGACCTGCGAGCGCGGCAGGAAGGCCACGGCGCCGTCGAGATCGACGGTGAAACCGCCCTTAACCTGGTTGAAGATGATGCCCTGGACCTTTTCGTTGTTCTGGAACGCTTTTTCGAGCTTGCCCCAGCTTTCCTCGCGGCGCGCCTTGTCGCGCGAGAGCACCGCCTCGCCGAGCGCGTTCTCGACGCGCTCGAGATAGACCTCGACGGTATCGCCGACCTTAATATCGGCGGCGCGGCCGGGCCCGGCGAATTCTTTCAGCGCAACGCGGCCTTCGGTCTTCAAGCCCACATCGATGACGGCGACGTCTTTTTCGATCCCGACGACCGTGCCCTTGACGACGGATCCTTCCTGCAAATGCCCATCGCTGAACGATTCATCGATCAGCCTGGCAAAGTCCTCGCGCGAGGGCGTGGCGGTAGCAACTTGAGCCATGAAAACTCCGAGCCCCGTAAAATGGAACGGTCCCGAACGCACGGCAGCCGCCGGGGAAGCCGGCGGTTGGGGCCAAAGCCAGACGATCGGGACGAAACCTTGTCCGGGGCCTCGCATGCGAAGCGGCGAACGGGCGGAACCTCCAATGACGAAAGCGCAGTCAACCGCGCCTTCGGCCCGTTCGGGCGGCCTCGATGATCTCAACAGCGGCCCGGAATGCGGCGTCTATACCTAAATGGGTGGTGTCGAGCAAGTGCGCATCCGGCGCCGCCTTGAGCGGCGCAGCGGTACGCCGGGAGTCGCGTTCGTCGCGCCGAAGGAGATCGGCTAAGACCTCCTTCTCATCGGCCTCTTCGCCGCGCGCCCTGAGTTCACGGACGCGCCGGGTGGCCCGCACCTCGGGGCTCGCCACCACGAACAATTTCACGTCGGCGCCGGGGGCGATGACGGTGCCGATATCGCGGCCGTCGAGCACCGCGCCGGGCGGCTGCGTGGCGAATTGGCGCTGATAGCTCATCAGCGCCTGACGCACCTGCGGGATCGCCGCGACCACCGAAGCGGCCTCGGTGATGGCCGGCAATTTCAGCGCATTGTCATCGAATTTTGCCGGATCGAGCGCGATGGCGGCTTCAATGGCGCGCTCCACATCGCTGGGCGAATAGCCGGCGTCGAGCACCGCCTTGGCTACGGCGCGATAGAGGAGCCCGGTGTCGAGATGATGCAGTCCGTAGACGGCCGCGACTTGTCTTGCGATCGTCCCCTTGCCTGAGGCGGCCGGCCCGTCGATGGCGATGATCATGACAAAACCCCGCCCAGCGATCGCATCAAATCCAGAAAACCCGGAAAACTCGTGGCGATGAAGCTCGCGTCGTCGATCTTGACCGGCTGCTCGCTGGCGAGCCCCAGCACCAGCGCCGCCATGGCGATGCGGTGATCCATGTGGGTTGCGACCAGGCCGCCGCCCGGGGCGCGGCCCTTGCCGTTCACGATAAGATCGTCGCCTTCGATGTCGGCTGCAATCCCATTAGCGCGCAACAGGGCGGCGGTCGCGGCGAGGCGGTCGGACTCCTTCACCCGCAACTCCTTGAGCCCGCGCATCACGGTCGTGTCTTCGGCAAAGGCAGCAGCAATCGCCAGCACCGGATATTCGTCGATCATCGCCGGCGCGCGCGCGGCCGGGACCTCGACACCACGCAGTGCGCCGGCGCGCACGCGTAGGTCGGCGACGTCCTCGCCGCCTTCCTGGCGCGTATCAAGCTGCTCGATCGAGGCCCCCATCTCACGCAAAGTCGTGATCAGGCCGGCGCGCAGCGGATTGAGCATCACGCCGTCGAGAATCACGTCAGAACCCGGCGTGATCAGCGCGGCGATGAGCGGAAACGCCGCCGAGGACGGGTCGGCGGGGACCCTGATCGGCCGCGGCGTCAGTTCCGGCTGGCCGGCTAGCGTAATGCGGCGGCCATTCGCCCCCTGCGGCTCGACCCGGACGTCGGCGCCGAACAGGGCCAACATCTTTTCGGTATGATCGCGCGTCGCTTCCGCTTCGATCACGACCGTCTCGCCCGGCGCTGCCAGGCCGGCAAGCAGCACCGCCGACTTCAACTGCGCCGACGGCACCGGCGGCTCGAACACGATGGGGATAGGCTCGCGCGCGCCGGCAAGCGTCAGCGGCAAGCGGCCGGCCGTCGCCGCGAGCGTACGCGCGCCGATGCGTTGCAACGGGTCGAGCACCCGTTGCATCGGGCGCTTGCGCAATGAGGCGTCGCCGTCGAAGGTCGCGGTGATGGGGCAGCCGGCTACCGCCCCGAGCATGAGCCGGCACCCAGTGCCGGAATTGCCGAAATCGAGGGGCGCCGCAGACGCGGCGAAGCCGCCGACCCCGACGCCGCGGACCCGCCATTCCCCCGCCGCGGGCCGCTCGACCTGCGCGCCGAGCGCCTGCAACGCCTTGGCGGTATTGAGGACATCCTCGCCTTCGAGCAAGCCGCTGATCGCCGTCTCGCCGACCGCGAGCGCGCCGATGATCAGGGCCCGATGCGAGATCGATTTATCGCCGGGTACGCGCACACGGCCTTTCAAGGGGCCATGGCGGCGGGCGGTGAGGGTTGGGGGATGGGCGCGCATAGGGAAAGAATCCAGCCCGCGTCCTCTATCACGGGCCGGCGGCAATCCGCTATTGACAGGCGCACCACGACTAGCCAAGTGAAGCTCCCAAATTGAAGGATTTCGGCCGTGGCGAAAGCGGAACTTGGCACCAAGCGCATCTGCCCCGACACCGGGCGCAAGTTTTACGACCTCAACAAGAATCCCGTGATCTCGCCGTATACCGGCAAAGTCGTGCCGGTGGAAACGCCGATCTCGCGGGCGCGGCCCGAGCAGCAGCCGGCGGCTGCACGCGCTCCCGTCCCGGCGGAAGAAGTCGCCGTGCCGGAACCGATGGAAGCCGAATTCGTCTCGCTGGAAGATGCCGACGCCGAGGCGCAGGGCGGCAAGAAGGCGGTCGAAACCACCGAGCCCGATATCGAAGAAGAGGTTGAGATCGACGGGAGCCTCGACGATGCTGCCCTTATCGAGGAGCAGGAGGAAGAGGACGCCGATGTCACCGACATCATCGGCGGCGACATCGAAAACGAGGAGGAAGGATAATCAGGAATCAGTGGTCAGTTGTCATTAATCGACGACGCGGTTACTTGGCCCAATGAATACTGATTACTGATACCTGTTCCCTGGAGGGGCCATAGCTCAGTTGGGAGAGCGCTTGAATGGCATTCAAGAGGTCGGCGGTTCGACTCCGCCTGGCTCCACCAAATAACGATCGCTAACCTGAAGTAGTTGGCCACGGTATTACGCCGGGCGATCGCATCAGATCGCCGCTTATCGAGATTTCGTACGTCTACAATCAAACGCCAATGCATGGCGAGTTCCGCGCCGCCGCCCGCTTATGCTATGTTGTGTCATCGCGCGCGGCAGGGGAGGCGCTGAGAATGCATCGTCGATTGATCGAGGCAGTGTTGATAGCCGGCCTCGCCCTAGAAATGGCCGGCTCGCCTTGGGCGCAACAGCCGCAGACGAGACCGGCTCCGGCGCTGCAGTACGATCCAAGCCTCGATGCCAATGATCAGCTCGCGCCGTCGCAGGTGACCCAGCCAATGCCGGCCGCGGTCCCGACGCCGAGCGCCCCCGGTCACGCGCACGCGGCCAAGCATGCCGCCAGCGACGCACCGGCCGCGCCTCACGAAGCCAGGAAACAACCCCGGCCCGCGATCTTCCGCGATGTCGCCTGCAGCGGTCCCTTCTCCAAGGACACGAGCAATCTGAAGCTCGCCATGCTGTTCGACTCGAGAAACGTCACCTTTACCGATGTTGACCTCAACGGCAGCAGGATTGGGGCCTCGATCCTGTTCCCCAAGGACCCCAAGCGCCGCCTCGAAATTTGGTGGTCCAATTCGACGAACCGCAGCGGCATCTATCTCATCCTGATCAACGGCCAATCGACCTGGGGGGCGCCGGGCGGTATGCGGCTCGGCCTGACATTGGCGGAACTGGAAAAGCTCAATCACAAGCCGTTCAAGCTCAAAGGCTTCGACAAGGACAACGTCGCGACCGTGAGCGGCTGGGACGGCGGCGCTCTCGCCACGCTGACTGGCGGCTGCAAGTCCGGCGTCAGCCTGCATGCCGACCCGAAGGCCCCCGCCGATGCAGTGACCGCGTTGCCGGCCGACCACGAATACAGTTCGTCCGATCCGGCACTGCGCGCGGTCAATCCGACGGTCAGCGAAATTCTGCTCGGCTATTAGGTTCGCAGCGCGGTCGATCTCAAGGCTGGGGGGAAAGTCGGTTATCGCGCCGACTTTGCGCCGCTCGCTCCACCCTGCTGCTCGTTGCGCATGGCTCTGACGTCGCGCGCCATTTCCAGGCACGTCAGCAGCTCGGTGTAGCTCGACTCCCCACCCATCCTCGATTCGTTCACGCAAGAGGTCTTGTCGGCGGCGGCAAAGCTCGACCATTGCTTGACGAGTTCCTCGCGGACGGCCCGCTCGCTGTCCAGGCAGTTCTTCTTCTCCTGGGCGATGGCGGGATCATGGAACGTCACGCCGCCCTGCTGGGCGATACCCTCGCAGACCTGCTCGACGTTGAGCACCGGAACGCCGTCGGCGACCGGCATGATGAGCTGCGCGCCAAGCGCCAGCGCCGCGGGTAGAATCATGTTCGTGTTCTCCGTGCCCCTGCTGGGGTTATTATAACACCCGGTCGCCGCGGAAGCAGCAAGCAGCTTTTCGCCGTCGCGGCAAAGAAGTGTTGACCGCTGCCGATTCTCCCCGTTATGGCGGCGCTGCCGGGTGAGGGGCAAATCGCATGCTGCTTGCACCCTTCTCGGCACGGCGCCAAGAAATGTATAGGAGAGGGCAAGTGGTTGCCGAACACCGCTCACCGCGTTCCGGCGCCGCAAAATTGCCGACGCCGGGCCATACTTTTGCGCCGGGATATGTCCGCGCGCCGCCAAAAGGGGCTCGATTTGACCGCCGCAAAGGCGGCGTGCACTCTATAAGGGGCTTCTCAGGCAGCGCAGATTCGGCGCGCCAGGCGCCCAGTCGCGGTCATTTGGTTCGCGCCGGGGAGGATCCAGCATGTTCGGCATCGGCGACTTGTTCCAATGGGAGCGGTTCGTAACGCCCACGATCATCAAGGTCTTCTATTGGCTCGCCGTCGTGATTTCGATCCTGCTTGGGGTCGCCGGCGCGGTGTCTTCGCTCGCCACCATGGCGTTCAATCCCTTTGTCGGCATGATCACTCTCATTGCCAGCCTGCTCGGCGCCTGCATGGGCGTCATCTTCGCGCGCATCATGGCCGAATTCGTGCTCATCGTGTTCCGCATCAACGAGCACCTTGGCGCCATCAGGAATCAGGGAACAGGGATCAGAAATCAGTAATCAGAATCAATATTTCGTCTTTCTGATTGCTGACTACTGATTACTGAGGACTGAAACGGAAATGCATGACGTCGCCGTCCTCGACGACGTAGTCCTTGCCTTCCAGCCGCATCTTACCGGCATCGCGCGTTCCGGCTTCGTCGCCGTACGCCACGTAGTCGTCGTAGGCGATCGTCTCGGCGCGAATGAAGCCGCGTTCGAAATCGGTATGAATGACGCCCGCGGCTTGCGGCGCCTTGGTGCCGCGCGTCACCGTCCAGGCGCGCGTCTCCTTCGGCCCGGCGGTGAAGAAGGTCACCAGGTGGAGCAGCGCATAGCCGGCGCGGATCAGGCGATCGAGCCCGGGTTCCTTGAGACCGACGGCGGCCAGATACTCGTTGCGTTCGTCGCGCGCGAGCACCGCGATCTCGGCCTCGATCTTGGCCGAGATGACGATGGCGGCGGCGCCCTCCGCCGCGGCTCTGGCTTCGACCTGGCGCGCATAAGCGTTGCCGCTCGCAGCCGAAGCTTCGTCGACATTGCAGACGTAGAGCACCGGCAGCGAGGTTAAGAGACCGAGCATGTGGAACGCGGGCTCCTCCTCGGGCTTGCGCGCGGTGAGGCGCGCGGGCTTGCCCTCGCGCAACAGCGCCAGCGCGCGATTGATCAGGTCGAGCGTTTCCTTCGCTTCTTTGTCGCCGCCTTTGGCCTTTTTGTTCAATCCGTCGACGCGCCGCTCCAGGCTGTCGAGATCGGCGAGCATCAACTCGGTCTCGACGGTTTCGATATCGGCGAGCGGATCGATGCGGCCTTCGACGTGGGTCACGTCGGTATCCACGAAGCAGCGCACCACATGCGCGATGGCGTCGACCTCGCGGATATTGGCGAGGAACTGGTTGCCCAGCCCCTCGCCTTTCGAGGCGCCGCGCACCAGGCCGGCGATATCGACGAAGGTGAGCCGCGTCGGCACGATCGTCGCCGACTTGGCGAGCGTCGCCAGGGTCTCCAGCCGCGGGTCCGGCACTGCGACCTCGCCGACATTCGGCTCGATGGTGCAGAAGGGATAATTCGCCGCCTGCGCCGCCGCGGTTTCGGTCAACGCATTGAAGAGGGTCGACTTGCCGACATTCGGCAGGCCGACGATGCCGCATTTGAAGCCCATGAACGATTTTCACCCGTTAGCCGGCGATTCACGCGCCGCCGTGATTGCCGTTGGAGTCCTGGTCTTGCTGTCCAAATCCCTTCGCCACCATGGCGAGGTGGACCTTGTTCTGAAAACTCGCGTCCTCGCCGCGGACGAGAAAATCGACATTGTCGGCGAGGATTTCGGTGAGCGCCTCGACCCAGCGCTGCTCGCTCTTGGCGAAATCGCTGAGCACGTAATGCTCCACCAGATCCTTGTGGCCGGGGTGGCCGACGCCGATGCGCACCCGACGGTAATCGTTGCCGATGTGCTCGCTGATCGAGCGCAGCCCATTGTGCCCGGCAATGCCGCCGCCGACTTTGATCCTGACCTTGCCCGGCGGCAGCTCGATCTCGTCGTGGAACACTGTGATGTCGACGAGCGGCAACTTGTAAAAATGCGCCGCCTGGGCGACGGCGCGGCCGGATTCATTCATAAAGGTGCCGGGCAGGAGCAGCAGCACCCGCGCGCCGCCGAGCGTCCCCTCGCACGCGACGCCCTGGAAGCGGCGGCGCCACGGCCCGATGCCGTGGCGCTTTGCGATCGCCTGGACGGCCATGAAGCCGACATTGTGGCGGGTACCGACATAGCGTGCTCCCGGATTTCCGAGTCCGACCAGGAGCAGCATCGGCTTCGTCCCGCGCTAGAGCATGATCCGGAAAAGTGGAAACCGGTTTTCCGAAAAGATCATGCTCCGCTAAACAGCGACCTCACTTCTTCTGGGCCGCTCCGGCGGCCGGCGCCGTAGCGGCGGCGGGCGCCGCACTGGCAGCAGCACCACCTGGGGCTGCGCCAGGAGCCGCACCTGGTACTGCGCCCTCGGCCGGCGCGCCGGCGGCGACCGCGGCAGCAGCCGCAGCGGCGGCGGCGGCAGCAGCCTCGGCGGCAGCCTTCATCTCTTCCGCATAGCCCGACGGCGGCACCACCGTGACCAGCGTAATGTCCCTGGCGGCGACGACGCGGACGCCCGGCGGCAGCGTGATATCGCTGAGGTGCTTGGAGTAGTTGATCTCCAGCTCGCTGACATCGACCTCGATCGCGCTGGGGATAGCGTCGGCCTGACAGCGCACTTCGATGCTGTGGGTCACGATGCTGACCGTTCCACCGCGTTTGACGCCCGGCGACTGGTCGGCGTTCTTGACGTGGATCGGGATATTGACGCGGATCGTCGCGCCCTCGCCGAGCCGCATGAAGTCCACATGCAGCGGCAGATCGCGGACGGCGTCGAGCTGGAAATCCCGGGGAATGACGCGGTGCTTCACGCCGTCGACCTCGACGTCGTGAATGGTGGTGAGAAAATGCCCGGCATAAATGCGCTGCCGCAGATCGGCGTAATCGAGCGAAATCGGCAAGGGGAGCTTGCCGTCGCCGTAGATGATACCGGGTACGCGGCCGGCGCGACGCTGTGCCCGGGCGGCCCCCTTGCCGGCCCGTGGACGCGCAGCCGCCTTGATCAGATTGACGGTCGCCATGATGTAGTCCTCGTCTTAGCCTTAATAAGCGTGGATTGCCGCGGCTGCCTCCAGGGGTGCAAAAATCCAGTGCTTTGCTGCGGTCGCGGCGCTTATAGCGGCGCGGGTCGTGAAAAACAAGGAAGGCGCGTGGGCGACGTTATGGCCTCAGAGCCCGCCAGGATTGACCCCCGGAGTGGCCGGTCCCGGGGCCTCGTACGGCGAATTTGCTCCGGCGAGCCTTGCTTCGAGCGCCGCGATCCGCGCCTTGAGCGCTTCGTTCTCTTCACGGGCGAGACGGGCCATGTCCTTGACGGCCTCGAACTCCTCGCGCTGGACGACGGCGAGGTCGCGCAGGATGCGCTCCGCCTGACTGCGGAACAGCGTCTCGAACTCGCGCCGCACGCCTTGCGCAACACCGGCCGCGTCGTTCATCAAGCGAGCCACCTCGTCGAAAAACCGGTTCGTCGTCTGCACCATCTCCGCCTCCGAACCCGGCTGGCGAGCCCCGTCGCCCGCACGCTTGCTATGCCCGCAGACAATGGCAATGGTACGGCGCCATCGCAAGTGCGCGGCGCGCAAAAACGCGGCACCATGAGCGAGGATAAATCGCGCCGGCAAGGCACTCCCCGATGCTGATCCTCCCGGTCCTGCCGTTTCCCGCGATCAATCCGGTGCTGATTTCCATCGGCCCGCTCGCGGTGCGCTGGTACGCGCTGGCCTATATCGTCGGCATTATCGCCGGCTGGTTCTACGCGCGCGCCATCATCGTTTCGCGGCGGCTGTGGGGCGGGCCGGCGCCGCTCACTCTGATCGACTTCGACGACTTTGTGATTTGGATCACCCTCGGCATCATCCTCGGCGGCCGCATCGGCTACGTGCTGTTCTACAATCGGCCGCACTTCGTGGCGCACCCGCTGGAGATTTTCGAGCTGTGGAACGGCGGCATGTCGTTCCACGGCGGCGTGCTGGGCTGCATCCTCGCCACCGTGCTGTTCGCGTGGCGCCGCAACGTGCCGATGTTGTCGCTCGGCGACGTGACGACCGCGGTCGCCCCGATCGGATTGTTTCTCGGCCGTGTCGCCAATTTCATCAACGGCGAGTTGTGGGGGCGGCCGACCGACGTGCCCTGGGCCATGATCTTTCCTCACGGCGGCCCGATCCCGCGCCATCCCAGCCAGCTCTACGAGGCGGTGCTCGAAGGCCTGGTCCTGCTCGTCGTGCTTGGACTGCTCCTCCACATGGGCGCGCTCAAGCGGCGCGGTGTCGTCACTGGAGCTTTCTTTCTCGGCTATGGTGTCGCCCGCATCGTCTGCGAATTTTTTCGCGAACCGGACGCGCAGCTCGGCTTTCTCTGGGGCGGTCTCACCATGGGGATGCTGCTCTGCATTCCGCTGATATTGGCCGGCATCGCCGTGCTCGGCTTTACCTTGACCCGCCAGCCGATTGCCGAACATGGCTGAGGAACGCTCGCCCCTGGAAACCGAGATCCGGCGCTTGATTGCTGCCGCCGGGCCGATGTCGATCGCCGAATACATGCTGCTGTGCCTCACGCATCCGCAATACGGCTATTACGTCACCCGCGATCCGCTCGGCGCCCATGGCGACTTCATCACCGCGCCCGAGATCAGCCAGATGTTCGGCGAGCTGATCGGAGTGTGGATGGTCGCGGTGTGGCAGCAGATGGGCTCGCCGGAAAACGTGCGCGTCGTCGAGCTCGGGCCCGGCCGCGGCACGCTGATGAGCGACGCTTTGCGCGCGGCGAAAGTGGTCGGCGACTTCCACGCAGCGCTCGTCGTTCATCTGGTCGAAATCAGCCCCAAGCAGCAGCAAGCGCAAGAGCAGCTGCTGGAAGGCCTCGGCGTGCCGATTTTGTGGCACAGCGCGCTCGCCGAGGTTCCGAGCGGCCCCGTTATCATCATCGCCAACGAATTCATCGACGCGCTGCCGGTTCATCAGGCGGTCAAACGAGCCGACGGCTGGCACGAGCGTGTCGTCGAGATCGCGCCCAGCGGAGAACTTGCCATCGGCATCGCCCGCGATCCGCTGCCGCATTTCGAGGCGACGCTGCCCCGCGGCTTGCGTCAAGCGCCCGAGGGCTCGGTCTATGAATGGCGCTCCGACACCGTCGCGCTCGAAATCGGACGACGGGTGCGCACCGACGGCGCCGCTCTGATCATCGACTACGGTCACGCCTGGTACGGACTCGGTGAGACCTTTCAGGCTGTCGCCGGACATTCCTTTACCGACCCACTGCGCGCGCCGGGCGAAGCCGATCTCACCGCGCATGTCGATTTTGCGGCGCTGGCGCAGAGCGCGCAAATTATCGGCGGGCGCATCCACGGCCCCATCTCTCAGCGCGATCTGCTGCGCGGGCTCGGCATCGACAAACGCGCGGCCGCGCTCAAGACGCGCGCGCCGGAGAGGGCAGCTGAGATCGACCAGGCGCTCGCCCGGTTGACCGCGACCGGGCCCCGCGGCATGGGCGAGTTGTTCAAGGCGCTTGCCATCGCCGACTCGAAGCTCGGAAAGCTGCCGGGCTTCGAGACGTAGCGATGATGATCCAGGCCCAGACCCTTGCGCTTCCCGGCGTCCGCCACGCCTTCTTCACGCGGCAAGGCGGTGTCTCCGGCGGCCTCTATGCCAGTCTCAATGGCGGTGTCGGATCGCGCGACAGCGCCGCCCATGTCGCGGAAAATCGCGCGCGCATGGCGGTGGCGCTTGATGTGGAGCCGCACCGTTTGCTCACCGCCCACCAGGTCCACTCGCCGCATGTCGTCGTCGCTACGGCGCCCTGGCCGCCGGAATCGCGTCCGCGCGGTGACGCCATCGTCACCTCGACGCCCGGTCTTGCGATCGGGGTGACGACCGCCGATTGCGGCCCGATCCTTCTCGCCGATCCGGGAGTCCGCGTGATCGGCGCGGCGCATGCCGGCTGGCGCGGTGCACTGGCCGGTATTCTGGAGGCAACGGTCGTGGCGATGGAGCGGCACGGCGCCGAACGCGGCCGGATCCGCGCCGTGCTCGGCCCGATGATCCGCCAACATAATTACGAGGTCGGCGCCGATCTCATCGCGCGCTTTGCCGCCGAGGATTCGGCCAACGAGCGTTTCTTCGTCCCGGCATCGCGCAGCGGCCACGCACTGTTCGATCTGGCCGCCTATATCGCGGCCCAGCTGCATCGGGCGGGTATTCGCGAGGTCGAGGATGTGGGCCTGTGCACCTACGCCGATGCGGCGCGGTTTTTCAGCTTCCGCCGCTCGACCCACCGCGCCGAAGCGGATTACGGACGTCACGTCAACGCCATTGCCCTGACCAGCGCGAATAACGCGTAG
>Ga0187871_10002270_pt1 | contig 15859 bp, 13 predicted proteins | sample June2016WEW_16_1_FD_132988 | JGI IMG/M metagenome (GOLD analysis project Ga0187871, IMG submission 132988) | Peatland microbial communities from SPRUCE experiment site at the Marcell Experimental Forest, Minnesota, USA - June2016WEW_16_10 | ecosystem: Environmental > Terrestrial > Soil >... | reverse complement strand
TCGACTACCATGCCGAAGTCCAGCGCACCGAGAGATAGGAGGTTCGCCGGGATGTGGCGCAAGTCGAGGCAAATCGAGGCGAAGAGCAGAGAGAACGGAATCGTCGCCGCCACGATCAGCGCTCCCCGGATGTTGCCGAGAAATAGAAACAGGATGATCGAGACCAGGATCATTCCTTCGGTCAGGTTATGAAGCACAGTGTGACTGGTGAAATGAACCAGAGTGCTGCGATCGATGAAGGGAACGATCTTCACGCCCGGCGGCAGAATATGGTCGTTCAGTTCGTCCACTTTTTTGTGGATACCCTGGAGGGCAGTATCAGCGGCAGCGCCTTTGCGCAACAGCACGATGCCTGAGACGACATCGTCGTTGTCGACGATCTTTCCGTTCTCACGGTGAATGGCTTTGGCGAACTGGCCGAGCCGAATCTTCGGTCCTTGCGAAACCACGGCAATGTCCTTCACCCGGAGGGGCGTGCCATTCTTGGTGAGGATGACCGTCTGTTCGATATCGTGGACACGGTCGACCAACCCGACGGAGCGCACGTTGATCTGCTGCAAACCTTCCTGGATGAAGCTTCCACCTGCGTTGGTGTTGTTGTTGGTGAGTTGCTGCTCGACCTGGGGCAGGCTAAGGCCGTAGGCGACGAGTTTGTTGGGGTCGACGCGAACCTGATATTCACGCGTGGGCCCTCCGAAGCTCGATACATCGACAATATCGGGGACGGCTTTGAAATTCTTTTCGACGACCCAGTCTTCGATGGACTTCAGCTCCATCGGGTCATAGGCGGGATTGGTGCTGCGCAGACTGAAAAAATAGATTTGGCCGACCGGGCTCCAGTCGGTGCCCATCTGAGGGTTGACGCCTGTGGGCAGGGTAACCTGGCTCAATCGCTCCAACACACGCTCACGGTTCCAGTCGTTGTCTGATTCGTCGTCGAAGATCAGTTTCAGGTCCGAAAGTCCGAAGAGCGAAAACGAGCGCAGGTGCACGACGTGAGGGATGCCGTTCATTGCGACTTCGAGTGGAATCGTGACTTGCTGTTCGATTTGCTCCGCCGAAATCCCTGGCCACTGGGTAATGATCTCGACGTAGTTGTCGGCTACATCGGGATAGGCCTCAATGGGAAGGCGCTTGAAGGAAACAATGCCTCCGGCAAAAAGGATCAGCGCCAGCGCCAGCACGAGCAGGCGGTTACCGAGCGCGAAATCGACGACGCGGCGAATCATTTATTTATTGCTCCACTTTATTGCTCAGCTTTATTGCTCGACTGTGTTCTGCAGCGCCAAAGCATTTGAGACCACTTGATCTCCGGGTTTGAGGCCGGAAACAACCTCCTGCATATTGCCGGGCAGCATGTTTCCGGGGACTACCTCCAGCCGCTTGAAATGTCCGGCGCTTATCGGCGCGTAAACCCACTCGCGATCGTGCAAGTGGAGAATCGCAGCCGCTGGAATCACGACATGCATTTCCGGAGTTCCACCATAAAACGTGGCGGTAACGAACATGCCGATACGCATCAATCCGGGATTCGGGACTTCGAGCCGAACCTTCGCGGTGCGGATACTGGGATCGAGAACTGGCAGGATGTTATCGATGCGTCCCTTCAAAACTTTGTCGGGATAGGCGTTCAATCGGATGTCGGCATACTCGCCGACGCGCACCGCGTCGAGATCATTTTCAAAAACGTCGCAGACAATCCAGACATAAGAAAGATCGGAAATGGTGAAGGGGTTGGGCGATCCTAATCCCTGCACGCCCGAGGCGTTCGTGACTTGCTGGTCGGTGATCACCCCCGATATGGGAGCGGTAATGTCGACGATGCCCGAAGGATGGTCTTTATCGACGCCGAGTACTCGCAACTGTTCGTTGGCATGCTCCAGATCGACTTTGGCGTCCTGTTCGGTGTCTTGCGCTTGTTCGAGAGCGCTCTTGGCGATGGCGCCCTTGTCGTAAAGAGTCTGGGCTCGTTCGAGCTGTATGCGAGCCAGACGCTCGTCGTTCTCAGCTTTGAGATATGTCTGGTAAGCGCCGGAGACATCGTTGCTGCGGACCCTGAGCAATAGCTGACCCTTCGTCACCGTATCGCCCAGCTTGCCCTTGATCTCAACCACTCGTCCGGCGGCGAGAGAGATCACCGGAACGGAGCGGTTGATATCGGGTTGCACCACGCCGGTAACGTTCAGGGCGGGCGCCGCTTTGTGTTCGGCCGCCGACACCAGCGGAAATTGTTCAGGGTGGTCCACCTTGAAATTGTTGGAGTCCAGGTCAGGCACAACCGTCGGGGGAGGCGGCGCCTCGGCCTTGGGATCGGCTTTGCCGTCGTTGCAGCCAACGACGAGCAAACTCAAAGGCAAGCAGAGGACCGCTGCCAGCATCATGCCAACAGGATTGAGTTTCATGGAATCACCTCTCGGCCTACGGCCTGATTCAACTGCGCCGCGGACGTTAAGTAAGAGCCAACCAGGTTCACGTAATTCAACTGCACACCGCGGTACTCCGCCTGCGCGTTGAGGAAGTCAAGCAGGGACGCGCCGCCATGCTGGTAGGAGAAAGTGATGGTGTCGCGCACGCGCACGGACTGCTGCAGGTATTTGGCCTTGTAAGGCCGCAGCAGAATCACATTACTTTCGAGGGTAGCGTAGCTGGAATCCACATCGCTGAAAACCTGCGCTTCGGCCGCATCGCGCAATTTTTGGTTGCGCGTGATATCGAGCTTTGTGCGCAGCTTTTCGCCCTGATTGCGGTCGAAGATGCGGAATGGGATGCTGACGCTGACTCCAACAGTATTTGTGGCAAAGGGGTTATTGGTGGACGAATTGTGCGTGTACCATGCGCTGAGGGTCGGGTCGGTTGATCCGTTGGCAACCGCCAGCTTGTAGTCTGTCTGGGCTTTATCCACGGCCTGAATGGCGGCTTTCAAGTCGGGGCGCGTGTCGAGGGCAATCTTGCGGACGTCGTCCCGCGGCATGAGTTGATCCACGAAGTCGTAGGGCCCGGTCACGTCGACCTGATCGAGAGGAATTCGGGAATTCAGGAGCGTGAGCAGTTGGATCTTCGCGCTTTCCAGGTTCTCCTCGGCGGTTTGCAGGTCGGACTCGTATTGCACCCGGCCCAGCTCCAAACGGTCGAGATCGATCTGGGCAATGTCGCCGGCATCGTAGCGAGTTCGGCTGATATCGAGCACCTTGTCGTAATAGGCAATGTTATCTTTCGCCAGCTGTAGCACTGCTTTCGCCTGCAGGGTTGCGACAAACGCGCTGCGCAAATTGAAGAGCAGGGTCCTTTCCATGTCGGCGTGGCTAGACTCGGCGATCAGGGTCGCTTTTTTTGCGCTCTCCAGGCGTAACTCCCGCTTGTGCCGCCGTTCATGCAAATAGCTGATGGCGGGAGTTTCAAAAGTGCCCGCGAACGGACGCCAGACACCGTCATTCGGTGCGATTTGAGTGCCGTCAATCGACAGAGTGAAATCCGGGTTCGGACGCAGGAAGGCGGTGATCTCCTGCGCTTTCGACTCGTCGATGTTCAGCTTGTCCGCGAGCAGCGTGGGATTGTTCAGCTCGAAGCTTTCTTTCACCTGCTCCCAGGTCCAGACGCGAGGCGGGGACTGAGTCGGCGGCGGCACGGTCTGCGGGGCCACTTGTGCCCAAGCTGCGCCCGTGGCCAGCACGAGCAATAGCAACGACCTTGAAAACCTTTTTTGCATCCAGCGCTCCATCCAGACTGCCGGGACTTCCGAACTTCTTTCCAAACTTCCTTCCGAAATATCGCAGCCGCAGCTCGCTGCGTCTGCACCCACAATTGCCGTTTACGAATGTGCGTTCTTCAGTATCCGGTTTCCCTCGTAAGGATTGTCTAAGGATAAGGGAGAATCGCTGCGGATCTATTGCTGCGATCCATCAGCGATACGTGACCTACGCCTTAACTCAGGGATGATTGGGCGAACTACCCGAGGAGGGAAGAAGGAGGAGCCCGGCTCCCGTAAAAAACGCAAGGGCTGGCCACCGGCGATCCACAGGTAACGGAAGCCTCAAGCAGCCTAACCTCCGGAGTAACCAGCGGGACCGCGCTTGCGACCAACGCCGGAGGCCCCTGCAACCGGTTGACCCAGGCCGAATTCCTATCGCCGATTGCCTGGCGGACGGTGCGCTTGCTGGTAGAAGAATCCTCCATCTCGGCGCGCATCGCGTGCAGATCGTCGGAAGCCGAGATCACCGGAAACAGGAGGACCAGAGCGCTCGCCAGGGCCAGCAGGCATTGCAGCGAATTCACTCCTCTCGTCGATCGAACTCCCGCGCCTCGCCGCCACAGCCAGCATGCCGGCAGCGCCAGCAGCAACCACGCGAGATTGAGCAGCAGTTCCACTTCTAGTTTCTAGTTTCCGGTTTCCAGTCCCGTTACACGAAACAGCTTTTCATCAAAGACATAAACCGAAGACGCAATAACGCCTGCTTTGAAGCATAGTCTTTCAGAAACCCCAAACTCGAGTCAACGTGACCACGGTGTGGAGGCTGAATTGCGAGAACCAGAAACTGGAAACTAGAAGCCAGAAACTAAGGCCCCACGACGACTTGCAGCGCCGCGGGCGTTTGCATTCGTTGCCGGTAGATCGCATTCCGCCTGGCTACCTCACCCACCAGGTTGACGTAGATCACATAGGCGCCGTGGGGCAGGGTCTCGCCGAACGGCAAGGCCATTCCAATGGTGCCCTTCTTCAGGGGAAAGTGCTGGTAGCCGATCTCGGTGGCGCGTCCGTTCTCGGCGACGGCCTTCACGTCAAAGGTCAGATCCAGGTCATCCGCCGTAATGTTTGAAACCTCCACGCTGCCGTCAATGCGGTTTCCCGTGACGTGCGCGGGAACCTTCCATACCAGCGTCAGGCCATCCTGTACCTTGATGACAAATCTGCGCTGCACCGCTTGCTGGGGATTGCCGCCGTCGCGCACCGCCACGACAAACTGAAATTCCCCGGCCCGCTCGGCCTCGCCATGCAGCGCTCCGCTGCCTTCAAGTTTGATGCCCGGCGGCAATGTTCCACTCTCCACGCGCCAGTGCAATACGGGCACGTAGTTGCCCCGCCCGTGAAAATTCACCTGATATTCTCCGTGAGGGTAAGTCGAGGGCAACTCCGCCGGTTCGATGATCAGGCCCTCGTCCTTGTCCTGATTGGCCGCGGTCCCGTCCTGCAAAATCTTTTCCTGCGCAGCGGTCGCGCCACAGGTCAGGACCAGCGCGCACACCATCGCGGCGAGATATTGTGCGAAAGATCGCGCGCCGCCGAACCTGACCTCACATTTCATCGTTTTCCTTTAACCTGGTCCTTCGACACTCGCGGAAAATCAGACGAGAGTTTCCTCTCTCATGCTACCTGAATTGTTCCGCCGCTCACACAATTCCACCACTCCAAAGGTCACCCCGAGTGTGCCGATTTAGATGCAGAGGGCCGGCGACGGGGCCGCGCCGCGAAGATTTCAATGAGAATGTAAAGACAAGAATGTAAAGATATGTATAACTTGCGCTTTCTTTTGTGCGGGCGCTACTTGTTTCCGTGGTTCGGGTTTAACGCAAGTGAATTCACCTGTGCTAACCTCGGAATTAAAGGTGACAGTTTCAACGTTTTGCTCCCCCGGAGGAAGTTTATGTCAGTACGCAACGCGTTCGCTTTGTTCATTGCACTCTCTACCCTCGCGCTTCTAGTCGGTTGCGGAGGTGGCAGCAGTTCTCCACCCCCCGTGCCGCCTCCCAACGGCGGCTTCAGCAACAGCAATCTAAGTGGTACCTACGTTTTTTCGGTTTCGGGTACTGACGTCAACAACGACCCAGTTCAGATCGTTGGCAGCTTTACAGCAAATGGAAGCGGCGGCAATGGCAAAGGCGGGATTACCGGCGGCACGCTTGACATCGCGGACCCGGGATTCGAGGCTCTCAAAACTCCGGTTGCTCCGGTGCTAACCAATTCGCCCATTGCGAGCAGCAGTTCCTACACGGTCAGTGTGGATGGGCGAGGGCAAGCCACGCTTGTCACCTCGACGCCATTCGGCGACATCATTCTGGATTTTGTTCTGTCTTCCAGTTCGCACGGGCTGGTAACAGAATTTGATGGCAATGCCAGCGGCAGCGGTACCCTGGATCTGCAGTCGACCGCTACACTTGCGGGCGCTTATGCTTTCAGCCTCTCCGGCTCAGATGGGAGCAGCGGTTACCCGCTCGCGACAGTGGGAGCCTTTACGGTCGGCTCCGGGGGCACCATTGCTGGCGCAGAAGACTTTAATGACGCAAATCTCGCCTACCCGAACGAGGCGCTGTTAGGCACCGTGGCTCTCGGACCTTCGTCCACCCCAAGCACAACACTAGAGACGTCGTTCACCAGTTCGGTCGCCGGGGGCCCGCTCACCTTCGATGTATACGCGATTGACTCCACGCATCTGAAGTTTATTGAGACGGACGCGTTCGAGTTCCTGGCGGGGGATGCGTACTCTCAGCCGAGCGCGACGGTTTCAAGCGGTTCGCTGGCTTTCACGTTGGCGGGTTTCTTTCCGTTCTCACCCACCAACCCCACTCCCGTTGCAGCCGGGGGTTTCATGGTGGCGAACGGCGGTAACATCACCACCGCCTCGACCGAAGATGTCAACGAAGATGGATCAACTTCTACGGCGCCGATAAACTTCAGCGCCACGTACAGCAATACCGGTTCCCAAATCCCCGGCCGATTCACTCTGACCGACTTTTCTAACTTCTTCGGAGGCACACAGTATGCCGCGTATCCTTCGAGCGGAGGCTTGCTTCTGCTGGAAATCGACGACTCCGGCCTGATGGTCGGCGCCGCTTATCCGCCGCAGTCCAGTACAGCGTTCACCCCGCCGCAGGGTTTTGGGCTGAACTTTACCGGTATCAACCTTACCGACGAAGTCGAAGTGGATGACATAGCCGAGTTCGCCACGGCAAGCACCGGAGGAACCTTTACCGGCTTGGTTGATGAGAACTTTGCCCCCGGGGGCGCGCCTATTACGCCTCCGCAGGTTCTCGATGGGACGTTCACGGCCCCGGACGCCAATGGCCGCGGCAGCCTCATCACCACAACGTTGAACAACACGCTAAACGGCGGCCTCGGTATTACCTTCTATAGCGTGGATGGCACAACCTTCCCGTTCGTCGAAACGGACACCGGCGGGCAGGTATCGACGGGGGTGTTCGTATTGCAAAATGCAAATGATCCATCGCCGGCGGCCCGTTCGCACATGTTCGTTCCGCAGCGCTTAATACGGGGGAAGGCGGCTCGCCAGAAGAACAAATAGGGCGGGCGTTTCGAACCCATCGGGCGCGGCTGGGAAGCCGCGCCCATTTTTTTGCCCCGCGATTCCGGTCCCCCCTTTTTTGCTCTCTGCTCTCGGGCTTCTTGCTTACTCGGTGACCTTAGTTACCTTTAATGAGTATCGAATGTTCAAGCACAATGACTTTGAGTCTTGGGCTCCTGCGGAGACGAAGTGCTCTACCGACGCTTTTTGCTTATTTCGATATTCGTGATGATCAGCGCCTCTCTGGCGTCGGCGCGGGATCTCGCCCTGATTTCCAATAAATCCAATGCGCTTGGCGGCCTTACTCTTGCCGAGCTGGTGAAGGTTTGCAAAGCGCAGACCAATCACTGGCCAGATGGCAAGCCCGTCACGTTCGTGATGCGCGCCCCGTCGGTGCCCGCGATGAAAGTGGTTTTGGAAAAGGTCTATGGCATGTCTGAAAGGGAAGTCGACGTTCTCGTCGTCAACTCCAATCACGGACGCTTCAACCATCCCGCCATCGTGGTTGCCTCCTCCGATGAAGATCTGGTGAATAAGGTGGCGTCCATTCCTGGAGCCATTGGTCTGGTGGATGTGTATTCGATCAACAGCAGTGTCGCAGTGGTCAAGGTCGCGGGCAAACTTCCACTGGAGCCGGGCTATCTGTTGCACGGCAACTAGCAGGGATCAGGGTTCAGGGGCTAGGGGCCAGTAAACCTGAGGACTCACTGACCACTGATCGCTGACCACTGAATTTGAAACATGGCAGCTCCCGGCAAAAAACTCGCACCCACTAAGCCGACGACGCCAGCGGGAAGCTATGCTCGCCGTTTCCCGCGCTTTTGCGTCGACGCCCGCATGCAGGTCCGCATGTTTCAGGCCGGCGAATTCCGAAGTTGTTGGGGGCGCTCGACTGAGCTAGGGCAGGACGGCATCGGCGCAACTCTTACCGGTGACCTTGAAACCGGAGAAATCGTCTCGCTCGAGATTCCTCTGCCTCTCAGTCCCTATCCCTTGAAGGTGCGGGCGATAGTGCGCTACCGCCAGGGTTTGCGCTACGGTTTCGAGTTTCTCACTCTGAACGAAACGCAACGCGACATGATCCGCCGCGTCTGCGAAACACTCGCAACAAAATCCTAAACAGACACTTAGCGCAGGCTAACTAGGGACGGGCATATTGCTGCTCCAGCAATCGGCGACGATGAACCATGCGCCGAGACGACGCCACGCCCTCAAATACTTGCCGCGGTCCGCGAGAATGGTGCCATCGGGCTTGCGGATGGCGACGGTGTAGCGGCCGATCTCCATCGCGAGGTCGCCCGCAGATTCAACGCGGATGGTTTCGAGGCGGAGATCTTCGTATCCCGCTTCGCCGACTTCGCGAAGCAAGCGCTCTACAGCCTTAGGGCCATAAGCAGGATCGTGGTGCGGCGCCATGAATACGCCGTCCTCGGCGAACAGAGACGCAACCTGGTCGTAGTTGCCGGTGTTGAAAGAGGTGACGAAATCCTGAGCGAGATTTCGGATCGTGGACTGAACGTCCAGGAACGGACGAGAGTCCGCCACTGAGCTGGAATAGGGCCGATACATCTACTACCTCCTGGGGAAGGGCAAGATCGGATTTCATGGCCGCACGGAACCCGATCTCAATGCAGGTGAATTCTAGCGCAAAAAGGTCTGTGGAAGGATGAACATTTTTGAAGAGTTAAAGAAAAAAATCAGTGCGCTTGGAACCGGTGGAGAGGGAGCCGGTTTTCTACTTGCCAGGGGGTGCATCTGGGGTTATGTTGCGCGAATGAGCACACCTGGGCAGGCGCCAGCGGAAGGAAGCCGGAGAGACCGAAAGGGAGCCGATGCCGCGCTGGAGGCGGATCGGCATAGGGGCCATCCGGAGCGGTTCTGTCCCAACTGTTCGGCGGAATTGAACGAGAACCGGTGCAAGTTGAGCTGTCCCAGATGCGGATTTTACTTGAGCTGCTCGGATTTTTATTGAGTGTGAAAAGTTTTGCGTACGCAGATCCAACCTGACATGCCAAGTGATCTCCGTCTACAATGGGCAGGGACTCAAATTTTCCTGTTCATGATGAGGAGATAGAGATGGAACGCAAGGCAAGCGCAGTGTGGAAGGGCGGACTGAAAGATGGGAAGGGAACGATTTCAGCGCCGGGTGGTGTGCTGAAAGACACGCAGTACTCGTTTACTTCGCGGTTTGAGAATGGGCCGGGGACGAATCCGGAGGAGTTGATTGCGGCGGCGCACGCGGCCTGCTTTTCAATGGCGCTTTCGGCACAGTTGGGCGGAGCCAATCTGACTCCGGAGAGCATCAGCACGAACGTGACCCTCACCATGGAAAAGCTGGATTCAGGGTGGACGATTACCGCGAGCCACCTCGATGTAGTGGGAAAGGTTCCAGGAGCCGACGCGGCCGCGTTTCAGAAGTACGCCGAGGCGGCGGAGAAAGGCTGCCCCGTATCGAAGGTGCTGAACGCGAAGATTTCGATGACCGCTAAACTGGCGTGAAGCCGGGCAAACGGCTTCCGTCTAAGTTTGGAAACCTGAATTCGGGGAACCCAGACCAAGGCCGCGCGACTCCGGTTAGAAGCTGATCTTGAGAATCTGGCCGTTGTTGCCAACGAACCATCCATCTTGAGGATCGGCGAAAGCCACCGCCCAGTAGCCGCTCACACCGGGCAGTTTGTACCAGGTGGTGCCTTCGTCGGGCGTCCATGCGGCGGTTCCAGAATCGAAATTTGGCTCGGTTTCGGCTGTGACCACAACCGTACGGTCGTAATCATGGTTGGTTTGTACGCTTCCCCCCAGCGTCATGCCGTTCACATACGCAAGACAGAAAACGGAACCGTTCACGGCCGGCCTTTTGGAGGTGAGAGTCCAGGTTTGGCCGCCGTCGCTCGAAACCGCCGTTCCGGCGGACTTGTTGTTGGAAAGATCCCCGCCACCTAGTATGCCGTGGGATGCGTCGCGGAAAGCGACCGAAATACCGCCGGCGCTAGCATTGCTCACGAGTGGAGTGTCATAGGCGTTCCAAGTATTGCCCCCATCGGTGGTAGCCAGGATTCTTGCGATAGTCGACCCTCCGGTGGCGATCCAGGCATTTTCCTCTCCCTGCGTCGTGACGCAGGTCCCGCTTGCCGAAAATGAGGCTTCACCGGGCAGCGCCGGCGGCATGTTAGAAGAAATCGATAGCCAGGTCTCCCCGTCGAATGTGCGGAGATCGGGAAATACTCCATCCACCGAGTCGCTGTGCGCGATGCCGCGGGTTGGAGTCCAGAATGCAAAACAATCGTAGAAGGCGTTTACGGTTTCATTGGTGAACTGTACGTGCCAGGTCGCTCCACCGTCGTAAGTTCGGTAAATGCGGAAGTTTGTGGTGTCATTTCCAATGGAGAGCAAGTAGGCGACCTTGTCGCTCACGCCTTGCACGTCGCGAAACTGAAAGTTTTCGGCGCCTGGCACCACCCCGGATGTCCAGGTGTTTCCGCCATCTGTGGTGAGGGTGTAGGTCCCGCCGGTTCCCGCCGCCCAGACAATCCGCGAGTTCACCGGACTGACCGCGATCAGCAGCTGCGTAGTGCCGCTGTTTTGTGGCGTAAGAGTGGGCTGGGTAACTTTCGATGGCGCTTGCGCGAAGCCGAGAATCGAGCTGACGGCGATCAGAAATACGGGCAATACGCGCTTCAACATAGGAGTTCTCCCCTGGCGGGCATTCATAGCGTGGAGAAGTATATGGACGCCCAAACAGGCTGTCAATCGGGCCGTTTCGGGGCCAGGGCGTCGTAAGCCGGGTTAACGTAGTTCACGTTTCGTCGCCGAAAATGTCCGCAGGTTTGACACAGAAGTTAGTGTCTGTAGAATAAAAGTGTAAGTCTTCCTGACACGGCGGCTTTTTTGGGGCCGCTGCTGCATTGCAATTCAGATTGCCATCGTGGCGGAATTGGCAGACGCGCATGGTTCAGGTCCATGTACCGGCAACGGTGTGGGGGTTCGAGTCCCTTCGATGGCACCAAGAACGTTCTTCCTGAGTTCTCCTTTTGTGTACTCGCAATCGTCCCGTACACTCTCTGCATGAAAAATTCTGTGAGTGTGATCTGTCGAATCGTGTCATTGATCCTGCTGCTGTGCGGGATAGGGGCGGCCCAAAAACTCGCCATCACGATGGATGACCTCCCGCTGAATGGAGAACTCCCGCCGGGAGTTACGCGGGCGGAGACCGCGAAGAATGTGCTGGCGATTCTGAAGCAGCGGCACGTGCCTCTGGTCTATGGGTTTATCAATGCGCACAAACTTGAGGGCAACGCAGATGGAGCGCAGGCGCTGAAATTGTGGGCGGCGGCGGAGCCAGTGGGGAATCATACTTACTCGCACATGGATCTGGAGACGAACACGGCGGGGGCATTCGAGCGCGAGATCGATGAGAATGAGCCCGTATTGGAGTTATTGGGGCGGATGGATGACTGGCGTTGGTTTCGCTATCCGTACCTGCACGAAGGAGATACGGTAGAGAAGCGGCGTGCTATTCGGGCCTATCTGAAAACGCGCGGCTACAAGATCGCGCAGGTGACGCTGGACTGGGAAGACTACTTGTGGAACACGGCTTACGCGCGGTGCACAGCGAAAAATGATACGAAATCGATTGAGTGGCTGCGGTCGAGCTACTTGAACGCGGCTTCAGAATTTCTTGATCTGGGCCGGGAGCAGGCGAAGCTGATTTACGGCCACGAGATCAACTATGTGCTGTTGATGCATCTTGGGGCATTCAGCAGCACGATTCTGCCGAAGGCGTTGGACCTGCTGAAGAAGAAGGGATTCCAGCTGGTGACACTGGAAGAAGCGGAGAGCGATGCGGCGTATGACGGCGATCCGGATGTGGGCCTGCATGACGCAGGCACGTTACTCGATCAGTGGATGGAAGTGAAGCGGATCAAGTATCCGCCGCATGCGGAGAAGCCTTATAAAGAGATCGAGAACATTTGCCGCTGACCACTGTCGCGATTCGCGCGTCCCTCCTTCCCGTATAATTCAGGCACTCTTTATGCCTGTTTCCCTTGATCGGATTGTCAGCTCGACGCGCAGAAAAGTGGTTGAAGCGAAAGGCGCCGCTGATCTGCGCGAGATGGAGCGGCGGGCCGAACAGCATGTTCCGCGCGGGTTTCGGCGCGCTCTGGAGGAAAAGAGCCGGAGCGGCGTCGCGGTGATTGCGGAGTTGAAAAAGGCCTCGCCGTCGAAGGGATTGATCCGTGCGGAGTTTTGTGTGGAAGAGTTGGCAAAGGAGTTGGAAACGGCGGGAGCGACGGCTCTTTCCGTGCTGACGGACGAGGAGTTCTTTCAGGGGTCGCTCGAAAATTTGCGGAACGCTTCGGCGGCGGTGAAGATCCCTTGTCTGCGGAAAGATTTCATTTTGGATGAATTTCAGTTACTGGAGGCGCGGGCGAACTCGGCGGATGCTGTTTTGCTGATAGTGGCAGCTTTATCCCAAACGGAATTGACGGAGTTGGCGCTGGGTGCTCGTTCGCGTGGACTGGACGTTTTGTGCGAAGTGCATGACGAGGAAGAACTACAGAGAGCTTTGGATGCGAGGTGCGATCTAATAGGAGTGAACACGCGCGATCTGCGGACGTTCAAAGTGGATGTGGAGACCGCGTTCCGGCTGGCGCAGCGGCTGCCGAAGAATATAGTGCGGGTGGCGGAGAGTGGAATCCGGTCGGGAGAAGATATTGCGCGGTTGCGGGCGGCGGGGTATCAGGCGTTCTTGATCGGAGAGTCGCTGATGCGGGCGGAGCGGCCGGGGGATGCGCTGCGGGCGCTAGTTTCGAGGACCCAGTACCTAGTACCGAGTACCGAGCAAGGCTGAGCCGCGAGTTTTTACTTATAGCGGACAACTTTCTGTATGACTTGGGTGAAGGTTTGTGGAATGACGAATCTGGAGGATGCGCTGACCGCGGTTGAGGCCGGGGCGGATGCGGTGGGATTTGTGTTTTATGAGAAAAGTCCGAGGAACATTAGTGTTGAGGCGGCACGGGAGATTTGTTCGAAGCTGCCGGAGAGTGTGGAAAAGGTGGGGGTGTTTGTGGATGCCGACTGCGACCGCATTCGCGACGCCGTTCTCGGAGCGCGATTGACGGCGGTGCAATTGCACGGGAAAGATTCAGTGGACGGTGTCTGGAAAGATTTGCGACCACCCATCGAATGTGTTGGAGTAGCGAAACTGATTCCGATGATTCCTGGGAATGCCTTGAAAGACGGTGGAATATACATCAGCGATCGCGTGCGCGAGAGCACCTTTGCGGTCTTGATCGACACACAGGTCAATGGCGCCAGCGGCGGGACGGGCCTGACGTTCGATTGGGAAGGGACGCGAGAGATGGCGCAGTCTCTTGGGTTCTTCGTGCCGGTAATTGTTGCCGGAGGGTTGACTCCTTTGAATGTGGGCGACGCAATTGAGACCTTTCAACCGTTTGGGGTTGATGTGGCCTCCGGAGTGGAAGCTCGGCCGGGGAAAAAAGATCCAGAGAAGGTGCGGGCGTTTGTGAAAGCTGTGCGGGACGCGGATCGGAAGGCGAGTTAGAGATGGCGACGGTTCCAAGTACAAGAATGAAAGTCAAAATCCCCGCCCTCTCGCCAAGAACGCGAGAAGGACGGGGCACCCCGCGTACTGCTGTTCCCGGGCGCTTTGGGGTTTATGGCGGGCGGTATGTGCCGGAAACTTTAATGGCGGCGCTGGAGGAACTGGAACGAGGGTACGAGAAGGCGAAGCGCGATCCGAAGTTTCAACGGCGGTTGGATGACTTGCTACGGACTTATGCGGGGCGTCCTACGGCGCTTACGTTTGCGCGACGGCTTACACAGAAGCTGGGCGGGGCGAAGATTTATTTGAAGCGGGAAGATTTGCTGCACACCGGGGCGCACAAGATCAATAACTGCCTGGGACAGGCGCTGCTGGTGGAGCGCATGGGCAAGCGGCGGGTGATTGCTGAGACCGGCGCGGGACAGCACGGCGTGGCTACGGCGACCGTCTGTGCACTGCTGGGTTTTGAATGTGTGGTGTACATGGGCACCGAGGACATGCGGCGGCAGGAGTTAAATGTGTTCCGCATGCGGCTGCTGGGAGCCGAAGTGCGCGGTGTGGAGTCGGGATCGCGTACTCTGAAGGATGCGATCAACGAGGCGATGCGCGACTGGGTTACGAATGTGCGGACTACTCATTACTTGTTGGGAAGCGTGCTGGGGGCGCATCCGTATCCAACGATGGTTCGGGATTTTCATCGCGTGATTGGGCGCGAGGCTCGGGCGCAGATTCTGAAAGCTGAGGGGAAGCTTCCGGCGGCAGTGATTGCTTGCGTGGGCGGAGGCTCGAATGCGATTGGAATCTTCTACGAGTTCATAAAAGATAAGAAGGTTGGTTTGATTGGAGTGGAAGCGGGCGGGCGCGGCGAGGCGCTGGGCGAACATGCGGCGCGCTTTCGTGGAGGGTCGCCTGGAGTCTTGCAGGGAACCTATTCTTATGTACTGCAGGATTCCACGGGGCAGATCGCGACTACGCATTCGGTTTCGGCGGGGCTGGATTATCCGGCGATTGGCCCGGAGCATGCTGCGTTGAGAGATGCAGGACGGGCGGAGTATGTGTCAGCGTCGGATGCGGAGGCGCTCGAGGCGACTACTTTGCTGGCTCGAACGGAAGGGATTATTCCGGCCCTGGAGTCGGCGCATGCCGTTGCTGAGGTAGTGAAGCGTGCGCCCAAGCTGAGGAAGTCGGATGTCGTGATCGCGAATATTTCCGGGCGCGGCGATAAGGATATTGGGATTATGCGGGAATCACTTTTGCTGGATTAGGAAGTCAAAGTCTTCACCAGAGAGGGCACGGGGTCCGCGGAGTAAATCTTAGGCGAAGTGATTTCGAGCATGCCTTTATCTTTTTATAAGAAGCCGGGGCTGGTGGTTTATGTGACTTGTGGCGATCCGGATCTCGCGACTACGCGGGCGGTGGTGCTGGCTGCGATTGAGGCGGGGGCGGATGTGATCGAGTTGGGCGTCCCGTTCAGCGATCCGGTGGCAGATGGGCCGGTGATTCAGCGAGCTAGCGAGCGGGCCCTTAAATATGGGACTTCTCTCGCACAAGTGTTGACCCTTGCGGCCGAGGTGCGGCAGCAGGCGCAGTCTACGGGGTTGGTAGTGTTCTCGTATTTGAATCCGATCCTGCGGATGGGGATGGAGAAGTTTTGCATGGTGGCGCGGCATGCGGGGGTGGATGGCGTGCTGGTCACGGATTTGCCAGTAGAGGAAGCGGGCGAATACTTGCGCGCGATGAAGGGGCACGATTTGGCGCCGGTGTTTCTGGCGGCGCCGACCAGTCCGGATGCACGGCTGGAGCGAATTGCGGCGGCCTCTCAAGGTTTTGTTTACGCGGTATCGCGGACCGGAGTGACGGGAGCGCGGCAGCAGTTGGCTTCGGACGCGGAGAAACTGGTGCGGCGGTTAAGGCTCGTAACCAGGTTGCCGATAGCGGTAGGGTTTGGGATTTCGAGTGCAGAACAGTTTGCCGAGGTCGGCGAGTTTGCCGATGCGGTGGT
>Ga0187871_10002269_pt1 | contig 15861 bp, 15 predicted proteins | sample June2016WEW_16_1_FD_132988 | JGI IMG/M metagenome (GOLD analysis project Ga0187871, IMG submission 132988) | Peatland microbial communities from SPRUCE experiment site at the Marcell Experimental Forest, Minnesota, USA - June2016WEW_16_10 | ecosystem: Environmental > Terrestrial > Soil >... | reverse complement strand
TCTCCATCAACTCGGAAAAAACCACGGCCCCGGCCAAAGAGCAACCGGTACGCACCTACTAAAGCACGAAATGCTAAAGCTCGAAACCAAAGCCGATTTGGACGGACTTATCACCGAGGGCATCACGGTTTAACTTGTCACTGCGGCGGTTTCATCCAGGGTCGCAACCGGTCCGTCCTGTTCGTCGGCTAGCCACGTGACCCATCTGCGCCCTCGGGGTCTTGTTGACCGCCGCTGCGCCGAATCCGCCATCCGCCGATTGCTCGGCTCACTACAAATGATCCGGCCTTCATAGCTAGCGCTCGGTTGCGCCTCCTCGGTTTAGGATGCGGTCGTGATCGTCTCGGCAGCGTACGCGGATGGCATTCAGCGCCTCATGCGCTTGCCGTCGGATTAGCTCGAAGACATCGGGGCTGGTTTTGCGCTCGCGCTCGTCTGGGCGTTTGATGTGCAGGGATGACCAGGAGTGTCGGCGCTAGTGGTCGACATGGCATTGCGCCTCGCTTGGAGCATCTGTCTGACACGGGTTTTCAGCGTGCCAAGCTGTACAGCAACGCAGACAGCTACGCTCTCGGAGAGAGAAGGCTTGTGCCCCACATCGTAGGGTTTCGTAAAGTACGGGCAAGCGAATCACCGACAGCCAAGCCTTAACCCACATTCCCGAACAACGCCTTCTCGAATCGAGCGGCGTGTTCCGCCCAGGTAATGCCTTGCTGCTGGCGCAGCGCTGCTTCGTGCTGGCGTCGCCACAAGCCGTCGTCCGTCAATAGCGAGACCGCCGCTTCGGCGAACCGCTCCGGGTCGGCATGATGAAAACCGGTCACGCCATCGATCACGCGCTCCGGCAAGGCCGCGACCGGCGCGATCACCGCCGGCACCCCCAACGCCTGCGCTTCCGCGAGCGCCAGACAAAAAGCCTCGGCCTTGTGTCCCAGATAAAGCATGACACGTGAGTCCCGCATCGCACCGATTAGCTCGCCTCGGCTTGCGGAAGGATGCACTCGAACAGAGCGTTTCACATGACACGGCATACCGCGTGGCAACAACGATCCTTCCCACGACGTCCAGGCGTCCTCGCTGGGCTTGAGCGCGTTGACACCATAGACGTTGAGCACTGCATCGGGCACGCGCGGCAGGATCGACGCCGCCCAGATTTCGACCAGGCGTGCCAGATTTCGTTGCGGGTTTGATGCGAAGATGGCGTTGCGCGAGGGGGCAGTCGCGCGCGCCTCGTGGCCTCTTACGTCTTCCGGCAATCCATGCGGAATGACTACTATTCGCCCACGTACGGGCAGGAATGGCGAATAAGTATCAGCCTGGTATTGACTTATTAGAATTGGAGTCGGGCGGTAGAGCCACATCCGCCAGATTTTTTTGTAATGTTTGAGCTGACTGACCGGCCAAAGCACCCAGATTGCTCTTCGTTTCGGACTGCGTACGAAGCTGAGGAGCCAGGGTTGATGTGCCGCGACGTAGAGGTCGCAACTCCTAGGCGGCGTGGAATTCAACGGGAGCCACGCAACGCCCTTGTCCTCCATAGGTCCATCGCAATTCGCATAGACGCTAACCTCGTGTCCGCGCCGGACGAGTTCGCGCGCACAACGGATAACGCTCGTCTCCGTGCCGCCCAGCGGGCGACGTTCCAAATCTCGACCGTCGTAATGTCCCGTCGCGTCCGCAATGATAATACTTGGCATTAGAACCCCCCGTTGCCGTGTTGTTGGCTATTGCGATTTCGGTGCACCGCCTGCTCTGGAGCGTTGTTTCATCGACTACCCCTAGGCTGAGAGCAAGCATGAATAGGGGGTCAACCTAGCACACCGGAAGTGGCCGGGTGTGAGTTCTACCACAGGCGGTTGAGCGGCCAGCCCATTTCGCAGAATGGGATGGACCGGCCGTGCTCCCGCCCCTAACGGCGCGTATCGATTGCTTCCCCGCTCGTACAGCCTTCCCCAAATGGCCGGAGGGTCGGCATCCGCATTGTAACTTTCGAGGCCTGCTCGGGCTTCACACGCGTTACGGCCCACCGGATCGCTCAGCCGCCCACGGCGACCTTTGTCACGAGGCTCCAGCCCAGCCAGTCACCCGGTCGAGCCGCTCGTCAGCTTCCAGATCAATCAACAATTCTCTGGGTGGAATCTTGCTCCACTGATGATTCGCGCCTTCAGGGCGCACGGCCAACAAAAGACATTGAGCCCACGGTCTTGGTTTCCAGATGACCGAGGGCGCCATCTCACGGAAATGTTTTTCCAGAAGATTTTTGCGCTCATGGCGCAACTGCGGCCACAGTTACCACTCTGCGCTTGGAGGCAGACTACGGTAGGCGGTTGCGGAACTCATTAAGGACGAAGTTGCCGAACCGCTTGCCACGGTTGCGCAAATAAACTAGTGGCCCAGCATCAACGAAGTAGGTTAGGAGAATGCTGTCGCGCGTCTCGACCTCTGCGCCGACCGAATGTCAGGTGTCGGTGCCGACGGCAAACGCGTACCCGGTGTTCGGCGCAAATGCCATTTGCTTCTTTTTCAGCCGCGAGCCATCGGCAAGCGTTTCGTGAAAAATCGTCCCGATGTACGTAGCCGAGCGGTCGCGCGGCAGGTAGAGCTGCACGGTGATGCCCTTCCAGCGGGTGTCGGTGTGCGGGGTAATCCGATAGCCCGGAATGTCTCGCGTGAGCACCGGGACTGGATACATGCCGACCTTCGCATAGCCGGGCCCGAAGCGGCGTTTAAGTGCTGGCGCCAATCGCCGAATGAATGCATCCCGCACCAGTCGCGAGCACAGCGCTCGGCCGATGACATTCCACACTCCGCGCTTCTCGGGCGGCAGGTGCCGGATATATTCGGGAAATAGGTCGATCTTTACTCGAGTATGCGTACCGTCGGCAAGATCAAGGCCCTTCGCACGGCCGTGCATCGGTCGATAATCCGTTGCCGATGGCATATGGACCAGCATGGTGGCATAGATGTCGTCGGGAAATACGCGGTCCAGCGTGAGATGTAGAACGGCGCGTCGGAGGCGATTGCCGCATCCACAGACGCAACGAGATAGGCGCACAACCGTTCGATCGCGAGCCGACGATCGGCCGCCGTAAACTCGATCGTCTGGTCCATTGTTACGCTCAGGGCCCGACTCCACGCATAATGTGGCATGGGAGCGACACCGGCTTACTATAGGACCTACAGAACATGCAAGATTTCACGTCGCGGATAACCCGAATCAGCGATGAGCGATCGATCAAATTTCCATCGATAAAACGCACGTCCTTTTCCACGCCGAGCCAGCGCAGCTTCGCATCCATAACGTCGGACGCGCTGAACTGCGGCGCACCAGGCCACAGACCTCGTAGCCTTTCCGAAGCAGAAACTGCGCCAGATACCGCGATCTTGGCCCGTAATACCGGTAATCAATGCGCGCTTCACTTCCGTTGCCTCGTTCCTGCCAACTAAAATACGATAACCGCCCGGTTACCCGACTGCGTCCACAAGCCTGAACCCCGCCTCTCAATAGAGGTCTCAGTAAAAGCTAAGTACACAACCCGTTGATCGTCGGATAGCCCGATAATTTTTCCATGTACGGGCGCTCATCACTTGATATATGCAGGCGCGCCCGCGCGCAGCCATACTGGCGATCCTAGCCACCCGGCCGTGCTGGGATAGCGGTGTAGGCACACCGACGAAGGGGGTCATGTCTGGATATTACGCAACCGCCGTCAAGGATGTCAGCTCCGGGCTTGCCGCCTGGCGCATCTGGACCATGCTGGCGTCCAACGACATTAAACAGCGTTATCGCCGCTCAACGCTAGGCCAGTTTTGGCTCACCCTGAGCATGGCCATTATGATTTTCAGTATGGGCGCCGTCTATTCGATCCTGTTTAACATCGAAATCAAGACCTTTATCCCCTATCTTGCCGTCAGCTTAGTAATGTGGGGATTTATCTCATCGGCCATCAACGAGAGCGCAAACGCGTTTACCGAAAACGAGCGCATCATTCTGCACACAAACGTAGCACAATCAACATTCATTTACCGCATGATCTGCCGAAACAGTTTAGTCCTTGCGCACAATATCCTGATCGTTCCAATTGTCTTCGTAGTATTCGGCATTGGTATCAATGCGAACATCTTTTGGCTGATCCCCGGCTTATTGCTTGTTGGGTTGAATTGCTTCTGGATTGCATATTTTATCGCAATCGTTTGCGCGCGTTACCGTGATGTGCCGCAGATCATCGCTAGCGTAATGCAAATAATGTTTTTTGTGACACCGGTCATGTTTCGGCCGTCTCAATTGGGTTCGCACGCGTATATTCTGCTGATGAATCCTCTCGCCAGCTTTCTTGAGGTGATACGAGATCCAATCTTGGGACAGGCGCCGAGCGCCGCGTCCTTGGCGATTTGCGTCGGATTGCTCCTCTTTGGCTCACTCCTCACGTTGGCTTTCGTCGGCCGCTATGGTTGGCGGATTGTGTACTGGCTGTGAGGAAACGATGGCTTTGATGGATTTGCAAAATGTCTCGATATCGCTGCCGATCTATAATTCCCGCGGCCGCGGTCTGAGGCACGAGATTGTTCGCCGCACCGTAGGTAGCAATCTTCAGCATCCAAAGGACCAAAACATCACCATCGTTCGGGCGCTGAGCGACGTGACACTTCGGATCAAGGACGGTGATCGCGTCGGCGTAGTTGGCCGCAATGGCGCCGGCAAGACAACCATGCTGCGAGTACTCTCGCGCATTTACCCGCCCACCGCCGGAAAGATTCAGGTTGTCGGGACGGTTTCATCGATGACCGATCTTTCAGTCGGCATGAGTCTGGAGGCCACCGGCTATGAAAACATCGTAATGCGCGGCATCATGTTAGGGCTGACGCACAAGCAGGCCACGGCGCTCATTCCTGATGTCGAGGAATTCACCGAACTTGGCGAATATCTGGAGCTGCCGATCCGCACTTATTCCGCGGGCATGATGCTACGGCTGGCCTTTGCGGTCAGTACCGCCGTGAAGCCAGACATCATCATCCTTGATGAAATGATTAGCGTTGGCGATGCGGCATTCATCACGAAGGCACGCGCGCGCATCACCAGCCTCATCCAGAATGCTTCCATTCTTGTACTGGCGAGCCACGACGATAACCTGGTGCGGGAGCTCTGCCAGACCACGATCTGGATGAACTACGGCCGCGTCGCTTCGATGGGCGACACAGAGTCCGTGCTGGTTCAATACCATTCGGAGATCGGAAAAACTTGACGCCGCGCCAGTAACAACTCAGCGAGGGAAGGACTGACCGAACGATAATGTTTAGCGCCTTGCCTGGACGCGGCGGGAACATGATCGACAAGCCCGAGGAAGGGCGCTGACGGTCGCCCCTCGGGCTCTTAGCCTCACAACGAAGTGAAACGTCAGCGCAACCCTCGTGGCCCGTGGCCGAGGTTAGTGATTCTGCTACCAGATCAATAGGCGCTGCGCCGAAGAGAGCGAAGATCCTCCGCCTCCGGATCAAAACTCGGATTGTGAAAAGCGTCTTGCTCAAATAGCCTGTGCCAGTTAGCGACTTCGCGACCACGACCGTGTCTTATCGCGCGGCTTCGCCTGGTTCGATGCCGGAACTCATGATGCTCTTTTGGAGGCCGCAGAATTTGTGCGCGTCCTGCAACGCCGGCAGGGACAGCTTGTGTGTGCACCCACTGAGGTCGCGTTTCACAACAGCTGGATCAGCGCCGAAGAGCTCAAGTTGATTGCAAAAGGATATGGCAAGAGCTACGCGCGCCAGTTACTGGATAACCAACACGACTGATCCGCACAAGGCTGTTGCCACTGACCAAGCAATTCGGTGCAAGCCTCGTTCGCAACTCGCTGAATTCACGCGCGTTGCACGGTGCCTTGGGGATGGTTAAAGTGGCTGAGGAAACATACGTTTGCGGCGCGGCAATGATTTCGGCTTGAGCCTTCAGGAATTGACCGACAGCAAAATCCGCGATACGCCAGCGATACGCCATGGAAGTCAAAGCGACTGCAATTCCCGGAATCCAATTTCTGAAGCCTCGCTATTTTCACGATGCGCGAGGCTATTTTGTCGAGACCTATAGCATACGCTCTGCGCATAGCGCCGGCCTGACTGCGACCTTCGTCCAAGATAACCAGTCGCTGTCGCTCAAGCAGGGAACCGTCCGCGCCCTGCACTTTCAGGTGCCGCCGAAGCCGCAGGCAAAGCTTGTTCGCGTGTTACGCGGCAGCATCTATGATGTCGCCGTTGACCTGCGCGTCGGCTCGCCGACCTACGGACGTTGGGTGGCCGTAACGTTGACCGCTCAGACAGGAGAACAATTATTCATCCCGCGTGGTTGTGCGCACGGCTTTTGCACGCTTGAAGCGAACACGGAAGTCGCATATAAGGTCGACGACTATTACGCGCCCGAATGGGAGCAGGGCCTGGCGTGGGACGATCCGACGCTGGCCATCAGCTGGCCGGTCTCGCCTGCGAAGGCGGTGCTCTCCGACAAGGATCGGAGACTCGGACGCTTCGCTGGCTTTGTCTCCCCTTTCCGCTATGATGCGTCTTGATGTCTAAGCGATTTCTCATCACCGGAGGCGCCGGCTTCATTGGGTCGGCAGTTGTACGTCACCTTGTCCGGGAGACCGACCACGACGTGTGCGTCGTCGACAAGCTGACATACGCCGGCAACCTGGAATCGCTCGCTCCCGTAGCGAACAACCCGCGCTATTCGTTCGTGCAAGCCGACATCGCCGATGCCGCGAAAATGGAGGATATCTTCGCCAGCTACCAGCCGAATGTCGTGATGCATCTGGCTGCCGAAAGCCACGTCGATCGGTCGATCGATGGACCCGCAGCATTCATTCAAACCAACATCATTGGCACCTATGCGTTGCTGGAAACGGCGCTCGCCTATTGGCGCGGTTTGTCGAGCGACGGGCAGACCGCGTTTCGCTTCCACCACATATCGACCGACGAGGTTTTTGGCTCGCTCGAGGCTGATGGGCGTTTCACGGAAACGACCGCATACGATCCACGGTCACCCTATTCCGCATCGAAGGCTGCCTCCGACCACCTCGTTCGGAGTTGGCATCACACCTATGGCTTGCCCGTCTTGGTCACCAATTGCTCCAACAACTATGGCCCCTACCATTTTCCCGAGAAACTCATCCCATTGACGATCCTCAACGGTCTCCAAGGCCGGAAGCTTCCGGTATACGGCACCGGCGGCAACGTTCGGGACTGGCTGTACGTCGAGGATCACGCCCGAGCGCTTTTGACGGTCATCGGCGCCGGACGGTCCGGCGAGACCTACTGTATCGGCGGTCGCAGCGAGCGGACAAATCTGGAGGTCGTCAAGGCAATTTGCGCGCTGCTCGATGAACTCGTTCCCAGCAAGACGATCGGCTGTCGCGAAACGCTGATTACATTTGTCGCCGATCGTCCCGGCCACGACCTGCGATATGCGATCGATCCCGCATTCATTTCCACCGAGCTCGGCTGGCAACCGCGCGAGACATTTGAAACCGGCTTGCGCAAGACCGTGGAATGGTATCTGACCAACCGGCCTTGGTGGCAGCGCATCCGTCGCAACGTCTATAACGGCGAGCGCCTGGGAGTCCTGGCGTGATCTTGGTATTCGGCGGCAACGGGCAGCTCGGCCAGGAACTGATGCGCGCCGCGGCGGCGCGCGCAATATCCATGCGCACGCTGTCGCACGCCGACGCCGACATAAGCGACCGCGGCGCGGTCATGGCGGCCCTCTCGCACAGCAAGCCGGGCCTTGTGGTGAACGCGGCGGCCTACACCAAGGTCGATCTTGCGGAAACCAATGTCGAGGACGCACAGCGGGACAATGAGGTCGGCGCCGCCGTACTTGCCGGTGCCTGCGCCGTTGCCGGCGTGCCCATGGTGCAAATTTCGACCGACTACGTTTTCGATGGCACAACGACCGGCGCTTATCGCGAAAGCGATCCGGTATGCCCAATCAATGTCTATGGCCGCACCAAAGCCGCCGGCGAGGACGCAGTACGGCACATCCTCAAGCGCCACGTGATTATGCGCACGGCGTGGCTCTACAGCGAGTTTGGGCACAATTTTCTCAAGACGATCTTGCGCCTGGCAGCGACTCGCGACGAACTGCGCATCGTTGTCGATCAACACGGCAGCCCGACGTCGGCACGAGAGGTCGCCGAGGCCATTCTCAACATTGCACCCGCCCTGCTGCAAAACCGGGAAATCTGGGGGACTTATCATTTCACCGCCGGCGGCGTCACCACCTGGTACGGATTTGCAAGCCGTGTCGTTGCGATCCAAGCGCCGATGACCGGCCGCAGCCCGCGCGTAGTCCCGATTCAAACGGCCGAATATCCCACGATGGCGAAGCGGCCAGCCAACTCTCACTTGGATTGTCGATTGTTCGTGCAAGTGTTCGGCTTCACACCGCGTCACTGGACCGAGGGCGTCGACGCCACGACCCGGACGTTGGCTGCAGCTTCGAAACCGCTGGCAAGTCATGTCGCGTAAGGGAATCGTCCTCGCCGGCGGCGCCGGCACACGGCTGCATGCGCTGACGATCGTCGCGTCAAAACAGCTCTTGCCGGTCTACGACAAGCCGATGATTTATTATCCGCTTTCGGCGCTCATGCTTGCCGGCATTCGCGACATTTTGATCATCACGACGCCGCAAGATCAGTCGGTATTCAAGCGTCTCCTGGGAACCGGAAAACAGTGGGGCGTCACTTTCGAGTATGCCGAGCAGCCGGTGCCCAATGGCCTCGCCAACGCTTTCCTGATCGGGGCAGATTTTGTGCGCGGACATCCGTCATGTCTGATTCTCGGCGACAACATTCTGTTTGGACACGGACTGCAAGACACCCTGCGCCGCGCCAGTGCGAACATTGAAGGCGCCACCATTTTCTCGTATTGGGTCGAAGATCCGCAACGCTATGGCGTAATCGAGTTCGGTCGGGACAACGAAGTGCTTTCGATCGACGAGAAGCCGCAAACTCCGAAGTCGAACTGGGCGGCGATCGGCCTGTATTTTTACGACGAAGAGGTCGTCGAGCTGGCCAAGCAGCTAAAGCCATCGGCACGCGGCGAGCTAGAAATCACCGACCTTAACCTTCTCTATATGCGTCGACGGCGGCTCAGTGTCGAACAGCTTGGGCGCGGTTTCGCGTGGTTCGACGCTGGGACCCATGATGATCTTCTGGAAGCCGCAGAATTTGTCCGCGTCCTGCAACACCGGCAGGGACAGCTTGTGTGTGCGCCGACTGAAATCGCGTTTCACAATGGCTGGATCAATGCTGACCAGCTCAAGTTGCTCGCGGAAAAATATAGCAAGAGCTACGCGCGCCGGCTATTAGAGAACCTGCGTAATTAAGCTTGCGCAAGAATCGTTCCGTTTGCGGACCGATCCGAGAGGTGGCCGTCCTAATGTGTCAGCGCCAATTCGCGGCTGGCCGCATTCTTTGTCGAATGTGCCTTGCGCCACAGAGCAAATTACGAGACGGCCTTGGCCATCTCAGTTTTACCGAGAGCTCCGCCTGGGGCCACGTCACAACGGACATCGAAGCTGAAACAGCGCAGGCACGCGCCTCAACAATCGACATGTTGGTATCGTCTTTGGACATTCAACGAGTTGAATTTGTTAAGATTGATGCGGAGGGATCAGAATGGGCAATACTGAAGGGCGCTGCTGATACCGTTAAGCGATTCCAACCGCTTATCCGGGTGCGCTGGAAAATGAAAAAAATTCTGCGTTTAAGCCCTGGAAGGTTGGTCAGCAGGGGCCCCAGGAAACGTGCGAGAAGCGGCCGGGCGAGAACGAATCTTGCTGCAATCTGCAGGTGTTTTCCCGCGGTCCGGCGCGGGCGCGAACCGGGCTGGAGAGTGATCCACGTCCAAAGCCTACGCAGATACGACGCGGCGCTCGACACAAAGCGCACGGGAGCGACCAAGAATAGACTCCAAACATAAAACCGCTCGCGCCAAAGTAGCCGACAAACAGACAGCACGCAAGCAAAGTTAACCCACTTGCCCGGAGCAGAATCGAGGCGTCGATCAACACCTTAGCTAAGTCTTACACCCCTTCCATAACTACTCTATGAGAACCTCTCGCGACAAGGAGCTCTGCATTTTGGTACAATTACGTCGCGGTTCGCCCTGGACAATCCACGCGGCCCGGGAAAAAGGAGCGGAGACAGCGTTTGACACGCGGAAACGAACGTGGATTAACAACAAAGCGCCCTCCCGGGAAGGAGCCGGGCCGTTGAAGGCTGTCGCGCATGCATAGTGTCCCAATGTTGCCGCGAAATTTGAAAGAATCATCGAAGCGGTTCTGCTTTCGGGGGCTCGAATTCCCCGCTCGTCGCGTGGCGAACTGGCTGCTGTGCATAAGCTCGTTGCCGGCATCTCGGTCTGGCTGTCGTTAAGATGGCGGGATGGTTCCGGAGCCTCGTGCGCCAGGCGATGTTCCGTGCCCACACGCACATCGCTGGCCGGCCGCAGCTGGACGCTTTTATCAAGCAGTTTCTTGCACGGGTTCCGTTATTGGACCGGCGGCTGCGCGCGGCCGTGCGGAGGGAGCACGAGAGCCGGTTTCAAGCGATACCGACACGCGCGACGCGCGGCGGCGCGGCCGATCTGACGCCGCGAGCTCTTCGTGTCTATCTGGACCTCATGAAGGCGCTCAAACACGGCCAATAGGCAGCATGATCGTAGCGAACGCGAGATGCGGATTGTCTTAGATCTCCAGGGTGCGCAGACCGCGAGCCGATTTCGCGGTATCGGGCGCTATACGCAGTCGCTCGCCAAGGCCATTGTCGCAAATCGCGCCGACCACGAAGTGCTGCTCGTGCTCAGCGGTTTGTTTCCTGACACAATCGAACCCATTCGTGCTGCGTTTGATTTGCTCTTGCCGCAGGACAATATCCGCGTCTGGTTCGCTCCCGGGCCGGTCGGGGTCGTTACCGGCAACGTGCTGCGTCGGCAAATCGCCGAACGCATTCGCGAAGCATTTCTGGCGAGCCTCGAGCCGGACGTGGTGCACGTCAGCAGCCTGTTCGAAGGATTCGGCGACGATGCGGTGACCAGCATCGGGGTGTTTACCCTGCTGCCGACCGCCGTCACTCTTTATGATCTGATCCCGTTGACCGCGCCGCTGCCGCATCCGGCCTTTCGTGGATATGCAAGTAAGCTGGAATCGTTTCGCCGGGCCGATCTTTGGCTGGGCATTTCGCAATTCTCCTGTCAGGAAGCGATCTCGCTTCTGCAGCTGGACGCCGACAAAGTCGTCAATATCGGCGGCGCGGCGGATGCCCGATTCAGGCGCATCGATCTATCGGCCGCCGACCGCCGCGACATCATGCAAGCCTACGGTCTGACAAAGCCCTTTATCTGCTGGGTCGGCACGCCCGGAGAAAGTCGCAAGAACGTCGCCGGTCTGATGCGGGCGTTTGCGCGCCTACCGCCGCAATTGCGCGCGCGATTTCAGATTTTGATTATCGGCAAGATGCAGACGGGCGAGGTTGACGCGTTAAAGCGGACGGCGCGTCATCTCGGCCTTGAGCAGGATGAAGTGGTCTATACCGGCTATATCGACGACGATGAGCTGGCGCGGCTCTACAATATTTGTCGCGCGTTTGTGTTTCCGAGCTTCTACGAAGGATTCGGCTTGCCGGCGCTCGAGGCGATGCAGTGCGGGGCGCCGGTCATCGCCTCGAATTCGACCAGCATTCCCGAGGTTGTCGGCTCGACGGCGGCCTTGTTCGATCCGAACTCGGTTGACGATATCGCCGACAAACTGCAACGCGTCCTGACCGACGATGAATTCCGCGCCGACTTGATCGCCCGGCAACTGCAGCAGGCCCGGCGATTCTCCTGGGACGAGAGCGCCAGACGCGCGATCAAGGCTTTCGAAGGCTTTCATGCCGGCGCGGCAACGCCGCCCCCGCGAACCGTTTCTGTCTACAACGATTTGATTACATCCACGGCGCAAATTCTCCGCAAAAAGCGCTTCAGGCGATCCGCGGCTATGTCCACGGCGATGGCGATCGCGCAAAACCACCCCGAGCCCCGCGCCGAGACGGTGCTTTTTGTCGATGTCTCCGGGCTTTGCCAGCATGATGCCAATACCGGGGACCAAAACGCGACGCGGAGCATCCTCAAGCAACTCCTCGAAAAACCACCGTCGGGCTATGTGGTCGAGCCGGTTTACGGCACGCCAGAAAGGCCCCACTATCGCTATGCCAGGAAGTTCATGCGAGATTTTCTGAAGCGGGATCAGGCCATTCCAGGAGAGCGTTTTATCGATATCCAGCGCGGCGACATCCTTCTAGGTTTGGATTTGCAGCACCACGTCGCCCTGAGAAATCGGGATTATTATGCGCACTTCCGCAATCTCGGGGCGAACGTCTATTGTCTGGTCCATGATCTGTTGCCGATCCAATTTCCGCATTATTTTCGCGCCGGAGCTGCGGAACGGCACCATGAATGGCTCTCTGTTGTCTCACAGTTTGACGGCGTTATTTGCGTGTCGCGCACGGTGGCCGATCAATACGTCGACTGGCTTGCAGAGAACGAGGTGTCGCGGCTGCGGCCGCTCGGTATCGGTTGGTCGCATAACGGGGCCGACCTCACAGTTTCCGCTGCGCACGCCGGGCTTTCCAAAGCCTCCCAAGCGGCATTGACCGCGCTCGGCAGCGGCCCGAGTTTTCTGATGGTGGGCACGATCAAGCCGCGCAAGGGATATGTCCAAGTCCTTGCCGCCTTTGAAAGGCTTTGGGATAGCGGACACGATTTTCGTCTGGTGATTGTCGGCAAGCCGGGCTGGCTGGTTGATGAGCTGCTCGAAAAACTGCGCCATCACCCGAAATTGGGCAGCCTGCTATTTTGGCCGGAGGACGTCAGTGACGCGGACTTGGAGCGGATATACGGCGCCTGCTCCTGCCTGATCGCCGCTTCCGAAGGCGAGGGCTTCGGATTGCCGCTGATCGAGGCGGCGCAACATGGATTGCCGATCCTGGCGCGCGATATTCCGGTGTTTCGCGAAATCGCCGGCGCGCATGCCGGCTACTTCAATGGCCGTACGCCTGAGGCGCTCGCCGAGATCATTGCCGAATGGCTGAAACTCCGGGCGCAAAACCGCCACCCGCATTCGGAGGGCGTGCCTTGGGTGACCTGGGCGCAAAGCGCGGATCGTCTGAAAGCAATCGTGGTGGGAGGCGATTGGTATAAAGTCTGGCCCGCTGATGGTCGCGGTCCGCGGATTCGAAACGGCAACGATCGAACGACACAAGCCGCCGAGCCGGCGCCCGCTCTTGGCGAGCGGTAGCCCGTTCACGCGGGCGCACCGGGCCGGTGGCCCGCGCGTTATTCCCAGGCATTTTCGGGCATTTTTTTGATGATTATCTCTTGCAAATCAGCCGCGACAGGCAGCATGTAATAACAATCGAAATCTAGAATTGTATCTGAGACGGAAGGCTGCTGGCTTTGAAACGCTCCTGGCCCTCGGGCGGGGACGAAATAGAGGCGACGATCATTATTGCCGGCAAGCGGCTGAAGTTGGTCGGTACTCATTCGACGTATATGCAGGGCCTATGGGGGTGGTTGGGATTGCGGGCCTGGCGGGCGGCCGATCAGAGCGCTGTCGCGACAGCGGTTAAGACACTCCCTCGCGGGTCGCTATGCTTCGATATTGGCGCTCATATCGAGCTTACCGCCATTATCGTTGCCGTCTCGCGTCCCGATTGCCGCGTCGTGGCTTTTGAACCCATGCCTTTTGGCGCAACAACGGCTGCGAGAAAACCTTGCAGGGAACGCGATTACCAACGTTGAAGTTATTGAAGCCGCAGTGGCGGATTTCTCCGGCTCGCTTTCATTCAACGACAACGGACCGTGGTCGGTCGCAAACCGCGGCACAGTCGCCTGCAAGTCCGTCCGATTGGACGACCTTGACCTCGGCGCACCGGCCTTCATCAAGATCGACGTGGAAGGCTTTGAACCGAATGTCTTGGCAGGAGCACGTCGACTGATTGGGGAGGCGCGGTCCCTTATATTCATGGAGTTCTGCCCTTGGACATTGCTCCTGCACCATTACGATCTACATACCTTCGCTACCGCAATCTGGGCGAGCTTTGACGTGCTACAGGTGCTTTATCGCGAACAGTCAATGCCGTTACCGCCTGACCCACAAGCCTTCGTACACGCGAATACGATACACTACAAATGCGTCAACGACCTTCTGCTGAGGCCGAAGGGCCCTATACCCGAGCTAGACTGCGTGGTTCGCTAAAGGGCCGGGGCGGATCACTAACCTTGCGCGTCGGCTCAAGAAACGCGACCACTTCAGTGATCACGTTCGGTCCCGGCGAGACGGCGATATAGGTCCAAGGTCGCCGCCGCGCTGGCGCGCCAGGAGAACCGCGTCAGATCGGGCGGCGGGCCGCGGCGCGGCCATTGCGGTCGCGCGTCGATTGCATCCTCGATGGCTTTGCGCCATCCTTCGACGTCCATCGGATCGACATAGCGCGCGTAGCTGCCGGCGATTTCCTCAAACACCGCAATTTTGCTGAGCGCGACGCGCGCGTCACAGGCCATCGCTTCGACGACGGGCATGCCGAATCCCTCATAGACCGAAGGCATAACAAACAAGATCGTGTTGCGATACAAAACCGCCAGATCGCGGTCCGGAACATAACCAACGATGCGGATCCGGCCCAATTGCTTGGCTCGTTTGACCGCCGGCGACAGCGCGATATCGCCCCAACCGGACGGACCGACCCACAGCAGCGGATAGCGCGCTTGCGTCGAGACCGGTAATGCCGCGTACGCTTCTGCCACCGTCTTGAAATTTTTGCGCGGTTCCCGCGTGCCGACGACCAGGAAATATTGAAATGGTTCCACGCCGTATCGAGCCAGGGAGTCATCGTCCATTTCCCGCTCCGGCCGAAACACCGCCCCTGGCGCCGGGTAGGTGACGTGAATTCGATTTGCCGGCATGCCGAGGAGGGTAACGATCTCGCTTTTAGAGAATTCGGAAATTGTCTGCACGTGTGGCACGTCAGCAACCAGCTTGAGCTGCTTCTCCAGCCACTCAACGCGGTCCTTCGGGTGCGTTTGCGGAAACCGCAGGTGCGACAGATCGTAGATGATCGGCAATACGGGCTTGTCAAACCGTCCAGGCGGTACATAGTTCACGGCGTGAAAGACATCGAAATTCCTTTCGGCAACTCGATGAAAGAGGTCCGCCTGTAATGCGTGAGCGCCTTTTCGGACGAGAGAGACCTGCCGCAGAATGACAATCGCTTTGTCAGCAGCCACACCTCCGAGAGTTCTTGTTTGGCTCCGGGCGAGAAAATCACGATTGAGCTGTTCGATCCACCAGCCATTGAATGACAGCAATTGGTCGTCGGGCGACAGCATCGGCAGCATCGCGTCGATAAGTCGATGCACAAAATGTCCGATTCCGGTGAGCGGCGGCCGCAGTGACCGGGTGTGAATCGCAACGCGCATTCAACAGCCTCTTTGGTGTGCGCCATGCTGTTGCCGTCAACGGCAAACGTTGCAGTGCCACGATGAGGGATGACTTGCAAGCGAGCGCGGCTGGCGCGACCATGCAGCGAGCACGGCTGCCAGCGTTATCAGATGCCGCGCCCTGCCAACCCGAACCACAGTTACGTCAATGCGCCGCCCTATCGGCGCTGGTGAAAGGTTCAAAACTGCCCGCCGTCTAGCCACAGGTGTGCCTGAGCATGTGCGGGTACGCCTTGTGCGTTCCGGCCTCGTATCGGCCTTCAGCTGGACCGGCATCTACAGGCTTTTCAAATCTTTCAGGAGGCCTTAAGGGTGAGGTGCCGTTACCGACGCATT
>Ga0187871_10002268_pt1 | contig 15872 bp, 11 predicted proteins | sample June2016WEW_16_1_FD_132988 | JGI IMG/M metagenome (GOLD analysis project Ga0187871, IMG submission 132988) | Peatland microbial communities from SPRUCE experiment site at the Marcell Experimental Forest, Minnesota, USA - June2016WEW_16_10 | ecosystem: Environmental > Terrestrial > Soil >... | reverse complement strand
GATTTCCACCTGCACCGGCGCGAGCCACAGCGGGAAAGCGCCGGCGTAGTGCTCCACGAGAATTCCGAAGAAACGCTCGACCGAGCCGAGCAGCGCGCGGTGCACCATCAGCGGTTGATGGCGCGAGCCGTCCTCGCCCACATATTGCAGGCCAAACCGCCCCGGCAAATTGAAGTCGAACTGCACGGTGGTGAGTTGCCACGAGCGGCCAATCGCGTCGATCAGCTTCACGTCGATTTTCGGGCCATAGAATGCGGCTTCCCCGGCGATGCGCTTGAACGGAATCTTCATGCGCGTCATGGTATCGGCCAGCGCGGCAGTGGCACGGTGCCAATCTTCCGGTTTGCCGGCATAGTTTTCGGGATGGGCGGCGTCCCAGTCGGAAAGCTCGACCTCGTACTGGTCGAACCCGAAATTCTTCATCACCGCGAACGCGAAATCGACGCAAGCCTCCACTTCGCTTTCGATTTGCGAAGGCATGCAGAAAATGTGCGCATCGTCCTGGGTAAATCCGCGCACGCGCATCAGCCCGTGGAGCACGCCGCTGCGCTCGTAGCGGTACACAGTGCCCAACTCCGCGTAACGCACCGGCAAATCGCGGTAACTCCGCAATTTCGATTTGTAGATAAGGATGTGGCCCGGGCAATTCATGGGCTTCAATTGGTAGTCGGCCTTCTCCACTTCCACTGGACCGAACATGTTGTCTTTGTAAAAGCCGGTGTGCCCGCTGGTGTTCCACAGCTCGCGGAGCATGATGTGCGGCGTGAAAACCAGATCGTAGCCGCGCTTGAGAAGTTCGGCGCGCAGCCAGTCTTCAATAATGTTGCGGATCAGGCCGCCCTTGGGATGCCAGAAGATCAGGCCGGGACCGGCTTGCTCTTCGATGCTGAACAAATCCAGCTCCGCGCCCAGCTTGCGATGATCGCGTCGCTTCGCTTCTTCCAGACGATGCAGATACGCGTCGAGTTCTTTTTGCGTGAAGAAACACGCAGCGTAGATGCGTTGCAGCTGCGGATTTCCTTCGTGCCCCTTCCAATACGCCCCTGCCACGCTCATCAACTTAAAAGCTTGAATCCGCTTGGTCGAAGGAATATGTGGCCCGCGGCAGAAATCGATGAATTTCCCCGTGGTGTAAAAGGAGACCATGGGATCTTCGGCTTTTTCCTCCACCAGCTCGCACTTGAAGATCTGATCGGTTTTCTTGTAAAGCTCGATCGCTTCTGGCTTCGGCAGCAGCTTCCGCTCGTTCGGAAGATCCTGCGCCGCCAGCTCGTGCATCTTCTTCTCGATTTTTGCGAGATCCTCGGGCGTGAACGGTTCGTCGCGCAGAAACTCGTAGAAAAACCCAGTCTCGATCGGAGGGCCGATACCCAATTTCACGTTGGGATAAAGCTCCATCACCGCGGCCGCAAGCAAATGCGCCGCCGAGTGCCTAAAGACAAAAAGTGCATCCGGATCTTTTTCGGTGAGAATTTGCAGCTTGACGTTGTGATCCAGCGGCCGCCGCAAATCGATCAGTTCGCCCGCGCCATCGTTTGGTTCCGCCACACGTGCCACCAGCGCAGCGTCCGCCAAGCGAGGCGAAATTTTCCGCGCAATGTCCGCGGGCGTAGTCCCCTGCGGAACTTCCTGAATCTTGCCGTCCGGCAGCGTAACTTGAATCGCATCCATGCTGTGATTTCACCCGAGCCCAGAATTATCAAGCTTATCGGCGCGACCGTACACGGTCAAGGTAGCGCCGCACCGCCCAAAAAACTAAATCAAGGTGACGAACTCAAGCCCCGAAAAGTGCGCATCCGAGGTTACCAACGTTGCGCCGTTCAATTTGGCAGCCGCGTAAATCATCGCGTCGGCCATCGCCAATTTCGCTTCAATGCTGATTCGTGCAGCCAGCTCCGCCAGCGCGATATCCACTGCAACGATCCTTTCTTGAAATCCAAACGCACTGGACAAGAAGTGCTGTGCAAGGCTGTCGCTGCCTTCCCGGCGCAACTTCTTGTAGACCTCGTACACCACAATCGTAGGCAACAAGAGCGACTCAGGACTTTCGAGGTATGGCGCGAAGGCTTGAGCCTTTGGGCCATCCCCCAGGTACTCGACCCAGCCCGTCGAATCAACCACGAACCATTCAGTACCGGTCGCTGTGGTCACGGTCGTCGTCCTTCCACTTCATGCCTTTGGCCATGCCCCGAAGATCCTTGATGGAGTGAGGGCGATTGAGTCGGATAATCCCGTCGATCAAATAGATGTGGAGCTCCTGACCGGGTTCGAGCTTGAGGGCTTCGCGAACTCTCTTGGGAATTACGATTTGGAATTTGGGCGAGACCTTGACCGTATCCACAGCGACCTCGGTATGACAGATTTATGATCGATCATCTAGACGTACAACGTCATTCGATCGATTGCTATATTGTAGCACAGCAGAATGATCGATCGCCAAATCGTATTGCGAACCCGATGACCCGTGTCATGCCCAAAATGGCGTTTCTAGCATTCGTCCGTTACAGTTCCCGTCTGAAACTGAAATCAGGGAACCAGTAAGGCGCGAAATTGGGGATCGTCGCGGAATTTCGCGAAGGCCGGTTCTTGCTGTAACCATGCGGAAAAAGCGGTGGGATCTTTCGTCTTGCCTCTAGCCTGGCGGAGCGTTTCGAGGGTGCCTTTGCGGTCGTTCCCAAGAGCACGTGCCGTGGCCAGACTGTCCAGGGCCCAAAGCGAGTCGGGGTCTGCGTCGGCAGCCAGTTGGAAATAGTTTCTTGCCAAGGTGATCTCTTTGGCTTCGAGCCGGTCGTTGCCAGCCTCCATGGCTTCGACGAAGACGCCCGCGATAGCGCGGCGCAGGACGCGAGCTTTTTCGGGATGCTTTTCGCGGTTGGCTGTTTCGCGGAGATTGATGATTTTCTGCTCAGTGTCCTTGAGCGTATCCGCAAGGTCCGGGGAGAACTGATGAAGCCCGGCTAATCCCTCGGAAATGTCATTGGCGAAGTCATCCTGATCCGAGAATTCCTGCTTTTCGCGTTTTCCACCGTCCCGCACGGCTTTTTGATTCGCGAGCGAAGCGGCGGACTGGTGGAACTGCGCAACATCTGCGAGTTGATCGAAGGTGGAGGCGGACTGGCGATATTCGCGCCAGGCGGCATAAAGGTCGCCGGACTGTTCGAGCGCGTGAGCGCGGGAAAGGGCCGCGGACTGCTGCTCGACAATGAAATTGTCGTCGCGCGGCTCCAAATTTTGTTTCATTGCGATGAGGCGGAACCAGGCGAGGGCTTCATCCATCACGGAGACAGGCGCCCATTGATGCGGTCCATCGAAGTAGCGGAGAAAGTGCGGAAAGGCCGCTGCCTCCAGAGTTTCGTCAAGGCGCGTAACCTCCGGATAGTTGAAATCAAGATTCCCCACGGCGGCGAATACGGCGAAAACAGCGTCGCGCGACGGAGACGTGTTGATGGCGAACCCGGCGCCGTTAAGCAACACGCCGGCGGCACATTTGCAGCGCTGGGCGATTTGCGAAGCCAGTCGTGCCCCTCCAGAAAAGCCCGCGAAATAGACGCGGTGTCCATCAATCGATAGGCGCATCCGCGTGTCATCGGAGACCGCCTGGGCCGCCTCAATTTCCATCTTCCAGGGACCGTTGCGCGAGTTGTTGGACCCGGCCACGATGTAGCCGTAGCGTTCCGCGGCGTCCTTCATCAGCTCGACCGGCATGTTGCCGCGCGCGACGGGATCGAAGGCATAGACAATGGGCCACTTCTTGTCGGCGGTGTAACCCGAGGGGAGGTAGAGGGCATATGCCTGATCGGGATGGGATATGCAGTGTTCGTCCAGGATGACGACACCAGTTTGCGGTGACGGCGGAGCCGGAGTTACAGGCTGCTGCCCGAGCAAAGGAAAAGGCAGGGCCAGCAACACGACGCAGAGAGTGCGCAGCCTGGTCACGGTTGCCAGTATAGACGCGCGACTGGAGTTTTTGTGGCGCGGTAAGTTTCGCTGGATTTACGCGATAGCGTAAACTCTTGTGCTTGTCGAAGCGGAACGATTTTCTGTCGAGGAAACGGATGAAATCACTGTTGGCGTGCGTTCTGTTTTTGCTGTCGGTGCCAGGGCGGGCAGGCGCGCAAGAGGCTAAACCGCTCCCGGTCCCGGATGAGCGCTACAAGGCGGACATTTTGCTGGTGGTGGCGCACCCGGACGATGAGGGCGCGGCGACGGCGTACCTTGCGCGGGCGATCGATGAAGGCAAGCGCGTTGCGGTGGCCTACGGCACGCGCGGCAGCAGCGGCGGAAATGAAGTTGGTACCGAGCAGGCTGGGGCGCTCGGGGCGATCCGCGAGATTGAAGCGCGGCGGGCTCTCGCGACTCTGGGAATCACAAACGTATGGTTCCTGGGCGGCTCGGACACCGCTAGCCAGGATGTTTTGCAGTCGCTGGCAAACTGGCAGCATGGCGCCGCGCTGGAGCAGTTGGTGCGGCTGGTGCGATTGACGCGGCCGGAGGTGGTGCTGACATTCTTGCCGGGCACCTTTATTGGTGAGGACCACGGCGATCATCAGGCTTCGGGAGTTCTGGCGACGGAGGCATTCGACCTGGCCGGCGATCCGACCGTGTTTCCAAGCCAGATCGCTGTGCCCCTGCGGCGCCTGGAGCCCTATTTGGAAGGATTGCGGCCCTGGCAGCCGAAGAAGATCTATTACTTTCCGGACGCCGACCGCGACGATATTTTTCGCGGCAAAGGTCCCGAATATTCCGTGAAGGAGATTTCGAAGTCATCGAAGAAGGCCTACTGGCGCGCTTCGCTGGATTCGTTTCGCTTGCACGAGACCCAGGCCAAAAGCTTTGTCGATCAGCTCAACAAGATGGATGACGCGGCGATCGAAAAGATGATGGCCACGGACGGATGGACCGACGTGCAGCGGTTTGTGCTGGGGAAATCTCTGGTGGGCGGCAGCGTGACGGGACCTGTGTTTGAAAATATTACCGCGGACGCGATTCCCTTTCGCCGAGAGGCGTTTTCTTCGCAGCCGGCCGCAACGGAACTCTCGGCGGAATTGGCCGGGCCCTGGAAATTTTATGCCGAGTTTCGACGCGCCCACGGACTCGAGCTTTTGCCTCATCCGGAACCGCCGGAAATCGCGCTGCAGGCGGGTGCTTCGCTGGTGATTCCGTTGTGGATACACAACCCGACCGGCGCGAATCGCACCGTGACTTTGTCGACGGAATTGCCGGATCGCTGGGTTGTGTCCAGCGGCGCCGGAAAAGTCATTGTTGCGGCGAAGCAGACGGCTGCCGCGCGCGTCGAAATTAATCTGCCCGCGCTCGCGGATGCCACGAAAAACAAAGAAGACGCAAGGGAAGTGACGGTGCGCGCAGAGTCGGACGGCGCGGTCGTCGGCGTCGTGAAGTTACGCGTCGAGTTGCGCAAACGCGCTTTGCCTGAGTAACGGCGAAGAAAGAGAAGAAAGCCACGGAGCCACGGAGGCACGGAGAAAAAAAGGGGGGAAGACGGACAACGCAGAGTCTTCGCGATCTCTGTGTTCCGACCTTTATACCCTCTGTGTTGGTCCTCCTTTTTCTTCCCCTCTTTTTTCCCTTTTCATCCTCCGTGTCTCCGTGCCTCCGTGGCAATCCCCTTTTGTTGGTCAGGATTTTTTGGGGCGGGCGGCTTCCATGGATTCCCAAGTGGAGTCGGGAAGCATGAGCAAGTCGTTGAATTCGCCGGCGCCGCGGAGCCACAGGGCGCCATCGATCACCACACACTCTCCGTTGATGTATTCGGCCATGTCGCTGAGTAGGAATGCGGCGAGATTCGTCAACTCTTCGTGGCGGCCGAAGCGTTTCATGGGATGCGACGCTTTCGCGTGTTCTTCAAATTGTTTCGAGGGCATCAGGCGGGACCATGCGCCTTCCGTGGGAAACGGGCCTGGGGCGATGGCGTTGAGGCGAATGTGATATTTCGCCCACTCCACCGCCAACGAGGTGGTCATCGCCAACACGCCGGCTTTTGCGCAGGCCGACGGGACGACAAAACCAGAGCCGCAATTTGCGGCCGCGTACGTTGTGACGATGCTCAGGACGTTGCCGCTCTTTTTTTCTGCAATCCACTTTTTTGCGAAGGCCTGCGTGCAGTGGAAGCTGCCGTAGAGGACGATGCTGACGACGGCATTGAATGCGTTGGGGCTCAGCGTTTCAGTGCGAGCCATGAAATTTCCAGCGGCGTTGTTGACCACCGAGTCGATGCGGCCGAACTGGTCGTAGGCTTTCTGGGCGGCGGCCTCGACGGCGGCGTAATCCCGAACGTCACAGCTGGCGTAAGCTGCGGAGCCTCCGGCTTTCGCGATTTCCTCGCAAACGCTGCGCAACGGTTCATCGCGGCGGCCGATGATGAAAATGTTTGCGCCTAGCTTGGCGAAGTGCAGGGCCATGGAGCGACCCAGGCCAGAGCCTCCGCCACTGATGAAAATTGCGCGGCCTTTTAACATGTCGGATGAAAACATGGCGTCACCACCTCGCGAAGAGAGTGCCGGGCTTTTTTGCGGCGCGGAGATTCTAGTTCATTCGATTTCATGGTGCTGTTGTATTTGACCCGCCTTGAAGACCCCAGCGGTCCGTCGCGGTAGGGGCACGGCACGGCCGTGCCCGTCTTTCGATGGGCCCTTGCGCCCTGCGCGGGCACGGCGGTGCCGTGCCGGTACGGGTCGCGATTACGGTGTAGATTTCATTTCCGCGGGGATCGGGCGGCCCATGGCTTTGGCGTATTCGCCGGCGAATAAGGGGCTGGAGGGGAATTCCTGGCTTAGTTCGAGGAGCAACTTCTGCGCGAGGACGTTTTGTTTTTCGCGGCGAGCCGATAGCGCTAACAGGATTTTTGCGAAGGGTTGCAGGTAGCGGCCGCTGTCGGCTGTCTTGCCCAGCTGTTCCATGCCTAGTTTTTTGTCGCCGTGAATGCCCATGAACCAGAGGCCCATGCGGTAACCCGCGTTGAGCGAGCCAATGATGTAATTCGCGGCGCCCAGAGCCACGTAGGCATCATTTGTATCTGGTTGCTGCGCCAGCAATTCCTTGGCGTACTCGTTGGCTTCCTTCATGCGCTTCAAGGCGTCGATCTGTTTTTTCTCCAGGATGGCATCGGCATCCGATTCCATTCCGGAGGCGAGAGTCAAACCGAAAAGGGCTTCCGGGTCTCTCGGATTTTTCGTCATGAGCTGCCGGGAGAGGCCGCGGGTTTTTTCCAGCGCTTCGCGAAAGCTCGCCATTCTCCCGGGATCAGGTTTACCGTCAATCCCATTCAGGAAGCGTCTTTGGTCCAGAAAAAAATCGCTGCTCAGCACATTCTGCCGGTACAACTCTTCAAACAGGTAGCTGGCGGCGACGGCGACCTGCCCGAAGGGATCCTCCTGGTGTGCCGATTCCCAATTCGTAAAAATAGTGCGCGCCTCGGTGAAATGCTGCGCATACAGCTCATGGAAGCCTCGAGCAAGTTCCGGGTCGGTGACAAATGCGGGACCAGGCGGGATATCACCAGCGGCACGAGCCAAACATTCCGCGGGTGCCAGCAGCAGCAAGAGCGAGACCAGGCAGGTTAGCCGGCGGCCAAATTGGCGAGCGAGGTGCTTCATCGGTTTATCCTTCGCTTCGTCTGCCCGCGCAGGTCGGCTCAGGATGACACCAGATTACAAGAAGCATGACATCAGAGCGTAAAAACAGCGACCAGTCGTTTCGATCCTTACACGCTCGCTGTTAAAACAAGCCGGGCAGGAATCTGGGCTTGCCTGCCATCGCCGCGCGATAGTCCGGGTTTGCTAAAAGCACTCGCTCTTCGGTGGAAAGCCGCTGGGCCAGGACCGCCGCATGGGCAACGGTGCCGGCGATTGCAGTAATCCACGCCGTGTGAATCAACGGAAGCGCGAGCATCTCGGCAAAGACCGCGGCGTAGTTTGGATGCCGGACGAACCGAAAAGGACCGGTGGTAATCACACCAAGGCGAGTGGAATCCATGATTTGAACGTTCCAATGATCGCCGAGTGTGCGGATGACCCACCAGCGCACCGCGTTCGCGGCCAGGAAGATTGCGAACATCACCGCGGCAAGCGCGGGAATGAAAGGACGCTTGAGGAAGACGACTTCCACCGCGGCCCCGATCAACACGGCGGTGTGCAAAAGCACCATCCAGCGGAATCTGGGTTCGTCGACTTTAGCTGCGCCGCGGGCGACGAGTTCCTGTTGATGGCGGCGGGAAATGCGCAGCTCGACCAGGCGAAGGGCTGCTACCAGCAAAAGCAGGACCAGAAACGCGATTACGCTCAGGTCCATTGCAGCAACAAAAATTCGGCGCTGAATCCTGGGCCGAACGCGGCGGCTAAGGCGATGTCGCCGGGGTTGAGCGGCCGCTTTTCCAGCCACTCCTGGAGGATGAACAGGATGGTGGCGCTGGAGAGGTTGCCGACGTTGCCGAGAATGTCCCAGGAAGGCTGGGTCTGGCACTTGGTCAAGCCAAGCGCAATTTCGACGTTGCCCAGCAAGCGCGCGCCGCCGGGATGCAGGATCCAGCCCTTGATGTCTTTCTGGACCAACCCATGGCGTTCCAGGAAGCCGTCCATGAGCCCCTTGATTTTTGCGCCGATCATTTCGGGGACATCTTTGGCAAGCAGGATGTGGAATCCAGTATCGCGGAGATCGAACCCCATGGCTCCGAGCGAATCGGGGAACGTGTAGGTTTCCGAGACCAGAATTCGCGGCCCGCTACCGCCGTTGCCGCTGACGAGCACGGCCGCCGCGCCGTCGCCGAACAGGATCGACGAGATCAGATTGGCTTGAGAAATATCCTTGCGCTGGAAAGTGAGCGAAGGGAGTTCGACGGAGACGATCAGGGCGTTCCCGCCGGGATACGCTTTCAGAAAGTCCGCGGCGCGTCCCAGCGCCATGGCGCCCGCGGCGCAGCCCAATTCGGTGAACGGCATGCGCCTTATATCCGAGCGAAAACCCATTAAATTGATGAGGTGCGCGTCGAGCGAGGGAATCATGAAGCCGGTGCAAGAGACGGTGATGATGAGATCGACTTCGTCGGCGTTGACGCCGGCTCGCTCGAGGCATTTTTCCGCGGCTTCGCGCCCGAGCTTGATGGCGTGCTCCATGTATTCCTGGTTGGTCTTCTCGAGGGCGCGGGGCTCGACGGTGTACTCGATGGGGAAAATGGCGTGGCGCTTGTGGACTTGGGCGTTGTCCACGATGCTCATCATGGCTTCGAGCTTGCGCTCGGGAATGTCGAACACGCGGCCCATGTAGTACTTCACGTCGTCGCGGGTGATGGTGAATTCAGGTAAAGCCGTTGCGGTGGCGATGATGGTCGAGTGGGAAGAATTACCGTTGGTAGACGGCGCGAGCGTAGATCCACGATCAGTGCTCAAAGGGGTCCCCTGTCTTCCCGGCGTAAACCTAGTCCTTGCAACCGACATGTGCAAGGGCCCTGAGGAGGTTGGCGCAACACCAGCCTGCCAGATTCCGGCCCTAGACTCTACATCATTCGAGGCAAAGCGCGGTAGATTTGACACGGTGCCAGGCGGCGATTTCGCAGACGCGACTAGACACGCGCGACCAATATTCAAGGTGGATTCAAGGGGGCGTTTTCTGCCCGTAAGATTGGGAAGCGGGGTTGATGTATGCTTTCGCGGTCATGAGCTCAAGCAAAGTGTTCGGCAAACGATCGTTTATTGCGGTGCTGCTTGTCGCGGCGACCTGGTGCTCGGCCGGCAGCGCGTCGCAAAATCGCGAGAGGCCGCCGCTTCTGGTGGTGATCTCGATCGATGGATTGCGGCCGGATTACATTACGGCCGCGGATGAGCACGGCGCGAAGGTGCCGAACTTGCGGCGCTTCCTGAAAGAAGGCGCGTATGCCGATGGCGTCGAGGGAGTGGTGCCGACGGTGACGTATCCGAGTCACACGACGCTAGTGACCGGCGTGTGGCCGGCGAAGCACGGGATCTTCGCGAACACCACGTTCGATCCCTTGCAGAAAAACTATCAGGGTTGGTACTGGTATGCGGACGACATTCGTGTGCCCACGTTGTGGGAAGCCGCGGCCAAGGCTGGGCGGACGACGGCCAGCGTGCAGTGGCCGGTGACGGTGGGTGCGCACATCGACTGGGATATTCCGGAGTTTTGGCGGGCGAATACCGAGGATGACGCAAAACTGTTGCGCGCCGTGTCGACGCCGGGACTGCTCGCGGAGGCGCAAGGCGAACTCGGTCCGTACAGCGGCGGGGTGGATACCACCGTGGACGCCGACAAGAACCGTGGGCGCTACGCGGCGTGGATTCTGGAGAAGAAGCATCCGAGCCTGCTGACGCTGCATTTGATCGCGCTGGATCATATCGAGCACGAGACGGGGCCGTTTAGCGCGGAGTCCGTCGCCGTGCTGGAAGGGCTGGATGCGGTGATCGGAAGCGTGCGTGAGGCGGCGGAACGGCTGGCGCCGGGACATGCTTTCGTTGCCGTTGTTTCCGATCATGGGTTTGCGCGAACCGAGGCGCAGCTGGATTTGTTTCCGGCGTTTCGGGACGCGAATTTGTTCACCGTCGATGACAAGGGCAAGATCACGGATTGGAAGGCTATGCCTTGGGTAACCGGAGGATCCGCCGCTATTGTTTTGAAGGAGCCAGCCGATTCGGGGATTCGGGCGCAGGTGCATGAGCTGCTGACCAAGCTGGGGGAGGATCCGGCGAACGGGATTGACCGCGTGCTCGATGGCGAGGAACTTCACAAACGGGGAGGGTACCCCACGGCGGCGTTTTTCGTGAGCCTGAAGCCTGGGTGGAGAACTGGCTCGGCGTTGGATGGTCCGGTGTTGTCGAAAACCAAGCCAGGTGGCACCCACGGGGAGCTGCCGGATGTGCCGGATCTGCGGGCGGCATTCTTTCTTGTGGGGCCCGGGGTACCTGCGGGACGGGATCTCGGGTTAATCGATATGCGGGATATCGCGCCTACTTTGGCTCATGAGGCGGGCTTGGCGCTGCCGTCGGCTGACGGCAGAAATCGGCTTCCTTAGTTACTTTCGAGGTACCCCACCCCCCTGGGTTTTTGCGTAAGTGTTCATTCTAAAGGGAGTTCAAGTTCTTTGTTTTGATACACTTTTGCAAGTGTTCATTCCAGAGGAGTTAGGCTTCTTTCTGTTCGCTCCTTTGTAGCTGAATACTTCCTGGCCTTCGCCGGTCCTGTTTCAGCTTTCGTTGGGCCAAATCCGCAAAGACTGCGCTGGCCTTCGCATCGCCCAAGGTAAGCCGGCGAACTCCGGGCGCTTGCCTCTTGTTACCTGTCGATACTATACCATATATGTTACATCGGCGTCAAGGGAAAAGAGCGGCGTGTGGTAGATTCTGTGCTCCTTGGGGGTGTCGTTTTGAGGCGAACTGCAATTGGACTTCTCGTGGCGGCGGTTGTCGGGCTTCTGGGTGGAGTGGTTGGCGGAGGCCATGCACGGGCGCAGCAGATTGCCGCTATCGCTACCACGGAGGGGGACTACGTCGTGCACAACTTCCAGTTTCGGTCGGGGGAGTCGCTGCCGGAGGTGCGGCTGCACTACACGACCTTGGGGAAGCCGGTGCGGGATGCGCAGGGGCGGACGACGAACGCGGTGCTGATTTTGCATGGCACCGGCGGATCGGGGCAGCAATTCCGGGCGCCGTATTTCGCGGGGGAGCTGTTCGGGGCGGGACAGCCCCTCGATCCGGCGCGTTACTACATTATTTTGGTGGACGGTATCGGCCACGGGAAATCCTCGAAGCCGAGCGACGGATTGCACGCCCACTTTCCGCAGTACGATTACGACGACATGGTGGAGTTGCACTACCGGCTGGTGAAAGAAGGCCTAGGCGTCAATCACCTGCGGCTGATTTTTGGGACGTCGATGGGGTGCATGAATTCTTTCGTATGGGGCGAGACGTATCCGGACTTTATTGATGCACTGATGCCCATGGCGTGCCTGCCGGTGCCGCTTGCCGGACGCAACCGGGTTTGGCGAAAGATGGTCATGGATGCGATTCGCAACGATCCAGAGTGGAAGGGCGGCGAATATACAACAGAGCCGCAGCAGGGGGTGCGGGTGTGGCTGGATTTTCTGCTGATTGCCGGGGCCGCGCCGCTGCCGATGCAGAAGAGCTCGCCGACGCGGGACGAGGCCGACAAGTACGTCGACGATTATTTCAAGAGCCACATCGCCGGAGTGGATGCCAACGACACGCTCTACCAGGTGAATGCGTCGCGAAACTACGACCCATCCGCGCAGCTCGAGAAGATCAAGGCACGAGTGATGTGGATCAACTCGGCGGATGATTTCATCAATCCGCCGGAATTGGGGATTGCCGAGCGGGAGGTGAAGAGGTTGAAGAATGGGCGGTTTGTCTTGATTCCGGTGAGTGAGAATACGTTTGGGCACGGGACGCACACGCATGCGGCGATCTGGAAGGATCATTTGGAGGAACTGTTGAGGGAGTCGGAACGGTAGGTTTGCGGAATCGGGAGCCGGGCGAGAGACGGGTGGTGTGTTCGTCGGGTATGGGTTGAAGCTGGATCTAACCCCCCACCCTTTGAGAGGCACAAAGGGTGGGCCACCCGGCGAGTGACTCGGCCTGCAGGCGTCAGTTGACTGCAAGTCCTAATGCGAGTTTTCGTTGCAGCGCTCTGCAACCATAAGCCACGGCCATTTTTTTCCTGCTCGGGACCGGATTCGGGAGGTATCTAAAATTGAGCGGAAGATACCGGTGTGCACGGCGCCAGTCACGCACACGACAACTCGTGCGATCAGCTGTTGATGAGAACGGAGACCTCGAACATGAAGCCTGATGAATCCAGCCGCACAGCCCTCATGATCGCTCGACAACGAGCTGCTCATCAGGTGCTCGATCATGGTGCAATCCTCAATGACCCATTTGCCGTGAAGATTCTGTGTGAAGACGAAAAGGACGTGCTTCAATTTGCGAGCGGACACCCCTTGGCCAGCATCGGACGTCTGATCACCACCGCGCGAAGCCGGATTGCGGAGGATGCTTTGTCGAGAGCTGTCGAAGGAGGGATTCGGCAGATCGTCATCCTTGGCGCCGGACTCGACACTTTCGCTCTCCGAAATCCCCATGGCGCACGAAAGATCCGTATCTATGAGGTGGACCACCCCGCGACGCAGGCATGGAAACGCCAGCGCCTGGCTGAAGCTCAAATCGCACTTCCGCCATGGCTTACTCTCGTGCCGGTCGATTTCGAGCGGGACGATGTGGGAGAGAAGCTCGTCGCCGCGGGCTTTCAGCAGGACTCGCCTGCGTTTTTCACTTGGCTCGGGGTTGTGCCCTATCTGACACAGGACGCTATCGGCCGCACTCTGGACTACATATCGTCAATCCAGAACTCGGAGGTGGTGTTCGACTACATGGAACCTCCCGAGGCAGACTCCGAAGAGGTAAGGCGATTAGAAACGGTGCGGGCCGAACAGCTGAAGAAAATTGATGAACGCTCGGTCAGCCGTTTCGAGCCGGCCGGCATTGCAGCGATTCTTCGCGCGCACGGATTTTGTGCCATCGAAGACATTAGTTTCGAGGAGATCGCGTCCAGGTTCGGCCGCGCCGTTCAAGAACTCGCGCCCGGACACCTTGGCGTTCATGTTGTCCACGCTAAGCACTAATTGAACGCGGTCATACTGCTATTCAAATACAGAGCCGGTCCAGAATGACAGTGGCGTTGTATACGTTGTATAGAACGTCAGCCGACGGTTACTCCGTGCGCAAAGCGCGTAGTGGGTCTATCTGCGCGGCGCGGCGGGCGGGGATGTAGCAGGCGGCGAGGGCGGCGGCGGCCAGGACCGCGGCGACCAGGCCAAATGTCGCTGGATCGGTCGGCGTTACGCCGAAGAGGAAGCTTTTCAATGCGCGCGTGAGGGCAAGAGCGCCTGCCGCGCCCAGGGCTACACCGACCACGGCTAAGATCATTCCCTGGCGGAGAATCATGAGTACGATTTCGGAAGGGCGAGCGCCAATGGCCATGCGCACGCCGATTTCGTGGACGCGCTGGCTGACCGACAAGGCCATGACTCCGCCGATTCCGGCTGCGGCGATCGCTAACGCTAGCAGCGCAAACAAGCCGAGGAGATTCGCGGTGAGGCGCGGGGCGACGATGGAATCGGCGCGGACTTGCTCCATGGATTGAATGCGGCCAGCGGGCTGATTGGGATCGACTTCGTACAAATGCTGGACTGCGGCGCGCGCGATGTTCATGGGATCACCCTGGGTCCTTGCGATCAGGCTGGGCGCCATCTGAGGATATTGGGCATAAGGAACATAGATGAAGCTGGTAGGCGCCTGATCGAGGCTGCGTTCTCGCACGTCTCCGGTAACACCGACGATTTGCGTCCAGGTCTTCCCATCGTCGAACGTGATGCGCTGGCCAATCGGGTCCTGGCCGTGCCAATAACGTTGTGCCAGGGTCTGGTTGACAAGGGCAACGCGCGGTTTGTCGGGGCGGTCCCGTCCGTCAAAGGTTCGTCCGCTGAAAATGGGTATGCCGAGGGTGCGGAAATAGTCGGGGCTTACGGTGTTGAATTCCGCCGTCGGCTTGGCGTCGGAAGCGTCACTCTGCCGGCCTTCGACCACAAATTGATTGTTGAACGCGGGCGACTTGTCGAGAGGAAATTCGCCCGAAATCGCGGTGGAGGTCACCTGCGGCATGGCCTGGATTTTTTCGAGGAGCGAATCGGCAAAGGCGAGCATCTTTCGGTTGGACCCGTCCATGCCTTGGTCCATGTACCTGGTGAAGTCCAGGCTGATTTGCATGGTCAAGACATTTTCGGGGTGGAAACCGGCGTTCACGCGCTGCAGATTGATCAGGCTGCGGACGGTGAGGCCCGCGCCGATCAGCAGAAGGAAGGAGACGGCGACTTGCGCGACGATTAAGGCGCTGCGAGTTTTGCCACCGGCCGAGCCGAGCGTGGCTTGCGTTCCACCTTCCTTTAGCGAGGTGAGGAGATCCTGGCGACGGCTTAAAGCGGGGGCGGTTCCCGTGATAATGCTTACCAGGGCGGCGATGGCCAAGGTGAAGAAGAGTACCTGTGCGTCGATGTGAACTTCATGCGCGCGGGGCGTGAACCGTGCGACGTAGGCGGTGAGGAGCTGCAAGCCACTCGTCGCGAGGAACAAGCCGAGAAGGCCGCCACCCACGGCGAGGAGAAAACTTTCCGTCAGCAACTGGCGGAATAATCGCACGCGGCCTGCGCCCATGGCGGCACGCAAGCCCATCTCGCGTTCGCGGCGGACCATGCGCGCCAGATTCAAATTGGCGACGTTGGCGCAGGCGATCAGGAGTACGAACCCCGCCGCGCATAAGAGGAACAGCATGGTGGGCTTGGCGTCGCGAGTGAGCTCAGTTTTCAGCGGCGTCACTTCCATTTTTGCGACAGTGTCCTTCGCATAGTCGTCGGGATATTCGTGTTGCATCGATGCCGCGACGGTTGAGAGGTCCGCTTGCGCTTGCGTGGGCTTAATGCCGGGTTTCATGCGGCCGAAGAGGCGCAGCATGCGGCCCTGGCGGTTGGCAATCGTATCGGGGTCGGAACGGAAAGGGCAGGCCGAGGAGGGCATGTAGACGTCATTTTCCTGAGGGTATTGCGGAAACGGCGGCAGGATGCCGATTACGGTGTGAGGCTTGTCGTTCATGCGGAATACTTTGCCGACGACGGACAGATCGCCGCCGAAGCTGCGCTGCCAATATTCGTAGCTGAGCAACAGAACCGCGGGGGCGCCGGATTTTTCATCATTGGGCTCGAACATGCGGCCGGCGAGAGGTTTAACGCCGAAGAGGTCGAAGAAATTCCAGGAGACGACTCCGGTTTCGACGCGTTCGGG
>Ga0187871_10002263_pt1 | contig 15885 bp, 5 predicted proteins | sample June2016WEW_16_1_FD_132988 | JGI IMG/M metagenome (GOLD analysis project Ga0187871, IMG submission 132988) | Peatland microbial communities from SPRUCE experiment site at the Marcell Experimental Forest, Minnesota, USA - June2016WEW_16_10 | ecosystem: Environmental > Terrestrial > Soil >... | reverse complement strand
TGCGGGCTGCTGATGACCGAGTTCACTTCGGCAGACGGGCTGTCGCGGATGCGAGAGTCGAAGCGGCGGCGCTATTTGACGTTTTATGACGACGAACACCCCATCGGAGCGCAACTCTTCGGTTCGAACGCAGAGACGCTGGACGATGCAGCTCGGATTGTGGAAGAAACGGGCTTCGATACAGTGGACCTGAACCTGGGCTGCCCGGCCAAGAGGGTCGTGGGCTGCAACGGTGGATCGGGACTGCTGCGCGACCTGCCTAAGATCGGCGAGATCTTTCGCGCCATCCGCAATGCGGTAACGATTCCTTTCACCGTCAAGTTCCGCCTGGGCTGGAACGACAGCCAGATCGTCTGCCTGGAGTTGGCTCGAATGGCGGAGGCCGAAGGGCTCGCAGCCGTAGCGCTGCACGCCCGGACGCGAGAACAAGGCTATAGCGGCCAGGCGCAATGGCAGTGGATCGCCGCAATCAAGCAGGCGGTGAAGATTCCGGTCATCGGCAACGGCGACATTTGCACTCCTGAGGACGCCGCGGCCATGATCGCTCTCACCGGCTGCGACGCGGTGATGATCGGTCGCGCCGCGCCGGCCAACCCGTGGATCTTCCGCCAGATTGCTCAGTACACCGCCACCGGAAGCTACGAGCGGCCCACGGACGAGGACCGTTACCGGATGATTCGCGCCTATTTCCAGATGCTGCTGGACGAAGCTGAAGCCACCAGGGATTTGCCTCGCGCCGAACGCATGGGCGAAACGGCCGGTAAGATGAAGCAGTTTGCCACCTGGTTCACCCACGGCGTACCGGGCGGTGCAAAGCTGCGCGCAGCCATTTACCAGGCACGCACCGGAGCGGATGTGTTGGCCCAGGTTGAACTGTTCTTTGCGGCTCGGCTTACTGGTGACCCCGGTCCCGAGCCAGCCTCAGAAAGCGAACCGCAAGCCTTCCCTCAACCCTCGCTCATCTGCGATTAGATGCAGTTCCGCTGTGCGCTTACCTTTTTCCTTCGGCTCTTTACATGCTCCGCCGGCGGGCGATATTCCCTTTGAAAAGCCAGCGAAAATACTGCCCGGCAATCCGGATTTATGTGCAGATTCACCTGAAGGTTCAAATCAGGCAACGAATGACCTCGACATAGATCACATTGAATATGAAACGGGTATAGTTACCTTGCGTTAATATAACTCGAATGCTCGAATTTCAAAGTTACATAAATGCTCGGATAACTCGCACCAACTGTGCTTACAGACCCTGTTTAGGGCTTCTACGTTCGTAACTTCGCAATGGTAACTTCGCAATTTCTTCCTGCTTTAATTGCGTCATTGACCTCAATCATTGTCGAGGTTATACTTCTTGCGACTTCCAGCCTCACAAATTTTCGGATGTTTGCGATGCAGGCAGGCATGCGGAATGTCGTATGGGCCGTGTTTTATCGATCACACAGCCATGGACAGGTGATCTAACTCACCTGCTCACAGGAGAATTCCGCTATGCTGCCATACTTTCTACCTTGCCTTTGCCCGATTTCCACGTTCGTTTTTCGTTCCGCCTTCAGCCGTCGGCTCAGGCTGGCCGCCAAATACCTCGCGCTCGTCGCGCTCGTTGCGGGGGTGTGGAATGCCGGTCATGCGCAGCAAACGTTGCAGGTATTGCAGCATCACGTCCGCCCCGCTGTTTCCAACGGGCAGGCGGCGCTGGTGGCTCCTTTGCCGGGCACAAGGCAAATGAATCTCACCATCGTGATTCCGTTGCGCAACCAGGACCAACTGACCAGCTTGCTGAGCCGACTCTATGACCCCTCCAGCCCCGATTACCACAAGTTCCTCAGCGTAGATCAGTTCACGGAGCAGTTCGGGCCCACGGCAGCGGACTACCAGGCGGTGGTCGATTTTGCCCGCTCCAACGGTTTCTCGGTGTCCGATGAGCCCAGCAATCGGCTCTTGGTGCCGATCAGAGGCCCAGTTGCGCAAATCAACAAAGCCTTTCACGTAAGGATGAATACCTACCAGCATCCGACTGAGAATCGCACCTTCTTTTCGCCGGATCGCGAACCCTCGCTGGCCCTGAGCGTACCTGTAGCGCACATTGCCGGAATGAACAACTACTCTTTGCCGAAGCCTGCTGTGGTAAGAGCGCCTTCGGCGCAGGAAATTGCCGATGTCGCCGGGTCGGGGCCCGGAGGTTCTTACCTCGGCAGCGACATGCGGGCAGCCTATTACGGCGGTACTACTCTTACCGGCATCGGCCAGGCGGTGGGATTGTTCGAGTTCGGCGGCTACTACTTGAGCGATGTGAACTCGACCTTCAGCAACGCTGGGCAAACCTACAGTGTTCCCATCAATAACGTATTGCTGGACGGCGCCACCGGGGCTCCGGGAAGCGAAGATGCCGAAGAGGTGCTGGACATTGTGCAGGCCATCGGCATGGCGCCAGGCTTGAGCCAGGTTCGCGTCTACATTGGAAACGCGGTAGACAGCCTTGACGATGCAAACATTTTCAACTCGATGGCAACGGAGAACATCGCCAAACAAATCAGCGTCTCCTGGGGTTGGTATCCGGACGATCCCACCACGGACGATGTGTTCTTTGAGGAGTTTGCGGCACAGGGTCAGACTCTCTTTGTTGCGTCAGGAGACGAGGGAGCATTCGATGTTTCGATCAGCCCATTTTTCTATCCCGCGGAAGATGTTTATGTAACGGCCGTGGGCGGAACTCACCTGACCACAACTGGCGCGGGTGGAGCGTGGGTTTCAGAGACCGCGTGGAATTCTGAGGGAGACGGCAGCGGCGGCGGCATCAGTCCCGATGGCATCGCGATTCCGAGTTGGCAGACTGGAGCGATAAATAGCTCGAACGGAGGTTCATCGACGCTCCGCAACGAGCCGGACGTGGCCATGGAAGGCGACTTCGACAACTACAACTGCAACGTAGGCGTATGCGAAGCAGGCTGGGCGGGCACCAGCTTTGCGGCGCCGCGCTGGGCCGGTTTTATGGCGCTGGTGAATCAGCAGGCTGTAGAGGCGGGTAATGCGCCCCAGGGCGGCATTGGCTTTATTAATCAGTCCATTTATACGATCGGTGAGGGCTCCAGCTACAACAACGACTTTCACGATATCACCAGCGGGAATAACGATACTGATAACCAGCCGGTATGGTACAGCGCCGTAACGGGTTACGATCTGGTAACCGGATGGGGCAGTGCGAACGGGCAGGACCTGATCAACGATCTGGCGGGTCCGCAGGTACCGGGCTTCTGGCTCGAATCCTCCTCGGCCTTGGTCAACGTCAACCCGGGCGGATCGGGTACGACCACCATAACGGTGACTGACGCGGGCGGATTCACCGGCAACGTTACTCTGGCGATCACCTCCGCACTGCCCAGCGGCGTCACCGCATCCTGGGGGACGAACCCCACAAGCGGAACAAGTGTGCTGACTCTGACGGCGAGCAGTTCCACTCCTGTCGGAACAACGAACCTGACCATCATCGGCACTTCAGGCAACCTGAAGACGACCACCACACTTAGCGTGTCAATCAATGTGCCGACGTTTGTGCTTTCGGCATGGCCGAGCAACACGAGCGTCAATCAGGGCGGCTCCACCACATCCACCGTCACGGTGACCCCTGAATATGGATTCACAGGCAGCGTCAATCTGGCGGCCTCCGGCTTGCCCACGGGTGTGACCGCAACATGGGGTACGAACCCCACATCCGGCACCAGTGTTCTAACTCTCACGGCCAGCAGTACTGCACCCGCCTCCACGGGCACAGTGACCATCACTGGCACTTGCGGCTCCCTGACCATAACCACCACTGTTGTCCTGACCGTTTATGCGCCAACATTCACACTTGGCAATTCAGGCAACGTGAGCGTCGGTCAAAATAGCTCCACCGGAACCTATATCTACATCTACAACCAGGATGGCTTCAACGGCAGCGTAAATATGACCGTGTCCGGCCTGCCTGCCGGAGTAACAGCATCCTTCTCTCCGAACCCCGCAACTTACAATAGTTACCTCCAGCTGACGACAAGCAGTTCCACTGCTCCCGGAATATATACATTAACTGTCACTGGCACCTCTGGCAGCATCACGGCAACCACCAGTTTCACACTGACTGTAAATGCGCCGGGCTTCACGCTCACAGCGGTGAGCGCGAACATTGGTCAAGGCAGCACAACTACAACCTATGTCTTTGTGAACGACATGTATGGATTCACCGGCAATGTGAATCTGACTCTGTCGGGCCTCCCGAGCGGAGTAACCGCATCCTTCTCTCCAAACCCCTCTTCGTACTACAGTATGTTGACTTTTACGGCGAGCGGTTCCGCCGGCATCGGATCATACACGTTGACCTTGACCGGCACCTCTGGCTCACTGACGGCTACCACTACCATGACTTTGGGAGTCTATGCGCCGGGCTTCACGCTTTCCAGTGCAGGCTACACGAGCATCGGCCAGGGAAGCACCGCTACGAGTTACGTCTATATGTACCCAGAATATGGATTTGACGGCAACGTGACTCTATCTGCGTCCGGCCTGCCGAGTGGCGTGACCGCATCCTTCTCGCCAAATCCCACTTCTTCCACATTCAACACAATGACTCTCACGGCGAGCAGTTCTACCCTCCTCGGTTCATACAGTTTGACGATAAACGGCAAAAGTGGTCCGACGACGGCAAGTGCCCCGCTAACTCTGCAGGTCAATGCGCAAAGCTTCACGATCTACGATTCGCCGAATAGTGTGAGCCTGCTCCAGGGCAACTCCAACACTACCGAAGTGTATGTAAACCCACAGAACGGGTTCAACGGCAACGTAAGCCTTGCCGTTTCGGGAATGCCCAGCGGAGTAACTGCAGATTTTGCTCCGAATCCCACTTCAACTGGCAGCAGCGTGCTGATGCTGATGTCGAGCAGCACCACGTCCGCCGGAACTTATAACTTAACCATCACCGGCACCTCCGGCAGCCTGACCGCAACCACAACACTTGCTCTGACGATCAATGCACCAACCTTCGCGCTCTCTGATATGCCAGGCGACCTGGTCATAGACCAGGGCAACTCTGCCACTTCCACCGTCACGGTGATTCCTGCTTATGGATTTGGTGGCAGCGTAGGCCTGGCGGCGTCGGGCCTGCCAAGTGGCGTGAGCGCGTCCTGGAGCACAAATCCAACAATCGGAAGTAGCGTGCTTACGCTGACAGCCAGCAGCTCGGCCACGCCGGGAAAGACAGCCGCGACCATCACCGGCACCTCCGGCGGACTGACGGTAACCACGCCTCTTACGGTCACGGTCAGGGCCGTGGCCGCGGCAACCACGACCACGCTGGCCGTGACTTCGGCAGGTAGCCCCGTCACATCGGTTAGCTCAGCCAGTATGGTGACTCTGACAGCAACAGTAGGTGCCGGCTCAACTGCGGTTACAGCCGGGCAGGTGAATTTCTGTGACGCAACGGCGGCATACTGCGAAGACATCCACATTCTCGGCTCGGCGCAGTTGACGAGCGCGGGGACGGCGGTGCTCAATTTCATTCCCGGGATCGGAAGCCACAGTTACAAAGCAGTATTCGCTGGAACCTCAAGCAACGCGAAAAGTGCCTCCAATGCGTCTCCTCTACAGGTGACCGGCAGCTTTGCTTCGACAAACACAATTGCCCAGAGCGGCGTTGCCGGCAATTACACATTGACAGCAACAGTAGCGGGTCAAGGTCCGTTGGCGCCGACGGGGACGGTGTCCTTTCTGGATACAAGCAATGCAAACTCCTCGTTGGGAACCGCGGCTTTGGGAGGAGGCCAGGTGGCTCTGAACTGGCTGAACCCCCAGTCGCCTGCGACGGGATCTTATCCGGATTCCGTTGTAACGGCGGACTTCAATGGGGATGGAATACCGGACCTGGCCGTTACGAATAGTGATAACTATACGGTGACAATCCTGCTGGGCAATGGAGATGGAACATTTACCACAAAAGCAAGCCCGACAACAGGCTACTGGCCCACGTCCATGCTGACAGCGGACTTCAACGGAGACGGCAAGCCGGACCTGGCCGTCATAAATGGGGATAGCAATACTTTGACAATTCTGCTGGGCAACGGAGACGGAACATTTAAATCCGCCGCCAGCCCGCAAACCGGAAGCTCGCCAACAGCGTTAGTGGTTGGGGATTTCAATGGGGACGGCATTCCGGATTTGGCCGTCGCAAATTCGCAAGGCAACACGGTGACAATTCTGTTGGGCAACGGAGACGGAACATTTACCTCAGGGGCAAGCTCGGTCACAGGAAGCGGACCCATGGCAATAGTGACGGCCGACTTCAATGGGGACGGCATTCCCGACCTTGCGGTGGCGAACATGTATAGCGGCACCGTGACGATTCTTTTGGGTAATGGGGATGGGACGTTTACGCCCAGCGCCATGAGTCCACCAACAGGTTACGACCCCGTCGCTATTGCTGTTGGAGACTTCAACGGGGACGGCATACCCGATCTAGCCGTAGCGAACTCCGATAGTGCAACCGTGACGATTCTGCTGGGCAATGGGGATGGGACGTTTACTGAAAGCTGGGAAAATCCGGAAACAGGCGAATCGCCCCAGTCCATCGCTGTTGCCGACTTCAATGGGGACGGTAATGCTGATCTTGCTGTAACGAACTATTACAGCAATACGTTGACGGTCCTGTTGGGCAACGGCGACGGAACATTCGACAGCAGTGCGATGAGCCCGTCCACCGGCGCTTATCCCCGGGGCGTTGCCATAGCGGACTTCAACGGCGATGGAAAGCCGGACATGGCCATAGTTAACAACAATGGCAACTCGGTAACGATTCTTACGACGCAGTTGACGCAGACGGCAACCGCGACGGCAACCGGGATTTCGCCTGTAGGTTCAGGAATCCACTTGGTTGACGCAAGCTATCCCGGGGACAGCAACTATAGCTCCAGCATTTCACCCACTACGGGGCTGACCGCGACAGGGCCGCCCCCGGCGCCGCTCAGCTGGACAACACCGGCGTCGATCACCTACGGAACAACTCTGGGCACAACACAACTCGATGCCACTTCGACAGTAGCGGGAACGTACGCGTACACTCCGCCTGCTGGAACATTGCTCGGTGCCGGCAAGCAGACGCTGTCAGTGCTCTTCACGCCCAACGACACAACGGACTACTCGTCGGCGACGGCTACCGTGACCCTGACCGTGAACCAGGCGACGCCGGCGATCACATGGCCAACGCCTGCGGCCATCGTCTACGGCACCCCGCTGAGCTCGACGCAACTCGATGCTACCTCGACAGTTGCCGGCAGCTTTACGTACACTCCGCCGGCGGGTACGGTGCTGGCTGGTGGAAACCAGCCGCTGAAGGTGACGTTTGCACCTGCGGATACTGCGGATTACACCACCGCCACGGACAGCGTGACGCTGACTGTAAACCGCGCCACGCCGACGGTGACGGTAACGCCATCTTCATACCAAATCACTACGGCCCAGGCACTGACAGTCCCAGTTGGAGTCAGTGGCGGAGCCGGCAACCAGACAGCCACCGGTTCGGTGATATTGAGCAGCGGCAGCTACACCTCTGCGGCGACACCGCTGAGCAGCGGCAGCGCTACAATCAATATTCCGGCCGAATCACTGGCTGCGGGCAGTGATACGCTGAAGGCCACCTACACGCCGGATTCCAACAGTTCATCAACTTATAACTCTGCAACAGGAACATCTTCTGCAGTTACAGTTACCGCAGGAGTTGCGTCCACACCCACATTTATGCCTGCCGCCGGCACATACACATCAGCGCAATCGGTCACCATCACCGATGCAACGGCTGGCGCCGCCATCTACTTCACAACCAATGGAACGGCTCCGACAACTGCGTCAATGAAGTACACAACAGCAGTCACCGTTTCGTCGACTGAAACACTGCAGGCGATTGCGACCGCCAGCGGCTATTCAAACAGCGCCGTGGCATCCTCCGCATACACGATTAACCTTCTGTTGACCCCGCCCACTTTCTCGCCCGCCGCCGGCAGCTACACCACGGCTCAGTCGGTAACCATCAGCGATACAACATCCGGCGCGGCTATCTACTACACCACCAACGGTACCGCGCCGACGACAGCGTCAACAAAGTACTCAGCCGCTATTACTGTCTCATCGACTGAAACCCTGGAGGCTATTGCCACCGCGTCGGGTTATACATCCAGCACGACGGCCACTGCGAAGTACACCATCACGCCCACGGCGGCAACCCCAACCTTCTCGCCCGCCGCCGGCGCTTTCTCATCAACCCAGTCGGTCACCATTACCGATGCAACCTCCGGTGCAACCATCTACTACACCACCAACGGAGTTGCGCCCACCACCGCTTCAACCAAATACGCGGCCGCCGTTACCATCGCATCCACTGAAACCCTGGAAGCGATTGCTGTTGAGACAGGCTATGCAAACAGCACCGTAGCCACCGCTGCCTATACCATCGCAGCAGCCATAACCACTCCCACCTTCACACCTGGTGCCGGCACATATACTTCCAAGCAGTCGGTCACCATCACAGATGCAATCAGCGGCGCAACCATCTTTTACACCACCAACGGAACCGTCCCCACCACTGCCTCCGCCAAGTACACCAGCGCAATCTCCGTCCCTTCCAACGAAACGCTGGAAGCAATCGCGACCGCCTCAGGCTTCCTTAACAGCTCTGTAGCCACGGCGAAGTACACCATCGTGCCGACCGTAGCAACGCCCACCTTCACGCCCGCCGTCGGCACCTACACTGCCTCGCAGTCGGTAACCATCACTGACGCAACCAGCGGTTCGACCATCTACTACACCACCAACGGAACTGCCCCTACCACGAACTCAACCAAATACACTGCAGCAATCGCCGTTTCGTCGACAGAAACGTTGCAAGCGATTGCGGCCTTCACCGGCTTCACAACCAGTCCCGTTGCAACCGCCACATACAACATCACGCATACGGTAGCGGCCCCCTCCTTCAGTCCGGCGGCCGGCACCTACGCAACAGCGGAGACGATTACGCTCAGCGATGCGACGCCGGGCGCTACCATCTACTACACCACCAACAACACCACGCCGACGACCGCCTCCACCTATTACACTGTGCCCATCAAGGTCAGCACCAACGAAACCATTGAAGCCATTGCCGTGGCGTCAGGGTACACGAACAGCACAGTCGCATCCGGGACTTATACGATTGAGTAATTGCAGCGCATCCTGAGAATGGCAGCGATGTCAGGACCACAACGCCCTGTCCTGCAAGCTGTCCATTCTCCAGCATGGAGAACGGGGATGCGAAGATGCAGCAGTAAACGCATTAAATTCTATAGATTTAATGTGGTAGGCGAGGCGGGGATCGAACCCACAACCCCCGGCTTAGAAGTCCCTTCCGGGCGCTTTTCTCTGCCTTGCCGCCATTTACCGCAGTCTACTTTCGTCCAATGTTTATAGGGGTACTTGCAGAGGCTCCATTACCTTGCTTCCCCCCGGCTTACTGTGGGGACTCCCCCCAAATTCCACCACACTCCCCCCAATTTCCCCCACAGTTTTTTCGGCTCATTTTTCGCACCAGAATTGCGCCAGAATTCCCTACAGCGCGCCGCTTGATTGCGAGAGATAGAATTCCCCCGGCGCTGGTGAATGAAAGCCAGGGCGCGGCGCTGGTGAATGAAAGCCAGGGCGCGGCGCTGGTGCGGCGGGCGGGCCGTCTCTGCACTGACGCGGATTGGTTGCCAGTGGGATGGTCCCGGCGTCTTGTAACTCAAGGCATGGCTCCCGACAGATCGGTGCGGCCAATTACCCGGCGCGGCGCTGGCGGAACATTCACCGGCATAAGCGCTTTGACATTTCGGACGAGTTCGGGTTATTTTAGGGATTCGCGCATCCCCTTTCACGGGCCGCGCAAGCCCCTCTGCAAGAAACGAGGGGCTTTCGCATTTTCAGACGGTTTCGCCAGTCCTTCATGCTCTCCGCTTGCGCAGCCCTCTGGAGTACACTTGGCGGGTCATGGGATGGCGATTTCGTAAGAGCCTCAAACTCGGACCACTCCGGTTCAACCTCTCCAAGTCCGGCATAGGAACTTCCATCGGCGTTCGTGGCTTTCGAGTTGGCACGGATGCAAAGGGCAGATCGTACACGACGGCTTCCATCCCCGGTACGGGCATCTATAACCGAACTTATTCCAGCCAGAGCAAGGCGGCTGGCGGAGATACGGCGGGATTGCCAGGCTCGCTCCAAGGGGAAGCCAGCGGCAACGGGCTTTCCGTTGGGATGCTGATTCTGGCGTTCATGGCGGGTGGGCTGGTGTTCTCTATGCTCATGCCCCGCGCCGTTCCCCCGCCTGTGACTCCACCAGCGGCGGTAAGTGCCCCCACAGCGCCCGCGCAGCCTACTCCTGCGAAGAGGCGGCGCGCTCATGGTTCAGAGCCAGCAAGCGCTCCAATAGTTCCGCATCGGTCAACGTCACAGGCCAGCCATAGGCCGTAAACCCCGCCGCGAAGGATTTCGATGCCATCGCTGGCACCGTGCCTTCCAACGCCCGAAGCGACGGCGGGGTATTGCATTGGAGGCGGCAGAAGGTGGGAGGACGGCCGTCACGAACCGCGCTGAGCCTGTGCCGGAAAATCCCGCAGGCCAGGTGGCCTCCAATGCGGAAATAATGGTAACACGGAACTAACCCGCACGAATCAATGCGGGCGCACCGTTGCATTTCTTAGCACTCGGTCGCATGGAAGGCGCGCTGGTGGTTTAGAGCGAGCAAATTCTCCAAGGGTTCCGCATCGGTCAACGTCACAGGCCAGCCATATGCCGCAAACAACGCCGCGTCTAGCTTCCGATGCGCCTCCACCAGCCAACTAGGGCGGGCGTTGTAGAGATTCGTGAGGGTCCGGCGCTTCAATTCCTCTGCGCTGGCGTCCGGCGGATTGAGTCATGAGGCCCGCTTCTCTACTAGTTCGCGGGCGGCCTCTGCGATGGCCTCCACCGGCGGGGAGTCTTGCGGCTCATGGCCCGGCGGCCAGGGGAAGAAAAAGGTTTCAAAGGTGGAAGTGGGAGTGTAGCGAAAACCACTCTCCACTTCCCGGAGTTGTGTCCCTTGTGCCCGCGCGCATACCTCATGCTGGTGCGATTGCAACACTCCGAAAGTAATCATCATCGCGGGTGAAAACGAATACAGCATGGTCCGGGAGCACGTCCGATGATAGCCAAACAAAAAGCCGATGCTTCGCCACTCCCGGCGTTGCTATAAAGCGCTTCAATCCACGCGCCGCTTCTCGCAGATCGGGCCTTGGTTCACCGTGCAACCACCATTTCGTTCGATAACCTTCCCGGTTATTTTCGATGCGCTTGGCGTAAACATTTTCCCGGAGATATTCAAACGGCAATTCATAGAGAGCAGCTTCCGTCTCTGGCCTCGTGGCCCCAAAGTCAACGATGAACATGCCGCGTGGTCTGCGCCTGAGGTCCATTGCGTTGACCCACGGCTTCACCACAGCAGAGTTCGAGCGTCCGTTAGGATTTAACCCGATTCTACGGAATCAGGCTGAACCGCCGCTCAACTTTCAACTATGGCTGGGACATCCTCCCGTGCGACCAACGAAACACTACTCCAGCCCCAAGTACTAGGTCATTTTGGTGATCGTTGACGGAGTTTTGGTAAGTGGTCAAATCATAGTCAATCTGGATGATTCGAACCGCAAAGTGAGGACGCACTGGCACATCGATGCCACCCCCCATGCGAGTGACAAAAGCGAAGGTTCCATCACCAGCGCCGGCGATTCCGCCTCCGGCATGCCCTGCGCCCAAAAGCAGTTGGACAAAGGGCTGTGGAGCATGTGGACCCCGCTGCCACGGCTGTGGCACACGATAACGCGCTCCTGCCAGATAGGAAGTCAGAGTCAAAGAGTCGCCGGTGGGGGATACATTGCCAGCGTGCTCACCGCTGATCTCCGCCACCGCAGCCAATCGGGGACGGACATTCCATGAACCGGAAATGCCGCCGCCATTAAGGCCGATGCAACCACAGTCGCCGGGCTGAGCATTGGTCCGCTCCCAGTTGTAGGTCAAGGCGACATCTCCGCTCGTGGTTGAGGCGTTGGGGAAGGATTGCCCCATGGCTGCCGCAGCTGCGCCCAGTAACAAAATAGTAGCCAGTGCAATTGATCGCATTCTTATTTCTCCTCATGCACCCTGTGTCAGTTCGACGGTGCGGAAACAGCAGCTTGCATGTTGATGACGGTTTTCCCGAAGGATTAACCCGAGCGAGGACGTCTGCTCCGCCGGGCTGTTCTGTCCCGCCTCTCCCTTGAACCCCCCGGATGGACTCGGGAGATTCAAGGGGATCCATACGTTCTTCCAATCGAGCCGCGTTAAGGTTCGCTGACGGTGGCGGAGAGACTGGAGATAGTTACCGATTCCATCGCTCCACCTGTGGAGGCGGTAAAGCCGAGGTAGGCGACAGGCGGCAAGGTCACATTGCCGGTGAACAATTCATTTCCATCGATGGTCACCGTCATGATGCCGTTGACGACGGTCACCACATAAGAGTGGGTAGCGTTTGCGAACGTGCTGACGGAGTAGTCCGTACTGCTTTGGGTGTTGAGATTGCCGTTCACGTAAGTCCAGGGATTCTCCCAAAGATTCGTCGCGCCCTGGCCCACAGCCATGTAAGGAACGGTGACAGGGTCGCAGGCGCCGTTGGGGTTACCACTCGTACAGGAATTCTCCAAAGGGCCTCCATCATCATTGCCATTCTGATAAGTGTCGAAGCCCAGCACAAATCCTGGAATTCCCCGAGCGCCCAGTCCTTCCCCCGTTGCACCCATCGAGGAAGTAGTGGCCCCCTGGGATGGATCGGCCAGGATCATGGTAAAGCCGTCGGCGGGAGTTCCGGTCGCCGCAATGGCGACGGTGAAGCTGACCTCGAAGTTGACGGTGGAGATCAACGTGGGCCAATAGACCGCGGCAGCCTCGGTGCCCTGGTCGTTGGTCATCTCGATCGTGCACGCGCTAGTGTTCTGGTAGGGAACATCGCCGCTGGTACGTCCGGCTGAGGCAACGCCGTTTTTGGTTCCGTCCAGCACCCAGCTGGTGCTGCACAGATTGCTGATCGTGCCCAGCGATCCCACGAACAGACCCGCGTTGCTGCTGGTAATGGGATTGGTGCCGCTGATTTGGGTTGTGCCGTCGCTGGTGCTGGTGACGACGACGTAAATGATAGAGTTGGAAGCGCTGGAGGGCACGTTTTCCAGAGTAAGAGAGGAGGTCGTTGCTCCACCCACTGTTGCACCATTGAGGGTGCCGCTCGATACCGCCCCATTCGTCAGTGCGGTCGGAGAAGTGGATCCGGGAGCGATCCAATACCACTGGTACGCCGCAGTACATCCAGTGCATGTGGTTGTGACGCTGAAACTGGCCAGGGATCCGGAAGCCACATAGACAGTCTGCGGCTGCCCCGTAACCTGCAGCAGGATGCCGTTGCCGACCGCCAAAGGCGCCTTTACAGACTGAGCAGAGCCATAGGCGTTTTGAACCATTACATAGTAATTGTCGCCATCGTTGCTCTCTGCCGTTTCTGATGATGGCACGGTGTAGGTGCTGCTGGTTGCGTTGGATATCGCTACCCCGGCGGGGGGGCCATTGGTCGCGATATAGGTTGCCGTCTCGTAGGGCACGCGATACCACTGGTAGGTGAGCGTGCCTGGTCCTGAAGCCGTCACGGAGAAGGTTGCGGTTCCGTCCACGGTGGCCGTCTGGCCGGTGGGTTGGGTGATGATGGTGGGCGGCACTGCAGTATCGGTGTTTGTCACTGTAAGCGTCGCCTTGGTGCTGGTCAGGGTGGTATCGGTGCAGTTCGTATCGGTTACCTTGGCATAGTAGCTGGTTCCGCTGTTGCCGGTGGTCAGCACCCCTGTGGTGTAGGTGCTGGCGGTGGCGCCGCTGATGATGGTGCCGCTGCCGGGCGTACCCGTGTACCACTGGTAGGAGAGTGTGCCGGTGCCACTGGCCGAGACCGAGAAGGTCGCCGTTTGGGTGGCGTAGACACTCACCGACGTGGGATTGCTGGTGATGGTCAGGGTGGTTGGGGTTAGGACGTTGAGCGTCACGGTATTGGAAGTAACCGAACCTGCGAGGTTGGTGACCGTGCAGCTGTAGTTTCCGTCGTTGGAAGTTTGAACGTCGTTGAAGGTAAGAGTGGAACCAGTTCCTACCGTGCTTCCTCCCTCAGACCACAGATAGCTGGTTGCGTAGTTGGCGCCGATGGTGAGAGACGGGCTGTACCCAACGCAAACGTTCTTACTCACTGGCTGGCTGGTGATTACTGGAGCGCTTATCGTCACCGTGGTCGTAACGTAATCTGAGGGATTATCTACGCTGGTGGCCGTGATGGTGTATGTGCCGGCAGTGTCGGGGGATGTCCAAACGCCGCCCGAGGTGATGCTTCCGCCCGAGGCGCTCCAGGTCAGGGTGTTTGTTGGACCGCCGCTAGCGGTGGCGCTAAAGGTTTGTTGTCCAGGAGCCATGGTCTGATTGGCCGGGGTAATGGGTGTGATGCTCACAATGGCCGTCACCGTGAAGCTGGTGGTCGCGGTTGCCGCTGTGTAGTTGCCGTTGGCAACCTGGCTGGCGCCGAGCACTACCGTGCCCACGCCCGTCAGGGTCACCATGTTGCCGGAGATCGTTGCCGGGCCGCTCGTCACCGAGTAGGTCACCGCACCGCTGGATGCATCGCTCGCACTCACCGCGAACGGTGAAGCTCCATAAGTCTGCGAAGCAATGGCGGTGAAGACCAGTAACGGTGTTTCCGCCGTAACCGTGAAGCTGGTGCTCGCGGTTGCCGCCGTGTAGTTTCCGTTGGCCACCTGGCTGGCACTGAGCACTACCGTGCCCACGCCGGTCAGGGTGACCATGTTGCCCGAGATCGTTGCCGGGCCGCTCGTCACCGAGTAGGTCACCGCACCGCTCGAAGCGTCCGTTGCACTCACCGCGAACGGTGAAGCTCCATAAGTCTGCGAAGCGATGGCGGTGAAGACCAGTAACGGAGTTTCCGCCGTAACCGTGAAGCTCGTGCTGGCGGTCGCCGCCGTGTAGTTGCCGTTGGCCACCTGGCTGGCGCCAAGCACTACCGTGCCCACGCCCGTCAGGGTCACCATGTTGCCCGAGATCGTCGCCGGACCGCTGGTCACCGAGTACGTCACCGCACCGCTCGATGCATCGCTCGCACTCACCGCGAACGGTGAAGCTCCATAAGTCTGCGAAGCGATGGCGGTGAAGACCAGAGTAGGAGTTTCCGCAGCCACCGTGAAGCTGGTGTTGGCGGTTGCCGCCGTGTAGTTGCCGTTGGCCACCTGGCTGGCACTGAGCACTACCGTGCCCACGCCCGTCAGGGTCACCATGTTGCCCGAGATCGTCGCCGGACCGCTCGTCACCGAGTAGGTCACTGCGCCGCTCGAAGCGTCCGTTGCACTCACCGCGAACGGTGAAGCTCCATACGTCTGCGAAGCAATGGCCGCGAAGGCCAGCGCCGGAGTTTCCGCAGCCACCGTAAAGCTGGTGCTGGCGGTCGCCGCCGTGTAGTTGCCGTTGGCCACTTGGCTGGCACTGAGCACTACCGTGCCCACGCCCGTCAGGGTCACCATGTTGCCGGAGATCGTCGCCGGGCCGCTCGTCACCGAGTAGGTCACCGCTCCACTCGATGCCGAAGTTGCGCTCACCGCGAACGGTGAAGCTCCATAAGTCTGCGAAGCGATGGCGGTGAAGACCAGTAACGGAGTTTCCGCCGTAACCGTGAAGCTGGTGCTGGCGGTTGCCGCCGTGTAATTGCCGTTGGCAACCTGGCTGGCACTGAGCACTACCGTGCCCACGCCCGTCAGGGTCACC
>Ga0187871_10002259_pt1 | contig 15902 bp, 9 predicted proteins | sample June2016WEW_16_1_FD_132988 | JGI IMG/M metagenome (GOLD analysis project Ga0187871, IMG submission 132988) | Peatland microbial communities from SPRUCE experiment site at the Marcell Experimental Forest, Minnesota, USA - June2016WEW_16_10 | ecosystem: Environmental > Terrestrial > Soil >... | reverse complement strand
GCGTCGTGCTCGCCGCCTTTGGCATCAGCCTTTGGCTGCACGCCCAAACCCGAGGCGGAATACCTGCCCCTAAAGACGATCTCCCCCTTGCCGATCACTCCGCCAAAGAAACAGCCGTCTTCGCCGGCGGATGCTTCTGGGGAACGCAGTCGGTCTTCGAGCGAGTCAAAGGCGTGGTGGCCACCACAGCCGGCTACTCCGGCGGTTCCGCGGCAACAGCGACCTACGACCAGGTGACAACAGAAACAACCGGCCACGCTGAATCGGTAAAAGTCGTCTATGACCCCTCGAGAATCACGTACGGAAAACTCCTGCAGATATTTTTCTCCGTCGTCCACGACCCCACCCAGCTCAATCGCCAGGGCAACGACGTCGGAACCTCATACCGCTCCGTAATCTTTTACTCAAACGAGGCCCAGCGTAAGATCGCCACCGAATATATCGCGCAGCTCGACGCGGCCCGTGTGTTTCATCAACCGATCGTCACCCAGGTCGTGCCCTTGCAAGGTTTCTACGACGCTGAGTCCTACCACCAGGACTACGCTCTGCACAATCCCGACAATCCCTACATTTTGGTCTGCGACCGGCCCAAAGTCGAAGCTCTCCGCAAGGAGTTCCCTGACCTGTTCCAGGAATACACGGGCAAGTGATGGGTGCCCCCGGTCCCTCGCCTTTGGGGACCGGGGATCGCACGAACCCGGACCCGCTCGGTCTTGTATCGGGGCTCGAATCGAAAAGCCGCGCCGAACGAAATCAAATCCACGCCCCTACCCGCTCAAGAGGTCGCAGACCCCTTGCCGGCTTTTCAGCGCCGATGACTGCTCGATGAATGCCACCGAGAATTGATCACTCTTCGAGAGCTGCCGCGAGCAGTCAACGCGGCTGCCTCCGTGCATTGTTGAACCTTCTGTAGATTCGGACTATCGCTGGGGCGTAATTCGAGAAAATCAGCTCGAGACGGGCGGATTCAAAACGTCGTCGTTAAGCGAAGCAGATAGTTCCTCGGCGGCCCAATCGCATTTCCTGAGAACAATCCGCCAAAGTCGATCACATCCAGTACATCATTCAGGTTCTGTCCGTCGGCCTGAAGCTGTACATGGACTCTTTCGGAGCTATAGAGATCCGCGCCTGCCGAGGCGTTCACCTGAAAGGAGGGATCAATTCGTCCGCGATCGAAGTTAATGCGGTTCAGGACTTGTTGTCCATATTCGGCGAGCACGGTGGATGGATCGCCATCGAACTCGAATGGAAGCCCGGTGTCGTATTGGATTCCGGCCGCCAGCCAGATTCTGCGATGAACCTGGTAGCGCAAACGGCCGCGCACCGTATCGCGTTGATCCTGCGAATCCGGGAAGTGCCCGGAGAGCTGCGTTTCTGCAGCGGTTGCGTCATCGCCGAGAAAGAGTCCCCCGGTCACTGGATTCCATGCGTTGCCCACCTGGTAGGAATAGCTGACGAATCCTGAGAATTTTCGCCAATCAGGCAAATCAAGCTTGCCCTCAGCGCCATAGATAATCGCCTTCCGAAAAGCAATCGGGAAGCTGATGCTCGTGTTGTCGATCTGGTCGTCGTCGGCATAGTTGTCAACGTCTCTGCGGAAATAATTGATATCGAGCTTCGCCCTGCCGAAGAGCCCTTGCGTTAGTCCGCCCTCAAAATAGTCTCCGGCCGACGGCTCCACCGGCAGCCGAAGAAACGTCGTGGGGGCCAGGGAGTCAACTTGCGTTGAGCTGGAGAGCAGAATGTTTTCAAACGACGGCGTTTGAAAAACCCGATCGTAGGCAAAATGCAGAACCAGATTGACCGACGGAAAATAGCGCGAGATCGAAAATCGTGGCTCGATCGCCTGCTTGTTGAGTAGGAGCTGATAATGATCCCATCGGAGTCCGGCGTTGATCGACCAATTTCCGAGACGAACGAGATCCTCGACGAATGCCGACTGCTCCAGGTCTGGTCTCTGCCCGGCGAACGCGAGGGTAAGCGGTGTCCCATCGTCGAATTGCGTGGGATCGGTGATGACGTAGCTCGTATTTTCATGCAGGACTGTGTTATCGGACTCGAAACCGCCCTTCCACTCGCTCCGGCCCCGGTCGGCAACCACGAGGGCCTTGAGATAGCCCTCGCGAAATCGGTTGTGCTGGAAAACCTCGACAGGCGTTGAATCCGGATTTGAATTGAAGTCGTTTGCATTGTCGCGCACCATGCCTGCGAGCTTCGCCAGCGTGTTCTGCGAGAAAGTGTGCTCGTACGAGGCGATGCCCATGGTTTCGATGTTGTCCGCAGTCTGCCGCTGGCCCGCCGCCTGCTGCACCTGTTCGTTCGGAATGTTATAACGCGACAATTCGTGCCGCACGTTCGCGCTAAAACGGTCGTTCCCCGTGAGGTCGCGCTCATAGCGCACCGAAAAGTCGCCGAGCGTGCCGGTATTTGAGAAGTTCTGTGGAACCACGGGATTCAGGTAATGAGCGGTCATGCTTCCACTTGCGCTGCCGCCCAACGTGTTCTTGCCCGCGGTGTATTGCCCCTTCGCAAAAGCGCTTCCGGTGTCGAAACTGCCACCCGCCAGCGCCAGCTCTCCATGCCATCCCGGCTGGGCATCCTGCACGGTGTTCACCTCAATCACCCCGCCCATCTTCCTGCCGTATTCGGCCGGAATCCCAGCCGTATAGATACTCAGGGACTGAACGTCGTCGGCCTCAATCTCCGGCCCAAAGCTCGGAGATCGATTGTCCGTTAACGGAATGCCGTCAACCACGAATTGTGTCTGATACTCCGACCCGCGCGGATGAAGCACGGCATTTCCTTCATAGAGCCAGCCCGGCTGCGAATTCACAAGGTCCTGCAGCGATCGGCCGGGAATCGAGCTGAGGCGGTGCTTGATAAAGAAAGAGCCAACCTGGTCTACATCGCCGGGCTGCTCGGCATCGATCAGGGTGTTGGCTGCCTTCACCGCGACGGTCTGTTCCACAGTGGCGAGCTTCAGCGAGATGAAACGCGCGATCGGTAGCGACGAACGAATCGAGACAGTCTCGACGAATGTTCCGAATCCTGAGTGGTCGATGCTCAAACGGTAAATGCCGTAAGGAAGTCTTGCTATTTCAAGATTGCCTTGCGTGTCGGTTTCAAGATCGGCGGCGTACTCGTTGGCCTGGCTGAGAAGATGAATCGTCACCTGAATGCCGTGGCCCGAGGGATCGGCTACGTGGACTCGCAATTCTCCGCTGTTGCTCTGGCAAAAAGCGGAGAGGGTGCCGGCGAACAAGAGAATGACATATCGTTTCAACGACCCGCCTCACGAAATCCCGGCATCTTCTTTCTTAAGACATTATCCGTGAGCACAGCCGGCTCAACGCCCTTCCGGCCATCACACCTATCCTTATCCCAAAACATCGCCGGGAGCCCACTCCGTTCCCGGAGCCTGTCCCGAGTCAAGCTAGAAAATCTCTAAGTGCCTGATTCTCCGCATCTTCCATTTGCCGATAATCAAGCGCTTTTGGCGCATACTCGGTCCATGATGCGCTTCTACACAAAAACGGACCGGCCCAAGGTCGAGGCTCTCCGCAAGGAGTTCCCTGACCTGTTCCAGGAATACGCAGGCAAGTAATGGGTGCCCCATCCTGGCTCTGCTAGGGTGGATCCTGTCCCGATTCCTAACCTCAGGCCCCCTCCTTTCCCATCGCACGCCAAACGAAATCAAATGCACGAACCCGCTCACAAATCGCAGGACCCTTGCCGACTTTCCAGTACTAATCGTCCTAACTCCGAGATCACGCGATCTCCTCGACCCATTGGCGTCGCCAACCCAAATCACTCAATCCCGAGATTGGCTTCGCAAACGCGCCAGGATCCGATAGACCGAGATTGCGATCAGGATTCATGCTTTTGCCACGGCGAATGGAGGCCGTTCCGATGGCAAAGAGCAAGGGAAAGCGCAAGCGGACACCCAAGCATGTCTTGAAGCTTCCGGACCTTGGGCAATCGAAGTCAGCCGTATTGAACAGCCTGACATCTCGAAGCTCACAACGAACCGACGACCCTGCAATCAGGGAATTCATCGAGTGGTACTGCTCAGAGCCCAGGCTCGCCTTCAACAAGTCGGTGGTCACCCGGTACCGAATCTCTCTCGAACAGCGGCACTACGCTTCAACCACGATCAACCTGCGTTTGGCTGCGGTACGGAGGTTGGCTTACGAGGCCGCCGATTGCGGTCTCCTCAGTGCGGAACTGGCTGCCGGGATTCGGCGAGTGAAGGGTACCAAGCGATTGGGTGCGCCTGTTGGCAATTGGCTCGCTGCGGAAAGTCTGCCTCGGCAATCTAGCAAGACCTGACCCGAGTTCCGGTTTGCGACCGTACATCCAGAATCTTGAGGTCGATGCCAAGTCGATCCAGAATCACCAGGATGATTTGAAAGGCTGCCAATGCGTTGAGGTACGCAGTTTGATGGGGTACAAACTCTTTAGGCAATGGGCGGCGGCATCCCGGACGGGTCTTTCACCGCAATCTGAGCGGTGGTGGTGATAGGTCCGGAATTCGACGCGCTTTGAGCCGGTGCTGCCGCCCCGCCGGGGGCGCCCGGCGCAGCCGTGAAACTGATGTCGTCGAGCATGAAGTCATTCCACGACGCGTCGGTATTCACATCGACAAGAACCAGGTCAGCGCTTTTAGCGGAACCCGAACTCCAATTGAACTTGTAATTCTGCCACTGACCTCCGCTATCGGGACTAAACTCCGGAAATGTGCTGCTTCCAATCACTATGCCGTTGATCGTCAGCGACATGCGAGGCAATGACGAGCTGTCGTGATCAACCTCGGCACCCCAATAGGAGAAGGCGTAGTTTGTCGATGGTGTGACGGACACTTTCTCTTCCCAGACAGTCAATGAGGCGCTGGTGGCCCCGTTCACGATCATCATCTTTCCCGTTCCCGACGTATGGTCGCCGCAGTTACACCAATCTCCAAAAGCTCCGGGCGCCGTCGAGGGATTGGTGCCGATTGCGTACCCCCCTGGGTTTGAGACATCGCCGATTGTGTATCCCGTGGTAAAACCGGTGTTGCCGTTTTCAAAATCACCGTTGGTCACCAGGTTTGGGCTCGTCTGTGCTATGACGACCAGCGCCGTCGCCAGCAATGCAATGGTCCCGATTCCGTCGAACATTGTCCATCGCAAATGAGATCTCATATTTCCCTCTCTCTTATTGAGTCGCCTCATCGTGGCTCCTCCCCGGTCGATCCCGCGATGACCGGGAAGCAGGAATTGAAATCGCGAGCCACGAGGAAGATGCCTGTCCTAAATTCCTAGGGCTCCTGAATGGTGATGGTAATGGTCTCATTAAGCCCAGGTCCTGTCAGCACGACCGAGGCCTGATACGTTCCGGCAGGTGGCGTCGGTGGCCCACTCTTCCCACCGCACGACGTAATCAACGGCAGGCCGCAGAGCGCAATCAGCATCAAAAGAAGTCCTCGCCTCGAGATTCCCTGCTTTGGGCTCCCCTTCTTCCGGCGCATGACGAGCGCCCAGGCCGGCAGCCACAGCACCGCGCCGAAGGCCACTCGTCCTGACGACACAGCCCAAGGCCAGGATTTCCGCTGAAGAGAGGCGCCCTGGACCTGCTGGATCGTAAGCGTGGTTGTGGCTGTGCTGCTGGAGGCGAAGTTCAGGCTGCTGGGGCTGAAGCTGCATGTGATGTATTGCGACAGACTTGTTGGGAGGTTGCATTCAAGTGCGATGGTTCCGGCGAAGTCCGTCGCGGTGCACGTAATTTGAACTGTTCCAGAATCGCCTGACAGGTTGATGGTTGGGATGGTGCAGCTCACACTGGGCGGCGGAAGCGCAATTCCCGAGAGTTGCACTTGCTGCGGGGTACCACTTGCATTGTCGGCCACATTCAATATCGCCGTCTCAGAGCCGGCCGAGAGGCTGGGAGTGAATGTGACGTTGATCGGGCAGTTGCTGCCGTAGGCTGCCACGCTAGTGCCGCATTGATTGGTTTGCGCAAAGTCGGTGGCATTCGCTCCTGAGATGCTAATGCCCAATCCCGTTCCGCTGAGGGAAAGTGGGGCGTTTCCGGTGTTGGTCAGCGTGACGGTCTGCGCCGCGGAAGTCGTGCCCGACACCTGCGCCGCGAACGCGAGAGAGGTGGGGCTTAAGCTGGCGATCGGCGCGGGGTTATTGATGGTGAGCGTGTAGGTTTGCATTGCGGTGTCGCCCAGGGAGTCTGTGACTTGGACGGTGAAACTTACCATACCGGCAGCCGACGGTATCCCGACGATCACAGCCGTCGGCGGCGTCGGCGACAGGATCACGTCAAAATTTGCAAGACTCGCTGCTCCCGAGATGATCGCCCATGTATACCCAGTCCCGCTCCCGCCGGTGGCTGTAAGGGTTTGCGAGTAAGGCGTTCCCGCCGTCCCCGCGGGCAGCGCGGTTGGCGATATCGTCAGCGGCACAGCGACCGCGTTGACGGTGAGAGAGGCTTGGGTGTTGCTTGCCTGGTTCAACGCGTCGCCCGAGTAGGCGGCGGCAATCACGTATGACGCGGCGGTGCCTTCAGTGAACTGGCACGTTGCCTGCCAGCGCCCCGCGTTGTTTTCGACGCTGGCCTGCGGGCAAAGCAAAACGGGATTGAACGAGCTGGCGAGCGAGGCCGCAAAACCGACTGTTCCCGTAACGCTGGAGATGCCGCTGGACGGGGTGATGGTCGCCGTTGCGGTGACGGTTGCCCCGGCGCTGGCGGGGTTCGGGCTGAGGGTGAGGGTCAAGCCGGTCGGCTGGGCCGCGTTGGCGGTGCAGGTGACCGAGACGTTGGTGATGTTGGCCGAAGCAACAGCGCCCGAGCCGCTTGTGACGCTGCAGGTTTCTCCCGTGGGCTGCGTGCCCACCGCGACGGCATAATCTGCGCCTGAGGCCAGCGCGGTTGGGAAGGTAAAGCTGGTTGCCGGGTAGGTAACGGTCACCGAGTCGCTGTTGTCGGTGTCGAGCAGGGTCACCGATGTTCCGCTCGTCAGGCCGGTGACGCTGCCTCCGATGGTGTACGTCGCGACGCCGGACTGCGTAAAGACATAGGCCGCGCCCTGGAAGGCGTGGTTGTTCACTGTAAGTTCCGGTGCGCCGACTACGATCGTGTTCCCGCTGATGGCCACCGCGTAGCCAAACACGTCGCTAAAACCCCCGTCGGAGGGGGGCAATTCGGTGGTCTCGTGCACCGAGGCCCAGGTGGGAACGCCTTCCGAATTGGTGGGCTCGACGAACACATAGGCCGCTCCGGTACCCGACTCGGCACCCGTGGCACCGGCTACGACCGTGTTCCCGCTGATGCCCACCGCGGTGCCAAGATAACCATAACCCAACCCGTTGGAGGCGGTCAGTTGGGCGTTGTAGGTCGTCGGCGTCGTTGGCTCCATCGCCCAGCTGGTGTAGTCGTTCGAGTTGGGCGCGACGAACACATAGGCCGCACCCTGCTGAGTATTGGCCCCAACTGTGGCCTCTGGGGCGCCGACCACGACCGTGTTCCCGCTGATGCCCACCGAGTTGCCAAACCAGTCCAGCGGCGGATTTTGAGGCGAGGTTACGGTGACGCCGTCGGTCAACTCGGCGGCGTAGGGCAGCGGCGTTGGCGAGGTCCATGTGAGAACGTTGTTCACGGTGGGCTCGACGAACACATAGGCCGCGCCCTCGAAGACGTTATCGTCAATAGCCGGGGCGCTGACTACGATCGTGTTTGCGCTCTCGTTGATGGCCACCGCGTAGCCAAACCCATACGATGAGCCGGAGGCGGTCAATTCGGCGTTGGAGGGCAACGGCGTTGGCGATGTCCAGGTGGGAGCGCCGCCAGGGGGGGTGGGCTCGCTAAAAACATATGCCGCGCTCCGGTCGGAGGCGCCGACTACGATCGTGCCCCCGCTGCTCGCGCTCCCGCTGACCGCTACCGAGGTACCGAAGAAATCCCCAGCTGCCCCGTTGGAGGCGGTCAATTCGGCGTTGTAGGACAGCGGCGTTTGCGATGTCCAGATGGGGACGCCGCCCACGGTGCTGGGCGCAACAAACACATAGGCTGCGCCCTGCTGCGAGTTGACATAAGGGGCGCCGACTACGATTGTGTCTCCGCTCGCGTTTATGCCCACCGACCAACCAAAGTTGTCCCCTGCCGCTCCGCCTTTCATTTCGGCGATGTATATGCCGGTGTTTGCCCAGCCACCCGTGGGGGGCTCGACGAACACATAGACCGCGCCCTGATCGGAGTTGACAAAAGGGGCGCCGACCACGACGATGTTCCCGCTGACGGCCACCGAGCGGGCAAGCTGGTCCTGCGCCAGTCCCGAGGAGTTGGTCAGCTCGGCAGCTTGTACCCATGGGTCTACCATGATGGGATAACGGGCGCCGGCGGTGTTCACCCGCAACTGGACGCTGTCTCCCTGTACCTCCATCCACGACTCCAACTCGCGGCCGGAAGCGTCGTAGGCCAGCAAAGTACCATAACGCAGGGTCTGCACGCCGCTCTGATCCCGCAGCGTGAGCGCATGTCGTCCGGGTTCCACAGACGCGCTCAAAGTTCCGCCGAGGCGCAGCGCAATGTCCAACGCATCCTGCTGCGAAGGCGGAGACGCAACCGGCGCCTTCGAAATCGTGAAGCCCTGCTCAATCCCCAGCGGACCATTGACGTACCACTCCGTTAAAGCACCACGCCGGTATTCAACCCGGTTGGCGTCCGCATAAGGTGCAACGGCGGCCTGGACTTCCTTGACGCCAGTTCTGCCATAGCCCCAGCCTTGGAACTCCAGATTCAAGTTGGCATTCTGAAATCGGATTTTCACACCATCGGCAGCGTATTGGGCGGCCAGGTGATTTGCCGGGTTCTCAGTCGCGTATCCTTGTCCGGATCTCTTCGCGCGATAAGCTTCATCGGCTTTGCCCAGGGTCGCGGAGACGACCGATTGAGCGCCCGCAGGGATCTCGGCGCTTGAGGCGGCCTTGGTGGAGGGCTGCGCCGCAGGCGATGTTGCGCTTAACTGAGCTCGACCCGCGCTCGAGCTGGAAAGCACCATGACAAGGAGAACGGCAAGCACAAAACCCGGCCTGGTGATTCGTGCGATGACCTTGTGTTTACCGTTTGACTTCATTTTGATTCTCCTCTCGGGCGGTGTTCCTCTTGATTTCCGAAACTGCATCTTGGATCAGCTGCCGTTTCTCTCTTTCAGCCATTTGCTAAGAGCCCACATGGCCGTCCCTCTCACTGCCTCGCACTCATGGTTAGCGAAGAATGACTCGCGGTCGATCGACACTGCGCGATGCGAACGACCGGAGCTGGGTCGATATGACGTTGCCCTAGCCGTGCGCAGGTGCGGGGAAGCCTCGTTATCTGCTAAAGCGAAAACGATCGGAGAATCGGACCAGGGAATCTGGAGAATCTTCCAGGATTCGCAATCGGTGTCTCGAAGGATCCTCGCACCTTCTGGTCAATTGTCTTTAATTTCAATGGGTTAACGTTGACGCCGGTTGCGTCGATCTTCGTTTACAATCTTTCCACGGGGTCTGCCTGGGAGGGTAAGTTGTCCCAACTGCCGTCCAACACATTCAATGAACTACTGGCGAATTGGCAGGCCGGCAACGACGAGGCCTTACGCGCCGTGTTCCCTCGTGTCTATAACGAGCTGCGCCGCGTCGCGCATCGTTACTTGCAAAAGGAACGGCCCAATCACACTCTGCAAAGCGCTGCCCTCGTCCACGAGGCCTACCTGCGGCTCGAAAAGCAGCGCACTGGTCCGTTCGAGAACCGCGAGCATTTCATCGCCATCTGCGCGCAATTGATGAGACAGATTCTGGTGGAGCACGCGCGCAGCCGAAGAGCCGCAAAGCGGGATGGAGGGTACCGGCTCTCACTCGATGAAGGGCTGGCGGGCAAGACGCCGACCGTGGACATGATCGCTCTGGACGACGCGCTGAACCAACTGGCCAAGCTTGATCGGCAACAGAGCCGCATCGTTGAGATGAGATTCTTCGGAGGCCTTTCCATCGATGAAACAGCGTGCGCGCTGAATCTTTCACCGACTACAGTGAAGCGGCATTGGACCACGGCGCGGGTTTGGCTGCATCACCAGATGAGCAACGCAACCGACCTATGACGCCCGAGCGCTGGGAACAGATTCGCGAAGTGCTCGAGAAGGCGCTGGAATTGGCCCCCGAGCAGCGCTCCGCCTTTCTCGACATGGCTTGCGTCTCCGATCCGTCGTTGCGGAAAGAAGTTGAAGCTTTGCTCGCGGACAGTGCCAACCTACCTTCCAATTTTTTGCAATCCTCTGCGATGGCCGAATTGATCGACGCGGAGTTGAAGAGCATCGGATCTGTCGCTGCCCTTGAACCGGGACAAGAATTCGCGCAGCGCTTTCGGCTGATTCGCAAGCTGGGCGAAGGCGGCATGGGCCAAGTCTGGCTGGCTGAGCAAACGTCGCCCGTTCGGCGGCAAGTGGCCCTGAAAATGATCAAGGCCGGAATGTACGACGAAGCTGTTGTGCAACGCTTTCAATCAGAGCGGCAATCGCTGGCGATTATGGAACATCCGGCGATAGCCAAGGCATTTGACGCGGGAACGACGCCTCAGGGTCAACCTTATTTCGTGATGGAATACGTGCCCGGCCTGCCGGTTACGGAGTATTGCGATCAAAAGAAACTCACGATCCGCGATCGGCTCGAACTATTCATCGAAGCCTGCGAAGGCGTGCAGCACGCGCACCAGAAAGCCATCATCCATCGCGACCTGAAGCCGGCAAACATCCTGGTGGTTGAGGTGGATGGCAAACCGGTGCCGCGAATTATCGACTTCGGACTGGCCAAGGTGATCACCCATGCGACCGCCGGCGACGCCCTCAAAACACAATTCGGAAACCTGGTGGGAACGCCGGGGTACATGAGTCCGGAACAAGCTGACGCGAATGTGCAGGACATCGACACGCGCACCGACGTCTACTCGCTGGGAGTTGTTCTCTATGTTTTGCTTGCCGGGCGAGAGCCGTTTGAAGGCAAGCCGGGCCAGAAGCAACAGCTCGACGAGTTGCTGCGCAAGTTGCGTGAGGATGAACCACCGAGGCCAAGCGCGCGGGTCAGTGGCGATCATCACTCCTCAAACGCGGTATCGCAAGCGCGCAGCACTGAACCCAGACAACTGACCCGCATGCTGCGCGGAGATCTTGACTGGATCACCATGAAGGCTCTGGAAAAGGATCGAGCACGCCGGTATGGCACGCCTTCCGAGCTTGCCGCGGATATTCGCCACTACCTAAACCACGAACCGGTCCTGGCGCGTCCGGCAAGTGCTGCTTACCGGAGCGGCAAATTCGTGAAGCGGCACAAACTTGCGCTTGCGGTGGCGTCGGTATTCGCGGTCATGGCCATCGCGGGCGCAGTAGCCATCGTAAGAGAAGCGCAGATCGCTCGCATGCAGGAGGCTCGCGCGGAGCGCCGTTTCGAATCGCTGCGCAAGCTAACTAACTCTCTGCTCTTCGAGTTTTATGACTCCATCGCGACTTTGCCGGGGTCGACAACCGCCCGTGACTTAGTGGTGCGGCGCGCTCTCGAGTATCTTGAGCAAATCAAAGCAGATGCTCCGGATGACCCGGCAACTCTGCGCGATCTTGCCGCCGGTTATGATCGTCTGGGGCAAATCCAGGCAGATGAGGGGAGCCCTCACCTGGGCGGTGCTGGCTCGTTTCAACAAGCGAAGGAACTCTATGGCAAGGCGCTTGAGATCCGCGAAAAACTGGCGAACCTGGATCCTGCAAATCCGACGCTGCAACTCGAACTGACCGACACCCTTTTCAACATTGCACGAATTCATGAACAACTTGGGGACATGAGTGGAGCATTGCAGTTCTTACAACAGCGCCTCGCAATCCAGGAAGAGTTGCAAAAACAACACGGCTCCAGCACTCTCGCCTCTGAAACTGCTCGAACATTAACCAGCATGGGGGCGCTCTATGTGTGGCTGGGTGACCGCGATTCCGCGCTCGCATACGAAAGCCAAGCTCTCGATATAGGCCAGGGGTTACTTAAGGCGAATCCGAATAGCGTTCAGGCGCGGAGCACGGTTTGGCGATCGCTGACCTGGAGCGGGTGGGCGCTTAAGTTGCAAAGAAAGTTCAGGGATGCTGCCGCGACTTGGCGAGAGGCCCTGTCAATTTCCGAAAAACTTGCGTCCGAAGATCCGAACAACACCACCTATCAAAGATATCTAATATCGGACAACGGCAATCTGTGCGAGACCTTGGCTTACGCCGGCGAGTTTTCTGAAGTGCGAAGTCATTGCGAGACGGCAATTGCGATCAATCAGATGATGGTGAGCTCAGATAAAAACAATGCGCAAGCTCTCGCCGATCTCGGCAACTCGTGCATGACCATGGGATTAGCGCTCTATCTTATGCACTCTCCGCAACTAGCCTTGATTTATGAAAAGAGAGCGACATCGATCTATCAAGACTTAGCCCTCCACGATCCTGATTCGTTGTCGAATGCTCTGGACCGCTCCGAGTCACTTCTCTATCTGGGGCGAGTTGAAGCCGATCTGCATCGTCCGGAGCTTGCCCGCAAGAGCGCGGTGGAAGCCGAAAAGCTTCTCGAGGAACTGGCGAAACGAAATCCACAGAATCGCTATTACTTAGAAGGGCTGCAGGAGGCTCAAGGGGTTATCAAGGTTCTCCCGTACGATACGGCTCCCGTCGCCGTTCATTAGTCGCGATCGCAGGTCATGGGCAAGGCTCCCGGCGAAAGAATTCACAGACTCCGGGACTCGAAATCAGCCGGCGAGACAACATCCGTGGACTCATCGTTTCGAGCATCGCACGCTCCGGGGAAGAGGCCGCCGTTTCCGCCGATCTAATCGATCAGCAAACGTGTGAGACGGTGCGCTCTTACTTAAAGCGAACCTACGGCGCAGGCCACATCCTCCACGCTCTCGATGTGATGGCAGCTGACCCAGGTAGATTTGGTAGTGGTGCCATTTGAAATCCACAGACTCACGGCTCGGCGGTAAAATTGAAGCATGGCAAGCCGCAAACTCCGCATCGTGAAGGTCACGCCTAACCTGGGCGGCGTCTGTGAGAAGTGCGGCAGGCAGTTTGACTCTGATTTGTCGAATCGAGCCGCTGCTGAATCGAAGATCACTACGGCCTTTGCTGCCCATAAATGCATATGAGCGCTATCGGCACAAATCCAATTAGTAGTGCACTTATCGCCTGTATCCTTTCGAATCGAGAGATCGACTTGTCGGCCTTGGAAAGCGATTCGCGCAGGCTGGAGCATCTACTGGACATTGTTGGTGGATTGCTTCTGCTTTCCACGATGGCTGTAGTGATTGGGTTGGTCGTTGAATATTGGGACCCAATCCACGAATTCATTGAGGAGCTAAGAAGGCCTGCTGCCACATTCCCTTGGAGACGCATAAAAGAACTAGCCGGAGGGATTCTCGTCACATTGGGAGTTGCTGGAGAACTAGGATTTACATATTGGGCATCCCGTATAGAAACTAGCCTACGAGATGACACGACCGAAATAGTAGGCCGGCTAAATGACAAAGCCGCTGAAGCTGAAAGGCTCGCTGGAGAAGCAAATAAGTACGCGGCAGAAATACAGGAATCCGTGGCACCTCGAAGATTGACCGCAAGCCAGAGAGCATCAATCAAATCTGAGCTATCCCGATTTGCACGACAGCAATTTGAATTCGGCGCATGGCATGACACGTTCGATCTAGAATCGAGCGTCTTTGCGCAGGAACTGGTTTCAGCCCTAAGCAAAGATGCGCACTGGAAAGCTAAACCAGGATTTGATGTCGGTGGCTCAGTTTCAATGTTTACGGCTGCTCCAGCCATTCCAGTCACCGGCATTTCGGTATCGGCGACCAATAATGACTCCACGAAGCTAGCATCGAAGGCCTTGATACGCGAATTAAATGCCATTGGCTTTAACTGTATTCGAGGAGAAGAATTCGCCAAGAAGGGCGATGCGCCTGCCAAAGAGCCGTTTATATATATACACGTGCTCGCCAGGCCCGAAGGCCCGCAAGGCGAGGCTAAACTTCGAGCAGATGCCGCAAAGAGAGATGCAACCAACAACCAAACTGTCAACCATTGAACCTGTGGAAAGCAAACGGCACCACTACCGTAGATTTCAGTCGTTCATAACAACCCAAGTCACTCGTTGAGCATTGAATAGTCTTCCTTCTGCAGGTTAGTAACGATAAACGCCGTTCCCGCCACCAACCCGTCTCCATCCGCAAACATCGCTGAGAACGCTTCTGGGCCAGCCCGAAGTCTCCCCCGAGTCAAGCTAAGAAACCTCTAAGCCCCTGATTCTCCGCATCTTCCATTTGCCGATAATTAAGCGCTTTTAGCGCATACTCGGTCCATGATCGCCAAGCGAACCAAAACCGCTCCCAGGCCCCGCCGGCGGCCGGGATTCGAGATCCAACTTCCGGGATTCAGGAACCAGCTACTGAGGAATGGAGCTGAGGACCCATGCCAATCCGCCGATGAACAGCGCGGCCCAGGCCAGATAATGCCAGGATTTCTTCAGTTCCAGCGTAGATTGCCGGTCCCAGGGGATCAAATTCATGGTGGGTTCCTCGTTTCTTTCGCACGCCACCAGAACCATCGGCCACGAGGATCGGAGTCTTTATCGAATTCACTCACCAGCCGCGAAAGCACCCCCCGCCCACTACCTTTCTGTTCCCTGGCCCCTGTTTTTCTGATCCCTGATCCCTGTTCCCTGATCCCTGATCCCTGTTCCCTGATCCCTGCTTTTACCCCACCCCCCTATCTCTCTGTCCCACCCCTCCCCCTCCTTCACCCCACCCCCTACCTTCCTGGCCCTTCAGTCCCTCAGTCCCTTAGTCCCGAAGTCCCTGCTTTTCACCCCACCGCCCCCATGAATTCCGACCCCACCCCCCATGCCGTTTTGTGAAACTGTGAAACTGTGAAACTGTGGAGCCTTTAGAATCAAAGGCTTGCGTCCACAGTTTCACAGTCTCACAGTTTCACAGTTTCACAGTTTTTCGTTTTTGATCGTTTCTTGATTCCTGCTGAGGATTTTCTGATCTCGGCTGAAACGTTTTTGATTTCGTCTGAAGGTTGGATTTTCCTTGGCTCCTCCGCGCTCCAAATCAAGGCTGAAAGCCAAAAACTGATAGCTGAAAGCCGCGTTTATGACCTCTGATCTCTGTTCTCTGAAACCTGAAACCTACGCTCGCGCTCGGTGCTTTTGCATCTCTTTCAGCACGATCACGATTCCGAGCGACATCACCACGCTGATCAGCGCGAACAAAAACACGCTGGCGTAACCATAAAACCCAATGATCGCGCCGGCGACTGGGCCGACGAGGAAGAACGACACATCGGAGAACGCCGTGTAAACGCCGAGCGCGGTTCCGCGGCTGAACTCGGGAACGCGTTTGACCGCCTCCACGCCGATGGCGGGAAAGACGAGCGATAAACCCAAACCGCCGAATCCGGCTCCGGCCAGCGCCATCCACGCCGACGAGGCCTGCCACAACAGAACCATGCCGACCGAGACCACCAGCAGCGACGCAATCGCCACCGGAAATCCGCCGTAAGTGCTGATGGTTTTGATGAACAGTAGGCGCACGGCGATGAACGCGATGCCGAACATGGACAGGCAAAGCGCCGCTCCGGTCCAGTGCCGATTGGCATAAAACAGCGTGACGAATGTGGCCAGAACGCTGTAGCTGACGCCGGCCAACGCCAGCCCCATTCCGTGCGGCGCCACGCGGCCCAGCACAGCCGTGAACGGCATGTGCTCGCCGGGTTCGACCGGAACCGGCTCCTTGCGCCAGGCAATCACGAAGCTCACCGCGCCAATCATGATCGTCAGCAACCCGATCGACTTGAGGCCCCACTGCTG
>Ga0187871_10002256_pt1 | contig 15908 bp, 10 predicted proteins | sample June2016WEW_16_1_FD_132988 | JGI IMG/M metagenome (GOLD analysis project Ga0187871, IMG submission 132988) | Peatland microbial communities from SPRUCE experiment site at the Marcell Experimental Forest, Minnesota, USA - June2016WEW_16_10 | ecosystem: Environmental > Terrestrial > Soil >... | reverse complement strand
TGGCCTCGGATGAAGGGTCTCCCACCACCACCTCGGCGGTGACGCGTTGCGCGATGGCTTCGACTTCGGCCAGCTTGGAGGCCGGCACCAGCATGCGCGTCGGCGCGTTGCAGGACTGTCCGGAGTTCTGATAGACGTGCAGGACGCCGCGCTTCACGGCGCGCTCGAGGTCGGCATCATCGAGCAGTAGGTTCGGCGACTTGCCGCCGAGTTCCTGATGCACTCGCTTGACCGATGCCGCAGCGTTCTTGGCGACTTCCGTGCCCGCGCGCGTGGACCCCGTGAAGGACACCATGTCGATCTCGGGATGGGAGCAGAGCGGCGCGCCGACGTTCGGCCCGTCGCCGTTGATGAGATTGAAGACTCCTTTGGGAACCCCAGCCTCGTGCATGACCTTTGCCCAGAGGACGGCGCTGAACGGCGAGTATTCCGAGGGCTTCAGCACCATGGTGCAGCCGGCGGCCAGCGCGGGAACCACCTTGGCGGCCACTTGGTTCATGGGCCAGTTCCAGGGGGTAATCAGTGCGCACACGCCGACGGGTTCCTGAACGAGCCGGACGCTCCCCCGCAATTCCTCGAATTTGAAGGTTTTGAGCACGTCTATCATGGCGCTGATATGGCCGACCCCGATCCGGGTCTGCGAGCCTTTGGCGAGGGTCACCGGCGCGCCCATTTCAGTGGAGATGGCCTGGGCGATCTCATCGTAATGGGCGTTGTAGGCGGCCAGGACGCGTTCCATGAGCGCGAGCCGCTCGGCCGGCGTGGTCCGCGAGAACCCATCGAAGGCGCGGCGAGCGGCCGCCACGGCACGCTCTACGTCCTTCGGGCCGCCCATGGAGATGACGCCGGCAACCGCCTCGGTGGCGGGATTGATCACCTGAAATTCCTTGGCCTCAACTGGATCGACCCAAGCGCCATCGATGTAGAACTGCCGATTGTCATATGTCATCTCTATTCCCCTAGAATGCAACGCATGGGATGCAGCCCACATTCTACTTCGCCAACGCGCCGTCGTGGCACCGACCTGTCGCCATACGCGGACGGTGGCGTCGACCGCGGTTGCCACTTTCCGGGGGGCTAGGCAGTCCTCGGCGCCCAGATCCCCGGTTGGCGGCGCATTGCGGTCCTAGTTCGCAATTTCGCCACTCTCGGGTGCTGCGGGTCGCCATACCGATTAGCCTTGCAGATTGCGGCCCCGAGGGAGATCTCCGGGCAAGCCGCCGGAGTTCATTCATTATGCTGAGGTTGGGATCATTCGCGCCGGCGGGTTTGGCCTGCTGCCTTGTCTTTCTTGCAAGACTCTGCGCCGCAGCCGCTCCCACCCCGGCCTCGGCGCCGCCCGAGTACAACCCGGTCCGCGCCGAACCGGTTTCCTTGGGACCCGAAGCGAACCGCCTGTTGGTCGGATTCCGCGCCACCGCGGACAATTCAGTCACTGAAACGGTGATCTCCCGAGCCCGGGCGCCGCGCCGGACCGTCACGCTCGCGAACACGACCGCCGCAGATGCGGTGGCCGCGGCGGGACGGGCGGGTCTCGCCGTCGCGAAATCACGCCAGATCACGCCGAGCATGCATGTGCTGTATCTGCCCAATACTCTCTACGGCGCGGACCTCGAGGCCGCTCTCGCCAAGCTGCGCGCCGATCCGGCGCTGCAATTCGCCGTCATCGACAAGCGCCGCTACGCCCTCGCGGTGACGCCCGATGATCCGCTGTTCATCCCCAATCCGAACGCGAGCCCCCCCTCGAGCGGCCAGTGGTACATGGATACGCCGAGCTCGGCGGTCATCACGCTCGAGGGGAACGCCACCATGGACCTGTCGGCGACCGACGCCGTCTCCGCTTGGGGCATTACCACGGGGAGCGACGGCATCGTGATCGCGGATGTCGATACGGGCGTGCGCTTCGATCATCCGGATTTGCTGCGCGCGGGCTTCGGCGGCCGCTTACTGCCCGGCTACGACTTCGTCGGCCAGGATTACGATCCGACCAGCGGCGCCGCGCTCGGGACATATCTGATCGCCAACGACGGCGACGGCTGGGATCCTGACCCCTCCGATCCCGGCGATTGGGTGACCGCCACGGACCAGCAGAACCCGCTGTTCGCGAGCGACACCGTGGCGCCGAGCTCCTGGCACGGCACCCGGGTGGTCGGCATCATGGGCGCGCTCAGCAATAACGGCATCGGCATCGCGGCGATGACTTGGGGCGCCTGGATCCTGCCGGTTCGCGCACTCGGCAAGGGCGGCAGCGGATACGATTCGGACATCATCGCGGGAATGGAATGGGCGGCCGGATTGTCGGTGGTCAACCCCGATGGCCCGCCGGTTCCCCCGAATCCCTATCCCGCCGACATCGTGAACCTGAGCATTGGCGGCGGGACCGATGCATGCACGAGCTCGGACGGGTCGGCTTACGAGACCGCATTGCGCACGCTGACCGGCATGGGCGTTCTCGTCGTCATCTCCGCCGGCAACTCCAACGGGGCGGTCGAGCTGCCCGCCAACTGCGCCACTGTGGTTCCGGGAGTGATGGCGGTCGCGGGACTTCGCAACGTCGGCACCAAGGTGGGCTATTCGAGCTTCGGCGCGCAGGTGAGCGTATCGGCGCCGGCGGGCAACTGCGTGACCGCGAGCGGCGATTGCCTGCGCTCCATCGACACGACCACGAATCTGGGCACGACCACGCCGGGCGCGAACAGTTACACCGACGAGGTATCCCCCAATATAAATCTCGGCACGAGCTTTTCCGCGCCGATCGTCTCGGGGATCGCGGCGCTGATGAAATCGGTGAACAACAATCTCACCCCCGTGCAGATCATCGGCCGCATGCAAGCGGCCGCGAGTCCGTTCCCGGCGGGCGCGGCGGGCGTGCCGACCTGTCCGGCCACCTCCACCAGCGGGGAGTGCGCCTGCCCGAACAACGGGAGTCAATGCGGTGCCGGCATGGTCGATGCATTCGCCGCGGTCGAAGCTGCGCAAAAGCCGATCGCGGTCATCGTCCTGCCCGCGGTCATCGGTGCGGGAAGCGTCATCGATGCGGGTGCGAGCGTTGCCGGCTGCAATACCGGCGCGGCGACGCCCGCGCCGCTTGCCATCGCCTCCTTCGCCTGGTCGGCGTCGCCGTCGAGCATCATCGTGAGCGGGGCGGCCGGCTCGAAGGTGACCATCGATCCCTCGCCCGGAACGCTCACGCTCAAAGTGACGGACAGCGCCGGAAACAGCGACACCGAGACGGTTACTCTGACGGCGGACGCGGCGACCACCACGGCGCCGTCGGCGGCCGGCGGCTCGAAGTCGGCCTGTCCTGTCTCCCTCGAGATTTCGCCGGTGGCGCCGACCGTGACCGCGAATTTCTATCCCGCCTCCGTCCCCGAGAACAGCGTCTCGACGCTGACCATCACGCTCGCCAATGCCAATGGCTTCGCCCTCACGCAGTCGAGCCTGCAGTTGACCCTGCCGACGGGGCTCACGCTGGCTTCGGCGCCTGCGACCACGTGCACGGGCGCCGCCCACTCGCTGATGGCGACCGCGACGAGCGTGGCCTTGAGCGGGGCAAATATCGCGGCGGATGGGGACTGCACCATCACGTTGGCGCTCGAGAGCGCGGCGAGCGGAACTTACACAGCCTCGATCGCCGCCCAAGCGCTCGACACCGCGCCCGCCGGGGGCAACCCTCAGGCCGCCACCGCCGACCTCACCGTCAGTGCGCCGCCGAGCAGCGGGGGAGGCGGTGCCCTCGACGGCTGGGATCTCATGCTGGCGGTCGGCGTCGTGCTGATCATCCGCGCCCCCGCCAGACGAAGGCTCCGCGGCGACCGGGAGTTGCCGCGATCGCGGCGGCGGTGAAACGCGGCGGCGGTGACGTAGAATACGGGTCATGACGAACGACAATCCGATGCGTACGCGCATCGAGCCGGTGAAGACGCATACCGACCCTCGTGGCAGCCTGTTCGAGCCGCTGGACGACGCCGAGCTCGCGTCGCAACGCAACGTTCACGTGGTCCTGACCAAGCCCTGCGAAGTGCGCGGCAACCACGTACACGACACTGCGACGGAGACCACCACCGTGGTCGGGCCGTGTCTGGTGCGCCTGAAGGAGGCGAACGCGGTACGCGACGTCGAAGTCCCGGCGGGTGAAACCTGGCGGTTCACCATCCCGCCGGGCGTGGTTCATGCCTATCGCAATACCGGCGACGGGGTGATGGTTCTCGTCTCGTTCAGCACCAACGTGCACGACCCGAAGGGCAGCGACACGCGGCGCGAGCAGATTCTCTAAATCACCCGGCAGGCGTCCTCGAACGCGAGCCGCGGGTTGCGCGGGAACAGCGCCTCGGTGGTGCCGACGCCGAGCGCGCACAGAAAATTCGACTTCACCGACGTCCCCGAGAAAAATGCGGCATCGACCTTTTCGTTGCTGAAGCCGGACATCGGACCGCAGTCGAGACCGAGGGAGCGCGCGGCGAGGATGAGATACGCGCCCTGCAGCGTGGCATTGCGTATCATGTGGACCTTGCCGACGGCCGGATCCTTGAACGCCTCGGCGACCTCGGGCCTGTGCGGGAACAGAAACGGCACTTTTTCGTAGAACTTTTCGTCCATCCCGATGATCACGGTGACCGGCGCCTGCTCGACCTTCACCACGTTGCCGGGCGACACGCACTCGATGAGCTTGGCCTTGGCCGCCGGACTCGAGACGAACACGAAACGGGCCGGGCAGCAGTTGGCCGAAGTGGGCCCGAGCTTGAGCAAATCGTAAAGCGCCCGCAACGTCTTCTCCGGTACCGCCTCGGCGGCCCAGCGGTTGTAGGATCGGGCCGAGCGGAACAGCGTGTCGAGTGCGGCATCAGCGAGCGGCGTTTTCATGGCGTTGGTCCTCGCGGTCGGTTCGGGGCTGTGCGGTTCGAGGCTGTGCGGCTCGGGGCTATGGGCCCGGGCAGGCCGCCAGTCTGCCCGAGCCCCTCGGGCCCGGTCAAAGGAGGAACGCCAGCTCGTAGCCCCGCTTGAAATCGCGAATGTGCTTCTCCATCCAGGTGCGCGCGACCTCGCTGCGCTGGGCTTTGATCGCGGCGGTGATTCGGCGCTGCGCCTCGAGGATACGCTCGCTCGCCTGCGGAACCCGGTCGATGATTTCGCTCAAGCTCGGCTCGAGCAGCAAGTTGACCGGGGCCTGCGACAAGGCGAGTACCTGATTGCCGCTCGCGGCCGCGACCGTCGTGAAGAAATCCACGACCGCGGCCACCGCCTCGCCGGTGTTGCCGACCGATTCCGCGAAGCGCGCGCTGGTGCGCATCAGCGCTAGCAGCTGAGCCGGCGTCCGGCGCGCCGCCGCATATTCCGCCGCCGCCGGCTCGATGGCCATCATCGCTTCCCACAGCTCGACGTAGGTCACGTCGTGCAGCGCAAGCGCCCGGCTCACTCCGATGCTCACCCGGCCGGGCTCGGGTCGCGTGACCCGCAGGCGCTTCTCGCCGCGGACCCGGCCAAGCAGGCCATGGGTCTCCAATTCGCGGATGGCCTCGCGCACGGTGGAGCGGTTGACGCCGAACTGGCGCGCGAGGTCGGTCTCCGAGGGCAATGCATCGCCGGTCCGCAGCACCCGATCGACGATGCGCCGTTCGATGACGTTCGCAATCTGGCGGTATGCCGGATGATCGTCGAGCGGCTCGAACTGCGCGACCGCCTCGGAGCCCGCCGGGCGCGATGCGCTGCTCAAATCGACTCCCCGAAGAGCTCGCGGCCGATCAGCATTCTGCGGATCTCGGAGGTGCCCGCGCCGATCTCGTACAGTTTCGCGTCGCGCAGCAGTCTCCCGGTCGGGTAGTCGTTGATGTAGCCGTTGCCGCCGAGAAGCTGGATGGCATCGAGCGAGGCGCGCGTTGCGGCCTCTGCACAGAACAAGATGCAGGCGGCGGCGTCCTTGCGGGTCGCCTCGCCGCGGTCGCAGGCGGCAGCGACCGTGTAGGCGTAGCTGCGGCACGCATTCAAGGAGGCATACATATCCGCGAGCTTGCCCTGGACGAGCTCGAAGGTGCCGATCGCCTGGCCGAACTGCTTGCGCTCGCGGACATACGGTACGGCCACGTCGAGCGCGGCCGCCATGATTCCCAGGGGGCCGCCCGAGAGCACCACGCGCTCGTAGTCGAGTCCGCGCATCAGGACCCGCACGCCCTGGTTTTCCTGTCCCAGAAGATTCTCCGCGGGAACCTCGCAACCGTCGAACACCAGTTCGCTCGTGCTCGAGCCGCGCATGCCGAGCTTGTCGAGCTTCTGGGCCGGACTGAAGCCCGCGAAGCCGCGCTCGATGAGAAAGGCGCTGATGCCGCGCGCGCCCGCGTCGGGATCGGTCTTCGCGTAGACGACCAACACGTCCGCCTCCGGACCGTTGGTGATCCACATCTTGCGCCCGTCGAGCACGTAAACGCCGCCGCGCCGCGCGGCGCGCAGCTGCATCGAGACCACATCCGAGCCCGCTCCGGGCTCGGACATGGCGAGCGCGCCCACGTGCTCGCCGCTGAGCAGCCGGGGCAGATAACGCCGCTTCTGTTCCTCGGTCGCGTTCAGGGCTATCTGATTCACGCACAGGTTGGAATGCGCGCCGTAGGAGAGGCCCACCGCCGCCGAGGCGCGGGATACCTCCTCCATCGCGACGATATGGGCGAGGTAGCCCATGCCGGCCCCGCCGTGGCTTTCCGGCACCGTCAGCCCGAGGAGCCCGAGCTCACCGAGTTCGCGCCACAGATCTCGCGGAAAGAGGTTGCTGCGGTCGATCTCGTTGGCGCGCGGGGCGATCCGATCGTCCGCGAAGCGGCGGACCTGGTCGCGTACGGCGTCGACGGTGTCTCCGAGGCCGAAATTGAACTCGCGGTAGGCGGCGCCTGGCATGCGTAACACCCCATTGTCATCGGACATAAAATAGTTGGATAATCGGACTGTCCGACAATTCTGCGCCCAGCAATTGGGAATGACAATGGCCAAGATCGTCTCGAAGATCGATGTTCGCTCCGCGGAGTTCGCAGCCAATAATGCCGCGATGCGCTCACTGGTGGCGGAGCTCAAGTCGATGCTCGAACGCAATGCGTTGGGAGGAAGCGAAGCGGCGCGCGCCAAGCACGTCCAAGCCGGCAAGCTCCTGGTCCGCGAGCGGGTGGACGCGCTGCTCGACGCGGGCTCTGCGTTCCTGGAGCTCTCGCCGCTCGCGGCGCATGCGGTGTACGACGACGATCTGCCCGGCGCGGGCCTCGTCACCGGCATCGGCAGGGTCAGCGGGCGGCCCTGCATGATCGTCGCGAACGATCCGACCGTGAAGGGCGGCACTTATTATCCGCTGACGGTCAAGAAGCACCTGCGCGCGCAGGAGATCGCGGGCGAGAACGCATTGCCGTGCATCTATCTCGTCGAGAGCGGAGGCGCCTTTCTGCCGAAGCAGGACGAGGTATTCCCGGATCGCGATCACTTCGGACGAATCTTCTACAATCAAGCGAGGCTTTCGGCGCAGGGGATCGCGCAGATCGCGGTGGTGCACGGCTCGTGCACCGCCGGCGGCGCTTATGTGCCGGCGATGTCGGATCATGCCGTCATCGTGCGCAACCAGGGGCGCGTGTTCCTCGGAGGGCCGCCGCTGGTGCGCGCCGCGACCGGCGAGGAGATCGATGCGGAGACGCTGGGCGGGGCGGACGTGCACTGCCGGCGATCCGGCGTGACCGATTACTATGCGGAGAACGATCTGCATGCGCTCGCCTACGCGCGCCGTGCCGTGGCGCGCCTCAAGCCGCCCGCGCTCGAGCCGGCGGCCGCGGGCGCGGCGGAGCCGGCGTACGATCCGGCCGAGCTCTACGGCATCGTTCCGCAGAGCTCGCGCAAGCCCTATGACGTGCGCGAGCTCATCGCGCGCCTGGTCGACCGTTCCTGGTTCGACGAATTCAAGGCGCTCTATGGCACGACGCTCGTATGCGGATTCGCCGACCTGTTCGGCATGCCCGTGGGCATCCTCGGCAACAACGGAATTCTGTTCTCGGAAAGCGCCCTGAAAGGCGCGCATTTCATCGAGCTCTGCTGCCGCGAAGGGATTCCGCTCGTGTTCCTGCAGAACATCTCCGGATTCATGGTGGGACAGGCGGCCGAGGCGGGGGGCATCGCCAAGGATGGCGCCAAGCTGGTGACCGCCGTGGCCTGCGCCGCCGTGCCGAAATACACCGTCATCGTCGGCGGCAGTTTCGGCGCGGGCAACTACGCGATGGGTGGCCGTGCGTATGGACCGCGTCTCCTGTTCCAATGGCCGAACGCGCGCACCTCGGTGATGGGCGGCGAACAGGCCGCGAGCGTGCTCGCGACCATCAAGCGCGATGCGCTGACGCGCACCGGCGGCGAGCTCTCGGAGGCCGAGGAAGAGCGGTTGAAGGCGCCGATCCGCGATCAGTTCGAGCGGCAAGGCCATCCCTTCTATGCGTCCGCACGGCTCTGGGACGATGGCGTGCTCGATCCCTTCGACACACGGCGTGCGCTGGGCCTCGCGCTGGCGGCGGCCCGTCAGCAGCCGACCGCGGCGACGCAGTTCGGCATCTTCCGGATGTAATCGGCGCTTCAGGCGGGACGTTCCCCACATGAGCTCAACGACACTCAAGCGACTTCTGGTCGCGAACCGCGGCGAGATCGTTTGCCGCATCGCACGCACCGCCCGGCGGCTGGGATGGACCGCCATTGCGGTGTACTCCGATGCCGACCGCGGCGCCAAACACGTGCGCGAGGCGGACGAGGCCTATCACCTCGGCGCCTCGCCGGCCGCAGAGAGCTATCTCGATCAGCGCCGGCTGATCGAGATAGCAATCAGGGTCGGCGCCGATGCGGTGCATCCGGGCTATGGCTTTCTCTCGGAGAACGCCGAGTTCGCGCAAGCCTGCATCGACGCCGGACTGGTGTTCGTCGGGCCGCCCCCGGCCGCGATTCGCGCCATGGGCTCGAAGAGCGCCTCGAAGGCCGCGATGGCGGCGGCCGGCGTGCCGGTCGCGCCCGGCTATCACGGCGAGGAGCAATCGTCGACACGGCTCGCCGCCGAGGCGCAGCGCGTCGGCTTCCCGCTCATCATCAAGGCGAGCGCCGGCGGCGGCGGCAAGGGAATGCAGGTCGTGCATTCGGCGGCCGAAGTGGCGGCGGCCGTGGAGTCCGCGAAGCGCCTGGCGCGAACCGCGTTCGGCGACGATCGGCTGCTCCTCGAACGCTATTTTCCGACCGCTCGGCACGTGGAGGTGCAGGTGTTCGCGGATGCGCACGGCGGTATCACGGCGCTGCACGACCGCGATTGCTCCGTGCAACGCCGCCATCAGAAGATCATCGAAGAGGCGCCGGCGCCGGGCCTCGAGCCCGCAGTGCGAAGCGCCATGGCGCGGGCGGCCATGACCGCCGCGCGCGCGGTGGGCTATGTCGGGGCGGGCACCGTCGAGTTCCTGGTCGACCGCGAGCAGAATTTCTATTTCATGGAAATGAATACGAGGCTCCAGGTTGAGCACCCGGTCACCGAGCTGATCACCGGCATCGATCTCGTCGAGTGGCAATTGAATGTCGCGCGCGGCGAGCGTCTGCCGGCGGGCGCGGATCGCATCGCGCCGCGCGGCGCCGCGGTCGAGGCGCGGCTGTACGCCGAGGATCCCGCGCATGACTACCTGCCGAGTATCGGACGCATCACGCATCTCGAGTGGCCGCAGCAGGGCCCGCACCTGCGCCTCGATGTCGGGGTGGACGCGGGCGACGAGGTCTCGCCGTTTTATGATCCGATGCTGGGCAAAGTGATCGCTTGGGGAGAGTCGCGTTCCCAGGCCTGCGACTTGCTGCACCGGGCCCTTGGCGAGCTCGAGATCGCGGGCGTCGCGACCAATCGCGCGCTGCTCGCAAGCATTCTGGCCGATCCGCAATTTCAGCGGGGAGCGGTGCGCACCGATTTTCTGGATCTACGCCGCGGCGAGCTGGCTTTCGGCGAGCGCGCCGCCGCGCCCGCGGACTACCTGATCGCGGGTTTGTGGCACACCACGGCCGAGCCGGGCGGAGACTCGCTTTGGTCGAACACCTGTGGCTGGCGCCTCGGAGCGCCGGCCCTCACCCAATGGCGTTTCGGCGACGCCGTCGTGCGCATCGAAACCAAGACCCCGCAGGTGTACCGCGGACGCATCGCCGGCCGAGACTACGAGCTTCGCCTGATTCGCCGCAGCGGCTCGCTCCTCGAGGTCGAGGTCGACGGGCGCATCGAACGGGCCACGATTGCGGTTTGCGAGGGCAGGCTCGAGGTGTTCCGTGCGGGCGGGCACGTCTCGCTTTACGCGGCGCGCACCGAGGACGCGTTGCAGGGGAGCGCCGAATCGGACGCGGGCTCGCTCGTCACGCCGCTCCCGGGAACCGTGGTGGCGGTGCATGTCACGCCGGGTCAGGCAGTGAGCCGCGGTACGCCGTTGATCACTCTCGAGGCGATGAAGATGGAACACACCGTGGCTGCGCCCTACGCGGGAATCGTCGAGCGTCTGCCATTCGCACTGGGGGATCGCGTCGCCGCGGGCTCGGTGCTGGTCGAGCTGAAACCTCAGCCCGCTCTCTGAACGGCGATGGCCTGAATGTCTAGGTGGCCGCCGCGGCCGCCTTCACGGGCGCCGCATCCGCCAGCGGGGGCAGCGTGACCTTGAACCGAGTCTCGTGGCCGAGAAGGCTCGCTAGAGCAATTTTTCCGCCGGCTTCGTGGACGTAGCGCCGCACCAGCGATAGGCCGGTGCCGTGAGCGGGCTCGCCCGGAGTGCTCTCCAGCGTGGAGTAAGCGGACTTGAAAATGAGCTTGATCGCCTCACGGTCGCGCAGCCGTGCGGCGGCTTCACCCGGGATGACGCCCCGGGCTATCGCCGTCGCGCGGACTTGGTCGGGATCCAGGCCGCAGCCATCGTCCTCGAACAAGATCTCGAAGCCACCATCGGCGACCTTTCTCTTGAATTCCAGTCGCAACGTGCCGTTGGGCGGCTTGCCGCCCGCCTCGCGGGCGGCCGGGGTCTCGATGCCGTGCATCACCGCGTTGCGGATCAGTTGAATGGCGACGTTCTTCACGGCGGCCCGATAAGAGTGCGGGACCAGGCTCAGGCCGTGCACGTCGAGAGTCACCGTCTTCTTGTGCTCCTCGGCCACGTGTTCGGTCAAGGCGCGAAGCGTGTTCTCCAAACTGCCGGCGGGCGCCGAACTCGTTCCGGGAGCAGGCGCCGGCTTCGGCGCGGATTTCTGCGCCAGGAATCTGGGCGCCTGGATGATCTGCGTGCCGTTCTCGGTCATGTTGGATGCGACCGGCACGCCGCCCGGCGTTTCCTGCGCCGGGCTCGACGCCGCGGTCAGCGCTTTCAATGCGGCGAACTGCCCGTAGAGCTGATCGAGCTTGACTGCGAGCGGCAGGAAATCGCCGCCGGAGAGCGTGCTGCGACTGCGCAGGTCGTGCAGGGAGTCCTCGAACTGACGCGCCGCCCCTTCGAGCGCGGAGAGCTTGAACGCCGCCGCGTCGCGTCTCACCCGGTCGACCTCGTCGAGGGCTTCCTCCAGTTTGGCGCGAAACGCCTCTTGCTCACGCGCCGGCTTCTTGAGCACCGCATTGATGGACTTCATGGACGCATCGGTCCGCTGGATCAAGGCGGCAAAGCGTGCGCCTCCCCCTTGCAGAACGCTGCGCAGAATCTCGCCCTGGGTCTGGGCCTGAGTCTGCAGGTCCTCCAGTTCGCGCGCTGCCTGCACTTCCCGGGTGATGTCGGCAATGCGCACCAGCCACAAGCGAGGTTCGCCGTCGAGCGGATGGAAGGCGAAGGAATAATGCGCGGAGTCGAAGCCCCCGTCGCCGTTCACCAGCCGCACTTCCAGGTCCCTGAGCGGGTTCGAATCCGCCGGCACCTTGTCCATCGCCTTCGACTCCTCGAGCCGAACCGTACGCTCCGGCCGCGGCGAGCTTTCGGGCGACGACGGGTCGGCCGGCAACGAATCGGGCGACCCATCGGGGCGCGGCACCGAGTGTGCCGACGGATGGCCGGCGTGCGGGTTGTCGCGCGCCGCCGTGCCGAGCACCTGCGCGAGGTGACTGCGCACCAGAGTGAGCGCCTTGGCGGTGACCAGCGGCGCCACCAGCTTCTCGAAGCTCAGGTTGGAGAAGTCCTGGCGGCGAAACAGCGCTCCGAGCGAGTGCGAAACCTGCGCCTGAATCTTGCCCTTCGCGTCCAGGAGCAAGATTCCCGGTTCACTGTGCTGAAGGATCGCTTCGGTGATGCGGCTGCTCGTCTCGAGCAGCTCCTGCTTTTCGCGCTCGTGTCGCTTTGCGGTAATGAACATGGCATCGCACAGCGTGCCAAACGGCCGCAGCGCAGAGGGTGAAGGCGGTCACAGCTCCAGGCAATTCTTTACATATGGTGCGGCGAGTCAGAATCGAACGTGACGCCAGTCACGCGATCAGGCAACCGCGGCGACCAGAGGGCCGAGGTCCGCCAGCAGTTCATCCGCCGAGACATACCGCTCGGACAGCCGCTTCGCCATCAGCCGATCGACCAGTGCCTGCTGCAGGGCGACGTTGTCGGGCAGACGCGGCACCGGCGCATGGGCATGCTGCTCCATGATTTCCAGGGCAGTTTTGCCGCTGTACGGCCGCTGCCCGGTGAGCATCTCGTAGAACATGACCCCGAGGCTGTAAAGATCGGTGCGCGCGTCGACGCGCTGGCCTTGGGCCTGCTCGGGGCTGATGTAATAGGGAGAGCCCAATACTTGGCCTATCCCGGTCGTACCCACCTCGTCGATGGAGCGGCGGGCGAGCCCGAAATCGATGAGCACGGGCGAATTGTCCTCGCGCAGCATGACGTTCGCGGGTTTCAAATCGCGGTGCAGGATTCCGAACACGTGAATTACCCGCAGCGCTTCGGCGATGGCGCGCAGGTAATACAAGCTCTCCTCGAGGCTCATCGGATTGCGCAGCCGGTCGCGCAGGTCGCCGCAGGGTATGTGCTCCAAGGCCAGATACTGGTGTTGAGGCAGTGCGCCGAAGTCGTAGATCTCCGCGATGGCGCGGTGCGCGATGCTCGAAATGATTTCGTACTCGCGCTGGAAGCGCTCCGCATCGTCGAGCTCGCGCGGCGACGACCCGCGGCTCATGACCTTCAGCACGACGTTGCGCCGCAGCCGCGTGCTGCGCGCCAGATACACCGAGGAGAAGTTGCTGGTGGCGATCTCCTTTACGATGGTGTAGCCGGGTACGTGGATGGAGGGCATATCGCTTGCGGGGGAGAGCAGGCCCTGCGCTGCCGATTCGGCTGCCGCCCGCCGCGAGCAGGCGTCGGTGACGGCGGTGAGCAGGGCATCCCGGCTGATGCGCGCGAGCGGCAGGTAGTCTTTGGCTCCACATTTGAGCGCCCGCACCGCCGATAGCTCGTTGCCCCGCTCGGCGAGTATGATGCAATACGTGTTCGGCTGAGCGCGCAGCATCTGCGCCAAGTGGGCGAGACCGGTGTTCGCGAGCGTCTCGTCGCCGAAGTCGATCTGCAGGATCACCGCGTCGGGGTTGCGCTCTTCGACGAAATGGGCCAGCGATGCGGCATCGGGTGCGGGAACGGTGGTGACCTGAGCGCTCGGCCAATGGCTGGTCACGTGGTGGTTCAACCATTGGAGGCGCTTGGCGTCGCCGCCCACCACCAAAAGGACTGGACCGGTCGAATCGGGCATAAACGGAAGGATTGGGACCGCAATAGGGATTTCAGACTAGCCGCTGCCGAGGGCGGTGCGCTCACGGTGATTTCACAGTTCTGGCCGCAGGCGGCGGGAAATCATGGGAAATGGAGCCCAAATGCCTGGAAATTTGAAACGACGCCCCCATTGGGGTGTCTCTTCAGTGGGAGCCCCTGAATCGATGTATCGAGAGGACATATTGCAATGGGAAGCATGAGAACCTGGTCGCTCGCGGTGCTGGCGGGCATCTTCGTCGTGGTCGTGGCCCATCAGCGCTCGAACGCGGACGCGGGCGCAGCCAATGCGGCTCCCGGGGTTTCCTCGACGGCGCCGGCTCCTCCTGCCGCGTCGCCTCCCCGTGCTGCCGCGAGCCGTGTGACCGGTTTGCCCGATTTCTCGGGACTGGTCGCGGAGAACGGCGCCGCCGTGGTCAACATCAGCGTGGTCGAGAAGCCGCAGAAATTCGGCAGTGGCGGCAGTGGCGGCGGCAACGGGGACCCGGGCGATGAGGATCCATTGTCGCAATTCTTCCATCGATTCCAAGTCCCGATGCCGGGTCCGGACCACATGCCGCCGGCGCACGGCATCGGCTCGGGGTTCATCGTCACGCCCGACGGCTACGTGCTCACCAACGCGCATGTCGTGGCCGATGCCTCCGAGGTGACCGTCAAGCTCACCGATCGGCGCGAATTTCGCGCCAAAGTGATCGGCGCCGACAAGCGAAGCGATGTGGCGCTGATCAAAATTCCCGCTACGGGCTTGCCGACGGTCCGATTCGGAGATCCGGATAAAATAAGGCCGGGCCAGTGGGCCATCGCCATCGGCTCGCCGTTCGGCTTCGAGAACAGTGTGACTGCCGGCGTCGTAAGCGCCGTGGGGCGACCCCTGCCGGACGACAGCGGCAGCTCGTTCGTGACCTTCATCCAGACTGACGCGGCGGTGAATCCGGGCAACTCCGGCGGACCGCTGTTCAATCTGGACGGCGAGGTGATCGGCATGAATGCTCAGATCTACAGCCGCACCGGCGGCTACATGGGCATGTCGTTCGCGATCCCGATCGACGTGGCGCTGAACGTCAAGGATCAGCTGATGAAGACCGGCAAGGTGGCGCGCAGCCGCATCGGCGTGGCGGTTCAGGACATCGGGCAGCAACTCGCGCAGACATTCGGACTGGCGACACCGCACGGCGCCTTGATCAGCTCGGTGGAGCCGCAGAGTCCCGGCGAGAAGGCGGGGCTGAAGCCCGGGGATGTCATTACCAGCGTCAACGGCCGCAACATCGATCACTCCTACGATTTGCCGTCGGTGATCTCGCAGCTGCGACCGGGCAGCGAGGCGAAGCTCGGGGTCTGGCACGACCGCAAAGCCACCGAGGTGACGGTCAAGACCGTACTCCTGGAGGACACCCCCGCTCAGGCCGCGCGCAACGGTGCGGAGGACGGCGGCGGCAAACTCGGCCTCGCCGTGAGGCCGTTGGACCCGAACGAGCAGCGCGAACTCCACACCCACGGACGCTTGGTGGTCGAGGATGTGACCGGGCCTGCGCTGGCCGCCGGACTGCAGGCCGGCGATGTGGTGCTCGGCGTCAACGGGGCGGGAGTGTCGACCGTCGAGGATTTGAAGCGTGAGGTGGCGCGAGCCGGACGTACGGTCGCGCTCCTGATCCAACGAGACGACGCGCAGATCTATATTCCGGTCGACCTCGGGTGAGTGCGCAGCCGGCCGGGGCCTCGCCGGCGACGTTCCTGCCGACCTCGCGTGCCGAGATGGATGCGCTCGGCTGGGATCAGTGCGACGTGATTCTCGTCACGGGGGACGCCTACGTCGATCATCCGAGCTTCGGCATGGCGCTCATCGGGCGCGTGCTCGAGGGCCGCGGCTTTCGCGTGGGCGTCATCGCGCAGCCCGATTGGCAGGGCACGCGCGATTTCATGAGCCTCGGCGCGCCGCGGCTGTTTTTCGGCGTCACGGGCGGGAACATGGATTCCATGGTGAACCGCTACACCTCGGATCGCCGGGTGCGGAGCGACGATGCCTACACGCCCGGAGGCGAAGGCGGTAAGCGCCCGGACCGCTGCGTCATCGTGTACACGCAGCGTCTGCGCGAGGCCTACAAGGGCATCCCCATCGTGATCGGCGGCATCGAGGCGAGCCTGCGCCGCATCGCGCATTTCGATTATTGGTCGGAACAGGTTCGCCGC
>Ga0187871_10002255_pt1 | contig 15916 bp, 8 predicted proteins | sample June2016WEW_16_1_FD_132988 | JGI IMG/M metagenome (GOLD analysis project Ga0187871, IMG submission 132988) | Peatland microbial communities from SPRUCE experiment site at the Marcell Experimental Forest, Minnesota, USA - June2016WEW_16_10 | ecosystem: Environmental > Terrestrial > Soil >... | reverse complement strand
GCGCTAGCCGCGAATCCCGCTACCCTGGTGGCGGCCCTCGACCTGACGCTCACTCATGGCACCATGCCCGCAGCCATGAAGCAGACCATTGTGACGGCGGTAACGGACGACAAGGCCGGTAACCTTTCGCGTGTCGAAACCGGGGCTTGGCTGATTCTAACATCAAGCTATTACAACGTCTGGCACTAATCGCGTAAACGCGAAGGGAAAGGAGATTACTCAAATGCTGATTCGTTCAAGACGAGGATTTCTGCGGGACGCGATCCGGTCGGTCTCCGCGCTGGGGGCGGCAGGAGCCCTGGCGAAGTTCGGACAGATGAATGCGATGGCGGCCGGCAACTCCGGTTACCAGGCGCTGGTATGCATCTTTCTTTCGGGCGGCAACGACGGCCACAATTCAGTGATCCCCATCGCCACGGCGCAGCAGAATTTCAGCCTGTACCAGAGCGTGCGGGGAGCCATGGGGTTGGCGCATTCCTCGTTATTACCCATCAACAACGGCAGCGACGTGTACGGGCTGCATCCTTCGTTACCGGAGATTCAGGGTCTCTACAACTCGGGTGTGGCGGCGGTGTTGGCCAACGTGGGTATGCTGGTGCAGCCCATCAACAGCGCCGCCTACAATACCAACAACAGCTTGATCGTCCCCAACGCCCTGTTCTCGCATTCCGATCAAGCCGGCCAGTGGCAGTCGTCAATTCCGACGGGGCTTGCCAACACGGGTTGGGGCGGCCGGATCGCCGATTTCCTGCAGTCCTCGAATGCGGGCGCAACCTTTCCCGCCGCGACGTCCACGAACGGATCGAGCCTCTTCCTGACCGGGAACCAGACGTTTGCGGCCAATGTGCCATCGGGAGCGCCCTCCGTGCTCAACTACGGAAACGCCGCCCGCCTCGCCGGGATGCAGCAGTTGCTAACGTTCGATAACGGCCTCCAGTTGGTGCAGGCGGCCAACGGCACAATGGGACGCGGACAGAGCTTTGCCAATGCGCTGAGCGCCGCTCTGGCGGGCTCCACGCCGCTGGCCACCCAGTTCCCCTCGGGCAATCCGCTGGCCTTGCAGTTGCAGACCGTGGCCCAAATCATCAAGGTGCGCAGCACGCTGGGGCTTTCCCGGCAGATTTTCTTCTGCGAGCTGGACGGGTTCGATACGCACAGCGGACAGTTGAGCATCCAGGCCGGGCTGCTGCAGCAGTTGAGCCAGGCCGTGCTGGCGTTCTATCAGGCGACCCAGGAATTAAGCGTCGATTCGAGCGTCACTACCTTCACGACTTCCGAGTTCGGACGTTCGCTCACGCCCAACAGCACCGGAACCGATCATGCCTGGGGCAACCATCACTTCGTCATCGGCACGGCTGTCAAGGGCGGGCAGTTTTTCGGGCAGTTCCCGTCGCTTGCGCTGGGCAACACATACGACGCCACCGGCACTGGCATTCTGATTCCGACCACGGCGGTGGATCAGTATGGCGCCACGCTGTCGCAGTGGTTCGGTGTAGCGGCGGGGAGTGTGTCGACGATCTTCCCGAATATCGGAAACTTCCCGACGTCGAATCTCGGAATTCTGGGTTAGTCGTTTGGGCGGCGGCCCATTTTTCGAGCGGGGAGATCGAGCCTCGATCCCGGGCATTGACGGTCCACGCAGGCCGATAAGATGAAACGCACAGGGAGCGGAATCAGTTCTTCATAGAGTTGAACTGCCAAGTTAACGGTCTGGCCCTGATCTCCGTCTGTAAGACATGCGACAATGCTTGCGGGCTTTCAGGGGACAGCCGGGTTTCAGCGCAACCGCAGTCCTGGTGCTGGGACTCTGCATCGGGCTTAACAGCGCGCTCTTCACCGTGGTCGACGCGCTATTGCTGCGGCCTCTGCCCTTTCCGCTTAGCGAGCAACTTGTCGAGATCTCGCTCCCGGAGCGGCATGCGCAGCTCGACTTAGAACGTGCCCGCTCCATCGAAACCGTGGGCGCATTCTTGCCGTGGAATTTCGCTGTCGCGGGCCCTGACGGTGTGCACTTGGCCTATGGCTTTCGCGTCACACCGAACCTGATTCCGCTCCTCCAGTTTCAGCCGGCCTTCGGGCGAGCCTTGGCCCGCGGCGATTTCGGCAGTAACGTCGTGATGATCGGTTACGAGTACTGGAAGACGCTGGGCGCGCGGCCCGACATCGCCGGCCAGACTGTGGACCTCGACGGCCAACCCTACCTCATCGCCGGCGTGCTTCCCGCGGATTTTTTCCTGGAAGTCCGCGACGTGCAACTGGTTGTTCCCAACCTGCGCAATGGGGGACGTACTATCGCGCGCCTGCGTCCAGGCTTTACTCCGGCCAAGGCTCAGGCCGAAATCGCCACGCTGCTGGCGGGCGGCAGGGCACGGGTGGCGCTGCTCGCGCGCGCATTACGCAGCAACGATAGCCGCCCCGTACTGTTCCTGCTGGCCACCGCTGGATTCGTTCTCCTGATCACCTGCGCCAATCTCGCCAACCTGCAATTGGTGCGCGGGCTGGCGCGCCGGCGCGAATTCGCCATCCGCACCGCGCTCGGCGCTTCCCACGCGCGGCTGGTCCTGCAGCTCACCGGCGAATGTGCGCTCCTGGCCGCCGCCGGCGCTGCGCTCGGACTTATGATTAGCCGCGCCCTGCACGACGAAATCCTCGCCATTCTGCCTCCCAATGTCGCCCGCCGGCTCGCCGGCGCCGATGCGTTGGCGTTGGACGGGCGCGTCTATGCCTTTACAGCGATCATTGCACTCCTCACAATCCTGCTGTTCGGTTTGCTCCCCGCACTAAGTTCGCTGCGGTTCGATGTGATGACTCGCCTTCGCGACGCCGCCAGAGGGTCCAGCCGCGAACGCCGGCGGTTCGGCCAGACACTGGTTACCGTCGAGATCGCTCTCGCCCTGCTGCTCCTTTCCGGCGCGGGTCTCGCCTTCAAGAGCCTGACCCGATTGCAGAACCATTACCTGGGATTCCGTCCCGAAAAGGTGCTCCGCACCCTGACCGATTTCTCAGCGACCCGCTACCCGCGAGCGGAGCAGAAGGCCGCCCTGTTTGAAGAAGTGCAGAGCCGTATCCACAAGATTCCAGGTGTGGCGAGTGTGGGCATTGTCGCACCGCAGGCCTTCCCTTTCGGCGGCCCGGCTGTGCGCGGATCGCTTTTCGAGATCCTCGGCAAACCCGGGGTGGAAGCTCGCGCGGAGGTCTACAGGGCCAACCCTGAATACCTCGACTCCATCCATCTTCCGTTGCTGCGGGGCCGATGGTTCACCAATGCCGACACCATCTCGAGCCTGCCGGTGACTGTTGTCAGCCAGACCGTGGCTCGCCGTTATTGGGGCGGCGAGGAATGCGTTGGACGAAGAGTGCGCCTCAACTCCGATAGTGACGATAGTGACTGGACTACGATCGTAGGCGTGGTCGGCGATGTCAGGAACCCGATCGCGGACCCTTGGCAGCCCACCGCTTACCGTCCCTTCGCGCAAACTCCATCCAGCGGCGCCGTGCTGATGATTCGATCCTTAGCCGACGATCCTGCGTCTCTGGCACCTTCTATCCGCCGCGAACTTCACGCCATCGACCCCACCGCCCCTGAGTTGCGCTTCATGGCTGCACTCGACGCGGCGGTCCGCGATTATATTTCCCCACAGCGCTTCACTACAATGCTCCTTGCGATGTTGGCGGCAATCGGCCTCGCACTTGCGGCCTCCGGCGTATATGGGGTGATGCGGTGCTGGACGGCCTCGATGACCGGCGAGATTGGGATTCGCCTGGCACTCGGCGCCCAGCCGTCAAACGTGCTGCGGCTCGTCCTCGGGCGCGCCTCCACTGCCGCGGCCCTCGGCGTCGCGGCCGGGCTCGCGGGTGCGATTGCACTTCGCCAGGCGATGGCCACCCAGTTGATCGGCGTCAGTGCGGTCGATCCGCTGGTTTTGGGCTCCGTTGCAGTGGTGCTTTTTGGCGTGGCGCTGCTAGCCGGCTGGTTGCCTGCGATTCGGGCATCGCGAATCGACCCTGCGGAAGCTTTACGCAGCGAATGAAGTTTCAAACTGCGGCGAAACAAGCGCCCTTATTCGATTCGGACCGGTCGCTCGATTTACCGTGTGTAGTCGCCGAGTATAGCCCGTCAAAACTGAGGCCGAGCGCACCGGGCGCGGAGAGCAGGACGGACGTCGTTAGGGCGCCTATCAGCTGGTGGTTGAGATTGGCCCACAGTTCGATCTCCCACTTGGAGCGGCCTTCGGCGAATTAGGGGCGGCGCCGTTCAGGGATCCATCACGGACTTGAAGGGATCGCCGGGTTGGTATCGCACTGGCGGCGGAGAGCTTGTGAGGCTCTTCTTCACAGCTTGCGCTTCCGATTCTTCGCCAAAGGCCTCGACATAGACGCCGCCGTACCTCTCGCCATTCACAGAATAGGAGTAAGGACTGTCAGCAGATAAGAACTCCCTCCACGCCTGGCGGCGGTTTCGATCGAGCTTCGTTCGATGGTGCTTTCGGCGCGGGGCCAGGATCTCGATCGCCGCTGGCGCAGCCATCGCACGCCATTCGACGCGAAGGTCGCCGCCAGCCAGACGAACAGGAGGATAAATTTCGCCACGAATGACGGCGGCTTGTTCGGCGAGTACGGGACCCAGTGATGCCAAAGGTCGAGACCGAAGAGCGCGAACAGAAGGCCTGCCAAGGCGGCACCGAGGGCAAACGGAATCGCCTTGGAGCCGCTCAGTTGCCAGGATTGGCCCGCGGATGGCATGGTCGGCAGCGATCAGTACGCGCCAGGGCAGCCGGTCGACGGTGCGGACGGCGTGGACAACTGCGTCATGAGCGTCGGCAGCTGGGGAGCGGATCCGCACGGCGGGGGCGGCGGCGTCTCTCCGGCGTAGGAGTCCGACGGCGACCATTGGTCGCCGGTGCGCTGGAACTCGATGGTGCGGATGGAGCGGAGGGAATATCCGGGCCACGACAGGATGGGCAATGTCGCAGACTTCGCTGCTTCGGTCAATCCGGGCGCGGCGGGCGCGACGGCTCGCACGTCGATCACTTTTCCGTTGCTATCCACCAGGGCCACCGCTTTGGCCGGGACGGATAGCGGCGAGGGTGGAAGCGGCGCGCGTTCGAGGAGCGCGTCGAGCTTGTCGCCTCCTTCCGCGGCTTGCAGCAGTTCGCGCATGGTTTCCTGGGAATCCACGCGAGCGAAGCCGGAACGCGAGCGCGCCTGGGCGAACAGATCGACCGCCTCGTGGAGACGGTCCGATTTCGCGAGCACGACGACCACGTGAAGTTCGGTTTCGCTGATGGGAGAGATCGCGAAGGAGGAGCGCAGGTACGGCTCGGCTTCCTTGATTTTGCCCTGGCGGTAGAGCACCCACCCGGCGGTATCCAACATGTAGGCTAGCTGGCGAAGCGGCGCGGTGCACTTATCGCCGCCGGACAGGCCCTCGGGTTGGCATACACTCGGCGCGGTGGCATCCAACGCTTTGGAAATCAACTGCCAGGCCTTATCGAGATCGAATCCGGCGTCGGCCATGTCATAGGCGACGTTGTTGTCGATCATGGGCTGATGCGGGAGAGCGAGCGCGCGATCGAAACTTTGCCGCGCTTCGTCGATACCGCCGGTTTTGATCTGGGCCTTGCCGAGGAAGTGCCAGCGGTTCACATCTTCGGGAGCCAGTTCGGCGGCGAGCGCGGCCAACGGGCGCGCTTCGTCCCACCGGCCTTGCGACGCCAGAAGCATGCTCAGTCCCCAGCAGGCGGAGCGGCTGCGCGGCGCCACTTCGATCTGCTTCCGATAGCTGGCAATGGCCTCCTCGACACGTCCGGTCCTGCGGTAGATATTTCCAAGATTGTTATATGCGGAGGTGTGCCTGGGGTTGAGCGCGATCACGGTTTTGTAGGCTTCCTCGGCCTTGGGGAAGTCGCGCAGCATGTCATAGGACACCCCCAGGTTGAACCAAGCGGACGGATTTTGCGCATCGATGGCGGTGGCCTGCAAGGCCGATTCGCGGGCGGCTTGGTAATCGTGGCGCTGAATCGCCGCAACGCTGTTGCTCAGGGATTGATTCAGGGTCGCGGGTGGGGGATTGCTGGCGCCGTTATCCTGTTGTGGCGCGGCGGCCAGACTGTGAATGGCAAGAACCAGGACTCCGATCGGAGCCAGAGATAGCAAGAAAGTTCTGCTGGAAATCGGGCGCATCGATGTCTCCTCGCACTAATAGACTACTCCCAATCCCGGGCGATCGCATCATCACAGTTGTTTTCTTTCGGTGTTAAGGCCGGCACTCCGCTGACAACTCCTTACACGACGGAATTCGTCCCTGACGGCGGTGCATCTGCCAGTGAGCTGCGCTTCACCGTGGGGCCAACTATAGAGTTACACCTTCCCTTCCACCTATCCGTCGAGGCCGACGCGCTCTGGCGGCAAAGTTCGTTCAGCGGATTGGCATCTTCGGTTTTCTCCGGAACTGCGGTACACGAGGCGGCCCACACCGGCCTTCTCCTCAAGCTACACTGAACCGGTGGTGAGCAAGAGTAATCAAGTCGATCTGTTGGCCGGAATTACGTTCCGAGACTTAAGTCAAGGGCACCCATGAATCGCGTTGCTGCGTTCTTACAAGCAGTCAGAGATGGAGACGGGGCGGCCGTCACTCGTCTGCTGAGCGACGATCCTGGTCTTGTGGGTGCGGCCGACGAGTACCGCAAGACACCGCTCCATTGGGCCGCCGAACACGATCGCGACGAGGTCGCGGAGATGCTGTTGGACGCGGGGGCCGACCTGGAGGCGACGACATCCTGGAACGCCACGCCGCTCGACTGGGCGGCAACCATGGGGAGCACGAAGGTTGCGGATCTGCTGCTGGCGCGGGGTGCGCAGGGGATGAACCTGGTGGCGGCGGCGAGTCTCGGGAAACTGGAGCTGGTGCGCGAGTTTCTCGAATCAGGCGCTCCCCTGGCGTCGATTGCGGGCCGGGCCGCTCCGGCGGAGCCCGACGATCACTGGGTCGCCGACTCCGCGCGCATGAAGGGCGACGTGATCTCGAATGCGTTCTATGGCGCCTGCCGCAACGGACACACGGCAGTGGCGGCGTACCTGCTGGAGGGCGGGGCGGACGTCAATGCCAAAGGGGTCTTCGGCGGGACGGGACTGCACTGGGCGGCGATCAACGGTCACCAAGAAACGGTGGCGTTTCTGCTGGCTCATGGCGCCGACCGGACCATCCGGGATGCCAAGTTCGCTTCGACGCCGGCGGGGTGGGCGGCCGAGGGCGGGCACGACAAGATTCGCGAACTGCTCTCTCGTTCTTGAGCCGTCCTTGATTACGATAGGCAGACCATGAAAGACAGCAAGCGAAGGCTCAGGATCGCCGGCATGACGGTTTCATGCGCCGGTCTGTGGTTTCTGATAACCGCCGGGACGAGTCCGGCGCAACCGAACGATGCGGCGCTGATTGGCCAAAGGCATTCATAGCCGCGTCCTGAAGCTCGTCTTGCGCGGGCGAGCGGCGAAAAGTGGAGCCCACCGTTTTTCACTCTATTCGGCCCGCTCTAAGGAGCCAGAATACCCCCATTTGCGGGGTATTCCCAAGCGCCCTCCAATGTGGTAGTAATAGCACAGTTAATTTGTGGGTTTGAAACGGCATGAAAGCATAAAGAATGCCTATGGTTCAACAATTTGCGCTGCATTTCTGTGCTGCACGCCCACCTCCTCCGTTGACGGTATTGTGTTCCAGACAGCCGGCCACGACGGAATTTCCTCAATCGAACGTGAACCTCAAGGATCGGCGCAACTCGGGCAACAGTCCTTCTCGCTCGAATGAAGAGAATGCAGCGCGGTTTGAGACTTCAGCCGCAGGCTCCCGATTGAAATCCTGATCCCATGCCAATCGTCTTTTCAACAGTCGCACTCGCGGGCGTTTACGATTACCGCCTCGTCGCCCTTTCTGTATTGCTGGCGATTCTCGCTTCTTACGCCGCGCTGGATCTGGCCGGCCGCGTGACGACGGCCCGGGGACGCGCTCAATTCGTTTGGTTCACCACCGGATCCGTCACCATGGGAGCCGGCATTTGGGCCGTGCATTACGTTGGGATGCTTGCTTTGAAGCGGGCAGTGGCCGTCCTTTACGGTTGGCCAACTGTCCTGTTCTCTATGGCCGCTTTTGAGGTGACTACGGAGCATTGCCTCTGCGCTCTTGGGATAGGAACTGCTTTGTGAGGATTGGCAAATGAAAAATCCCACGATACGAGCACGAATCGTCGCATATTTCTCGGCAACGACGCTGCTGCTGCTCGCTCTGTGTGCCTTTGCCTATGCCCAATTACACCGGATCGGAGACCAAGCAACCATAGCTCGATCGGAGTCAGTACCTGGACTCGTCTTGGCTGGCCGCCTACAGGCCATCTCGATCTCAACCTATACCTCGGTCGAGGAGCTGAACCTGACGCGCGATTCACTGAAAAGAAAACAGATCAAGGCCTATCTGGAAGAGAAAACTGCCGAACGGCTGGACCTCCTAAAGCGGTACGAATCCATCATCAGATCCGACAGGCAGCGTGAACTGTATAAAGCTACGGAGACTGCGCTCACCCCGTACATGACTGTCCGGAAGCAGGTTGAAGAGTTGAGTGAAGACCCGAAAACCAGTGCGGAGGCGACAGCGCTGTTCCAGAACCAATTGCGAACCCTATACGAAACTCTACAGGGTGCGATTCAGGCCGAAGTGGATTTCAACAGGGCAAATGCGGATGAAGCAGGCCGCAAGATTCAGGACACCGCATTGAGATCTGAGGCATTCATGCTGGCGAGCTTAGCCCTTGGCATTATCCTTGCCCTTTCCGCAGGATATCTGTTAGTCCAAGCCATCAATCGTCCTTTGGTCCGGCTTGTAGCTGCCATTAACCAAGTGCGCGGCGGTGACTATTCGCGGAAAATCGTGCTTTTGCAAGGCGGCGAACTCAGCATACTGGCTGACGGGCTCAATCTCATGATGGACTCGCTACTGGAAAAGTCGAAAGCGGAGGAGAGCCTGCGGGCCACCGCTCAGAAGCTGGTGGCGGAGGGCAAGTTCCGGGAGTTGCTGGAGGCAGCGCCCGATGCCGTGGTGGTGGTGAATCGAGGCGGGAAGATGGTCTTCATCAACACCCAGGTGGAGAAGCAGTTTGGATACGCTCGGGAAGAGCTATTGGGGCAACCTGTCGAGTTGCTGGTTCCGGAACGTTTCCGGGACAAACATCCCGGCAACCGCACTGGCTTTTTCGCCGACCCCCAAGCGCGGCCCATGGGGATCGGCGTGGAGCTGTACGCGGTGCGCAAGGACGGCACTGAATTCCCCGTTGAGATCAGTCTCAGCCCTCTCGAAACCGAGGAAGGTCCGCTGGTTTCCGCCACCGTTCGAGATATCACCGAACGAAAGCGCGTGGAAAGGGTCCGGGACCAGCTCGCCTCCATCGTCGACTATTCGGACGACGCCATCATCGGCAAGTCGCTGGAGGGCATCATCGTCAATTGGAACAAAGGAGCAGAGCGGCTCTACGGCTACTCGGCCGAAGAGGTCGTTGGCAAACCAATCTCGATTCTGCTTCCACTCGACCGTCCGGACGAGTTGCTGCAAATCATATCGAAGCTCCAGCATGGAGAAATTATCAATGAGGAAACCGTTCGGCGGCGCAAGGACGGCACGCTGATCGATGTCGCATTAACCGTTTCCCCCATTAGGAATTCTCGGGGCGAGGTCACGGCTGCGTCGGCCATCGCCCGCGACATCAGCGAGCGAAGGCGGGCAGAGGCGAAGTTCCGGGGGCTCCTCGAAGCGGCGCCGGATGCGGTGGTAGTCGCGAATGAAGACGGGACGATCGTCCTGGTCAATAGCCAGGTGGAGAGGCTGTTCGGGTACGCACGGGAAGAGTTGCTAGGGCAGAAGGTTGAGATGCTGGTGCCGGCTCGCTTCCGGGAGAGACATCATGGGAACCGAGCGCTGTATTTCACCGACCCTCGAGTTCGCGCCATGGGGGCTGGCGTGGAACTATTCGGGCTGCGCAAGGATGGAAGCGAGTTCCCGACTGAGATCAGCCTCAGCCCGCTGGAGACCGAGGGAGGGATGCTGGTTTCCAGCGCGATTCGCGACATCACCCACCGCCGGGCAGTTGAAGATGAGCTGCGCAACAGCCGGGCCGTGATGCAGGGACTCTTCGAGTCGCTGCCCGGCCTCTTCTTGATTCTCAAACCGGACCTGGAAATCGTCTTCTCGAGCGACGCTTACCTGAAGGCGACTATGACAAGGCGCGAGGACCTCTGTGGCCGCGGCCTCTTCGAGATCTTTCCCGATAACCCAACTGAAATTGGCGCTACCGGCGTTTCAAACTTGCGGACTTCTCTGGAGCGGGTGCTCCGCACCGCATCCGCGGACACAATGGCCATCCAGAAATACGACATCCGGCGGCCCGACGGCGTGTTCGAGGAGCGGTACTGGAGCCCGATCAACTCTGCGGTGCTCGGAACCGACCGGCAGATCAAGTTCTTGATCCACCGCGTAGAGGACGTGACCGAGTTCCTGCGCCAAAAGTCTTACCCCGCGAGCACTGCCACCGGGCCGCTCACCCGTTTGGAGCAGATGGAGGCCGAGATTTTCCACAACTCACAGCAGTTGCAGACCGCCAACCGGCAGCTTCACGATGCGAATGCGCAATTGCTCCAGGCCAAGGCCGACGCAGAGGCTGCCAACCGGGCCAAGAGCACGTTTCTGTCGACGATGTCTCACGAAATCCGTACGCCGATGAACGCGATTCTCGGCTACGCCCAACTGATGTTACGGGATCCGGACCTGGGAACAAACGCAAAGGAGAATTTGAGAATCATCGGCCGCAGCGGCGAGCATCTGCTGGCCCTAATCAACGATGTTCTGGACATGTCGAAGATCGAGGCGGGCCGCACGCAGCTTACGGCCACCACCTTTAATCTTCCAAGGCTGCTGGACGATCTGGCAGCGATGTTTCGCTTACGCGCGGAGGCGAAGGCGCTGCGATTCTCACTGGTTGTGGACGGGGAATCCGTTCCTTACATCGTGACCGACGAAGGCAAGGTACGCCAAGTGTTGATCAACCTTTTGGGTAACGCGATCAAGTTTACCAGGTATGGCCAGATCGCATTGTACGTCACTTTGGAATCGCGCAGCGCCGGCCAACTGTGGCTGTCCGCCCGCGTTCAGGATACCGGCCCGGGAATAGCGAGCGAGGAACAAGCGGGGTTGTTCGAGCCGTTCCACCAGGCGCAGCGTGGGATCAACGTCGTGGAGGGGACCGGCCTGGGACTGGCCATCAGCCGCAAGTACGCACGGCTGATGGGGGGCGATATCACCGTTACCAGTACTCTCGGCAAGGGGTCGCAATTCGGATTCGAAGCTCCGGTGGGCCGCGGCAATGCCGGCGTTGCGGTAAGGCAAGCCGCTCCGCGGCGTGTGATTGGCATAGCCGGGGGAAACGAACGCCCGAGAATACTGGTAGTCGACGATCAGCCTGCGAACCTGGATTGGCTGATCAAGCTGCTGGCTGTCATTGGCTTTTCCGTGAGGGGCGCGAATGACGGCGCGGCAGCGATCCGTAGCTGGCGGGAATGGAACCCGCGGTTAATCTTGATGGATGTGCACATGCCGGTCATGGATGGGTTGGAGGCGACTCGGAGAATCAAGGCAGATGCACGTGGGAAGGACACGATTGTCGTTGCGCTGACTGCGAGCGCCATGGATGACGACCGGCGCGCCGTCTCGGACAGCGGCGCCGACGCTTTCCTGACCAAGCCCTGCCGCGAGGAAGAACTGCTCGAACTGATGGGAACCCGTCTCAACGTTACCTACGACTATGAACAGACCGGCGAATCGGAAGGCGGATCCCTTACCGGCGCGGCGGCGCTGAATCCCGAAAGGCTCGGGCAATTGCCTATCGAGCTGGTGGAAGAGCTCCGGAACGCGATTGTCGGCGGCAAGAAGCAGCTTTTCGACACTCTGATCGGCCAGGTGCGCAAGACAGGAGACAGCGGGCTGGCGGACGCACTGAAGCAACTTGCCGACAAGTACGAATACGATGTGCTGACGGAATCACTGGAGGCAGCGTGCCGCCGATGACGGGATCCGGCGCCAGCGGATTTCGAGGTGCGGCGAATGCCGATTCGGGAGCTTAGAGCCGGCATGGTGCTCGAAACGGACCTGGTGAGTAGCGATGGGAATCTGCTCATCCTCAAAGAGGGCACCGTTCTGAGCGAGACATGGCTAGAACGCCTGGAGAACTTTGCCAGGACGCGGGGCGCAGCAATTGGTGGAGGCGCGCATTCCCCGGCCCGCCGATCCGGGAACACAAATAACGAGCGCTGGGATGGGAGGATGACGCCAATGAAGGGAACCATGGTGGCTCAAGCCGACATCATGATCGTGGACGATAATCCCAGCAACCTGAAGCTGCTGGGAGACATGCTGTCGCAGCAGGGGTATGGAGTGAGTTTGTTTCCACTGGGGAGGCTGGCGTTGGCGGCGGCAATGAGGGAACTTCCGAGCCTGATCCTGCTGGATATCAACATGCCGGAAATGGACGGCTACGAAGTATGCGAGCGGCTCAAGTCCAGCCCGCGGCTGGCTGACATTCCGGTGATTTTTCTTAGCGCCTTGGCTGAAGTCGAGGACAAGGTGAAGGCTTTTCGGTCCGGTGGGGTCGACTACATATCCAAGCCGTTCCAATTCGAGGAGGTTCGCGCACGCGTCGAAACGCACCTTAAGCTGCACAGCTTGCAGCAAGCCTTGAAGCTGCAAAATGAACACTTGGAAGAAGTCGTAGCCATGCGCACGCGCGAACTTAGCGATGCGAATAATCGGCTAACCATCCTGGATCGATCCAAGAATGAGTTCCTCAATCTCATCTCGCACGAATTCCGCACTCCGCTCAACGGGCTTCTTGGTGTGGGGGATCTCATTTTGGATGGCATGCCTTTTACTCGGGAGAACGTCGAACTGCAAGAGTTATTCCAACAGTCTCGACAACGAATTCTTTCGATCCTGGATGACGCTCTCCTTCTGACGCAACTCGACGTGAGCGGAGAGCAGTTCCAATTTGTTCCGGTCCCCTTACACTTGGCGCTGAGTCGAGCGATTGGGGCAACCGCGGCGTTTGCCGAATGCCGCGGCGTGGCAATCCGTTCCGCGTGTCCAGCCCAGGACCTCATTTTAGGACACCAGGATCTGCTAACCAGAGCCTTGCAGGATCTCCTGGAAGCGGCAGTGAAGTTCACCGAAAAGGCTGGAGCGGTACAGGTAGCATGTGAGGCCGTTCAAGATTCGCTAACGGTAATCATCGAGGGCGCCGGTAAGGTGCTCCCCGCGCATGCGATCCCGAGATTCTTCGAGCTCTTTTCGGTCGGAGAGGAGAGCACACCTGCGGGAGACTTGGGCCTAGGTCCCGGTGTTGCGTACCGGATTCTTACCTTGTTCGGCGCCTCGGTAAGGGTGGAGTGCCGGACGCCGTCCGGGATACGATTGGTCATATCGTTCGGCCGTTCTACCCGGGTGGGGTGCGTCACAGGATCGTTATAGCAGAACTTTACGCCGCTTTTACCCCCTACGGCCGGGACACCAAGCACCATCGGGATCGAATACGCACCTCCCGGCGCTGATATGGGCCGATGGAGCGCTGCCGCCGAGTTTTCCTTTGAGCACTATATCGGTTGGCGGAGCTAGTTCGGTCGTCAACGCGCTTGCGAGCGATAAAGGCAGTGTAGAAGTAATTCTCTTTTGGGTTCTCCCGAAATATCCTCGCCGCAGGAAACCTCGTGAACGTTTCGGTGCAGAGCGGTTCCATATAAAGTCCGATGATCCGTCCCGAGTACGCAAGCGGCTGGCCCGGTATGGGCGATCTATAGTGAGACGCTCCGTTGAAGGCACCCATGAATCGCGTTGCTGCGTTCTTACAAGCAGTCAGAGATGGAGACGGGGCGGCCGTCGCGCGTCTCCTGAGCTACGATCCGCGTCTGGCGCGTGCGGCCGACGAGTACCGCAAGACACCGCTCCATTGGGCTGCCGAACACGATCGCGACGAGGTCGCCAAGATGCTGCTGGACGCGGGGGCGGACCTGGAAGCGACGACATCCTGGAACGCCACGCCGCTCGACTGGGCGGCAACTATGGGGAGCACGAAGGTTGCGGATCTGCTGCTGGCGCGGGGTGCGCAGGGGATGAATCTGGTGGCGGCGGCGAGTCTCGGGAAACTGGAGCTGGTGCGCGAGTTTCTCGAATCAGGCGCTCCCCTGGCGTCGATTGCAGGGCGGGCCGCTCCGGCGGAGCCCGACGATCATTGGGTCGCCGACTCCGCGCGCATGAAGGGCGACGTGATCTCGAATGCGTTCTATGGCGCGTGCCGGAACGGGCACACGGCGGTGGCGGCGTTCCTGCTGGAGCGCGGGGCCGACGTCAATGCCAAAGGGGTCTTCGGCGGGACGGGACTGCACTGGGCGGCGATCAACGGACATAAAGATACAGTGGCGTTTCTGCTGGCTCACGGCGCCGATCGGACCATCCGGGATGCGACGTTCGCTTCGACCCCGGCGGGGTGGGCGGCCGAGGGCGGGCACGACAAGATTCGCGAACTGCTCTCTCGCTCGTAATCCGTCCTTGATAGGATAGGCAGACCATGAAAGAGAGCAAGCGAAGTCTCAAGATCGCCGGCATGACAGGTTCGTGCGCCGGCCTGCTGTTTCTGTTAGCGGCCGGGACAAGTCCGGCGCAACCGAACGATGCGGCGCTGATCGGCAAGGCCAAGGCCATTCACAGCCGCGTCCTGAAGCTCGACACTCACAACGATATCGAGCCGGCCAACTTCACGGCGGAATGCAACTACACCATGCGGCTGACGACGCAGGTGAATCTGCCGAAGATGATCGAGGGCGGCATGGATGTATCGTTCATGATCGTGTTCGTGGGCCAGGGTCCGCTGACGCCGGAAGGGTTCGACGGGGCATATCGGCAGGCGGTCGAGAAGTTCGACGCCATTCATCGCTTGACGGAACAAATCGCGCCCGACCAAATCGGGCTGGCGCTGACGCCGGCCGATGTTCTGGCGTTGCACCAGAAGAACCTGCAAATCGCCGTCATCGGTATAGAGAACGGATATCCCATTGGGAACGATCTCAAGAAAGTGAAGGAGTTTTACGACCGGGGCGGGCGATACATGTCGCTGGCCCATAATGGCAACAGCCAGCTGGCCGATTCGAATACAGGAGAGACTCAGGGCTATTCTTACGACAACGGGCTGTCGCCGCTGGGGCGGGAAGTGATCGCCGAGATGAATCGTCTGGGAATGATGGTCGATCTGTCGCATCCTTCGAAGGGCGCGAATCTGGAGGCCATGCGGCTTTCGAAGGCTCCGGTAATTGCGTCGCATTCCGGGGTGCGGGCGCTGGCCGACGTCAGCCGGAATATGGACGACGAGCAGTTGCTGGCGCTCAAGAAGAACGGCCGGGTGATTCAGGTGGTGGGGTTCGCGTCTTATGTCAAGGCTGATTCGAAAGAGCGGACCGAGGCTTTGGCGAAGCTGCGCGACGAGTTCGGGCTTGATCCGCCAGGAGGCGGACGTGGCGCCGGGGGCGGCCGGGGACGCGGCGCCGAGGGCAGGGGCGAGGCGACTTCGGCGCGGACTTGTCCGGTGGAGGGCGCCGCGGGAGTTGACGCGCAGGGTCGTGGGGCAAGGGGCGGCGGCCGGGGGCGCGGAAATGCGGGCCTCGACGCGCTTTCGCCGGAACGGCGCGCGGAATACGACGAGCGGCTGGCGGAGATCGACGCCAAGCTGCCGGCCGCGGGGCGGGCCAACGTGAAGGTCTTCGTGAATCACATCGATTACGCGGTGAAGCTGATTGGAATTGACCACGTGGGAATCTCGTCGGACTTCGATGGCGGCGGGGG
>Ga0187871_10002251_pt1 | contig 15941 bp, 10 predicted proteins | sample June2016WEW_16_1_FD_132988 | JGI IMG/M metagenome (GOLD analysis project Ga0187871, IMG submission 132988) | Peatland microbial communities from SPRUCE experiment site at the Marcell Experimental Forest, Minnesota, USA - June2016WEW_16_10 | ecosystem: Environmental > Terrestrial > Soil >... | reverse complement strand
AGCGGCTGTTTCGGTGCGGCAACGCCGAACGAGCCGCGGGCCTGCTAGGCCGGCGCAGACTGCGAGCCTGTGCGAATGGCGCTCCGGGCCAGATCGGGACTTAAAGGTCCCGCCGACACGCTAAAGCGTGCGCCACGGCGCTGCGGCTAATAAGTCAGGATTCGTCAGAGGTCGGGGGCCTACCAGAAGGCGGTGGCCAGCGGGCCGGCATCGTCCTAGACTACTTCGGTGCGGATGAAGATCTGCATGTTGCGGGTCTCCCGGCTGGCGGGCGCGCGCTGCGCCGCTGTCTTTGCCATTAAAAAAGCTCCATCTCGCAGCAAAGAAAGTGTAACAAAAGAAACCGAATTGATATATACTCTCCTAAAGAATAGGTGCCTAAAGCTAAACGAACGGCGAAGAGGAAGCAAGTCCTTACTTGGGAGGACGATCCCCTCAGCGCCGAGCCTTGCCAACCCGTCCTGGTTCCGGCTCCGCGGTTTCCTACCAAGGGCTTAACCATCAACATTCAAGGCGCGGGAGTACACCAGCCCGGCCGGTACCCAATGGGGACCGACAACTTCAGATATTGGGTTGCCTATGAGGCTCTTAACCGCGGCCTGGATTTTTGGTGTCAGGTTTTTGATGAAGAGAAGCTTGAACCCCAATGGCAGCGGGGCGATGACCGTGACGAAATGTTGCCTGTCAGATTGAACGGCCTGGTGGATCTCAATGCCTACTACGACCGCACACGCCTGGACTTCGGGCATAAAATCGTTGCGGGCGATACGATTTACACAGGCGAGAGCCCGGACATCATCTGTCACGAGCTAGGGCACGCCGTTCTGGACAGCATCCGCCCTGCATTGTTCGATGCCGAATCCGACGAAGTGGCCGCGTTTACGAAGCATTCGCGGATATATCCGCGATGTTGTCGACACTTCAGTTACAAGAGTTCCGCGTATCGGTGCTCGAAGAGACAGAAGGCAGGCTGCAGAATACGTCGCGGCTTTCGAGATTTGCGGAACAGTTAGGGGCGGCCATCCGCAGCCGTAGACCGGACACGGTCGAGCCGGACTGCCTGCGGAACGCCGCCAACTCCTTTTTCTACGCCGACCCCAGGACACTTCCGCCAACGGGTCCAGCCGTATCACTCTCTTCCGCGCCGCATTCCTTTTCGAGGGTCTTCAGCGGGGCTTTTCTGAAAGTCCTGGCCGGCATGCTCCAAATCGTGGCCAAAGGCCAGAACCCAACAGAGGCGGAACTTCAGACCGTGGTTCACTTTGCGGGCAGGATGATAGCGGCGGCTGTGCGGGACGCGGAGTTCCAGCCGGCTTTCTTTGCCCCCGTCGCGCGAAGCATGATCGCGTACGATGAGGAAACCCATAAACGACGGTTCCGTTCCGCAATCCTAACGGGCTTTACGAGAAAAGGCGTTCTGGAGGTTGGCGAATTGCTTCCCGGTAGTGTGCCCCAAACCAAACGCCGGTCCGTCGCGTCGGAGGGTGTAGGACAGACGTTACGGTTTGACGGCCGTCGTTTCGGTCTGAAGGAATGTGAGATTGTCGTGCGGATTCCCGCTGAACGCACGGCAAAGAAAGGTATCACCGAACACGCGACCGGCTGGAAGGAGGCCGCTGTTTTCTCACGAACCTCTTCCGAAGGGGCCGCGTCGGGTTGGAGGAAATTGGGGTACCATTGACAGGTGATGTCGTTCACCCGCCGGCGTTTCTCGACGCACCGCGTAGCCATATACTTCGGTTCGCCGACCAGCACGGGAAAAAACCTGCGCTCTTCGTAGCGCGGCGATTCTTCGATATTTGAACATGTTCGCCCAACGGCAACGAAAGTGACGGAGTTTTTTCATGGCAAAGACAGCGGTGCGATCCCGCGGCAGTAAAAGGAAAAGCAGACGGAACACCAGCTCAACTCGTGCGTTTCGAGAGGGTCTGGCCCTGCGCGGCGAGGCCGCCGAAGTTGGCCCCGGGCAGGAACTACCGGCAGGGGCGACCCACCAAATCGTCAGCTATGATGAGCACGGAATTCCGATTATCAAGCGCCGTAGGTTCTCATTATCCGGGGCGTAGGAAGGGTTCAGGGTCGGCAGCGGTCTATACCAACGGATCCAGCCGGCTGAAAGCCGGCTGCGGGCAAATTGCCCGCCATCCGGCCTACCAGAAGGCCGTGGCCACCACGATGGGCGGGCCGGCATCGTCCTGGATCACTTCCGTGCGGATGACGATCTGCATGTTGCGCGCCTGCCATCCGGCGGGCGCCCGCTGCGCCATCGCCTGAAGATTCGCGGGGTCGGTCAAGAACTTTCCGGCGGCCAGCGTGCCGTATCCGTAGAGGCCGGCCACGGTGATGGTAATGCGGCGGGTGCGGGGATTCTCCACCCGCGAAATCACCGCGAAGTCTTCCTTCAGTTGCAAGCGACCCTGGCTGTCCGTACGGTTCAAGTCGATCTGCCAGTCGCGCCGGGTGGGGTGATCGCGATCGACAATCCAAGTCCGCAAGCCTTCGGCGTGGAAAGTGAACCTCATCTTCTCCATGAGCCGGAGGGTCCAGGCGTCGTTGAAAGCGCCAATCAGCACGGCCGGGGCGCGTTGGAAATCCTCGAAGGTGGCGCGGTCCTCGGAAACCAGGTCGAACGACGCGCCCTGCGCCTGGATCAGCCCGGCCAGACGTGCGAGGGTGACGGCGTCGCCCCAGGGAACCTGCAGTCTCGCTCCGATTCCGCCCGACGCAGCGGCTTGCGGGCGGGGGCCGGCGCCTCCAATACAAACCAGGACGACATTGCCGCGCGGCGTAACCACAGGATGCCAGAACTGCTCGAGCGCGCTCGGCCGGCGCCACGGGCGCGAAACCACCGTGGCCGAAAGAACCAGGAGTCCGGCGGCAAGGCATACGGCGAGCCATCGGGAAGAACCCCAGCGGCGGGCGACCATTGGCCCGGGCGCGGGCGGAGGCGGGATGGCCGCCGGAACTGCCGGGAGACCAAATTCGGGTAGGTAGGAGCCCAGCGGCATCTCGATGCGGATTTCGGCCTCGCGACCCGGCTGCTGGTAGTACTGAGCCAACCGCTTGCGCACTTCCCCGGCGGTGATGCGAACGATGGGGTCGACGCTGGGATCGTAAGACGGATCCCTGGCAAATACGTCCACCGCGATATTGCGTTCCTTCAACTCCGACGCGGCGCCGTCCAGGGTGCGCTCCACCACATAGCGCAGGAAGGCCGGGTAACGCCGGCTGTGGCGGAAATGCGGACTTGCCAGAATCTGTTCCAGTTGCTGCCGGACCGCAGCCGGCCCAATTCCCCCGGACGGAGGGTCGATCTCAGGGCCCACCGCCGGGCCAACCGGATCGTTCGTCGCGGTTCCGTCTTTCATCGAATACTAGCCTTCCTCGGACTTTTACGCAGGTAACGATACCCGCCACTGCCAGGTATGATACCTATGCCGGCGAACCTCTCGCGAGGCGCTCCATCCATCTCATTCTACAGCGCTTTCATGCTTGCCAGCTTATCTTTACTGTAACAGACCTATCCTGGGACGCCGCAAACCCGGACAATTGGCTTTGTTCGAACAATCCAAAGAAAAGGGAACCCAATGCTTAACCTCAAACGAATCCTCGGCACATCCATAGTCACGCTCGGGCTGCTTGCAGCCGGTCTCGGCAACGCCACTGCGGCGGAAAAAACCAAGAGCTACGATTTGTCCCTGCAAAGCGCCACCAAAGTTGGCACGCAGGTCCTCACTCCGGGCGACTACAAACTGCACCTCGACGGCGCCAACGCGGTCTTCACCAGGCGCAGCAACGGCCAGAACAAGGCGAGTGTCACCGCGCCCGCCAAAATCGAAGCCGGCAGCGCGAGGTTCGACCATACGACCATGCATGTGGTCCTGGACGCGGGCCAACCGCGCATCAGCTCCATCGAACTCAAGGGCAGCAAAGACCTGGTGCGGCTCGACTGATCGCGATTTCCGGGTTATTTCCCGACGACGACGATGTGAAAAGTGTCGGGCATAATGGGCGCCCGCACTCGTTGTCCGGATGACGACGCGGGAGTGGGCCCATACGCGGCAGCCAGCAGGTAGACGCGGTGGCTCCTGGGATCGACGGTCATGGTGCGGGCGCTGCGTTCGGTCGGGACGTTGTCCACGGTCTCATACTTACCATTTACCTGCTTGACGATACTCAGCGTTCCGTCGCCGCCGTTGGAGCTGAATGCCAGGCCGAGGTCCGGATCGAATCCCGCGCCATCCGGGCCGGCACCGATCGGCGGAGTGGCCACTACTTTGAGCGTGGGGATGTCGATCACCGCCATCACCTTGTTGTCGCACGCGGCGAAGAGCTTCTTATTCTTTACGTCGATGGCGAGGCCGGAGGGCGATTCGCAAGGAGCCAGCGACGCATGCCGTACCACGGCCGGCTTGGCTGCGTCGATTTCGACGATCTCGCTCGAATCTTCCAGGTTGGCATAGATTTTGCCGGTTCCGTCGGCGGCGCACTCTTCCGGCTTTCCGCCCAATGGGAAACTCTTGATCACTTCATTCGTTTTGGGGTCGATGGCGGTGGAATCGCTGGAACGGCCGTTGAAAGTGAAAATGTGCTTGGTTTTCGGCTCGAAGCAGACCGAATCCGGGTTCTGCCCGGTTTGGGGTTCGCCGACCTTGGCGAGTGTTTTCAGGTCGAATATGGTCACGCTATTGGATTGGCCGTTGGTAATGAAACCCTTCCCGAACTCCGGCGCGACGGCGATGCCGTGAACCCCATGGAGTTGAGCGATCTGGCCGATTACCTTCCCGGCATTGGTGTCCACCACCTCGACCAGGGTTCCGTGCGATACATAAACCCGGCCGGCCGCCGGATCCACCGCCAGATAGTCCCAACCGCCCGTTCCGCCGATCTTAATCTTGCCGACCACCTTGAAGCCTTCGGCGGCAAAGGCGGCGGCGACGAGCAGCACCGCGGCGCACATTCGTTTCGTCATTGATTTGTTCCTTTCGATTTTCAGCTACGGCCTCCGAGATAGAAGCGGACAGCCGGTGTGACTACCAGAGAGAGAACCATCGAGGCGAGAATTCCACCGATCACCGCAATCGCCAGGGGTTGCAGCATCTGCGAACCCGCTCCCACGGCAAAGGCCAGCGGAAGCATGCCGGCCACGGTGGCGAGCGCGGTCATCATGATGGGGCGCAGGCGGCGCTCACCCGCGCGAATCATACTTTCTTCGGGTGAAAGGCCGTCGGCGCGAAATTTCTGGTCCGCGTCCAGTAACAGAATACCGTTCTTGGCGACGATGCCGATGACCATGATCAATCCCATGAAGGAAGACAGGTTGAACGTGGTTCGGGTGATGAGCAGCGCCAGAAAAACGCCGGACGTGGATAGAAGCGCGGACGAGAGCACCGCGGTCGGCGCGGAGAACTCTCCAAATTCAAACAGAAGGACCAGGAAGACGAGCACAATCGCCAGCGCCAGGACGAATATCAGGTCGTGGAAGGACTTCTGCTGTTCGGCATATTGGCCGCCATACTGCACCCGTATGCTGGAAGGCAGACTCGACTCGGCGACCGCCTTCTGCACCTTGGCAATGCCATCGCCGAGGCTGACGCCCTCGAAGCGGGCGGTGACATCCACGCTGCGCTGCAGGTTCTCGCGGATGATCTCGGTCTGGCCGGGAATCTCGGTCATGGTGGCGAGCGAGCCGATGGTGGCGGTTTTTCCGGTTCCGGAGACCAGCAGCGTGTTGCGCATGCTGTCCAGGTCCCTGCGCGTGGACGGCGGAAACCGCACGCGGATGGTGTAGGAGCGCGCGTTTAGGACTAACGGCGTGGTAGCCGGTTCGCCTTGCAACATGGCGCTGGCATCGAGTTCCACTTCCTGCGGCGTGAAACCCGCGCGCGCCGTCACCATGGGATCGACGTCGAAGTTCATGGCGGTGCCGCTGGTGGTATTTTCGATGCCGTCTTCCACGTCCACCACGCCGGGAACCTTTTTTATGGCGCTGGCTTCTACCGGCGCCCAGTGACGCAACAAGTCGCCGTCTTCGGAGAATAACTTGATCACCACGGGCTGCGGAGCGCTGGTGAGGTCGCCGATCATGTCTTGAAGCAGTTGCGGAAATTCGACGTCGAGGACCGGCTCGGCATCCGTGATCTTCGTGCGCACGTCAGCGATCACCTGGTCGCCGCTGCGCGAGCGCTCATTTGCGCCGGCCATGCTCAACCATCGCGACCAGAACGGCGCCATGGGCTTCAGCTTCACGCTGATATCGCCCTGGTTGGCTTCGGTGACGGCGGCTAAGCCAAGCTGAAGACCCGTCCGGCGCGCGGTGCTGGCGACTTCCGGCGTTTGGCGCAGAATGGATTCCACGTGACTGATGACGCGATTGGTCTCGCGCAAAGAGGCGCCGGGGGGCATCACATAGTCGACGATAAATCCACCTTCGTCCATTGCGGGGAGCAGGTCCGATCCCGTGTTGGTATAGCAGAGATAGGCGCCGGCGACGAGGAGAACGGCGAAGGCGGCTAGCGCCGCGGGATGTTCCAGCGTAAACCGGAGAGTACGCTCATAGGTTCGTAGCAGCCAGGGTGAGACACTCGCGTGCCTGGCGGAATCGGACCCTTCGGCTTTCCTGTTTCGCAGGAAATAGTGGCTCAAGGCCGGAGTCCACGTAAGCGCCAATCCGAGAGAAGTGAGCAGCGCGACGCCGACGGTGATTGCCAGGGCGCGGAAGAACACGCCCGTGACACCCGTAATCGAGATCAGCGGCAGGAAGACCACGATGGGAGTAATAGTGGAGCCGATCAGGGGAACGCGGATTTCCCGTATAGCGCTGCGGATGGCTTCCGCGCGCGACTGACCCGCGTCGCGATGCATGACGATGTTTTCGACCACCACGATGGCATCGTCGATCACCAGCCCGACGGCGGCAGCCAGGCCGCCGAGGGTCATGAGGTTGAAGCTCTGGCCCAGGATATGCAGGGCGATGAAGGTGACGCCGATGGTCGCGGGGATCACCAGGCCGGCTACCAGCGACGTGCCGAAATCGCGCAGGAAAAGGACCATGATGCAGGAAGCCAGAATCAACCCGAGCAGGATGGCGTCGCGCACGCTCTTGATCGATTCGTTGACCAATTCCGATTGATCGTAGAAGGGCCGAATGTCGATGCCTTGAGGCAGGTCCTTGCTCAGATTGGCGATTTCACGATGAACCGCGCCGGCAACGTCGACGGTATTGCCGGCGGGCTGGCGGAAGATATTCAGCAGCACGGCGGGCTTTCCGTTGGCCGTTACTACGGTATAAACCGGCAGCACCGAATTCTCCACGGCGCCGATGTCATGGATGTGTACCGGAGCGCCCGTGGGGGTAGTCTTGATGACGATATTTCCGATGTCGGCGAGGCTGCGCACCTGGCCGCTCATCAAGGTCAGGACTAACTGGTGATTGGTTTCGATGAGGCCGGGCGAGTCGATCATATTGCTGCGAGTGATGGCGTCCAGAATATTCGGGACGGTGACGCCGTTGAGGATCAACTTGGCGGGGTCCGGCTGAATGCGAAACTCGGGCACCTGGCCGCCCTGCACCACGACCGAAGATACACCCGTGGCGCGGTTGAGGCGCGGTTTGATGGTGTAATTCGCCAATTCCCATAGCGCGGTTTGCGGGATACGGTCGGACGTCAGGCTGTATCCCAGCATCGGAAACGCGGCGAATGTGAGGCGATTCGCGATCACCTTGGCGTTTGCAGGCAGGGTTGGCTGAGCCCTGGCTAAAGCGGCGTTCACCAATTGCAGAGTCTGATCCATGTTGACGTGCCAATCGAAAAACAGGTCAATCTCGGCGCTGCCCCGGCTGGTAATCGAAGTGAGGTGATCCAGGCCGGGGACCGTATTCACCGCCTCTTCCAGGGGCTGCGTGACCGTGACCAGCATCTGGTCGATGGGATAAACGCCGACGTCGGCGCCCACCACGATGCGCGGGAAATCCGTACTGGGGAAAACCGCGACCGGAATGGAAATCGCCAGGTAGACACCGACCGCGACCAGGGTCAGGATGGCGAAGATGATGGGCTTGCCGTGACGCGCCGTCCAGTGCGGGCGTTCCGCATCCGCGGCGGCGGGCGGGAGTGTGGAGGCCTCGCTCATTTCGGCTCCGGCTTCGCGCTATCCTTCTTCTGGGCGCCTTTCTGGTCCTTTGAAGCGGGCGCTTCGGGCCCGTTCTCGTCGTCGGTATCGGACTCCTCGACCGCGGTGGTGACTACCTTCACCTTGGTTTTGTCATCGAGGCCCATGCCGCCTACTACGACGACCTCTTCGCCGGGGTTCGCGCCGCTCAGGATTTCCACCTGGCCGCCTTCACGCACACCGAGCGTGACGGCCCGCTTGTGGACAATGGAATCCGGGGATACCGTGAGGACGGCAGTACCGCCTTCCTCGCCGGGCAGAATCGCGGCGACGGGCACGACGGTGGCGGCTTTGTGAACCTCGGTGGCGATCGCGGCGTGTACGGCGGTGCCGGGTTTGAGCCGTTCGCCCGGGTTATCGATCTGAATCCAGACTTGTACGGTGGTGGTGCTGGGGTCGGCCGCGGGACTGACGACGGTGACTTTGCCGTCGACCTGTTCCTTGGTGTCGGGCTGTGTGAGAACGGCGGCCTGGCCCAGTTTCACGAACGCGGCATCGGCCTGCGGAATGTTGACGCGCGCCACTACCCGCGAAATATCCATCACGGTGATCATCGGCGAGCCTTGCGCAGCCATTTCGCCGACGTTAATCGGGCGATCGGCGACGATGCCGGACATCGGGCTGGCGATGCGCGTATAGACGACCTGCTGTTCCTGGGATGCGAGATGCGCCTTGGCGGACTGGACCTGGGCGGCGGCGGTCTTGATCTGCTCTTCCTTGGAGACCGATTGGAGGGTCCGCAAATTCTCCCGGGCCTGACGGTATTGCGCGTCGGCTTGCGAATACGCGACCTGGCTCTCATCCACCTGGCGGCCGGCCAAAGCGCCTTCCTTGAACAGTTGGCGCCGGCTTTCCAAGACCTTCAGCGCACTTTCGCGAGACTCGCGCGCGGCTTCCAGGTCCCCTTCCGCCTTGACGACTGCTGCCGGAACCGTGGCGCCCTCGGTGGCGCGGAGGTTGGATTCGGCCTGCGCGAGCGCACCTTTGCTCTCGGCCGCCGTATCGATCAGGTCGCGGTTCTCGAGTACCGCCAGAATCTGGCCCTGCTTCACGTGATCGCCGCGATTGACGTAAAACTTCTGGACCGGCGCTGAGATCTTGGGCACGATGCCGGCCTGATCCCTGGGGAAAATCGCGCCGTCTCCACCGACGATGCGGCGGATGGTAGCTTGCGTGACGGACGTCACTTGCACCGGGGCAGGCGCCTTCTCGGTTTCCTGAGGCTTGCTGCAAGCGGCCAGAAGCAGGAGGGGCAGAGCGACGAAAGGAATCCTGTAGAGCATGTTCAGAAGGCTCCGGTAAGTGTTTGCAGGCTGCCGAGCGCTACGCGATAGCGTACCAAGCCGTCGTCGTAGGCGTTGCGAGCTTGGATAGAGGTCGTCTGGGCGTCCACGAGTTCCAGAATAGTGGCCTCGCCGGCCTGGTAGCGGAGCAGATTCAAGCGCAGATTCTCGGAGCTCAGATCGACGGCGCTGCGCAGCAGGTCGACCTCCTGGCGCGCGGCCTGGGCCTCGTCGTAATAGCCGTGCAGGTTCCTGACGAGGGTGCGCTGTGCCGCGCTCAAGTCCACCTGGGCCTCTTCGCGCTTCAGTTCAGCCTGGCGTACCTTGCTACGCCTGATCCCCCAATCCCAAACCGGAATGTTCAAGCTGGCGGTGATAAAGTAGCCGAGGTTCGGCAGGGGGCCGGCTTCCTTATTCGACGCGACCGTGCTCCTCAGCGCAAAGGCGTTGGCCTCGATTCCGTAGACCGCATCAACCGTTAGTGTCGGCAGGTAAGCCTGGCGCGCTATTTTGATGTCGAGGCCGGCGCCGCGCAGGGCCAGCATGGCCGCGCCGAGGGAGGGGTTCTCGCGCATGGCCATACCCTCGATCTCGCCCATGGCGGGCAGCGAGGGCGCTACGTCCAGGTCGTCCACCAGGGAGAAGTTCTCGCTAAAATCGCGGAACAGCAACACGGCCAGATCCATGCGCGAATTCTCCACGCCGAGGTTGGCCTCTCTCAGCGCCTGCTGTTGAGCGATGACCTGGAGCCGCGCTTTCACTACATCGCTGTGCGCCACTTCGCCGCCATGCTCCAATTGTTCGCTGATGGTAGACGCGCGCCCAGCCTGGTCGAGCGCCTGCTGCGCGGTGGCGTATTTTCGCTGGGCAACGATGAACGCATAGTAGCTCTTGGTGACCGTAGCCGCCAGACCGCGGCGGGCAATTTCCAGTTTAGCGTGGGCCAGCGCCTCGGCAGCCTGGGCGCGCTTCACGGCGATGCCGCGCAGGGTACCGGGCGAGAGATCCTGGTGGACGACGGCCCAGTCCCGGTAGACATGGACGCCGTCGTTGGTGACAAAGCGGCTTTCGGCCAACTTGCCGTTGCCCTCGGTGCCCAGGTATTCCGATCTTCCCGACAGCGAGGGATACATGCCGGCGCGCGCCTGCTTGCGATCCTCCGCGGCGGTCAGGCCGTCGCTCGCGGCGGCCAGCAAGGAGGGATCGTTTTTCTCGGCCAGCGCGAGCGCGTCCTTTAGCGTAAGCGTCGCGGGCGCCGGCTGCGCTAAAACCGGCGAAATGAAAAGAACGAGCGCGCATGTCAGGTTGAAAGCGCCGGCGGCAGCGCCCTGGAGTTGTGAGCGATGGAGATGCATGATGGCCTCCTCCTTTTACTATCATGTTTCCGGTTCACCAAATCGGTACCTTAAGATGGGCTTAACGCATCCACCTGATACAATTCAGTTCATCCGAGAGTCGAACATGACGATTTCCTTGCGCCCGAAAAAAGCAATGTGGCTGGCCGCAGCGTGGAGCATTTTGGCCGTGCCCGCTTCCCAAATGGCCACGGCCCAGCAAACGGCTGCCCCAGCAAACGGCTGCGCATCGGCCATGAATTGGACGGCGGAACAGGACCATCGGAACATGATGGATCAGTTGGGCATCAAGGCGGTCCGCCCGGGTCCGAGCGGCAACGAGAAAGCGCCCAATCACGCCAACTACGACGAATCGAAGGCGAATCCATTTCCGGACCTGCCGAATGCGCTGACGCTGAAGAGCGGGCAGCCGGTGACGTCCGCCGGACAGTGGTGGAATCAGCGGCGGCCGGAAATTGTGGAAGACTTCGAGCGCGAAGTGCTCGGCCGGGTCCCAGCGAACCCGCCCAAAGTGACTTGGGCGGTAACCAGCACCACGGATGCGAAGACAGGGGTCTTTCCCGTCGTTAAAAAGGAACTCGCCGGACACGCGGACAACTCGTCATGCCCGTCGATAACGGTCGATATTTCGATGACGCTGGTGACGCCGGCTAATGCCAAGGGTCCGGTGCCGGTGATGATGATGTTCGGCAGCGCGGCATTTCTGAAGCGCATGGCGGAGATGATGGCCAGCCGTCCCGAAATGAAGGCGGCGATGGGCACCGATCCGCCTGCGATGGAACAGTTGATCGCAGCGGGATGGGGCTACGCGCTGATCGACCCGGGCAGCATTCAGGCGGACAACGGCGCGGGGCTGACGAAAGGGATCATCGGCCTGGCGAACAAGGGTCAGCCGCGCAAGCCGGACGACTGGGGCGCTTTGCGGGCCTGGGCGTGGGGCGCTTCCCGCGGTCTCGATTATCTGGAGACCGACAAGAGCATCGACGCGAAGCGGGTGGGCATCGAGGGGGTCTCGCGTTTTGGGAAGGCCGCGCTGGTGACCATGGCGTTCGATACCCGCTTTGCGGTGGTGCTGGTGGGCTCGTCGGGAGAGGGCGGCGCCAAGCCCCACAAGCGCAATTTCGGAGAAGCGGTGGAGAGCCTGACGGGGTCCGGCGAATACCACTGGATGGCCGGCAACTTCATAAAATACGGGGCGTCCGAGGCTTCGTTCGGCAGCCGGAACGCGGGCGATTTGCCGGTCGACTCCAACGAATTGATCGCGCTATGCGCGCCGCGGCTGACTTTCATCAGTTATGGAATTCCAGAGAAGGGGGACGCCAAGTGGCTGGACCAGCAGGGCAGCTTCATGGCAACCGTGGCCGCGGGCCCTGTGTTCCGGCTATTGGGCGCGCAGGATTTGGGAGTCACGGGCGATTATCGCACCGCGCAGATGCCGCCGGTGAACCACGGGCTTCTGGACGGTCAACTGGCATGGCGGCAACATGACGGCGGCCACACCGACGCCCCGAACTGGAAATACTTCATTCCCTGGGCGGACAAATTTCTTAAATATCACGGGACGCCGTGGGAATTTGCAGCCGATCAGCCGGTCTTCCGCACCGATGCGAACTCCCTGGTGGCGCACTCGCAATTGCTGGCGAAGGCGAAGCAGGGCGGGATCGACGTCTACTTCGAAGGCGATTCCATTACACGGCGTTGGGGCGCCCTCGATTATCCGGAACTGCTGGCCAATTGGAAACAGAATCTCTTCGGTTGGAATGCCGCCGATTTCGGATGGGGCGCGGACCGGACGCAGAACATCCTGTGGCGTTTGGAGAACGGCGAACTGGACGCAGTCAACCCCAAAGTGGTAGTTTTGCTGGCCGGCACGAATAACCTGGGCAATCCATCGTCCGCAGCGGAGGCTGACGCGCGGGCAGACGATATCGCGCGCGGCCTGCAGGCGATTGTGGGCGCGATTCAAACCAAGGCGCCGGCGGCGACCGTGATTGTCATGGGGATTTTGCCAAGAAACGACAATATGGCCTTGATGCCCGCGATCGACAGGATCAACGCCAATCTGTCCAAGTTCTCCGACGGGCGGAAGGTTCGGTATCTGAATATCAACGGCGAACTCGCCGGCCGCGACGGAAGATTGTTCGACGGGATGATGAACGCAAAAGACAAGCTGCATCCGACGGAGAAGGCGTATCAAGTCTGGGCAGACGCGCTGAAACCCGTTCTTACGGAGTTGCTGGGGCCGCCGGGTGCAGAGGATCATGCGCCAGCCGCCACCGGCGATCCGAGCGCGGGACACCGTGATGGGATGCGGTAGGGGATATAATGCGCTTTCGAACCAGGCGACGATCCCAGGAGAAAAGCCGATCATGAAATTGAAAGTATTTGGAATGGGTGCGGCGTTGACCGCTCTGTTGGTGACCGGACCGGCGTATTTCGCACAGCAGGCGGCTCCCGCGAAACCTTGCCCGGCGGAAGGATTTAGCGGGGGCTTCAGCAAGGGCTGTCCGCAAAAGCAATTTGCGAATCCCGCGGACATCTCGGGCATGATGGCCGCGCTGCCGGATAGGCCTTATGCCGCGCCACAGAGCTTGCGGCACGTGCTGGTCCTGAGCCGGGCAGTCGGCTGGGTGCACACCTCGATCCCGTTGGCGGCGAAGATGGTGGAATACCTGGGAGACAAGACCGGCGCCTGGATGACGACAATCACCTACGATGCGGCCGCGATCACGCCGGAAAACCTGAAGCACTACGATGCCATCTTTCTCGATAGCACCACCGGCGAATTCCTGGACGACCCGAACGACAAGGCAGCCACGGATCTGCGCAAGCAGGCGCTGCTCGACTTTGTCAAAGGCGGCAAGGGTCTCGCGGGCGTGCATGCCGCGACCGACAGCTACCATACGAATACGCCCACGTTGACCGGCACGTGGCCCGAGTTCAACGAAATGATCGGCGGCTTCTTCAAGTTCCACTGGACCTATCCGACCCTGATCCCGGTGAAGGTGGACGATCCAAACAGTCCGTTGACGGCGATGCTGCCGGCGCGAGGGTTCGAGATGGTCGACGAGACCTACACGTTCGCGCAGGATTCGTTCAGCCGCAAGCGGGTGCATGTGCTCACCAGCATCAACTATGGCAGGATGAGCGCGGAAGACAAAGCCAAAGAGCCGGCCGCCACCAAGCGCACCGACGGCGACTACGCCTTGAGCTACATTCAGCGCGTGGGCAATGGCCGCGTGTTCTACGAGGCACACGGCCACGACGAGAAGATCTACTATTTGCGGCCCTTTGTAGCGCACATGCTGGCGGGCATCCAATACGCGATCGGCGATCTGAAGGCCGACGATAGCCCGAGCGTCAAATAGGCCGCGGCGGGCTCAGATCAGGGGAACCGTCAGCGAGCCGACGGCGTTGGTCTTCCGATCGAGGACGATCAGGCGGATGCGCTGCACCTGGCTGTCGAAGGCCTGGTCGTGAGCGATGGGGATACCCTCGTTCGTGGCGGCCTGGCGCTGGGCAGCGGTCAATTTCAGATCGAAAGATTCCAGGCTGGGTTCGCCGAGCGGCCCCGCAGCGCCCAAAATGGCGACCAGAAGGTATACGGACCCCTCAAACTGGCCATTCTGCTCGCGCAGCAGGATGTCCGGCGCATGGATGCGGATCTCTATGTGGCGAGCTTGGCCGGCCGGCGTGAGCCTCGCTTTCAGACCGATGCCGGCAATGTCAGAGGGGTTCTGAAGTGCCGCGCCCAGGGCGGCATGCTGACGATCCGCGGCCGGCCGGGTATCGGCCAGCGCGAAGTAGCGCTCCCGCACCTGCAGCTTCACTCCCGGCCGCAGGCAGGCGATGTGGATCTGGTGGAACTTGTTGTCCCAGTTCTCCGCCGACGGATCATAAGCAATGGAGTACGTGTTGGCGCTCTGGGCAACCTTGGTCAGGACGGTGGGAATGTCTTCGCGGAAAAAGCTATGGCCGCCGGTTAGAAGAGCCATTTGCTCCAGGTCGTGGCTGGCCTCCGGGGTCAGATCGCGGCTGTGCGACACGGGATTCACGGCTGTGCCGGCTTTATCCAGGGTGACGGCCAAGTGGGGCACGTAGAGTCCGCAGTCCACCCAGTCTCCTCCGGTTGCCTGGCCGGGCTCGATCGGGCGGCTCACGGGAACGTTGGCGGACATGTCGGGGCCCCCTTTTCCCGCGATATCGACGACCGGGACGGACGGTGGGACGACGAAGTCCAGGGTATGGCACTTGTGATTCTTGGGATCCCATACCCGGGGCACTCCGCCGGTGATCCATACAATATCGCGGCGGCCGGAAAGGGCGGCCAGTTGGCCGGCAAGGTCTTCGAACGCTTTGTAGGTTTTCTTGACCTGGTCTTCGGCGCCGAGTTGTACAGGCCGGCCATGGCTCGCGGCTTTCATGGCCTTGTCGAACTCGGCGGCCCTATCCCCGGCTTGGTTGGGGCCGGCCGCGTGAATCGGGATCAGGACGCCCTCCAGGTTGAGCAAATAGAAGTAGAGTGACTCGCCGGAGGGCGGTTGCGACAGGAATCTGTCAAGGTCCTTCCAACTGCTCAGGCGATCGGTCTGGTTCATATTGAGCATGTCGAGCAGGATCGCCGTGGCGTGCGGGATCACGCCGGCGGGACGATTGGAGAATACGCCTGGAGCATCCGGGAAGTCCGGTTCGAGGAGGGGCTTGCGATAAGCGAAGATGCTCTGCGCTTTGTTCTGATCGGCGATTTTGAATTCGTCCGCCGCAAGATCGGTGACCGGCCGGCCGCCGGCATCGAGGGCCAGAGGAAAAAGACGAACGAGCGGAGGCGGTGGGGCAACTTGGGCCAGAACTTCGGACGCGGCCAGGAGAAGGACGCAAAATGGAGTTCTCATTTGCCTTCCTCGCCCAGTCTAATACAGCGGGACTTAAAAGTCCCGCCGGCCCGGCTCATCTGAGACCCCATTGCCGCTCAATAAGTTAGCGGCTGTTTTTCGGAGCCGCAAAGATCATGAAAACCAAGAGTAGTGGGGCGGCCAATCTTGGCCCGGGGTCCCCGCTGGGGGCGGCTTTCCAGCCGGCTTAGCCGCCTGAAAAGGCGGCTGCGGGCATGATTGCCCGCCCCACGGTGAGT
>Ga0187871_10002249_pt1 | contig 15948 bp, 5 predicted proteins | sample June2016WEW_16_1_FD_132988 | JGI IMG/M metagenome (GOLD analysis project Ga0187871, IMG submission 132988) | Peatland microbial communities from SPRUCE experiment site at the Marcell Experimental Forest, Minnesota, USA - June2016WEW_16_10 | ecosystem: Environmental > Terrestrial > Soil >... | reverse complement strand
CTTGCGGTCGAAATCAGAGAGGCCGTAGCCGGAACGCAACTCCTGCGGGTTGTTGCCGTTGTAGAACAGGCCCATGGCGCTCTGCTCGTCGGTGGCGTGGGAGAAGGTGTAGGAGGCGCCCACGGATAATCCGTGACTCATACGCTTTTCCACGTGGGTCTGCAAGGCATGGTAAGCCGAGATGCCGGCCGCGGTGTAGGACTCGGACTCGGCGGAATAGCCGATGTAGGGAACGCGCAGATCGACGTTGCCGCCTTCGAAGGTTTGCTGATACGGCTGACCGTTGGGCAGGTTAATCGATGGATACGGGAAGACTGTGTTCTCCGTGACGATCGAATACCCGTAAGTGTAGTCCTGCTCGATCGGTGTGCCCGCCCGGGTGGGGTTGGTTGGCGACGCGATCTGGGCCTGGTTGAAAGGCAGGGGAACGACCTCATGGCGGCCGAGGTTTCCGACGTATCCAATTTCAAAGACGAGGTCGTTGCGGGGCTGCCATTGAATGTCGAGCGTCTGGTTCATGGTGTAAGGCAGCTTGTTGGCGCGGTTGTAATCGGCGAACGAGAATAGCGGAGCGCCGCTTTCGATGTCGCCTGCATTGGGCAGGTTCAGATCGGCGGGGTTGCCGCTGGGCCCTGGCCCGAGCGCTGTGCCCCACGGGGCTTCGAAGGGGCTGCAATTGGAATATCCGTAAGTGCTGCAGGACTGCTGGTTCACCCACGGTGGAGTCTGGTTCACACCGAACGGTCCGCCGGCGATTACGCCGGAGGCGAAGCCTGGGGAAAGGTAAGTGAAGAGTTCGCCGCGATCGTAGTACAAGCCCCAGCCGGCGCGAACCACGACCTTGTCGTTAAACGCCCGCGGACTCCAGGCCACACCTACGCGCGGGGCGATTCCCCATTGCCGGCCGGTGAGAGTGGAATCGCTCACGCCTTTCGTGGGGAAGTCGGGATTGTTGCCGGCGACGATGAAACCGTTGTTGGTGATGGTGTCTGAAGTTGCGTCGTAGCTGTACTGCGAGGGGTTGAAGTTGAAGATGCGGCCGTTCTTTTCTCGCAGTCCTCCGTGATAGTCGAAGCGGATGCCGGCGCTGAAACTCAGGTTGGGACGAACCTGAAATTTATCTTGAACGTACCAGCCAGTTTCGTTGGAGCGGTAGTAGCGGTTGGCGTCGCCCTGCAGGAAGGTGGTTGCAATGAAGCCGTCGGCCGTGTAGGTGACGGGATTACCGGTGAGGAAGTCATCCCAGTTCACGAATCCGATCATGCCCGAGTTGGTTCTTTCATCGCGCGCGTTGAGCTGAGTGTAGGAAAAGCTTCCGCCAAAAGTGATCGTGTGTTTGCCATGGTTCCAAATCGCGTTGGCGGAAGGCATCCAGCGGTTTTGGAAGATGCCGGTGAATGCGCCCTGCGAAGCGGCGGTCGAGCCGATGGTGGTTCCGGCGTTGAAAACGAAATTTGTATTCAGGGGGGAGTCGTTTCCCAGATCGTCGACGATCGTGATCCCGGGAAAAACGTTGGAGCCAAGATTATTGATGCCCACGGATGCGGGTGAAAACGGCTGGCCGATCGTGCTGTAGACCTTTTCTCGAATGAAGCCGAACACTTCGGCGATGCTGAAGTTTGGTGTGATGGATTGAGTATTGGTGATGGAAGCAACTTGACTGCCCGCGTCGAGGAATTGTGGGAAGCCCTGAACAGCGGAGAACCCGAAAGGCGCCGTCGTGGGATCGTGCTGGTAGTAATACTTCAACGACAAAGTGTCTTTGGAACTGGCCTGGTAGTCGATATCGGCGACGGCCTGATCGGATATGAAATACGCGGGCTGGGTGAGGAAAACATTTTCCGGGAAATTCAGGCTGGGCGCGAAATTCGGATTTGCCGATGGGAATAGATACTGGCCGTTGGGAAACTTGTATTGCAACAGCGCGAGCGCCGTCGAATCAACCCCGGCTGCGGTGAGACAGGGTTCGGGTGCTGGCGCCGGGCCGCAGCCGGGTCGGAAATTCTCGTTGTCCACGGCTGCCAGCGTCGCCGGATCACGCGCGTCCGTAAGTCCGGTCGGCACTGCGGTGCGCGAGGTTCCGATTTCCAGGTCGGAAGCGTGGGTGTGCTGGTAGCTGATGTAGCCGAAGAGCTTGTCTTTAATGAGTGCGCCACCCAGCGCGCCGCCTGCGGTGTAGCGATGTAATTGAGGCACGTCTTCATTGGCAGGAATGTTGGCGTCTTGCTTGTAGAAATACGGGGCGGCGTTGAAGGCGTCGGTGCCGCGGTGGCCATAAAGTATGCCGTGAATGGTATTCGTGCCAGAGGCTGTGCTGAGGTCGATGTGTGCGCCGCTGGTCGATCCCTGTTGCGCGTCGTACATGGACGTGTTGACGCGAAACTCCTGGACGGTTTCGGGAGCGGGGGTGGGCAAGGCCTGGCCGATGGCGAGATAGGGCGACGCGCTGCTCTGAATTACCTCGGCCGTGGTGCTGCCGGCGCCCGAAACACCGGTGTTATTCACAATGCGGGCCGAAGCTACCGAACTCGTGCTCTTGCCGTTGAACAGGTTGCTGGCGTCGACACCGTTCAGAAGAAACGTATTGCTGGTGTCACGTTGACCATTGGCCCAGATCGGCTGATTGCCGAGGCCTTGGTTGACGCCCGTGCCGGCGGGCAGCTCGGCGTTCACGCCGGGAGAGAGAATTGCTAGTCCGGTGAAACTCCCCGTCGGCAGCGGCACTTCATCGATTTGCTCCTTCTCGAGAATGTAGCCGTTGGTGGTGTCGACCGCGTTCATGGCCGGGGTGGCTTGCACCTCGACAGTAGTTCCGACCTGGCCGACCTTCATGGAGATGTTCAGGGTTGCGGTTCGATCCGCCTGCACCAGAATGGAGGGCAGCTTCTGGGTTTGGAATCCGTCGTGTTCGACGGTGACAGTGTAAGTGCCGATGGGCAGATTGACGAAGTCGTAGGCGCCAGCGCCATTAGTTTTCAACGTGCGCGTAAGTTTGGTTTGATCCCCGACAATGGTGACGGTGGTGTCGGGCAGCACGCTGCCACTCTTGTCGGCGACGGTTCCGGTAATTCCGCCGAGAGTTTGCTGCGCCAGAGCGCACAGGGATAATCCGAGCAGCACAGCCACAAAGAAAATGCCAAGCTTCATCTTCTTCGTCAGCGTCGTCGTTTTCATTGTCATCTATATAAACCTCGTCAGGGTAGAAACACGAATCCAAAGCAGCCGCGGACGGTCGCACCCACTGCACGACTTTCTAACGACTGGCCGGGGAGCTGGTTGGCTCCGCACTTGCTCCGCGCACTACTTCACGCTGCTGGGCTGGAAAACTCTGCCGCCAAATGTACGCGAACTCGGGCGAAAGCGGAAGCCGGAGCTTCAGTGAAAATTCTTTTGGCCGGAATCACTAATTTTTATGGCTTTGGGGTTGCGATGGTCGCCGCCATTGGGGGCCGCTTGCCGCGCGCACGGATTAGAAACCATCCCAGTCCGGCGATCAAATACGCGAGAAAGATGTAAGGCAGCTTGCCGTAAGGCCCCTCGGGCATCGGATAGAGATTGCCGACCAGAGCCAGCAGCATGGCAGCCGCTGCGAGCCAAGGGATGATCTGTGCGCCAGACTTGAACGCTTCATGGTGCCGCAAGTAACGCGGCAGGGCAACGCAAACCAGTGCGTAGGCGACGATGAAGCCGTAGGTCGCCAGCGCGCCCAGCCAGCCGTAGACGTCCAGACCGCTGGCCCCGCGAGCCGCCAGCACAGCCACCGGCAGGACCGCCGCGATGCCGGTGACGACAACGGCGCGGCTGGGAGTATGGTTGCGGGCATGAGTGGCGCAGAACCATTCATGGGCGAGCCCGTCGTGCGCCATGCGCAACAGTACGCGAGCCGCGGCGGTGATGCAGGCCAGAGTTCCGGCGAACAAGCTCACCAATGCTCCAATGTCGATGAGTAATCCAAGAACCGGCACACCGCCCACTTGCGCGACCACGTACATGGGGGCTTCGCTTTTTCCCAGATCCTGGCCCACGGTATGAAATCCCAATATTTCCGCGTACGCGCACACTGTGAAGAAAACTCCGGCCAGTACTGCGGTCTGAATCACCGCGCGCGGAATCGTCTGCAGCGGGTTGCGTGCTTCCGCGCCCAGCGTGGTCGCGCTTTCAAAACCAACAAAGCTGAACAGCGCCAATACCAGGCCGAGCCGGAGTCCGCTGCCGGTCATGCCACGCAGGTGGAGTTGATCGCCGTCCAGGTGCCAGCCGTGACGGAGTAACACCAGCGCCACGACGATGACAATTACCGAGACCGACGCGGCTTCGATCCACAACATGAGGCGCGCGGAAATCTTCACGTCGCGATAGGCGATCCAGATCGAAATTCCGGTGACCAGCAGCGACAGAAACACGGCGGACAAAGCGTGCCCCGTGGCATCGCGCAGCAATAGGTTTGCATAGTGATAAAAGCCCCCGATCACGCTCGATCCGGTTGCAACGTAGGCCAGCAGCAGGCTCCAGGCGACGGTCGCCGAGAGCCAGGGCGGCAGCGTCATGGATGCATACGTATAGAGCGAACCCGGAGAAGCCGAGTGCCGGGCGTAGCGGGCGATGCACAGCCCCACCAGAAATATTGCGCCGGTAGCCAGCACGTAGGCGAGCCAGGTGCCGTTGCCCGCGAGCGCGCAGACCAGCGGAATCGTGGCGGCCGGCGTGGTGGTCGGCGCCATGGTGGAAACCGACTGCGCCAGAGTTTCCATGGGCGAAAGAATTCCGCGCTGCAAACCATAGTCCTCGCTTAGGGCAGGTTGCGGCCGCGTGGGCTCCATCGGCTAGTTGCTCCTTTGTCGACCAACTTCAATTGGGGTGGGATTGTACAACAGCCGCTGGAGGACTTGCCGCTGCGTCCCTGATTAGAAGAAAAACGAATCCGTAGCAACCGAAATGAAGTTCGTCAGGTTTTGGGCACTCGTGCTAGTGTGGCGTTCTGAGCTGGCGGTTTCTTTGTTCAGGGAACATGTTTGGAAGAATTGGACGCAAGTTCCGCGGCGCGGCTTGGAGGTCGATATGCGAGTCTGCCCCAACACTGGATGCGTGGCTTTTGGCCGCATCGTCTTCTCGGTTGCAACCCGCTGCCCACTGTGCCGGTGGGATCTGAAGGCCGCTCTCCCTGCTAGTGAGACAGGGCCGCAGCCGAAGCCGGATCAGCATCTTCCGTCGCCCCGCTGACGGTGCGGATTGACCCCGAGTTACTTGCCGATATCCTCATTCCATAGGTCGGCATGTGCGCCGATGAATTCGCGCATCAGGCGGACGCATTCCGCATCGTCGAGAACCACGACGCTGACCCCATGCTGCCGGAAAAGGTCCTCGGCTCCCACGAAGTTTCGATTTTCTCCAATCACTACGCGCGGAATGCGGAACAACAACGCTGTACCCGTGCACATAATGCAAGGGCTGAGAGTGCTGAACAGCGTCAACTCAGCCCAATCGCGTCGCCGGCCCGCTTTGCGGAGGCAGACTGTTTCCGCGTGAGCGGTCGGATCGCCGCTTTGAACTCGCAGGTTATGTCCTCGGGCTACGATCTGACCTTGCGGGTCGGCCAGCACCGAACCGATCGGCAAGCCTCCTTCGCGCAGCCCTTTCCGAGCTTCTTCGAGAGCTTCCTGCAGTAACGCTTGATCGTTCACGATTCTCCGAATGGTGGATACAGCCGACTGAAAAGGACATCGCGAAAAGCTGGTCAGATCGAGAACCGAGATTCTGGTGCGAAAAGGGGGACTCGAACCCCCGCGATTTTACCCGCCAGATGCTAAGTTCCACGCGCACGAAAAGTCAATAACTACGACCGAATGCTACCAGTCGCGCCGAAGCCGTGCCAGACAAGGCTTTCAGCCGCGGGGGAGGCACAAGGGGCCGCTACCTTGGAAGATCTGCGAGCCTTGCTGTCGCTTTGCGGGCAATCAGTCGAAAGTCCTTAAGTTGAGCATCGGACTTGACCGCCGTCAATTCGGCGCGAGCGGCAGAGAACTGGCCCGACTTGAGGGCTATCTCTCCTTCGAGCAGACGAGCCTGCAACCCATAGCCCGCAGATCCAAACTTAGCGGTCTGAGCTAAGATGGGGGCCAGTTCTTTGCGGGCTTCGGATAGGTTCCCGGCGGCCTCATCCGCGCGAGCGGCTGCCAGCTCAGACTCAAACTGCATCCAGACGTCTGCACTCGCCCGCGAAAGCTTTAGTCCGCGGTTCGCCGACGCTTGTGCGTCCTGAGTCTTCCCCTCGGCCAGAAGCACTTGAGCCAAAACAGCGTAAGAAAGAGAAGCGTCGCCGGAAGCGTTCTGTTTCTCGAAAACCTCCGCGGTCGAACGAGCCAGGGGTTCTGCTTCGGAGGGTTTGCCTTGCTCCAAGAGGATCTGGGCCAAGCGGATTTGGCTCTCCGCCAGTTGAACCTCTCCATGGATCTCTTTGCGTATTTCGATCGAGTGTTCCGCGGCAGTTCGTGCATCGTCCAGCCGGTCCTGCGCAATCAGAACGCCGGCTATATCCACCAGGCAGTATCCGACGCCGCGCTTATCGCCGAGTTGCTGGGCCCCGGCCATGGCCTCGTCATACTTCGCGCGAGCGTCGGTGGGCCGGCCTTGCGCAAAGAGAACCTCTCCGATATTCAAGGTGGCAACCCGCTCGCCAAACTTGTTACCGATGCGACGAAATATTTCGAGAGCCTGCTCCTTTACTCGGAGTGCGCCCGCCGCGTCCCCCATGCTGAGCATGACGTTTCCAATATCGTCGAGGTCGCTGGCTACTCCCCGTTCATTCTTCAGCTCGCGCTGAATGGATAACGCTTCTTCGAGGTGCTTTCTCGCCTGTGGTAAGTCGCCTTGCTGGGTCAGTAGCACTCCAAAATTGTGGGAACAAGAAGCCAGATTGCCCATGTCTCCGATTTTGCGGAATTCCAGAAGGGCTTCGTCGAACGCCTTGCGAGCACCTACGAAATCGCCCTTGTCCCCCAGCAGATTGGCGATTCCGCCCAGAGCAGCAGTGGCGCTCCGTTGATTGCCACCAGCACTCCAGAGCTCACGAGCTTTCGAGTAAGCTGCGAATGCCCGATCTGGGTCTCCCAGGCGTACCGAAGCCCATGCCTCTTTCGATTTAGCTGCGGCCAAAAACAAATGGCTGCCTTGCGCACCGGCTCGCGCAGCGGCTGTGACGGCGGCTTGTTGGCTGCGCCGGAAGTCACTGAGAGCCTCGGCTGCGGTAGCTTCGGCTAGGTCGATGCGCGCATCTTGGTTCGCAGGTTCGGGAAGACTGCGCATCAGAGCTACGGTTTGCAACGCATCTTTTCCCTGGCCGGAGCGTGATTGCGCGCTGGCCAATCGCAGGGCATAGCTGAGATCGTCTGGGAAAAAGGTTCTCAGAGTGCGGTAGATCTCGACAGCCGCGGGAAGGTCGTTGGACAATTCCCGATAACGGCCTTCGATGGAAAGCTGCTCCTCGCGCGACAGGTTGTGCGAGAGGCCGAAGGCTGTCGCCGCTTCTTCCCGCGCCTTCGTGTCGTATCCCAGCCCTGCCCACGCTTCGGCGAGCGCTGAGTGCGAGAGTGCGTACTTGGGAGCGGCAGCGGTCGCTTTTTCTAAAAGATCTCGAGCGGCCAGCGCATCGAAACTTTCAAGTTTGGCCAGACCTTCGGCGTACAACCGCGCCGCATTAGGATTGGACGGTAAAGACGAGCGTACTTGAGCGGCCTGCTCGCTTGAAATTTTGGCAACCGCCAGGCGCTCTCGCATCCGGGATCCGGCTTCAGAGATCAGATCAAACAGGTCAGCTTCATTTCCGGTGACGGCATCTTCCGCCACGGTCTCTCCGGCAGCCGCGTCTTGCAGTCGAAGATCTAGCCGGATCAGCCTCTTATTTCCGTCTTGCAAAATCGTGTACGAACCCAGCGCGACATAATCGGTTCCCAGGTTCGATCGCAGACGCAGCAGAGAATCCTTGGCAAGGGTGTCCGCTTCGCCCCAGGGCAGGTCGCGACTGGCCCGGGCGATTTGCTCACCCGGGATAATGCGAAGGTGCTCTCCCGCTGCCAGTTCGGTATTCAACATCTCCGCCAACGCCAGGGACAGCCACTTTGTATCCTCGCGTCCGCTAAGATTTCGGAAACCGAGCACCGCGACCGAGGGCCGCATCTTCACGGCCGGAAGACCGATCACGGGTCCCGTTCGCTCCGCGGGCCGCCCAACCCGAGATCGATAGACCAGAACTCCGGCCCCCATCAACGCTGCCATTGCCACCGCTATTCCGGTCCGTATTCCAATCGCGCCCTTGCGTGGAACAACGTGTTCGACCACGACCCGCGCCAGCGATCGGCTCTCCAGCCGAAATGTTTCTTCTACTTCCTGCGTTGTCCCGAGTGGTGTTTCTTCGACCTCATGAACGGCCTCAGTGAACTGGTAGCCCCGGCCGGGTAAATTGACGATGTATCGCTTCTCTTGGGAGGAGTCGCCCAGCGCTTTCCTGAGCACGAAGACGTTCTGACTCAGATTGGACTCTTCGACGAAGCTGTTGGGCCACAACATCTTCATCAAGTCATCTTTTGAAACCACTCGATCCCGATTCTCAATCAGCGCTACCAGCGTTTCAATCACCTTTGGAGTCAGCGGGACGGGGTCCGTGCCACGCGTTAAAAGCCTTTTTTCAGGATCCAGACGAAAAGGTCCGAACTCATACAAGTGCTTGATCTGGCTAGGCTTAGTTGCCATTAAGAAACCTTTGAGAACTTTTGAGTGGCGTTTTGAAGACTCTTGTGGTCGGTCTCATGCATTCTGCACTGCGTTCGGCGGGGGAAGAAGCGGCGCAATACCCAAGTGGCAAGCAATCTACCACTGATTTCCCCGTCAGGCAACGAGGAAGAACGGTGAGCCGACGCATGGTAGTCACGGAAATCACGATCGAGACCAACCAGGTTCTGGTGATCAAGAGAAAGCAAGTCACCCGAACCAGGTGCAGTGAATGTGCGAGCGGGGCCGAATTCGTGCCACTCGACGAGGTAAAGGTAAATGTCCCGGTGGATGACACAAGGATCCGCCAGGGCGTCGAGGCCCTTATTACCCCTCACTTTGCCGGCGCCGCGGACGGCTCCTACAGACCTTCTCTGCGGTCCTGGCGCGGCGCAACATCGCTTGCAAGACGATTCCGCAACTTTCTAAGACGCGGCGCGAATGGGAAAGCTAGACCCCTAGATTGAAAGGCCGGAGATCCAAAGGTGTTGACAAGGTGTGAGTTTGTCGTTGGTCCGTGGGCGAATCACAAATCGATGAAGGAGCGAGTTAAATATGTCTGACAAGTTTCGTGCTGTTTCTTTCTTGCGAAGAGTGCGTAAGCACCTTCATGCTTCTGTTGGCGGCAGGCTGCGCATCGTGACGTGTCTTGTTGGCTTAGTCATCCTCGCCGCAGGCACCGCAATCGCCGACGTTTACCTGCGCAACCTTTTTCCGTTTCTCGATCTCACCGGCTTTTCCGGGACGTACAGCAACACCGGAAGCGTCGATCTGAGTGGCCCGTTCTTTCAGAGTCTCGGAACGAATGGTAGAACCTGCGGAACTTGCCACCAACCCAACAACGCATTCGGATTGAGTGCCGTCGACGCCCAATTCCGATACTTCATAAGCCGCGGCAAAGATCCGCTGTTTGCGCAGATCGATGGTTCGACTTGTCCCACCGGTCCGATAGACAACAGTCTGGTCCTGAACAACGGACTGTTTCGCATCGGACTGACCGTTCCGCCGAATAGCACCGACGCATCCGCGCCGCAATACACGATCACAGCCGTGCAGGATCCTTATGGCTGCGCCCTTACCACCGATTCTCAGGGAGTGCAGACAGTTTCCGTTTATCGGCGGCCGTTACCAACTACAAATCTAGGTTTCCTGAGTGCGGTCATGTTCGATGGCCGGGAGTCCTTTACGCTCCCTCTGAACAATGGCCAAACCTTTCCCGCCAACCTGAACGCTGACTTGACGCAACAGGCAATTGACGCAACTCTGATCCATGCTCAGGGCGAGCAGGCTCCCACGAGCGCGCAACTCAGCGATATCGTGAATTTCGAACTAGCTCTCAATTCTGCGCAGTTGTTTGATTTCGCCGCCGGAGATCTCTCGAAAAAAGCGCAGGGAGGAGCCCAATTCCTCTCTACGCAACCGTACTATCCGGGTGTGAACGATTCTCTGGGCGCCGACCCTCAGGGAAAACCGTTCACTCCCGATGTATTTACGATCTATGCGTCCTTCCAGAACTCCCGGAATTCGCAGCAAGCTTCGATTGCGCGCGGCGAGCAGATCTTCAATACGCAACCCCTGACGATCAGCAATGTGCCCGGACTCACCACCGGCAATCAGCAGATTGCGGGAACCTGCACCACCTGCCACGATAACTTCAACGTGGGAAATCACTCGTTGCCCTTGCCGCTGGATATTGGTACCAGCCGCTCCCTAATCTATGAAACCGATCCGAATATCCTGGCTGGACTGAAGGAATTGCAAATGCCAGTCTTGCCGGTGTTCGAGTTGGTCTGCACCCAGGGGCCGCTCGCCGGCAATACGTACTACACCTCCGATCCCGGCAAAGCGCTGATCACCGGACAATGCAGCGACATCGGCCGAGGCAAGGGTCTTATTCTGCGAGGTCTGGCCGCGCGTGCACCGTATTTTCATGACGGAGTAGCAGGCAATTTGCAGCAAGTCGTGAATTTCTACAACCAACGCTTCCAGATAGGTCTCACACCGCAGCAGATGCAGGACCTGATCAACTTCCTGCAAACGCTTTAACCTCTGCACTCGCGCGAACTGGCGCCGGCTGCGGTGACCGGCGCCAGTTCCGAACTGTGCGGTAAGACCAAAGTTGCTCCGCCATATTTTTCAGCCGACGCCGAGACGGTGAACGACGGCCTGGAAGCGCGGATCTGAACGGATTGGGTCGAACTGCGGATCGACATTGATGAAGAGCAACCAGTAGTCGTGATGTTGATACGACTTTTCCAGCCACTCGAGAGCGGTGGCGCGATCTCCCTTCAGCACTGCCCAGGCTGTGACGTCATAGGGTCGACGGGCGCCAGCCTTGGCTTCGTCCATCGCTTTGCTGAAGGCACGATCGATTTTGGCCGGATCCTGGCTGGCAAGTGCCTGCAAGAATTCTCCCTGAGGCTCTTTGGCGTCTGCGGCGTGCCAGTCATCCCAGCGGTGCTCGAAAAGATAGCCGGTAGTCAGCATGCTGTAACCGAGATGGTAGTGCGGGTCGCGTTCGAGGATGCTTTTGGAAACGGCAATCACACCGTCGAAATCTCGCTGGTACTTGCGCAGGACAGCGAGATCCACATCCACGATGAGTGCAAGAGGATCGAGGCGGCGGGCAATATCGAGTTGCGCTTCCGCTTCTGCGAAGCGGCCATGAGCCATAAGGCCCAGGGCATAATATTGATGGGCGCTGGCGTAGTTGGGGTTCAACTCGAACGCCTTTTTGTATTCGCGCTCGGCGGTCGGCCAGTCGTAGTCGTAATGCGCGGCTACCATCCCCAGCGCGGCGTGCGGCTCGGCGAGTGATGGATCAAGCTGCAGTGCCTTGATGGCGGCGTCGCGGGCGCGCGGAATGTATGCCGCCGGATCGACTTCTTCGACATCGCCAATCGCAATCAGAGAATCCGCCAGGGCCGCCCATGCCAGAGCATAGTTAGGGTCGCGCGCGATCGCCTGCTGCAACAGGTCAACGCTCTTGAGTTCGGAAGGAAAGTTTCGCTGGTTCCAGAGATAGCGTGCTTCCAGGTATAGAGCGTGGGCTTCGGGGTCGTGGGCCGCCGGTGTGTCCTTAGCAGAAAGGTTGCGCGCCAGAGCGCGCGCAATCGAGCCGGCGATCTGGGATTCGATCTGCATCCAATCGTTGGTCGTGCCGTCGTAGGTCTGGCTCCAAATCGTGAAGCCATCGCGCGTGCGATTCAGTTCGACGGTAACGTGGGTGCGATCGCCAGAACGCTGCACGCTGCCTTCCACCACGGCCTCGACGTTTAAGCGTGAGCCGATGTCGCGGAGGTCGTCGTGTTTTCCCTTGAACACGTATGCGGACCGTCGCCCAGCCACGCGGACGCCATCTAGGTGGGAAACAGAAGCGGCGATTTCGTCCGTTAACCCATCACTGAAAGCGTCATCGAACGACGGCGTACTGAGATTGTCGAGGGGAAGGATTGCAATCGACGAAATCGGAGCGGGTCGCCCCCAATGCCATAAAGAGAATCCCGCCAGGCCCAGCACCGCCAAGACTCCCGCAGCCAGCCACAGGCCAACTTGTGAGCTGCGCTTGCGGGCGTGCGATGTCAACCCGATCTCATAGCGGGCCGTAAAATCCCGGTGCTCCGGCTCAGCTGTTATATCTCTTTCGATTTCAGTTTGGGGAAGCTGTACCGGCGGTTCCGATACCGGCGCCGGCCCTTGATTCTGAGCTGCCGGTTCGAGGGTCGAACTGGCGATCGGTCCAATCCAGCGGTAGCCGCGGCGTTCGATGGTCGCGATAAAGATTGGATTGTCGGCGGAGTCGCCTAAAGCGTCGCGCAGGCGCATGATGGCGCTGCTGATGCCCTGTTCGAAATCCACAAAGACGCCCGCGGGCCAGAGAGTCTGACGAAACTCCTCGCGCGTAATCACTTCCCCGGGACGGGTCAACAACAGGGTGAGCGCTCGAAAGGGAAGGTCTTGCAGCCTGACCTTGACCCCGTTCCGCCGGAGTTCGCCCGCACGAAGGTCCGCCTCGAACACACCGAAGCGAATGAGGACTGTAGGCGACTGCGGAGAACCCATAAGGAATGATCGACGGGGGAGCTAACAGTCTACCACTGCCGCCTGACTCAGTGGAAACGGGTCGGCTTTGGGCTCGGAGGAAGTCGCTTTTTCAGGCAATAAGATCGCCCAAGCGATTGCAAACAAATATTTTATCTCGCCAGATACCCGCCAGCCTCCCGCTATCTCCGGACCATTGACCGAAAGCGTGTTTCCAAGCGAGAGTCGCCCAGGATTGAACGCGGTCCCCGCAAGACAAAACCAAAAGCAATTCACTCTCAGGAGACAACACAAATGAATTTGAATTATCGGCAAGGCAAGGGCTCGGGCATGATTGTCAGGGTGCTCGGCATGCTCGCCGCTGTGGTCATGAGCGCCGGGGTGGTAATCCCGGTGCAAGCACAAACCTACCCTGTGGCTTTTCCGGAGCCCACAACTTTCCTTTCGGCCCCGGCCCCGGATACCACCAGCTCAACCACAGCTGTCGCTATCGGGGATTTCAACGGGGACGGCAAACTCGATACCCTCAACATCGATTCCGGTTCCCGAATCAACGTCATGCTGGGCAAAGGGGACGGCACGTTCGAAGCGCCGGTCACAACCCTCATCGCCGCGGCAAACTTCTTCCCCGAAGCGATTGCCGTGGGCGATTTCAACGGTGATCACGTGCTGGACGTCGCGGTTTGGGCCGCCAATTCCACCACGGGCAATACGCAGGTGAATATCTACTTGGGCACCGGGACGGGCACGTTCACTGCCGGCGCAACTTATACCGCTCCGAGCAGCAGCAATTTCAATCCCGGCCCGAATAGCATTGTCGCGGAAGATGTCAACGGCGACGGCAAACTCGACCTGGTCGCTATGACTCCGTATAACGGCGTGTTCGTTTTCCCGGGCAATGGCGACGGCACCTTCCAGACACCGGTGGTCAACACCACAGTTTGTACAAATACTATTGGGAATTGCGAATCTCTGGCTGTCGGCGATCTGAATGGCGACGGCAAGCCCGACCTCGCTGTCCAGTCAAACGACACAGTTGGTGGCGGGATGAGCATTCTGCTGAACAACGGCAGTGGCACATTTGGAACAGGGACATACTACCCTGTGGCAATCAGCGGTGTTTATGCCAACGGCGGCATCGCCATCGGTGATGTGAACGGCGACAAAAAGCCAGACGTGGTCGTCGCCAGCAGTTCTGTCACTGCCATTGTCTATCTGAACCAGGGAAGCGGCACCTTCAAAGTCAACGGCACGGTCGGTAGCGTTCCTGTTAACCCCACAAACAACGTGGTGCTGGTCGACATCAACAACGACAAGAAGCTGGACATTGTTGTCCCCGACGGTCATGGAGACGTCTTAACGTTTTACGGCAAAGGCAACGGGACCTTCAGCAACGGGCCGGTATACCCGCTCCAGGCACCGAACAACAGCGGCGACTACCTTGTCGCGATCGGCGACTTCAACGGGGACGGCACCCCCGACCTGCTGGACACCAATGGGTTGAATACCAACTCGGTGTCTCTGGGCCGGGGCGACGGAAGTTTCCAGACGAACCAGGCGTATAACTACAACACAAACCTGGTAGCCGGTAATATCGCGACCGCCGACTTTAACGGCGATGGATTCCCCGACATCGTGCAACTGATCGGTGGTGTCGTGAATGGCACATCGACCAACGGAAAGATCGGGATCAACCTGGGCAGTTCGCACGGCGTACCGGGAACCACGTCTGTGGTCACCGTCAGCACTTGTGCGAACAACATTGTCGAGTGGGTTGCCACCGGCGATGTGAACGGCGACGGCAAGGCTGACATCGTCGCCGCCATGCAGGACGCCTCTTTTGCCGGGTGCCAGAACAATACCGTTGCCGTGTTAGAAGGCTTGGGAACGGGAAAGTTCAAGGCCTCCGCGTACTATCCCACTGGCTCAACCACACAGGAGCAGACTATCTACCTGGTCGATATGAACGGCGATGGCAAGCTCGACATCGTCACCGGAAACGCCGACGGCTCTATCAGCGTGCTACTCAACAAGGGCAACGGCACCTACGACCCGGGAACTTTGAATACCAGTCTTACGTCAGTCTTCACTTCTGGCATCGCTCTGACCTTCGCCGACTTCAACGGCGACGGAAAGATGGACATCGCGGTCTCGGCTTCCATTAATTCTCCGGGGGTCGTGTACGTGCTGCCGGGCAACGGCAATGGCACGTTCGGCACTCCCATCGAGACGGCATTGCCGTATTCTCCAACCAAGCTGGTCGCGGCTGACTTCAACAAAGACGGGAAGGCAGACTTGCTGGTCGCTGGCCAGTTTCCCGGCTGCGGATCGTATGCGCTTACCTACGCCTTCCTTGAAGGCGCCGGCAACGGTACGTTCACGGCTGGCCCCATAGAGTGCTGGTCCGCCGGCACGCCCGGCAATCCAGTCGCAGTCGACCTCAACGGCGACGGCAACCTCGATGTGGTCATCCCCTACGATGGGGCGCCTGGCAGCCCCGCTATTCTCCAGGGCAAGGGCGACGGCACGTTCACCGGTTCCCAGTATTTTTACACCGGGCAGGCTGCCATCAGCGCCGTGGTTGACGACTTCAACGGCGACGGGATGCCCGATGTCGCCCTCGTCAACTCCTCCACATTCAATCCCGAATTTCTCACGATGATGTTCAACAGCACGCAGCCGGTGAGCGTCTCGCCGCTGCTGGTTAACTTCGGCGCGATTACCGTAGGAGCGAGCAAAGCCGAGACCATCGTTCTCACCAACGACCAGAGCACGGCGCTGGCGATCGCCAGCATCACTCTGGGAGGAACCGATCCGAGTGACTTCACCGCGAAGTCGAACTGTGGAACGAGTCGCCTGCCGGGCCACGACTGCACAATCACGGTGACGGCAAAACCGACGGTTGCGGGCGCGCAGACTGCCACTTTGACCATCAAAGATGGGGCGGGCACTCAAACCGTGCAGCTCGTCATCGACAATCCCGTGCCGGTCATTACTTCGCTCTCGCCCAACACTGCAATCGCGGGCGGCGCTGGATTCACGATCACGGTCACGGGCAAGAACTTTGTCAGCACTTCGGTGGCGAGATGGGCGGGATCGGCTCGTGCCACAACTTTTGTGAGTGCGACCGAGTTAACTGCCACT
>Ga0187871_10002247_pt1 | contig 15953 bp, 15 predicted proteins | sample June2016WEW_16_1_FD_132988 | JGI IMG/M metagenome (GOLD analysis project Ga0187871, IMG submission 132988) | Peatland microbial communities from SPRUCE experiment site at the Marcell Experimental Forest, Minnesota, USA - June2016WEW_16_10 | ecosystem: Environmental > Terrestrial > Soil >... | reverse complement strand
CTGAAGCGCTGCGCCAGCCAAGAATCGTTGCGCGCCTAATGTCTGCGCGCAAAGGTCAATTGCAGATCGAGGTCGGCCGGTATCGGGAAATCCTAGCCCGGCTGTTGATGGTGTCAACGGGGTAGGGATCGTTCGACTGCGGTTTTGCTTCGCCTTCGCGAAAATCCTCGCTCAGGATGACGCTCCTGGTTTCCTCCAAGCCTTATAGTTTCAATCCTTTTAAGTATTCGCGGAAGGGGTCGCCGAGATCCTCACGTTTGAGGGCGAACTCTACGGTGGCTTTGAGAAATCCCAGCTTGTCTCCGGTATCGTGGCGGCGACCTTCGTAGACGTAGGCGTACATCTTTTCTTTCTTGAGGAGGAGGCGCATACCGTCAGTGAGTTGAAGTTCGCCGCCCGCGCCGGTCGGAGTGTTGGCCAGACAGTCGAAAATTGCGGGCGTGAGAATGTAGCGGCCGATGATGGCCAGGTTGGACGGGGCTTCTTCGGGCTTGGGCTTCTCCACCATGTTCTTGATTTCGAACAGGCGATCGCCGAAGCGGCTGTCGACAGCCTTCACGTCGAGGACGCCGTAGGAAGAAATCATTTTGCCTTCGATGATCTGAGTGGCGAGCACGGAACATTGAGTCTGATCGAAGACCTCGACCATTTGTTTGAGGCAGGGGACCTTAGCGTCGATGACATCGTCGGCAAGGAGCACGGCGAAGGGTTCGTGGCCGACGAGTTCACGGGCCATGAGGACGGCGTGGCCGAGGCCGAGGGCTTCTCTCTGGCGAACGTAGGCGACATAGATCATGTCGGAGATGGAGCGCACGATCTGAAGCAGATCGGTCTTGCCGCGCTCTTCGAGCATGCGTTCGAGCTCGTAGCTGACATCGAAATGGTCTTCGATCGCCTGTTTGCCGCGGCCGGTGATGATGAGGATCTGGTTGCAGCCCGAAGCCATGGCTTCTTCGACCCCGTATTGGATGATGGGCTTATCGACCAAAGGGAGCATTTCCTTGGGCTGGGCTTTGGTTGCGGGCAGAAAGCGGGTGCCGAGGCCGGCGGCGGGGAATACGGCTTTGCAAACTTTCATCTTCTTCATAAAGGCGGTCGCTGGTCGCTGGTCGGTGGTGCTTCGTCGTTGTTTTGTTCGAGTTCGGGTGCTGGACAATTGTAAATGCTGGGGTTGTGGCTGGCGATACCGGATGCCGCGTAGAAGGCAGTGGGTGGTTGAAGAGAGCAGGCGGCCACCGGGGCTAAAGCCCAAGTCTATGTGAGCATCTTTACGCGGCGCTGAAGCGCGGCTCTGCCACGTTCCTGCAAGCATTCCTCCTTCGCCCCCTTGCAAAACTTAAGATGGTCCGCTGGCGGAGCGGACTTCTGATGCGGTTTCGGTGTTTGCCAGTTGCTCTAATACGGTGCGGAGGGCGCGCAGGACTTCTTCCGCGGCGGCGGCCTTCAAAATAAATTTCAACATGCCGTCGGGGGTGAACTGAGCGCCGCGCTGGGCAGAGACGAAACGGGCCAACTGCTCGGGATCGACGGCGGCGTTTTGCTGAAACTTGAGCGTGACGGAGTCGCGTTTGCGCTCGACGGCATTAACGCCGACTTTCATGCACAAAAGTTTGAGCGACGCGTAGTCGAGCAGGTTGCGAACGGCGGGCGGGGGCGGGCCGTAGCGGTCTTGCAGCTCGGCGGTGACATCCGTCAGCTGCGATTCGGCTTCAACGCGGGCTACGCGTTTATACATTTGCAGGCGCTGGTTTTCTTCCGGCACATAATCGGCGGGGATACGAATGTTGAGGCCAAGATTGAGCTGAGTTTCGGCTTCGTCGGGCGCGGCTTCGCCTTTCATTTCGCGGACGGCGCGCTCGAGCATCTGGGTGTAGAGCTCGAAGCCGATGGCCTCGATGTGTCCGCTTTGCTCGCCGCCCAACATGTTGCCGGCGCCGCGGAGTTCGAGATCGAGGGCGGCGATTTTGAATCCTGCACCCAAGTCGGAAAATTCTTTGAGAGCAGCGAGGCGGCGTCGCGCGACGGGCGTGAGCTCAATTTCCGGGGGGAGCATGAGATAGGCGTAGGCCCGACGGCTGGATCTGCCGACGCGTCCGCGTAGCTGATAAAGCTCGGAGAGGCCAAGGCGATCGGCGCGATTGATCAGGATCGTGTTGCAAAGGGGGATATCGAGACCGTTTTCGATGATTGTGGTCGAGACCAGAATGTCGGCTTCGTGGTGCATGAATTTCAGCATCACTTTTTCGAGTTCGCCTTCTGACATTTGTCCGTGGCCGACGATAATCCGCGCGGGAGGAACGAGCGCTTGAATTTTGGCGGCGATCTCCCAAATGGTATCGACACGGTTGTGAACGAAATAGACCTGACCGCCGCGCTCGAGTTCCTGCTCGATGGCGGACTGGATCAGTTTTTCGTCCCAGCTGGCGACGACAGTTTGAATCGCCATGCGATCTTTCGGGGGCGTTTCGATCACGCTCATGTCGCGCAGGCCGACGAGCGACATGTGCAGCGTGCGCGGGATGGGCGTGGCCGACATGGTGAGGACGTCGACTTGCTTGCGCATTTGCTTGATGCGCTCTTTGTGGCGGACGCCGAATCGCTGCTCTTCGTCGACGATGAGAAGGCCGAGATCGGAGAATTGGATGTCTTTGGAAAGGATGCGGTGGGTGCCGATGAGGACATCGACTTTGCCGGCTTCGGTTTTCTGCAGGATTTCTTTTTGCTGCTTCGGAGTGCGGAAGCGGCTGATCATTTCAATGGTGACTGGGAAGGGTGCGAAGCGCTGCTTGAAAGTTTCGAAGTGCTGAAAGACGAGGACGGTGGTGGGCGCGAGGACTGCCACTTGTTTGTTGTCGGCGATGGCTTTGAAGGCGGCGCGCATGGCGACTTCGGTTTTGCCGTAGCCGACGTCGCCGCAGAGCAGGCGGTCCATGGGCTGTGAGGATTCCATGTCGCGAATGACGTCTTGGATGGCCTGCGCCTGGTCTTCGGTTTCGTTGAATTCGAAGGCGTCTTCAAATTCGCCGAACCACTCGTTGCCCGGCGGGAAGGCGTGTCCGACGGCGGTTTTGCGCTCGGCGTAGAGTTTGAGGAGTTCGTCGGCCATATCTTTCATGGCCTTGCGCACGCGAGCTTTGGTTTTTGACCAGGACTGGGTGCCGAGATGGCTCAGGACCGGTTTAGCACCTTCCGAGGAGCGATATTTCTGGACCAGATCGAGGCGAGTAAGCGGGACATAGAGGCGAGCGGCTTCGGCGAATTCGAGCAACATGAATTCGGCGGGACCGTCGCCATGGTTGATTTCTTTCAAGCCCTGATACTGGCCGATGCCGTGTTCGACGTGGACGACATAGTCTCCGACTTGGAGATCGCGGAAGTCGGACAGGAAGGCGGAGACTTTGGATTTCGACCGCTGCGGGCGAGAGGCTACGGCGTCGGATTCGTCGAAGAGATCGCGCGAGCCGAAGATGGCGAGATTCGCGTCAGGCAGGAGCACGCCATCGGGGACGTAGGCCGTAGCCAGGGTGGTGGTGAGGACTTCGCCGGCGAAGTAACTGGTCTCATCGGCGTAGCTCTCGCCGCCACGGGTGCGGCTTCCCAAGCGAAACGAGACGTTGTATTCGGTGAAGACATCGGCCAGGCGCTCGACCTCGCCGGTATTGGGGACGGCGAAGAGGACGCGTTTCGCTTCGGCGTTGAGCTTCTGCACTTCTTCCAGCATGGCGGGAACTGCGCCGTGGAACCGAGGCGAGGGCTGAGTGAGGAATGAAATTTCGGACGCGTTGTTGTCCTGCAGGCCGCGAGTGATGCCGAGGTGCTCGATGTCGGCGCCAGGAAGCGCGGCAGTTTTTTGCCACCAATTTTCCGGTAGGAAATAGAGATCTTCCGGGCGAACGAGATTGCCGACGCCGCTGCGCTCGTGGGCTTCGGAGACGCGGGCCCAGAAGCGGTCGAATTCCTGCTCGAGTTGATCGCTTTCGTCGAGGAGAACCGCGGCTTGCGGGATTAGATCGAAGATGGTGTTGTGGGCGCCGGCGACGGGAGTGTAAAACTCCCAGCCGGGAAAGACGTTGAGTCCACCAGCGCGGACGGCGGCTTCGACAATTTCTTCGTTACCGACGATGCGCTTGCCACTGAGGCGGGTATGAATTGCGCCGAGGAGATGTTCGTTCACGGGAGTTTCGGTGAGCGGAAGCAGGAGAGCCTCATCGACGGGATTCGAAGAACGCTGGGAGGCAGGATCGAACTTGCGAATGGAATCGGCTTCGTCGCCGAAGAACTCGATGCGCAGGGGGCGGTCGGCCTCGGGGGAATAAACGTCGAGGATGCCGCCGCGTACCGCGTAGTGGCCTGGCATTTCGACCACGTCGGTCGGGGTATAGCCGACGGTGTTGAGGTGAGCGAGCAGGGAATCAAGATCGAAGGACTCGCCGCGGCGGATGGTACGGGCGAGATCGGCATAGTAGTCGCTGGAGCGCAGGCGGATGGCCGTGGCTGCGACCGGAGAGATGACGATCGACGCGGCACCGGTGGCGATCTTCCACAAGGCGGTGGCGCGCTCTTCCTGAAGTTCGGGATGAGGAGAAAGATTCTGGAAAGGGAGCACGTCGCGAGCGGGGAGGGAGATGATCGACTCCGGATCGCAAGCGGAAGTGAGTTCACAGAATCCGCGAAGGACAGGCAAGAAATCCTCGACGGCGCGGTTATCTTGGACGACGAAGATGAGGGGACGTCCGGCGGCACGCTGGAACAGCACGAGCAGCAAGGCTTTTGCAGTGGGCGTGAGGCCGGAGACACGGATGCGCCCCGTGCCCTCCTTGAGGTGGGAGGCAACACGCGCGAAAGCGGGGAGCTTTTCTACGTCCACGAAGAGTTCGCGGACGAAAGGGAGAAGCATGCAGGATTATTTTAGCAGGAGCAGCCTGCCGCAGGATCAGGCAGTCATTCTATTTTTCTTATTGGGCGGAGGGAGCATCTTACTTTTCTTGTCCCCACGGCGGAAGCTCTGGGATTTCCTTAGACGTTTGTAGGAGTAACGCGATGGTCACTCGGGGAGATGGCGCTCGGGTTCACCCAAAGCTGGATCAGCGCTAACAGTGCCGGCATCCCCATGGAAAATACGGCGACCGCTTTCAGACCAGGAAATCGATTCGCCATGACATAGCGAAGAGCATAGAAGGCATAGAGAATTACGGGAAGCGCCGCAAACGTTTTCGGGGTAGCTTTTTCGCGTTCGTGGTGGCGCCAGAGCGCGTTGGCCAGCCCGTAGATGATGAAGGTTGTTAGCATCCAGCCTAAGTAATTTCTGAGTGGCACGCCGAAGTAGGGGCCACCCTGCTCCCAGACCCAGTTGTGGGCGAGCGCCATGCCGGGATCCATCACCATGTCCCAGCCGGTGATGGTCATGGCGGCGATCACGGCAAGGGTAGTGCGGCCTGGAAGTGAGCGAGTATCGAGACCAGGTAGAATCGCGCGGGCGACCATCCATGAGGGATAGATCATCATGAACCAGGCTAGCGGAATGATTGCCGGTACGTGTCCGAGTTTCGCACCCAGCATATCGCTGTAGTGGTAGGAGCCGTAGATCAGTCCGGTGCGCACGCCGGCCTCCTCCAATCCGTAAGAAACGACGGCTGAGATCGAGAAAAACAGCGCGCTAAACCGCGGTCCTTCAAGCGCTGTGCAGTGGGCGAGCGCGAAGAGCACGAAGACCAGGGTAAATCCGACATTGTTCAAGTCTGGGAGCCTGAACCACGGAGAGACCGCCTCCGCCAGGATGAGATAGGTCATGGCGAAAAAAAAGAGCCATGACAGTGGAGGGATCCATCGATTCATGCGTTCCCCCGGCAAAATTTGGTGAAATTGAAAATAACAGATCGGCGGGGCTGAGGCACTTTCCAGTAGCTGAGTGGATCCGTGGCAGGGCATGATTCAGGCAGCAGGGACGAGGAGCCGGCGAGCTGTGCTCCGCCGGGGCCCTTCGGCTTCGCTCAGGCAGGCTCACCAGGCGGCCGTCGTTACAGGCGCCTTACTGGCGCCGTAAAGGGCGGGTGAGACAGGTGGGGCCGCCGCTGCCGTTGATGCAGAGTTCGCTGCCGGGGAAGGTGCGGACGTCGAAGCCGGCTTGGCGCAGGCGGGCATTGGTGCTGCGGTTTTCTTCGAGCGCGAGCAGGCGATGATTTCCTAAAGCGAGAACGTTGCCGGCGAGGGAGTCGCGCTCGGAGGGATCGATTTCGATGAACTCGAATCCGCGAGATTCGAGAAGTTCAACGGTTTCGACGGCAAGCCATGAGAGATCAACGAGAGCGGTGCGGTCGTCGAGCAGGCTGATCAGCGACATGAGATGGAGGCAGGCGGATGGACCGGGACCATAGGGAAGGGGCGCGGAGAGAACTTCGATGCTCTTGGGTGCAAGCAGATCGCGCATCTGCCGAATGCCCGAAGCGTTCGTGCGGTAGCCGTGGCCGATGAGGAGAGTCTTGGAATCGAGCCAGACGATGTCTCCGGCTTCGGTGGTGCCGGGCGAGATGATGGCGCCGAGAGTAGGGATCTCGAGGGTCGCGCAGAGCGAGGCTTGATGCGGGCCTTCGGGCAGGCGATTTGGTTTGCCCGGACGCATGACGATCAATCCGTGATCGGTGGGCAGGGAGGCATCGTGGGAGTAGATGGCATCGAGGGAGAGAACCGGCGATGGAGCTAGTTCGTTGAGCTCGGCTCCTGCGGCTCGCAACTCGTGACAGAGAGCGTCATGCTGAGATTGCGCCGTGGCGACGTCAGGGGAGTGGTGGAAGCCGAGTCGTTGCCATGATGCGCGGTGTTCCGGCTGATCCCAGTTTGCGCTGCGGGGCGAACATACCAGGACGCGTTCGAGTTTGCCGACCATGGAGTGTCCGTTGAAATGGGCCTGGGTTATTTCCGGGAGCATTGATTCCCCATCATGTTGTGAAGCGGTTGTGCCAATAAGGAATCTATATAGGCATGATGGCAAAAGCAATGTGGGAGGGCGTGGTGCTGGCCGAGAGCGGTGCGACGGTCGAGGTGGAAGGCAATCAATATTTTCCGCCGGATGCGATTCACCAGGAATATTTCAAGCCAAGTGACGCGCACACGGTGTGTCCATGGAAGGGGACGGCCAGCTACTACGATGTGGAAGTGAATGGCAAAAGGAATGCTGGGGCGGCCTGGTATTACCCTAAACCGAAGGATGCGGCAGGCCAGATTGAGGGGTATGTGGCGTTTTGGAAGGGCGTGAAGGTGGAGAAGTAACGACTGTTTTATATGGCGCTCGCGAGGCGCTCGAATTAAAGTCCGGCCGCGAGGCGATTCGCGGGCCCCCCGGTCCTGGTTTTCCGCACCGACATATTCGAAAAGAGCGCCGGAGTTGGGAGTAGAGCAGATTCGGCGGTTTCTCCGTCGTCAAAGGCGACTTGCTCTCGACACCAGCGTTTTCATTTATCAATTGGAGGCGAACCCGCGATACGTGGCGCTAACGGATGCAGTCTTTTCGTGGATAGAAAGGGCGGGCCACGAAGCAGTTACCTCGACGATTCCAAAGGCGGAGTTGCTGGTGCCGGCGTATCGGGACGGAGACGAAAACAAAGTCGATGAGTCCTACGGTTTACTGTCCACCTACCCCAACTTGCGGTGGATTGAGCTGGGCCTGGAAAGCGTCGATCTTGCGGCGCGCCTTCGCGGAGCCTATCGACTTCCTACGCCGGATGCTCTTCAGGCGGCGACTGCTCTGCGAGCGCAAGTGTCAGGTCATAACAAATGATCCTGTTTTGCCGCGCATCCAAAATCTCGATATTGCTGTCTTGAATCAATTCCTCTGATCCTAAAATTCAACGTGGGCGCGGAATGAGGGGACGAGGACGGGGCCGCGGTCGCGGTTGTAGCCGGGATCATTGATGTGTTGCAGGCCGGGCGCAAGATAGATGCCGCGCCAGACGTGGACGGTGTAATAAGATTCCAGAATATTTTCGCGGCCGTAGTTGAGCGCGCTATCGCCGAGCAGAAATCCCAGACCACCGTCTGCGAGATAGGTCTGGTGATCTTTTGCAATAGCGTTCGACACGAAGGCGATGCCGGCGCGATCCTGTTTTCGATGCCACCAGGCGCCGTTCGCGCCGAATCCTTCGGCAAAAGTCTGATCGACTTCGGTGTAAGCGAAGGACTCGGTCTTGCCGTTATCCCAGCCGAAACGAGCGAACGCAGTCAGATGGCGTGTGAGGTTCTGCTCGAGGTTGATTCCGAATCCATATTTGCGCGTGATGCGCCAGGGATGATTTGTGATCTCCGGGACGAACTCCGGAGTTGGAGCGGAATGATCTTCGAACTGAGCGACAGCGTCGCGATAGATGCCCATATTGGCGTAATTGGTGTAGGCGAGGAGCCGGATGACTCCCGCCTTGTGCGGGATTGGACTACGACGCAGCTCATATTCGAAGTTTTCCGCATGAACTTGCCACGGACGGTATACGAGATCGATTCCGTTGGCAACTTTCGGCATCAGCGCCTCGGCGAAGCGGAAACCCCAGTTGCGATCTTCGAAGTCAGCGCTGAGGCCGATGGTGTATCCACGCGTGTCCGCGGCGTAGTCGTAGGCACCGTTGTTGTCGGTGGTCCAGTTGATGAATTGGAGGTGAGTATCGGAGCCGACGGAGTTGACGTCGAAGAAATCCGGCATAGAAAATTTGCCGAAGCGGATTTCCAAGCGCCGGCGCGGTAGTTCGTCGAAGAGCGACAAAAAGCTGCGCTGATTTTCGACCTTGTCCTTGCTCAGAGCAAATACTTTGTGAATCATGGCGCGGCCCAGATAGGGGGCTTTGCTGAGGAGCGGATTGCGAACAATATCGAGATCCGTGTTACCGGCGAGTCCGAGGCCCGTGCTGAGGGCGGCTCCGCCGGCCTCTTCGATGTCGACCAAAAGTTCGGTGGAATGATCGAAGCGCACGCCGGTATAGAGGGTCATGACGCGGGATGTGGCCTTCTCATAGTTAGGACTTAGGCTGTGCGCACCGCTGTAATCGGCGGGGTAGGGCGGATGGGTTTGGAAGATGAAATTCGCCTGACCGGAAAGCCAAAAGCGAGAGTCCTTAAAATGGGGGAACATGGCTCCTGGGGCTTCGTCGGACGGCGGATCGGTCTGAGAGTCGGGCTGCGGTGTTATATCAGGCGTTGTGGTGGAGGGTGCGTCGGGGTGCTGCGCCAGCACTGGCAGAACGCAAGACGCGATCATCAACAGGAGAGTCAGGCCTAAAGCTGCGGCCCGCAGAGTTGGAGATGCTGGCTTGGCGTTTGCGACGCCCGGTCGGCGCAGTAACCCGAAACTCGGCCAATCGAAAATGAATTTCAGTTTCATGATTACACTTTAAGGTGGAGGCGAAATTCACTTCCGAGCGTCTTCTCAACATCGATGCCGACGTCAATCACGCGGAGACGAAAGATTGCCGTTCCCTGAGAATTTAAGACGCCTGTACGGTTAAGACTAACGAAACATGCTGGCCGCCAATCCTTGACCGCCCTTGAGATGCGGTGACAGCACGGATTCTCCACGACGAACGATCCATCAACCTTACGCAGAACTCATGAAAGGATGGTTACGGCGCGGATGATGATCGAGCAGCCTGCCAATCCACGATTTCGCGGAAGCGTTGAAAATCTCCCCGCTGTTCTTATATCATACCCCCCTAGGGTACACGCAAGCGGGATTGTGGAGAAGCAAAAAATGCAAGATAAGATTCCGGTAATTTCGAAAGAAAAGCAGAAGCTCCTATTCCGCATCAAGCGGATCCGCGGGCAGTTTGCGGCGGTGGAGCGTGCGCTGACGGCGGGGGACGAATGTGCCGACATTCTGATGTTGCTGGCCGCGATTCGCGGCGGGGTCAACGGGTTGATGGCGGAGATACTTGAGGACCACATCCGGCTGCACATCATGAATCCGGATCACGAGATGGATTCGCCGGAAGAGCTGGGAGAAGATTTGATCGGACTGGTGCGGGCTTACCTGAAGTGATCTTGACTACGGATTCTGCAGCGAAATAAAAAAGGACGGCCCGGAGCCCCCGAAGCCGTCCTCAAACCCTCCCGGTTAGAAGGGCAACTTGATGACCCGAGGTTACCGTGGCGATGTTGCAGAAGGATGGCGGGCGGATGAATATCTGGTTAATTCGACCGGCATTGCGCTGGTATAGTAATCGGTTGCGCCAAGGGTCGAGCGTTGCTCGACCGACAGCCGAGGGCGGCTGTCCCCCGCGTTTTGGTTATTGAAATCTATTTTTTGTGGGAGCGTTAATGCCGTCCACAACATCGCGAAAGGTCGAGCAGTCGCGCCGTTTGCAGCAGCGCGCCGAAAGCATGATTCCCGGAGGAGTGAACTCGCCGGTGAGGGCATTTGGCTCGGTGGGAGGGGATCCGCCATTTATCGTGAGGGGGAAAGGTTCGCGAATCTGGGACGCTGATGAAAATGAGTTCATCGACTATGTGGGATCGTGGGGACCGCTGATTCTAGGCCACGCAGCGCCGGATGTGCTGGATGCGATCGTGAGCGCGGCGTGCAACGGCACAAGCTTTGGAGCGTCGACTCCGGCGGAGGCTGACCTGGCGGAATTGGTGATTTCGGCGTTTCCCCATGTGCAAAAAGTACGCTTCGTGAGTTCGGGAACCGAAGCCACAATGTCGGCGATTCGCTTGGCGCGAGCTTATACGAAGCGCAAATACATTGTGAAATTTGAAGGGTGCTATCACGGGCATTCCGATTCGTTGCTGGTGAAGGCCGGCTCGGGAGTGGCAACGCTGGGAATTCCGGGATCGGCGGGCGTTCCGGAAGAGTTCACCCAGTTCACGCTGGCGCTGCCGTTCAATGACATCCAAGCGGTGGAGTATGCCTTTCAGAAATTCAAGCATCAGATTGCTTGCGTGATTGTTGAGCCGGTGGTGGGGAACATGGGGTGTGTTGCGGCGACGGACGATTATCTTGTAGCGCTGCGATTGATAACGGAACGAGAAAAGTCGGTGCTGATTTTTGATGAAGTGATGACGGGTTTCCGCGTGGCTTTCGGGGGAGCGCAGGAGCTTTACAATATTCGTCCAGACCTGACGACCATGGGAAAGATCATCGGAGGCGGGTTGCCGGTGGGGGCTTACGGCGGGCCGAACGAGATTATGAACCTGGTGGCGCCGCTAGGGCCGATGTACCAGGCGGGCACGCTTTCGGGGAATCCGCTGGCGATGGCAGCGGGTTGCGCGATGCTGAAGCATTTGCGGGATCACAAGGAAGAGATTTATTCGCGGATCGATAAGCTGAGTGGGGAATTGGTAGAAGGTGTGGCTGCGGCTGCCAAAGATGCGGGCGTGCCGCTATGCTACAACCGTGTGGGATCGATGTTCACGTGGTTCTTCACGCCCGGCCCGGTGACGGATTGGGAGTCCGCGTCGAAGTCGAATACCGAAGCGTTCGGGCGATACTTCCGCGCCATGCTGGATGGTGGAGTGTACTTGCCGCCGTCGCAGTACGAGGCGGCTTTTTTGGGTACGACCCACACGGCGGAGGATGTTCAGCAGACGGTGGCAGCGGCGAAGCAGGCGTTTGCAGCGGCGAGGAAATAAGAGAATTCCACCATGGAGACACAGAGGCACAGAGAAATCTAGAAATGAACCATGCGAGAGACCAGGAATTTTCAGGGGTTGAAGCCCGACTGGGGGGGCTCCTGCGGCACGGCTGAAGACATGAGCCCGCCAAAGCGACTCATGGATTACTTCTAGTAGCGTTCTTTTGCATCATCTGCGGAATCGTGACGAACTCAAATCCTTCCGATTTGTAGCGGGCGATCAAGCGATCACTGGCGATTACGGTTTGAGAGCGGTCGGCGCCTAGTTGTTTGTGACTTCCGTCGTGCAGCAGGATTATGTCGCCGCCGCGCATTTGTTTCGCAACTTTGCGTTCGATGACCGCGGCCGGCGGGGCGGTCCAATCGTAACCGGTGACGTTCCACATCACAGGTTCCAAGCGCAGTTCGCGGGCAACGCGAAGTACGGCCGGACGGCGTCCCCCGAAGGGAGGACGAAAAAGATTTGAGCATTCCCCGATCGCATCCTGCAATGCGGCGCGACATTCGGAGAGTTGCTGTCTGATTTCGGTTTCGCTTTTGAACGTGAGCAACGGATGAGTGAAGGTGTGATTGCCCACGACGTGGCCTGCCCCGATGATTTCGCGGGCGATTTGCGGACCTTGCCGCACGTAGCGACCGATGAGAAAAAAAGTTGACGGAACAGAGTGTTTGGAAAGGACGTCGAGCAAGCGCAGGGTGTGCGGGTCGTTGGGACCATCGTCGAAGGTGAGGGCGATCTGGCGCGAGCCGCGAGGAAGGCCGGAGAAGGTTCGCCCATACCATTGTCCCGTGGGCGCCATGGACTGGTAGCCGGCAGCGAGAGCAGCCGCGGTGGAGACAGCGCCGGTGATGGCGAGCGCGAGCATGTGGGGGATTCTAATGGATTTTCGATTTTCCGATTGCCAATTGAAAACCGCGACTTCACGTAACTGGAAATTGGAAATTGTCAATCGAAGCTCGTCTGTTAACTCTTCCCGCAATTGCCACTCGGCTCCATCCGAGATATTCTGCCAATTCCTAAATATTTCGAGCCCATGGCGAATCTTTTCGAGCTTCCCCGTTACATTGCAGTAGAAGGCCCCATTCGAGTGGGGAAGAGCACGCTGGCCCGCATTCTGGCGGAGCGCCTGAATGCGCAGCGGGTGATCGAGCCGGAGTCCAATCCTTTCCTCGGGGCCTTTTATGAAGGCGAACGCGGGGCGGCGTTCCAGGCCCAGTTTGCATTTCTGGTGCGGCGCTTCGAGCAGTTGCAGGCACTGGACCTGGGTCCGAGTTCACAGAAGACGGTGGTGTCCGATTACATCATCGAAAAAGATAAGCTGTTTGCCTGCCTGAACCTGACTGACCAGGAACTGGATACTTATAATCGCTACTACAATCACTTCCGCGAGCAGTTGCCGACGCCGGATCTTGTGATCTATTTGCAGGCTTCGCCTGAGGTGCTCAAGAGACGGCTGAAAAAAAAGAATGCACCGGGCGAACGGGCGGTGAGCGATGAATATCTGGAAGAAGTGGTGAAGGCGTACGAACACTTCTTTTTTCACTACACCTCTTCGGACCTGCTGATCGTGAATACGTCCGATATTGATTTTGTCGACCGCAATGAAGATTTGCAGGAGCTGTTGCGGAAGGTGACGGAACCGATCAAGGGAACGCAATATTTCTTGCCGCTGGGTGGGCAGGATGCGGTGGGGGCTTAAAACAGCCGTTGGCCCATTCCTCGTTGGTCGCTGCCTTCTGAATGCGAGCGCTTTTATGGAAGAGATTGGCCTCGGCGGCGAGGCAGTTGGGAGGTGAATCGGAAACTTCCACGCTTCACCTCTCATATCGCGGCAGCGGATACACCGATAGCGACTTTCCGAGCTGGGAAAATTCTGGGTCTGCGGTGACTAGCCACGCGCCGCTCTCGATGGCGAGTTCGGCTGCGAAGGCGTCGGCGTAGCCGAGGCCGTGCTTCTGCTTCAGTGCGGAGGCGCGAGATGCACGTTCGCGGTCGACGCCGATGACGGCTATGGGCAATTCGAGCAATCTGGCTTCAGCGTTGCGGGCCATCGTCTCGCCGTGCCGTCTCCATGCGGTGTAGAAAACTTCCCCCCAGTTCACAGCCGACATCAGAAGTGGTAAATCCTGACGCACGGCTTCCTCGACGAGGCGCTCGATCTTTCCGGCTGTGCTCTTGCGGTCCTCGAAGAAGCCGATCAAGGCGTTGGCATCGAGCACATATCGCCGCGCGCTCCCACGAGAGAAGGGAGAGGACATTCTTTACTCCCCTCGGCGTTCGCGCTCGCGTTCCCGCTCAGCCAGGTGTTCCTCAAACATGGAAGGCTCGCCGGGTTTGGGCTTGAGAAATCCTCGGATTTCGCTCAGTCGGTTTTTGGTTAGCGGTGTCAATACTAATCTGCCTTGGTCCTCGGTCCAAGTTGCGGGAGTGCCTTTTCCCAGACCGAATTGCAAGCGCAGCTCGGCGGGGATCACCACCTGGCCTTTTGAACTAATCACGGTTCGGTAGCTTGCCATGGGTTCATCTTACTATAATGTAAGACACTAGTGAATCATCTTACTGGGAGGTGTTCGCTCCCCAAAAGCTTCCTTGCAATTGCCATCGACGAAAGTGCCTTTTTGCGGCTACAATAAGCCTCAGCATCAGCGTAGATGCGTACAGGCTCTATCCGGCCGAGCCGGAGGGGCACTGGAGGACACAGTGAGTCTTACCCCGATTGGCGAACCTCGCCATAAGATCACGACCGCGTCTCTGCGGGAACAGAAACTGCAACATCAACCAATCAGCTGCCTTACGGCTTACGACTACGCCACTGCCCGCCTAGTGGACGAGGCTGGAATCGAAATGATTCTAGTGGGCGATTCCCTGGCCCAAACGATGCTGGGCTACGAGAACACGCTTTCTGTGACGGTGGATGAGATGCTGCACCATGTGAAGGCGGTGCGGCGCGGCACGAACAATGCGCTGCTGCTGGCGGACATGCCCTACGGGTCCTATCAGATCGACTCCAAAACCGCGCTAAGTAATGCCATGCGCTTTGTGAAAGAAGGAGGCGCGGAAGTGGTGAAGATCGAAGGCGGGGAAAAGCGCGCCGATTTGATTCGCGGGATCATCGACGCCGAAATCCCTGTGGCTGGCCACATTGGGCTGACGCCGCAGTCGGTGAACGTGATGGGCGGGTACAAAGTGCAGGGGAAAGACATGGGCGGCATCGAGCAATTGATGCGCGATGCGGTGGCGCTGGACGGTGCGGGCGTGGCCTGCCTGTTTCTGGAGGGTATTCCACGAGAAGTGGCGGCGATGATTACGGCGGAGGTTAGCACGCCGACGATCGGGATTGGCGCTGGCCCGGAGTGCGATGGGCAGGTACTGGTTTTCCACGACATCATGAATTTGACATTTGGGCATCCGGCAAAATTTGTGCGGCGGTACGGCGACGCCGCGGCGTTGATCACCAACGCGGTGCAAGCATTTCGCGCCGATGTGAAGTCATTGCAGTATCCAGCGGATGAAGAGTCCTATCATCTGCCGAGGGAAACGAGGGCCGGGTTGGATACGGTGTTGGCGCGGAAGCGAGCGATGCGGCGGTAAGAGTCCTAGCCACGGATTTACACGGATGTCACGGATAGGGCGCCCTTAAGCGGTTCGACAAAAACTTCCGCGATGGTGCTAGCCTAATGGAAAGGGAGGAGGTTTCTATGTTGTTCCCAGCGTTTTTTCTTCCCTTCGGCTTTGGCTTTGTGATGTATTTCCTTCCGTCGATCATTGCTCTGGCACGAAACAAACGTGACCTTACGGCGATCGTGCTGCTGAACTTTTTTCTGGGTTGGACGATGATTGCTTGGATTGTTGCGTTGGTATGGGCGGTGAAGACCGATGTTCCCATGGTGGTGCGGTGAGTGTTTCCGCCGTTGACGGCAGAGATTGGCCAGCCCGGGCGGCCGCAGTCCTGTCCTTGCTTTTGATGGTGAGTTGTTCGGTTGTGGCTTGCTCGGAAAAGAAGGCGCACGCGCCGCCGGACGCTGTCGCTTTGCTGCAGGCCGTTGCTCCGGCGGATCCGGCGAAGTTCCCATCGCTGCAAGAGACCAAGCACTGGAGCAATCCGTACCTGGTGATTCGGCCATCGTCGGTCGGATTGCTGACGGGGATTGCAGCGAATGAAGAGGAGATACTGAAGCCGGAGGAGGTTTTGGGAGCGTTGGCGCAGTTGCCGGGATCGGCGTGGCCCTACGGGCGGGCGGTTGCGATCCTGGTGGATGGGAATGCGATTCGAGCAGAACAGGACAAGATCGCGCTTCGCCGAAATCGGGGAGTAGTGGCAGGGGAATTACAGAACGCACACG
>Ga0187871_10002246_pt1 | contig 15953 bp, 16 predicted proteins | sample June2016WEW_16_1_FD_132988 | JGI IMG/M metagenome (GOLD analysis project Ga0187871, IMG submission 132988) | Peatland microbial communities from SPRUCE experiment site at the Marcell Experimental Forest, Minnesota, USA - June2016WEW_16_10 | ecosystem: Environmental > Terrestrial > Soil >... | reverse complement strand
GGCAGGATGATGCCCAAGCCGCCCGGGAACGGGCCGTATCCTCCCGCCCGCGGGCACCGCACTCGCTCCGCTTTCGGGAGTACCCTCGGCCGAAGGCGTCCTTCACTGAGCGAGATTCGCATCCTCTATAACCGAAACGGGGACCCGTGGTCAATGGAAATGTGACGCCGAAAAGTAGCCAAGGCCGAGCCTACCCAAAAATCGGCGGCTCCGGCCGGGCTGGCAGACGGCCGCCGGCGTGATTAGCTCACCGTGACGCGTTGCCGCCGGCACAGGATGGCAAGCGAACGGAGCGCGCTGATGTCGCCCCTGTCCCTGCTCCTCAATCTCCTCTGGATCGTCTTCGGCGGCCTGTGGATGGCCGTCGGCTGGCTGATCGCCGCCGCAATCATGGCGATCACCATCATCGGCCTGCCTTGGGCGCGGGCGGCGTTCAACATCGCCTCCTACACGCTGCTGCCGTTCGGCCGCAGGGCGGTCTCGCGCCGCGACTATCTCGGCGAGGAGGACTTCGGCACCGGGCCGCTCGGACTTCTCGGCAATCTCATCTGGCTCATCCTCGCCGGCTGGTGGCTGGCGCTCGGCCACCTCATCACCGCCATTCTGCTGGCGGTGACGATCATCGGCATTCCCTTCGCCTGGGCGCATCTGAAGCTCGCCGGGCTCGCGCTCTGGCCGATCGGCAAGATGATCGTCGAAGCCGACGATATGCCGCTGCGATATCCGCAGCGTTAACGCGAACTCATTAGTGCGCAGCAAAGACGAGGCCGCCATGCGCTGGCTCTACCTGACTGTCATCGTCGTGTTCGCGGCCGTCATCGTGATTTTCGTCGTACAGAATCTCGGGGTGGTCACCATGGCTTTCCTCGGTTTCAGCATCCGGGCGCCGCTCGCGATTTTGGCCGTCGTTGTCTACATCCTCGGCGCGGCAACCGGCGGGACGCTATACGCGCTGCTGCGTAAATCGGTCCAGGCATCCAGGACGAGCATGTAGGGCCCCCTTGGACCCCGAATTCATCCGCGAGCTGTTCGCGCCGTTTGGTGCGGTGACGATCAAGCGCATGTTCGGCGGCGCCGGCATCTGGTGCGACGGCCTGATGTTCGCCCTCGTGTTCGACGACGCGATCTTCCTCAAGGTGGACGAGACCAGCATCCCGGATTTCGCGCGCGAAGGCTCAAACAAAATCGAATTGAAGGGAAGCCACGAAATCAATATGATTTAGCATCTGGAATCCCGACTGATATCAGTAGGGGAAAATCCCGATCGACAATTTGGGGGGACGATCGTGAGGCAATTCGAATTGATCTGCATTGCGCTGGTCGCGGTCATGGCTGCGCCGCCGCTCACGGCACCCTCATTCGCCCAAGGCGGTCAGACTTGCGAATCTCTTGCCAGCTTGAAGATTGACAATGTCAACCTGCTTTCTTCAGCCACCGTGTCTGCCGCGGCAGATCTCCCGGCGCACTGCCGCGTGCTCGGATACGTCCGGCCGGCAATCAACTTTGAAATCCGCCTGCCCGTCCAGAATTGGAACGGCAAGTTCTACATGGCCGGCTGCGGCGGATTCTGCGGTACGCTCGACAGTTCGTCCCGCCCGCGGCGCGGATTTTTTGCGTTGCGCGACAGCGAGCGCGCGTCTGGCCCAGACCGCGAGCTCGTCGGGATCGTCGTACAGCCGCTCGGGCAGCCGCCAATACGAGAGCGAAGCGCGGCCGACGCGGCCTTTGCTTTTGGCGCGGGTATAGACGAACGGTTTTGAGCCTTCGCGCGCGAAATCCGGGATGCTGGTCTCGTCCACCTTGAGAAAGATCGCGCCGTCGAACACGAGTCCGAACATCAGGCCTTCGGACCAGATGCCGGCGCCGCCGAACAGGCGCTTCATCGTTACCGGACCGAACGGCGCGAACAATTCGCGGATGAATTCAGGGTCCAAGCGAATTTGTTTGACTCCCATGCGCCGCATCCCGCCGCCTCGGACCACCGAGGAGCACAACAATGCGTGCTTTCATCGTCGAAGACGCGACCGCGCAGGCGCTGGCGTATTTCTATTTCGAGGACGAGCCTCTACTCACAGCTATAGCTGGCAGCATCCTTGCGGTCGCCGGCTTCCTTGTAGCGTGCCTTACGTGGATGCGGGCAAACGGGTTGCGTCCATAGGATCTTGCCATCCCGGTCGGTCTTAGTGGCAATCAAACTGTCCGGAGGCACGCCGTCCTCGACCCATTTCTCGAGTGCTGTCAGAGGATCGAAGCCGGCCTCGGTGATGCCGGGCCCCGGCTGCGCGGGCAGGCCACAATGATCCATGCCGGGAATCATGAAGAGCCGGAAATACTCGGTGACATCGCCGCCCGCGCCCTTCTCCACGGCCGCGTAATAGTCGAGCGTGTTCTGTGGCGTGACGAGCGGGTCCGCCAGGCCATGATACATGAGGAGCTTGCCGCCCCGGGCTTTGAACCGTGAAAGGTCGGGGTTCATAGCGTTGTAGATTCCGGCCATGAAAGCCAGCCGCGGCGGGTCCTTGTCGAAGTCGAAATCCGTGACCCGATAGCGCTCGCCAGGATCGTCCTGGAAGGCCATGTAGCGCAGGAAGTCCTGAGCGAAGCCGTAGATCAGCTTGCCGCCCGTGGGCTCGATGCCGGTCAGCCAAAGCGGCCAGTAGAATTCCGAGCCCATCGGCAGGCCACCGGGAAAAAGCTGTTCGCCCTTCGCGTTTTTCGGGCCTGCGTACCATTTATCGAGAACCTTGACCTCGGCCTCGCTCAGACAGTCGGCATTCTGGCCCGGCTTGCCGGGTTAGGCCAACGGGTCCGGCCCGAAAGTGGCCGGCCCGATGACAGGCTCCGCCGTAACCCGCCCCGTTGCGGAAAACAACAAGATTGCAGATTACGCTGCGCTCGCCCGCCCTACGGGCCGACTACGCGGCCATCTCGTATCTCCTCAGTACGGCAGCGGATAACAAATCGTGCCGTGGAGTGCAGGGATGGTGGTCGGGTCTTGTTGTTGGCAAGCGTGGAACAGCAGCGGTTGCGGAGTGTGGCGATCCTGACCTGCTCTTTTGCCGTCAAGCAGCGCGCTCTGCGCCGGGGCGGCAGCGACCGTGTGGCGCGTGACCTGGTTATGGACGGCTGGCGCCAGCGCGAACGCAGCACCGGCAATCGTGAAGGCGCCGAGTACAAGCCCGATCGGTAGAGATTTCCTCATGATATCAAGTCCTTCCCGGTTATGCCCCCGCGTTCAGGACGCCTGGATATGGCGGTTGCCGGGTCATTGTGCAATGCGAGAAGCGTTGTGCTGCATTGCAATAAAAAATTTAGTTTTGTCATACGCACGCCACGATGAAACCGGGCAACGGCGGCGGGCGAGGGATGCGGAAAGCCAAAAGTAGGGCGGGTTAGGCCAACGGGTCCGGCCCGAAGTCGGGGCAACCCCATCGCGCTCGTGCGATGGGGACCCTGGACCGGCCCGATGGCAAGCTTCGCCGTAACCCGCCGCATGGGGCAAGTTGAGAAGCAATGGCCGATTACGCTGTGCTAATCGGCCCTACGGGCTACGGGCCTCATTTAGCCGCCACGGCTTCGATCTCGATGAGAAAATCCGGACCGTAGAGCTTTGCGACCTCGATCAGCGTGATCGCCGGCGCCGCAGGCGGCGTGACCGTCGCGAAGAAGCGATCGCGGGCGGCCCGATAGGCCGCCAGGTGGCCCATATCACGCAGGAACACGGTGAGCTTGACGAGGTTGCTCGGGGTGCAGCCGATCGCCTGCAGCGCCATGCCGAGGTTTTGGAAAACCTGCTCGGCCTGCGCGGCAAAGTCGTTCTTTCCGACTAACGCGCCGGCGCTGTCGAGCGCGGTCTGGCCGGCAATGAAATAAAGGCGGCCGGCCTGTACCTCGACGATCTGCGAATAGCCCGGGGGACTGCCCAGCTCGGGCGGATTGATGCGCCGGATCGGTTCTGCCGTGTGGTCAGTCACGACGCAGCCTCCTATCGCTCGGGGACCGCGCAACTGTAACCCGCCTTGAGCGCAGCATGTAGCCCGCACCAGATGACGCGGCGCCGGCTGACGCCATGTCAGCGAAGATTTAGATCGCCGTGATTGCGGTGAGGTTTGCGTGGGCTTCGCTGCGCTCAGCCCACCCTACGCTTTCTACTCAGCTTTGCCGCCGTGGCGCTTGCACTCCGACCTGAAGTGCTTCCGCTCTTTGCCGTGCAGCCCCTTGGCATTGGCCTGATCGGAGCAGGATTTTGAGATGGCTTTCTTCTCGGCGCTCATCTTCGACGGCGCGGCGGCATCCTCCGCCCAGGCCGTTCCCGTCCCAATCGCGAGCGAAAACAATATTGCGGCAACGACAGACGATTTCATGATCATGTTTTCCTCTCACTTTCTGTCCGATAGGGTGAAGGCCGAAGCAACCTGCGGGATCACTGACTAACGTATATATCGCTTTGCTCGCCCGGGCTACGTTTGCTACGGGTTATTCCCCTTAAAGACTCATGCGATCCTTTGCGGCAGCGAGCCGTCCCTCCGCTTTGACGTGCTGTGCTGCCACGGCCAAACCGAATCGCGGCATGTTGGCATAGAGGCATTCGTTCTTGCCGGGCTCGATCAGATAAGTCTCGTGCCAGATGCCGACCGACCCATCCTTGCCAACGGCGCGGTTGAAAGCGGCCCAAGCGGGGAAATGTTGACCCGATCGGTCATGGGCGTAAGCGATGAGCTTGTCGAAACTTTCCCAATATTCCTGAACCATGATTATCCGGCCGGAGTGATAGGTGCGGTAGAATAACAACCCCGCCTCCGGTTTCTTCGAAAGCTCCGCCAGCATGCGCGGCATTGCCGCCGCGACCGGAAACCATTTGTGCACCGCCAGTAGCTTGTTGAAGCGCATGCCGATCAGAAACAGCACGACCGGCTTGTCGACGCGCGCGGTATAACGATCGGCAAATATTTCGGTCATAGCGCGATCCCTCCGGCTTTGCGCGGTTGGGCGGCAGGGCGACCGCGGGATTTCGCCGCCGCTCAATCCGGGCTACGCTTGCTATTTGCGAAAGGCAGCCCGTCCAAATACCTCGACGTCAAACTTCATAGCTTTAAACATATCACTGTTCGCAAATCGATCGAGGTCGGATCGAATGGACTCATTTATCTTACGCTGTTGCGGTTCCGAGATTGCATTCATTACATCCCACACGCGCTTCGCACGATCTGCCAGAAATTCGCCAAACGGCGCCGGAAATACATATTCCCGGTGCCTTAGCGCGCCTCCCCGTAGTTTCACTTTGCTTCCGATCCATTGCTTGGGGTGATCCAACTGGACAAATCCCAAAACCGCAAATCGTCCAATCTTCGAATAAACGAACATGGCAGACGTATTGCGCCCAAAATTGATCTCAATAATACGCAACAAGTAGCGGTTGATGTTTGGTGGGAATTTGATCCCGGGGGCACCCCCAACCGGGCGGAACGGTATAAGGTGTTGTTCGAACTTCCCGGGGTGGGGTCGTTCCCCGCGTAGAAACTCCGCCCAACTCTGTTGGGCACTATCCGCGAGTCGCAACTGTTGTGGCGTGAGTGAGCTAAGGCCATTTTGTTGCCGCAGATATACCAGCGAACGCCACGATACCGATGTGCAAAATTTGAGCAGCCAATCGCCATAGCAGACGGTAGGCAGACCATTTTCGTTCGTCGGATGGAATATTGCGTTCGAAAATTTTGTCTCCCATCCATTGAATAATTCTTCGCATTCTGGGCAGAGCCAGTGCTCTTTTGCCCCGTCTTGAACTCTTTGATTGATCGCTATTGAATGACGTATATGGCCGCCGCTCTTTTTCTGCCGCCTGAAAATAAATGACGGCAAGACACTGGCCGTCCATCGAATCAATATCCTGGTTTTTCCTAAGATACCACTTATCTGCGGGAGGTGTTGATGCGTTTGCGACGCCTAATGCGCCCCGACATCAAACTTGCCCTAGCTAGTAGCTCGGCTACGAGTCTCACAAAAAACTCTGCGGGTCGACGTCGATGTCGAGCTCGATCGAGCCCTTCGCCTTCGGCGCGGCGGCGAGCCGGTCGCGCAAATAGGCCGCGAGGTCGAAGGCGCGCGACGCCTATTGACCGCCCGTTACGTTGACTTCGACGGCATGGCTCTTTGCCGGCGCTGCGTGCTCCCCTGGCCGTGAATACGCGAACACGATTCGGGCCGCGCCAGGGGCCCGCGCCTCTATCTGCCACCAATGCGAGCCGGCCGCGCCCATCTGGCCACCCTGGACCGCCTGATAGCCGACATCGATCACACGAACGATCGCGAGATTGGAGCTTTGCGTCGTGTCGAGTTGCCACTCGTATCCAGTCGACGGTTTTTCGCCGAGCGCGATCGTCTCGGACGCGCCGACCGACAGCGCGATGGTCTCGTTGCTCTGCGACACGGCCTGGGCGCCGGCCGGCATAACGCCGATCTGCGCGAACAGGAGCGCGGACAAGGCAAAAAACCGAAGAGTCACCGTCTCACCTCCCGTGCGGGTCCCGCTTCAAGGCCGCCGACAGGATAGTCACAAAAAGCTCTGCGGATCGATATCGATGTCGAGCTTGATCGAGCCCTTCGCCTTCGGCGCGGCGGCGAGCCAGTCGCGCAAATAGGCCGAGAGGTCGAAGACGCGCGGCGACTTGACCAACAAGCGCAGCCGATGGCGGCCGCGCACCAGAGCGAGCGGCGCCTCGGCGGGGCCGAGCACGCGCACGTCCTCGTGGAGCGGCGCCGCGCGCGCCAGCGCCCGCGCATAAGACGATGTGTCGTGCTTGTCGGGGCCGGAGACGACGAGGCTCGCCAGCCGGCCGAAGGGCGGGTAATGCGCGGCCTCGCGCGCGGCGATCTCGACGGAGTAGAACGCCTCGCGGTCCTGCGCGATCAGCGCGCGCATCACCGGATGCTCGGGCTGGTGCGTCTGCAATAGCCCGCGGCCGACGCCTTCGCCGCGGCCGGCGCGGCCGAACACCTGATGCAGCAGCTGGAAGGTGCGCTCGGCGGCGCGCGGGTCGCCGTTGTTCAGGCCGAGATCGGCGTCGACGACGCCGACCAGGTTGAGCATCGGGAAGTGATGGCCTTTGGCGACGAGCTGGGTGCCGATGACAATGTCGAAGCGGCCGGCGGCGACGTCGTCCAATTCGGCGCGCAGCCGGTCCATGGTGGCGACGAGATCGCTCGAGAGCACCAGCACGCGCGCCTGCGGAAACAACTCGCGCACTTCCTCTTCCAGCCGCTCGACGCCGGGCCCGACGGCGACGAAGGAATTCACCGCCTGGCACTTCGGGCATTCCGCCGGATGCGGCATGGCGAAGCCGCAATGGTGGCAAACCAATTGCTTGCGGAAGCGGTGATCGACCAGCCAGGCGTCGCAGTTCGGGCAGGAGAAGCGGAAGCCGCAGGCGCGGCACAGCGTCAGCGGCGCGTAGCCGCGGCGGTTGAGGAAGAACAGCGCCTGCTCGCCGCGCTCGAGCGCGGTTTTCACCGCGCCGCCGAGCGACGGCGCGATGAAGCGGCCGGGCGGCGGGCGTTCAAGACGCAGATCGATCGCCTCGACCGCCGGCATGCGCGCCCCGCCGAAGCGCTCGGGCAGCGTGAGCCGCCGGTAGCGGCCGCGCCGGGCGTTGACTTCGGTCTCCAGCGATGGCGTCGCCGAGGACAGCACCACCGGGATCTGCGCGATATGGCCGCGCACCACCGCCATATCGCGGGCGTGATAGCGCACGCCGTCCTCCTGCTTGTAGGCCGGATCGTGCTCCTCATCGACAACAACAAGTCCGAGATCGGCGTAGGGCAGGAACAAGGCGGAGCGCGCGCCGACGACGACCGACACGTCGCCGTCGGCGACCGCCCGCCAGGTGCGGGCGCGTTTGCGCGGCGACAGTTCCGAATGCCATTCCGCCGGGCGCACGCCGAAGCGGGCGGCGAAGCGGGCGAGGAATTGCGCGGTGAGCGCGATCTCCGGCATCAGGATCAGGCTCTGCCGGCCGCGGCGGATCGTGTCCGCCACCGTCTCGAAATAGACCTCGGTCTTGCCGGAGCCGGTGACGCCGTCGATGAGCGTGACCGCATAGCCGCCCTTGGCGACGGTCGCTTTCAGCTCGGCGGCGGCGGCGCTCTGGTCATGGGTGAAATCCGGCGGCGCAAAATCAGGATCAGGTTTTTCCGCGACCGGCTCTGGCGGCAGCACCACGGTTTCCAGCGTGCCTTCGTCGATCAGGCCGTCGATGACGCCGGCGGAGACGCCGGCCTCGCGCGCGGCTTCGCCTTTGGCGCGCACCATGCCGTCGGCGAGAAGTGAAAGCACGCGTTGCCGCGCCGCGGTCATGCGTTGCGGCGCGGCGCCGGCGAGATGCACGCCGACGCGCTCGCGTTCGGCGCCGAGGTGCTCACCCATGCGCAGGCACATGCGCAAAACCATGCCGCGCGACGCCAACGTGTAGTTCGCCACCCAGTCGACGAAGCTGCGCAGCTCGGGCTTGAGCGGCGGGACGTCGAGCTTCTCCTCGACGTCCTTGAGCCGGTTGTCGAGCCGCGGATTGGGCTTCGGGTTCTCCGCCCAGACCACGGCGGTCGCCTCGCGGGCGCCGAGCGGCACGGAGACGATGTCGCCGGGCTCGAGCGCAAGTGCATCGGGCACCCGGTACGAATAGGCCCGGTCGAGCGCGACCGGGACGAGGACATCGACGACGCGTCTGGCCATGCTAGGATTTTCGACCGATTCCGAGCGGTTTAGGAAGGGGAAAGGGGCGCGACGCTAAGCTCGGAGCCATGGCATACAATGCCGATTCTATGAGGATTCGGCCTGAATGACTTCGGACCTCCCCCGCTCTGTCGCCCCGAAAGTCGCGGCCGAGGTCGAAGGCTGGCTGCGCCACCTCGGCGACGAACGCCGCATGTCGCCGAAAACGGTCGAGGCCTACCGGCGCGATGTTCTGCAATTCCTCGGCTTTTTAGCCGGGCATTTGGGCGGCGCGCCGTCGCTCAAGGAGCTGGCGGCGCTGGCGCCGGCCGACGTGCGCGCGTTCCTTGCCGCGCGCCGCGCCCGGGGGATTGGCAGCCGCTCGCTGATGCGGACGCTCGCCGGCGTGCGCGGCTTTGCCCGCTTTCTCGAACGCAACGGCAAGGGCAAGGTCGGCGCGCTCGCCGCGGTGCGGGCGCCGAAAATCGCCAAGACGCTGCCGCGGCCGCTGAGCATTGCCGCCGCCAGGGGCGTGACCGACCCCGGCCTTTCCGCAGGCGACGAACGCGAACCCTGGCTTGCCGCGCGCGATGCCGCCGTGCTCGCCTTGCTCTACGGCGGCGGCTTGCGCATTTCCGAAGCGCTGGGCTTGAAGCGCACCGATTTCGGCTCCCGCGATACCGTCACCGTGACCGGCAAAGGCCGCAAGGAGCGCATGGTGCCGGTGCTGCCGCAGGTCGCCAAACTCATCGCCGATTACGTCGCGCTCTGTCCCTACAATCTGCCGCAGGACGGTCCGCTGTTCGTCGGCGCCAAAGGCGGACCGCTGTCCGCCCGCGTCGTCCAGCTTTCGATGGCGCGGCTGCGCGGCGCGCTCGGGCTTGCCGAAACGGCAACGCCGCATGCCTTGCGGCACTCCTTCGCCACGCACCTCTTGGCGCGGGGCGGCGATCTGCGCTCGATCCAGGAGCTGCTCGGCCACGCCTCGCTGGCGACGACGCAGATCTACACCGAGGTCGACGCCGAGCGGCTGATCGAGGCCTACCGCAGCGCCCACCCGCGCGCTTGATTCAACTTCATGCTATGCGTCATTCCGGAATGACGAGCAGAGGGGCGAAGAACCATGCCGGAAGCACACGAACAGCTGGAACACGCCGAGGAGGCCGAACACGCCGTGCACTCGAACAGAAGGATCGCGCTCTTGATCGCGGTGCTCGCGCTGTTTCTGTCGTTTTCGGAGACGCTGGGCAAGAGCGCGCAAACCGAAGCCATCGACGCCAACGTCAAATCGGCCGACACCTGGGCGTTTTTCCAGGCCAAGGACACCCGCAGAACGGTCGTCAACGCGACCGCCGAGGAGACGACCCTGCTTGGAGCAAGCCTGACCGATCCTGCCGCCAAAACCGCCGTCGAAAAACAGGTCGAGGTTTGGCGCGCGACCGCCGCGCGCTACGAGTCCGATCCGAAAACGGGGGAGGGCCGTAAAGAACTCGCGATTCGCGCCAAGGCCCAGGAGGAGGATCGCGACCTCGCCATGGCCAAATATCATCACTACGAAGTGGCTTCGGCGGCCTTTCAGATCGGCATCGTGCTCGCCTCGGCGGCGGTGATCACCGAGATGATCGCGCTCGCCTGGTTCTCCGGCCTGCTCGGCGTCGCCGGACTTGCAGTGCTCGCGCTCGGGCTGTTCGCGCCGCACATCGTGCCTCTGCCGTAGCAGCGGCGATGGCGAAAAAAGGCGGAAAGTTAGAACAACAAGCGGCGCGCAGCGTGCGGCTTGCCGCGGCGTTGCGGGAAAACTTAAAGCGCCGCAAGGCGCAAGCCCGCGGCCGCGCCCAGAGTGGGCCTGAGGACGCGGCCAACCCCACCGGAAACAGCCAGCCGGAGCCGAACGCTCCCGACTTTCGCCGTAATCGGGGCAGCGATTAGGACCTAGAGCATGATCCGGAAAAAGCCTGCCCTCGGACTTGATCCGAGGGTGGAAACCGGTTTTCCGACAAGATCATGCTCCACCTAGGAATCTAGAGCGCCAATCGATTCACTCTGAAGCGATTGTGCTCTAGTGGGATCGGGCGCGGGAATCAGCATGGATCGCATTCGTATCGTCGGCGGCCGGCCGCTCACCGGCACGATCCCGATCTCGGGGGCGAAGAACGCCACGCTTCCCCTGATGATCGCCAGTCTCTTGACCGATCAGACGCTCGTTCTCGACAACGTGCCGAGACTGGCCGACGTCATCCAGTTGCAGCGCATCCTCGGCAATCACGGCGTCGACGTCATGGTCAGCGGCAAGCGCCCCGGCGAGACCGCCGATCACGGCCAGACGCTGCAGATTTCCGCCGCGCACATCGTCGATACCACCGCGCCCTACGAGCTGGTGTCGAAGATGCGGGCGAGTTTCTGGGTGATCGCGCCGCTGGTGGCGCGGATGGGCCAGGCGCGGGTGTCGATGCCCGGCGGCTGCGCCATCGGCACTCGGCCGGTCGATCTGCTGATCATGGCCATCAAACGGCTCGGCGCCAAGATCGAGATCGACGGCGGCTACGTGGTGGCGCAGGCGCCGCACGGCCTGCGCGGCGCCGAGATCGTCTTTCCCAAGGTCACGGTCGGCGGCACCCACACCGCGATGATGGCGGCTTCGCTGGCGCAAGGCATGACCGTGATCGAGAATGCCGCGCGCGAGCCGGAGATTGTCGATGTCGCCGACTGCCTCAACAAGATGGGCGCGCGCATTTCCGGCGCCGGCACGGAGCGCATCGTCATCGACGGCGTCGCCAAGCTCACTGGCACGCGCCACGCCGTGCTGCCCGACCGCATCGAGACCGGCACCTACGCCATGGCAGTCGCCATGGCCGGCGGCGATATTTTCCTGCAGAACGCGCGCCCGGAGCTGCTGCAGGCCGCGCTCGACGTGCTGCAGCAATCGGGCGTGACGGTCTCCTCCACCAATCAAGGCATCCGCGTCGCGCGCAACGGCGCCGACCTTAAGCCGACCGAGGTGACGACGGCGCCGTTTCCCGCTTTCCCGACCGATCTGCAGGCTCAGCTCATGGCGCTGATGACGCGGGCGCGCGGCACTTCGCACATCGTCGAGACCATTTTCGAGAACCGCTTCATGCACGTGCAGGAACTGGCCCGGCTCGGCGCGCGCATTCATCTCGACGGCGAGCGGGCGACGATCGAAGGCGTCGAGCGGCTCAAGGGCGCGCCGGTGATGGCGACCGACCTGCGCGCCTCGGTTTCACTGGTTATCGCGGCGCTCGCCGCCGAGGGCGAGACCATCGTCAACCGCGTCTATCACCTTGACCGCGGCTTTGAGCGGCTGGAGGACAAGCTGGCGCGCTGCGGCGCCTCGATCGAGCGGCTGGCGGGATAGTTTGCGCCAACGAACGGCATGGGGATTAGTCGCGCCTGTGCGTTGGATGGAACGGCCCCGCCGACCTGCGGAGCACTGTGCCAATGAGCGGGGCCGTTCGTCGCAGTCCGTGTGTTCACCTTCGCGGCATGCACGTTAGGTCCCGAGTGTTGCCGGCCGGCTAACGGCGAAGTCCGTAGAAATACGGATCGGCATGCCAGCGAGCCGCAGGGGCTGCGCCGGGGGTTTCCGAGCCGTGACCGCCGTCAGCGCGCCAATAGGCTTAAGCTCGGCCAAGCGAACTTCTTTGCGATGGCGCCGATGAGATTCGAGTAATCGTCGGTCCACACGCGTTGCGCGGCATCGGGCGCGGCGAGTTTCCAGTTCTTGTTTAAGGCGAGTTCGCCAAGGTCCTCGGCCTTGCTTGCCGAGATCGCGACATCGGAAGAGTAAATGTATTCGTCGTCGTTGTCGTCCTCGTTGCTGTCGTCGTAGACCCAGGTCTTCATGCCGTTGGCGCCGGCGATGCCGACGGCGACGTCATCGAGAGCAAGATACATGTTGGAGATGTGCAGGGTCACGATGCCGTCCGGCTTAAGCTTCGACTTGTAGACCGCCATCGCCTCGCGCGTGGCGAGATGGATGGGGATGGCGTCCGAGGAATAGGCGTCGATGATGATGAGGTCATAGTGGTGGTCCGGCTCGCGCGCGAGGGTCAGTCTCGCGTCGCCGAGAACGATCGGCACGTCGGGTGCGCAGGCACGCACGAAACCAAAGCGCGGATGGTCGCGGGCGATGTCGACGATAGCCGGGTCGATCTCGAAGAACCGCCATTCTTCGCCGGGCTCGAAATAGCAGGCGAGGCTGCCGGAGCCGAGCCCGATCACCGCCACCCGCATCGCTTCCTTGCGGCTGCGGACCGCGCGGATGATCTCGGCCATCGGCGATTTGGCGTGATAATAGGTGAGCGGCTGGGGACGGCCGGGCAGCGCTTTGCCTTCGGCGTCGGTGAGCTTCTGCGCGCCATGCACCGTCGTACCGTTCATCAGCACGCGATAGACCCCGTCCGGCGTGTCGTAGATCTTATGCACACCGAAGAAGCTGCGCACGGTCTGCATTCGCGCCTCGTCCGCGGGATAAAGCCGGATCATGGCGACCGCGATCGTAATGGCAAACGCGGCCCGGAACGGGCGTCGTATCAGCACAATGGACGCGAGCGCCACCGCGATGATGGCGGTGAGCACCGCATTGCTTGTGTCCGCCCGTGGCAGCCAGCCGAAGACAAGGCCCGGTATGAGCAGCGCCAGTCCGAGCGCGACCGCAACCGCCCAAAACAGGCGATCGCGCCGCTGCCAGCCGACCTTGGCGATCGGCCGGCAGAGCGCGGCGAGCACCAGCAGGATCGGGTACTCGGCGACCCATGAGAACGCAAAGGGTGCGATCAAGCCGGCGAACAGGCCGCCCACCATGCCGCCTGCCGACAGCGCCAGGTAGAATGTGGTGAGATGCTCGGCCGCCGGCCGCTGCCGCGCCAGTTCCCCATGGCTGGCCATGGCGATCACGAAAAAGGCGAGCAGATGCGCGGCAAGGTTGAGCAGTAGCAGGCTGCTGTCGCTGTCTGCCAGCAGCGCGATGATTCCGACGATGGCGAAGGGCTGCGCCGCCAGCATCCAGCGATGCGGCAAGAGCGGACGCGATTGGAACACCAGCACCCAGGTCAAAAGGTAGAGCCACAGCGGCATGACCCAAAGAAGCGGCGCGGCCGCGATGTCGGTGGACATGTAGGCGGTCACCGCGACCAGGAGCCCGGAAGGGACCGCCGCGAGGAACGCCCAGCGGCCGAGCGCCGCCCACGTCGGGGGCGGCGAGGCCGGCGCGTCGGCGCGTTCGGCCATCTCCGCGCGCGCCGGAGAGCGCAGCAACAGCCAACCACACGCCGCGATCAGCGCAAACAGCAGCCAATAGCCGGCGCCCCACAAGACAATGTGCTGGCGCAGCGACAGCGTCGGTTCCAGGATGAACGGATAGGAAAGCAACGCGAGGAAGCTGCCGACATTCGAGGCGGCGTAGAGAAAGTAGGGGTCCTTGCCGTCGGGGTGTCCGGTGCGCGCGAACCAGGCCTGCAGCAGCGGATTGTTGGCGGCGAGCGCGAAGAACGGCAGCCCGATCGAAGTCGCGAACACGCCGATAAGCCAGAGCGCCGTCCAGCGGCCCGGCGGGTCGCCCCAGCCGCCGGCGATTGACAAGGGCATTGTCAGTCCTGCTGTGATCAGCAGCCCGATATGGACGGCGACCGCGATTAGCTGCCGCGCCGCCCGCATCAGGATATGCGCATAGGCGTAACCGGCGAGCAGCATGGTCTGGAAGAACACCATGGCCACGGACCAGACCGACGGAGAGCCGCCGAGCCGCGGCAGCACCATGCGCGTGAACATCGGCTGCACGGCGAACAGCAGCAGCGCGCTGGTGAATACCGCAGCGGTGAACACGGCCAGGACCAGGCTCCGACGCCCCCCGTGGACTAGGGTTTGTTGCGGCGCTGAATGGTTCAGATTCATGCCGATACTGGAGCCACGGGTATGGGGAAAGCGCCGCGAATTGGAGCACAGCGCCTGGCGGCGGGCAATACGCCTCGCCGCCGTCGGCCACACGCCTGCGCGATGAGCACAGTTGTTTGAGCGCCAAACCGATGCAGAACCATGACGTGATCGTCATCGGCGCCGGCCATAACGGCCTCACCTGTGCGTGCTATCTCGGCCGCGCCGGTTTGCGGGTCAAGCTCGTCGAGCGCCGGCCGGTGCCGGGCGGGACGACGGTGACGGAGGAATTCCATCCCGGTTTCCGTAATTCCGTCGCCGCCTATGCCGTCAGCCTGCTCAACCCGAAGGTCATCGCGGACCTCGCGCTGCACCAACACGGGCTGCGGATCGTGGAGCGCCGTGTGCAGAATTTCCTTCCTGCAGCGGACGGCCGCTATCTGCTCGCCGGCGATGGCCGCATGCCGCGCGAACTCGCCAAATTCAGCACCAGGGATGCCGAACGCTACGTTGCCTTCAGCCGTGAGATCGACGCCATCGCCGACGTGCTCCGCCGCCTGGTGCTGCGGCCGCCGCCAAACCTTGTCGAAGGATTGGGCAAGCGCGGTCTCGGCGAAGTACGCCGCGCGCTTGGCGTCGCTAGCGCGCTGCGCCGGCTTTCCATGGAGGAGATGCGCGCACTGCTCGACCTGTTTATCAAATCGGCCGCCGACCACCTTGACGGCTGGTTCGAAGGCGAACTGGTGAAGGCGCTGTTCGGTTTCGACGCCGTGGTCGGCAACTACGCGAGCCCCTACACCCCGGGCACCGCCTACGTCATGCTGCATCACGCCTTCGGCGAGGTGAACGGCAAGAAACGCGCCTGGGGCCACGCGCTCGGCGGCATGGGAGCCATCAGCATGGCGATGGCGAAGGCCGCCCGTGCTCATGGCGTTGAGATCGAGACCGCGGCACCCGTGCGCGAAATCGTCATCGCGCGCGACCGCGTTGCCGGCGTCGCGCTCGAGGACGGACGCATACTGCGCGCCGATGCGGTCGCGGCGAGCGTCAATCCGAAGCTGCTTTACACCCGGATGATGCCGGCGGATGCCCTGCCCGCGGCCTTCCGTGAACGCATGGCGCGATGGCGTTGCGGATCGGGCACGTTCCGCATGAACGTCGCGCTGTCGCGCCTGCCGCGATTTACGGCGCTGCCCGAGGCCGGAGACCACCTCACCTCGGGGATTATCCTGGCGCCGAGCCTCGGCTACATGGACCGCGCCTATCAGGACGCGCGCAATTTCGGCGTTAGCCGCGAGCCGATCATCGAGATGCTGATCCCTTCCACGCTCGACGACAGCCTGGCGCCGCCGGGCGC
>Ga0187871_10002244_pt1 | contig 15961 bp, 17 predicted proteins | sample June2016WEW_16_1_FD_132988 | JGI IMG/M metagenome (GOLD analysis project Ga0187871, IMG submission 132988) | Peatland microbial communities from SPRUCE experiment site at the Marcell Experimental Forest, Minnesota, USA - June2016WEW_16_10 | ecosystem: Environmental > Terrestrial > Soil >... | reverse complement strand
TTGTCCGAGTTGGTCTCCCAGGAGGGGCGCCTGGTTCTGCTCTTCTATCGCGGGAATTGGTGACCGTTTTGCCTCCGCCAGTTGGCGGATTATCGCGAACACTATCCGGAAATCAGGTCGGCGGGCGCGAGCCTAGTGGCTGTTTCGGTGGATTCGTGCGAATCATCGGAGGCCTTGCGAACTCAGCTCTCATTGCCGTTTCCGATTTTGTGCGATACGGAACGACGCGTTGTCAAGGACTGGGACATCTACAACTCGCGAGAAAGAGGAGGCATCGCCAAACCGGCCGTCTTCGTGATTGATCCCAACCAGGCAGTCCGTTACGCTTCGGTGGACGCGGTCGCGACGCGCGTTCCAGCCGTCGAGATTGTCCACTTGCTACAAAGTGCTGCCAATGCGCAGCCGATTCGACGCAGAGTTCACATTCCCATGTTGTCGGAGTGGATCAGGGCGATTCGGAATCACTTTCAAAGTTAGGCGGATGAATTCGTCAATTGCGTGCAATAGGGATTTATTGCCAGCAAGCCCGAATTTTTACCCTGCACCAGTCGGCGTTCTTCCTGTTCCCAAGCTGCACTCCTTGATAGCCATCGAAGTAAATGCACAATTTCGCGTCATCATCTTCCGAAAACTTGAACCGGAACGACTGGATTCGCTTCCCGTCTGATGTCAGTATGACCAGATGATTTGTCTGCAAGTCCAAGCCGTCGATCAGCACGGGCTCTTTGTGGGGCCAGCGGATCGGCTCCTGTTTATCAATCCGTAGCGTGAGTGTCTTCGGGTTGTACTCACCACCCGGTGAAATTCTCGTTGGTGGTTCTGGCGAATTAGGTAGAACGCAAATGCTACCGTTCTCGTTGTTCGACTCCGTTTGATTTGTTTGTGCAAAGGAATTGCTTGGAAGAGACAAGACGCCTGAAATGGACAAAGCGCCCGCTAAGATTCTCGCCTTTCTCATACCTGCACTCTACCCGCAAAACTTGCAGAGCTGTAGATGACTGACGAAACCGGCGTTAACACGTTTTGACCGTTGATCTCGTCGTAATAGCTCCGACAACATCTATATTTGAATTTTTCAACGGATGAAATCGCTCATCACTTCCATAAGCCGACTTGCACTAAGACTTGTCGGTACCGATCCGCATGTGCCAATCTCGATTACTTTCGGGTAGCCGACTAACCGCCCAGAAAGTCTGCTTGGTACCCCGTGTTCGTCACACGCAGGCACCAACGCGAAGGCGGTTTGGCACATGGCCAAACCTACATACCGCGTGCTATAGGAGATCAATGCGTACACAACACCCGGGGGAAACGTGAAAACCTGACTTTAGCAAGAATACTTTTCTCGCAGCTACCGTAGTCAAAAAACTACAGTTTGTCCTCTCGTCGCAAGCGTATTTATTGGGCGAAATCCACCACCGCTGGCCGAAATCAACCGGTGTAAGTCAATCAAAAGAACGGAACTCTCCCCCACTCCCGGTGTTCAATCTAGTGACAGGAATTCTGGGGGACATTATGAAAACCAAATTATCTAGAACGCTTTTTGCCGCGGTGTTGACGAGCGCAATGGCGCTCGGGACTGGCACTTCCTTGGGGGCGCAAGACCAGTCGCTGGACAAGCCCTCCGCGGGTGTAAGCGCCCAGGTGGATCAAGGACCTCCGCCAGAGCAGACCGCGCCGCAATACAAGGCGCCGGACCAGAGCACGCCTCCGGATGTCGCGCCTCCATCGCCGCGAGATCAAGGTACATACCAAGACCAGCCGCAGGCGCCTCCGCCTACAACGGGGCAGGATCAGCGGCAGTACACACCGTTGCCTCCGGAGCAGTTGGATAAGCTGGTAGCTCCGATTGCGTTGTATCCCGATTCGCTCGTGGCGCAGATACTGGCCGCGTCGGGGTATCCAACGCAGATTGTAGTGGCGGACCGGATGGTACGGGAGAACCCGGGTCTGAAGGGACGGGATCTGGCCGAGGAAGTGGACCGGCAGGATTGGGATCCCAGCGTGAAGTCTCTAGTGGAGTTTCCCACAGTGCTGGCGAACTTGGACAGGGATTTGTCGTGGACCTCTGAGCTGGGCGAAGCCTATCACAACCAGCCGGATGACGTGATGCAGGCGATCCAGCACATGCGTCACAAGGCTTATGACGCGGGCAATCTGCGGAGTACACCTCAAGAGCGCGTGTACGAGCAGGGGCCGAACGTAGACATCCAGCCAGCGGATCCGAATGTGGTGTATGTGCCCGCTTACAACCCGGCGTATGTGTACGGATATCCCGTAGGCCTGTGGCCTGGGTTCTATCCGTGGTGGGGATTTGGCGGCCCGTACATTTCGTTCGGCTTTGGCTTCCCGATCTCGCCGTTCTTCGGCTTCGGCTGGGGATGGCATGGATGGGGTATCGGCTGGGGCTTCCACGGTGGAATCTTCTTCGGCGGCCATCCTTATGCCTTCCGCAGCGGAGCGTTTTATAACCACGCCGCCTTTGTGCACGGAAATCGAGGATTCTCTTCCGCGCATGGCGCATTTGGAGCGCACTCATTTGCCAATCGCGATGCGCACGGGTTTGGCTCAGCCGCAGGTCATGGGTATGCGGGCCCATCTCGAGGCTACGCGGGGGCATCCCACGGCTTCGCCGGCAGCAATCGCGGAGCTGCCATCAACCGGGGCGCTGAAGGTAACCGAGCCTACGCAGGCAACCGGGGATTCTCCGGCGGCGAACGAGCTTTCGCCGGACGCGAATCAAGCGCGCCGCGCGCTGGTGGTTTCAGCGGCAGCCGCGGCGCTGAGTCGCGCGGATTCTCTTCGCATGGAGGCTTCGGCGGTTCGCACGGTGGCGGACACTTTAGCGGCGGACATGCCAGCGGTGGACACAGCGGCGGTGGAGGTCACAGCGGCGGCGGACACGGCGGCAAGCGCTAAGTGTTCCGTATAGTCGTCACCGTTCCAGCCCAAATCGAAGGCCCCGCTCTCACGAGCGGGGCTTTCTTGCTCGGACAATCTGGGTGACGGCCGCTTCTATTTGTTCTGTCATTACTAGCCGTTTGCAGCCGCAACGCGGCGAGTACGTATCGAGGAAGCAAATCTACGACCCGGGACGGAAAGGTTCACCGCAACAGCGGCCATGACCTGTTTCCCGCTGGGAGTACTACAGGAAAGCGAAATCCGTTGAGGGGGAAAAAGCAATCCTCTGTGCTGAAGGGCGATCGCGACGACGAGATTAGCCGTAAACGGCCAGAGGCACATAGTTCATCAAGCCCGCAACCGCGCCGGGCGATATGCAGGGGTTTGTTGCCGGCGGGGATTGCTCCCGTGTGACGATAGATCCCTATCGGGACTGCCCCGAAGCAGAAATGCGGGGAGGGACAGGTCGTGTGGTCGGGGCCGTTTCGATAGGGTCGTTTGAAGTGAGCCGCTAGCGTTTGCGGCGGATGCGGTGAGAGCTATGGGAATTCAATCGATGTCTGCCTGAAAAGCCTTGCCAGCTGGGCGTTTTGGTCAAAAGGCCATTATTGATGCTCATCAATGTAGGAGTTCTCGTAACCAGCTGCATCATCATCCTACCTCCGGCACCATCCGTTCTTCAAGAGGGCGGTTCCGACGCTTCCGACGCTTGTCAACCCACGCGGTAGCGTCCGCCGCGCTAGCGGCTTAGTTCAAACGGGCCAACCGGAAGTTATTCCGGGCCAGCTTCGAGAAGATTATCCATGGATCGCCGATCTCCCCGAAGCCCGTTTGCGGATACATTCCGGTTGGCCACAGCACGACCGTGAATAACCTGATTCAGAGGCTACCGACCAATTCGAGCTTCGGAGCGGCTAGTTGAGATGCCGGTCGTACCAGTCCAGCATTCTTTGCAGAATGTCAATTTGGTGTTTCTCCTGCGCGGGCAATGGCCTTCGCCTGGATAAACGATCAATTCGCATTCCACACTCTTGTGTTTGAGTTACAACATTGCGAATTTGCAAAAGAATGGCGTTGCCGATGAACTGAGGCACCTGATCTACGCCATTGGCAATGTGACCCCGAACGCAGCGCCCGTATGCGCCATTGCCGATCCGTGGGCCGCAGCCTGCGATGCAGGCGAGCAAGGTCTTCCATGATATTGCCCGCGGCTCAGATTTCAGTAAAAACCGATGGCTCGTCATTGTCTCTACTTCCTCTCCGATGTCGCGATGGATCGTCGACAATTGTGATTGAAAATGACATCTCGCACCAATTGCGAATTGCGTGCGGCACGTTACTGAGCGGCAAAGGTCTTGCCACGCACCGTCGAATAAACGGCATCGAAGACGCTCAGGCCATGGATATTCGCAACGCCGCCCACTGTGATCGGATCACCCAGATATTGAACCTTGCTCTCCACGTTGGTAAACGCCGGCCACGGAGGAAGACCCGCACCATTTGGATCGCCTGATCGCGCGAAGTTAACCCAGTAGCTGGACATTTCTTCAGCCAGCTTCCAATCTGCCGCGGTCCAGTTCCAAGGCGACTGGTCCAGATGGTCGAAGACATACCAGAGCTCGGCGAAGTGGCTCGCGCCCCAACCCGCGTACACGGAGCCGGCCGGGAACGGTGGCTGCTGTCGAAATGAGTAATAAAAGACAGGACTCTTTCCGGTCCCGGCTTGCAACCTCGCCCAGGCCCACATGTCCCAGCCGAAGCGGAGGTCGCGCTCGAGGCCGAGTTGCGCCTGCCGCGCCTCTTCGTCGGTCGCGTGGGGATATGCCGCGACCAGCGCCGGGGGAAGTTGGCCAACGCTACGCTCCAGGTCGCTCGAGAAACTGGCGGCCGTCTCGTGGGAGACATCCACCATCGCACGTGCCTCCTCGGTGTTCGAACCGATTAGCAGTGGGACATCGTTCTGCTGCCCCGAAGTGAACGCCTCGTAGGGGGAAAGGGGGAGCACATAGGGTTCGATTACCGCGTGGACGATGCCGCCCGCATTGCCGGTAAGCAGGGACGCAGGGAGCCGGCGCAGTTCCTTGGGCGTGGGCGCACCCAGCGAAACAGCGTACTTCTCCCCGTCGTGTTCCGCATTGGCCAGCAGAAACTTTGGTCCGAGCTGGAGCGGCTCAAACAGGCCGCCGCTCTCTCCGATTGCGCGGTGAAACAAGCCTCTTGCAAGGGGCGAGGCCATGAGGATGCTAACCGACATAGAACCGGAGGATTGACCAGCGATGGTTACGTTCTTCGGGTCGCCGCCAAAGGTGGCAATGTTCCTCTGAATCCATTCGAGTGCGGCGATCTGGTCCATCAGGCCGTAGTTTCCGGACGAATGGTGCAGGGACTCACGCGTTAGCTCAGGAAGCGCAAGAAAACCAAGCGGACCGAGGCGATAAGCGATGGTGACAACGATGACACCTTTTCGCGCGAGCCGGTCGCCCCAGTACAAGGGCATCGAGGCCGACCCGTTGATGTATCCGCCGCCGTATATCCAGACGATCACTGGCAGGTGCTCGTGCGCGGTCTTTGCCGGAGTCCAGATGTTGAGGTAGAGGCAATCTTCGCTCACTACCGGTGGCGTCTCGCCCGGCATGGACACCCCAACTTGCATGCATGCCGGAGCAAACGCATCCGCCTTGCGCGTGCCAATCCAGGGTGCGGCAGGCATCGGGGGTCGCCAACGCAGGTCGCCGACCGGCGGGGCGGCGAATGGGACTCCTTTGTAGACACTCAAGCCAATTGCGCTTACCCCGGATATCGTGCCGGACTCCGTCATGACTTGCTGCGCGACCCCGGCAGTGGCCAGATTTGCCGCTGCTAGCACACATGCGAGTTTCAATCGATTCTGCAATTAGTCCTTCTTCTTGGGGTTCCTGCGTAGAGGGTGGGATTTCGGATTTTCGAACCTCTGAATGGTGGACAGGAAAGTCGGAGGCTCTATCCTGAACCTCTGGTCACCTATCATTTACCTCCTGGCGCATTCGCGCTGAGCAATAAAGCTCAGATTGCCAGGAAATCTGATGTCGAAACCCAAGCCTGTGGCGCTCGTTGGACACCGCAGGGTTAGATTCTGAGCGAGCCGTCGGCATCCGGAAACTGGCCCGCCCGCTGCGTAGGTAATGATATGTCCTAGTGTTGTATCAAAAGCCACCGCCGCAGACTCTGATGAGGGAACCAATTTCTCCTCTGCAGTCCCTGCTGATACAACACTAGGACTTTCGTTATTAATCTCGCTCGCACGTGGAGTTCTTACGGTGCTCTGAAGCATTGGTGTCTCTCCGCCTCATTCTCTCCCTCCTGATGTTCCCGTCATACATGGAATTCTCGCGTCTCTTGGATCAGAACAACCGCAGCCTAGACCTGCTGACGGAGATTAGGACGCAGTGTGAGCGAGCCGTCATCGTCCAGCCTCTGGTGACAGGCCCATCGCACGGGATAGCTCATTCCTTTTACCTCGATCTCAGCTCTCAGTTTCAGTCCTTTCCAATCTGTGACGTTCGGAAGCACGAACTGTGCTTGCCTGATCTTGCCTGGTAACGGGTAACCGGCATCCAAACAGCCGCTCTTGAGCACCTTTCCATCCCGACTTTCCACGATCACTCTCAATACACCCGGCACTCCCGCAATACCGTCATTCGCGAAACCAACAATCAGCCCTTGATAACCGTCGCTCCTATAACTCCAGATGAAAGATGGTCTCACCCGATAGCCAATGCGGCGATTGATCCGGTCGAATGGTACGGGATAAGCCTGGTAGTAGCTCATCAGATTCTTTGCGCTGATCTGATGAAAGTTCCAAAGCGAAAAGTAATTCGCCCCAACATCGATCACGTGAGCGATCATATTCTCCGCCGGAGATATCCCTTCATCTGCAGCGCTCGGATCGGGAGGTTTCCCAGGAAGCCCTTGCTCCAGCAATGCCGCGATCCAGGGTGGGCGATTGCTGAGCGCTTCGATCTGCTCGTTCTCGATAAATATGGTATCGCTGCGAATCCAATTGTTGCTGCGGACCGTCCGGTCTACCAGCTCCGAATTACCCACCCGGCTGTAATCCGGTTGCGTGTTGGTCAGCAGAGGAGTTCTCGTAAAGTGTTCGAGCTGGATTTCGAGCATATTCATCCAGGTCCGCTCTGCTGTCTGGTAGTCAGGGAAAGGATTGTTGGCGAAGGGCCAGGTGTGCCCTTCACCCCAGAAGCCGTACATAAAAGTATCGATAAACTCGATGAGCGGGTTGCCATCGAATTCAGCTGCCAATTGGCCAACCAGCTCTTTGAATGCCTGCTGAAAAAAAGGATGGTCAAACCGGGGCTGATAGCGCGAGTGCGGATTCTCCAAAAACCTTTTTGCTGGGGTGGCGCTTTCCTGATCGCTAAGGACTAGATCCACTTTCGGCACTTTCTCGAGGACAAAATCTGGGAGGGCTGCTTCGTGTTTGTAGTCTGGAGCGGACATCTGAATTCGTAATCCGACCCGCTTGTTGTTTTTCTTAGCCAATTCAAGAACTAGCTTCACATAGTCGGGCAGCTCCAGGCGTCCAGGCCGTGGCTGCACTTCCCTCCAGGTCGGACGGATATAAAGCTGCTGGCCTAATGGAAAGCGAACCAAGTCCTCGATCGCTTGCGAAATATTGTCCGACTTGATTTCCTCGGTGCCGCTGTCTGCTGTGATATAGGTGACCAGTCCCTTGCCATAATTCGGCACAGCTTCTTCCGAAGAAGAAGTGGTCATCACCACATCGTCAGTGGGAATGACGGCATCCGGTGGATATTGAGGGAACGGACCCTGATTGAGGCGATCGGTCACTTGCGGACCGGAACCGAAGTCGTAGTTTCCCCAGTTGTGGGCGGGTACCATCGCCTGCCCTTTACCCATTCCAAGTTCTGCGGCTACTGCAACTGCGACAGTACTTTTTATAAAATCTCTACGCTGCATCGGAATTATCTCCTTATCGTTATCGTTCCATTAGACTACGGGCCGACTTGGCTGGAACTCTAACTTCAGGGCAAATTGAATCTGCCGCTGCGGCATCACTGTCGAAGTGATCACAGACGGCAGCGCCGGGACCATCCGTAATGAACGGATCTGGTCGAGAAAAAGACGGGACAGATCGACGGTTTTCCCTCACGGCCCTCCAAAGGTTCTTACCCCTATTGCCAGAAACAATTGCGTGGCTGGTCAGCTACAGCAATAGGCCTCCAGAGAACCAATTAAAAATTGCGCCGGTTAATGCTTGGCCGATGCACCAAAGAACTTCGGCTGCTCCGGGATTGCGGCGCCGTCGGCGCGTGGATCGGACGCACCGAAATTCAGACCGGTTTTGCTATCGTGAAGGATCGCCTGGCCGCGCCCCATCAGGGATGTGTAATCTGGGTGCACCTGCAGCACATGTCCCATCTTGCTCAGTGCTTGGAGGGTGGCAGGCGTCACACGCGACTCGATCACGATTCTGCAGCCCAGTTGCTGGCGATCAGTAAACCGCGGTTCTTCCATCGCAGCCTGGATATTCATATGGAAGTCGACGACGTTCGACACAAATTGTGCGTGAGCCAATGGTTGATTCAGACCGCCCATGATGCCGAAGCCGATGTGCTCGTCACCTCGCTGCATGAATGCGGGAATGATGGTGTGGAACGGGCGCTTTCTGCCGGCAAGGGCATTAGGCGACGTGGGATCGAGCGAGAAAAGGCCTCCGCGATCCTGTAAGGCGAATCCCATACCCAGCACGGTCACGTTCGATCCAAAGTTGTTGTAGTTGCTCTGAATGACGGAAAGGATATTGCCGTCGCGATCGACGACCGTGAAGTAGGTGGTATCGCTGGTGCCAAGCGCCCCGGGGGCGACCGTGCAATTCCCTTTGGTTGGGTCAATGAGTGAGGCACGTTTTGCGGCGTAGTCTTTCGACAGAAGCTGATCGACCGGAATCTTGCTGAAACGCGGATCGCCGTCGTAGGCTTTCACGTCCGCATAGGCAAGTTTCATGGCTTCGATTCGAGTGTGTAGCTCGCCTGGGCTGTGTGGACCGGCGGGATCGGGCTTGAACTGTTCCATGATATTGAGCATCTCAAGTGCCGCGATGCCGTCCCCGTTGGGTGGGAGCTCGTATACGGTCCAATCGCGATAATTCGTGGAAATCGGCTCGACCCATTCAGCGGAGTAAGATGCGAGATCGTCGGCAGTCATGGTTCCTCCGAGTTCGTCGGAGGTCTTGAGAATGGCCTTGGCAATTTCTCCCTTGTAGAACGCAGCCTCGCCTTGGTTGGCGACTAGAGTGAGCGAACGGGCGACATCGGGATTGCGAAACATTTCGCCGGTCTCGGGGACCTTGCCACCGGGGAGAAATACGCGGCGGCTCTCGGCATTTGTCAGCAGGCCATCGTGATCCCCATCCCACCATGCGTGAATGATCTCTGCCACCGGGAATCCATGGTCGGCATAAAAGATTGCGGGTTGGAGGAGGTCGCGCCAGGGCAGTTTTCCCCAGCGATTATGCAGCTTGGCCCATCCGTCGACTACACCCGGAACGGTGACGGAATCGATACCGAATTGGGGCATCGCCGTGACGCCTTTTTTGTGGAGATGCTCAATCGTGAGATCCTTCGGTGCCCAACCGCTGGCGTTCAGGCCATAGATCTTGCCTGTCTTTGCTTCCCAATAAATGGCAAAGAGATCGCCGCCCATACCGTTGGAAGTGGGTTCGGTGACGTTGAGTACAGCGTTGGCCGCGATTGCGGCATCGATGGCGGAGCCGCCCTCTTCGAGGATGAGCGCCCCGGCTTGTGAGGCAGAAACCTGACTGGTGGCAACCATACCGTACTGCGTCGCGACGACGGAACGTCCGTAGGAACGGTCCTGGGCGGAGAGGTTGAATTCGGTGGCCAGGAAAACCAGCAAAATGACCGAGGATCTGAGTGCGATCATGCGTCGAGGCTCCATATCGAGTTGCGCCACGGAATCGGTGGGTCTGCGATGAGGCTATGAGGGTATCGGTTGAAAAGCAAGACAGAAGAAGGTAAGCGCTGATGCATCCAGGTGAATAGCGCCAGAAACGAACTGCAGAATCTGGGTCGTCGTCCGGAGCGGGTTACTCATTGAGCTTCGATTAAGAATGGTGAATGCGGGCGTACTCAGATTCGTACCGAAAACGCGCTAGCAGTGATTGAGCGACGTGGTGAGAGGCCGACTTCTCATTCCTAATCTGGCCAAACTTCCCGAATGCGCGTTCAGGCTGCCGGTACAAGGCCAATTGCGCAAAACTACCAAGAGGATGTCGGCACTTCCGGATCGGCGAGTGGTTGGCTCAGGGCATTACGCCGACCGACGTGAGCAAGATGGTCGGCACTAGCCATGCCAGCCAAAAACGGCGGGGAGTGCGCAGCTTCGCCTGCATTTATATAGTAGTGGTGCAGCAGATGTGCGAAGGCTAGCGTCGAGAACAGCACCGCCAGTCCGCTCAGGATGTTCAAAATCCGCATGTCGATTCCACCTCAACGGAGGAGTTGGCTATCTGGCGAAAGGCATCACGCGCTTGGGATCGTACTTGAAATCAACAAGCCCGTCGCGGTAGTCCAATTCCACCTCAAGCTGCCTCAGCATTGCAAATCCCAGAAAACCGGAAACCTCCGTCCCGGTGTGTTGGCTTATGGTGGAAAGGTCCAGCGTGATGATGCCTAAGTTCGCCTGCTGAAAGTGCCCGAAACGCAAGGTCGCTTCGTCAGAACTGTAGACCTTATCTACCGCCCCGCTCACACCATGAACCCGCACACGTTCTTCGGAACTAACCTTGCTCACCTGCCGCCCGGCACGCACCGACAGGAGATTGCTGAAGGCACCCGTGTCGAGTCCGAACAGCATGGATTTGGAATTGTTCACGCTAGTGGGTACCAAGATGCTGTGGCCAAATCGGAAAACTTTCGTCCAGTCCGCCATCTCGGGCGCAATGTAACGATCTTTGGGCAGGCGTCGTGCTGGTTTCGCTGTCGACGGTGGGGAATTCTGATCCTTCGGAGTCGGCTCATTCACGTTGTCTTCTTTCTGCTCTGCATTCGCTTGTTCCTCTCCCTCGCTGTTCAGCGACTTTGGGGCAACTGTGTCTTCGGGTCGCTTTGGCAGCGGAGAAAGTTTGAGCCGCATTCCCGGAAGATCAATGTCGATGAGATAAGCCCCAAGCACATCGGCACCGATCAACCCGTCTTCATCTGCCACGGAGCCTTTGTCGCTTACGGCGACTACGCAATCTTGGAACTCTAGCTCGCCGATTCGAATGTGGTCCGCTACCGCTGTGTAGCCGCTTTGCAACCCTTTATCGCCGATGCCTCCAAAATGCACCGCAGAGATTGGAGTCAGCCCCGCCTTCTCCGCAACCTTGTGGCTCACCATGATCCCGCCTGCTCCGGTATCGAGCAGGAGATGGGCATTCCGGTCATTGAGCTTGACCGACAGGCCAATGCCCCGCATCCGATGTCCATTCGCCCCATACATGGTCTCCAACTTGGTTTCGGTCTGCTCCACTTTGCTGACCAGCCTGCACGCATGAACGGGCTTATCTGCCGTAGCTTTCAGAAACTCCAAATACTCCGTCATCCACTTTGTTTCTTCTTCATTGTCGGGATGGGGGCCGCTGAGGTAGGCCTCCAAAGCCGCCAGCCTCTCTTTTCGTGGAAGCATCCGTAGCCATGCTCTCTGTACCTCGATATTGTCAGGAGCAACCTCGTGGGCGCTCTGTAGCATGTCATAGGCTTTACGGTACAGAGAGTAGGAGCCATACAACCGCGCCAGTCCAAGATAGGCATGCACTTCCTTTGCGTCGAGCTTCTTCGCTGCGAGGTATGACAACTCGGCATCCGGCATTTCACCGTTACGAAACTGGACATCACCTTTCACCGCCAGCAACGCCGCCGCATTGGGCTGTACTGCCAATGCAGTGTTCACTGCGTCCAATGCTTCATCAATCTTCTGTTGCCGTAACATTGCCCGCACAAGTCCAACTTGCGCAGCCACTAATTGCTCAGGCACGAGCTTCGAGTCACTCTTCAGAAGCGCCTGATAGCTGGCCTCCGCTTCCACGAACTTGCCCGCCCGATAGAGTTGGTCGGCAGCCGCAAGTTCCGGGCTGGTAGCAGGTGGCTTGGCGTCGTCACCAAGCAAGGACAGTGGCAACAAGAGGAACAACAGAGTGGCAACCATAGCCGAGCTAAAGAAAAAGTTCATGAGTCAAGAAAGTCCAGTTAGACCCAGCAGAGTAGCACGATTTTCGAATCTCTTACGTGTGGATTCATCTGCACACGGACGACTGTGTTCAGGCATTTATCCGCCAGCAAGTGATTCTGGGTGGATTTGGTTGATCTGAGGGGTTCAGGTCAGCTAAGCGTTTCAGAGGTGCTGGCAGCCTTTGTGACCACCATAGCGACTACCTCACCTGATTATCGTCGATGACCTGTTCGATTCGAAGCCAAGCCCTCGAACGGAGTCCTTGGTCGCGATGCGGTTCAGTGGACATTACTTCCGTTACTCGGTACTCTTTCACAAGTCTAGATATGATCTAACTGCCACGACGACAAAACTCCTGCCCGAGGAGGATGACCGTGTCCAAGACTGTAAGCGACGAACCCATCACTTGTGCTTCGTGTGAATATCGCTATCCCCTGAGTGAAAGAATCTGCCCGATGTGCGGGACTGAACCCCTCGGACCGGTTTGGGCCGTTCCTGACATATTCAGCCGAGCCGATCACGAATCCTACCCCTCCAGTTCCGATGGTCAACAGGGAACTCTCGGACCGGGGCTCAGGAGATTGATCCCCGTCGTCGTTGTCTTGATACCGCTGATGGCGGTTACATCGTTTTTTTACAAGAGCCGCAAGGACCAACTGGCTAAAGAATCCGGCGCAGCCACCGAACCTACCGCCACATCAGAGCAGATCAAGCTAGAAAACACTGGTGGACGACCTGTCGTCCACAATCCAGTCGGAGGAGTTCAGCAGGTGGTCACAGGAAAGCTGGGAACCACACTTACCGCCACATCAGAGCAGATCAAGCTAGAAAACGCTGCTGAACGACACGTCGTCCACAATCCAGTCAGAGGAGTTCAGCACCTCGTCACGGCAAAGCTGGGAACCGCACAGACAACCAACGCAGCGAAAGAAGCTGATCCTGTCGAGTTGTGGAAGGCGGTCAAGCGAGGAAGCGTAAGCGCGGAAGTCGCACTAGCCAACCTTTACTTGGAGGGAGAAGCCGTCCCCCAGAACTGTGAACAGGCACACATGCTCCTACACGCTGCATCGATGAAAGGCAACAAGGCTGCCGATGATCTTCTGAAGAGCAGCTATACAGTACGATGCGAGTGATTGGCTCCGCTTACTCTTAACCCACCTTCTTCTTCTCCGCCTTCAACTTCGCCCACCGTGCCCTTTGCGCCGCCGCAATCTTCTTCCGTGAAGCCGCTGACATGGTGCGCTTCACATGAGAAGAGCCAGTTGTTTTCGCCACCTCGGTTGCAGGCTTAGGTCCCTTTCGAACCGCTGCCCACCTCGCCCTCTGTCCTGCCGCCATTTTCCGACGTGAAGCTGCTGACAGTACTCGCCTCGGTTGGTTTCCGTTCCGGGATGTTCCGGAACCATTTAGCGACTCGATCACTGAAATTGCTTGATCCAACTTCTCTACGTGCGACTGCGATTCTCGCCGCTCAGCGCGAAGCTGCTGAAGCGCGTCGGTTAGACTTGCCATATTTGTCCCCCTCAAGATTGACAGCGACCTTGATTGTATAACTAAGTATAACTAACACACGGTAGCAACAGCGGCCAAAAGCCAGAGCACTTCGGATACTGTGCGTGGAGCGGATCATGGCATCCATCCTTTGCGTCGGGCCTCCTTTCGCTAAGCCCAAAAGTGCTCGGTTCGCGAAGCTGTTGCGAACAACGGGTGCCGTCTGGTCGTCTCAACTGCAAAGGAGGTGTGAAGTGCGCTTTCTCCTGTTCGTCATGCTTGCGAATGTTACGGGACTGCCGTGCGTCGCGCAGACCCAACAAAATGAAGATCAGATGAGCGGAATGCAGATGGGTAAGCACATGATGAACACGGAATCGCATTCTTTCGTTGAACTCATGCAACACCACGTGATTTCTGGAACCGATGCCGAGCCGAACTCTACGCCTTTCGAGATGTTAATGATAACGAAGAGAGACTGGACTCTCATGCTTCACGGCGAAGCATTTCTCGCAGATATTCAGCAATCCGGTCCGCGTGGCGATGACAAGCTGTTCTCCACGAACTGGGTAATGCCGATGGCGCAGCGGCGGGTCGGGGGTGGAACGTTAACGTTACGAACCATGCTGAGTTTTGAGCCAGCGACGATTTCAGAGCGTCGGTATCCTGAACTGTTCCAAGAAGGCGAAACGGCATTCGGTCTTCCTATTGTCGACGGGCAACACCCGCACAATTTGTTCATGGAACTCGCGGCGATGTACGACTACAAGATCGGGGAACAAACTTTGCTTTCGGTCTACGCTGCTCCGGTTGGCGATCCCGCATTGGGACCACCCGCGTATCCACACCGGGCGTCTGCCGCAGAAGAGCCCATTGCCCCCCTCGGTCATCACCTGCAAGACTCGACGCACGTCGCGGACGATGTCATCACGTTCGGGGTCACTTATCGAAACACAAGGCTGGAAGCTTCGGGATTTCATGGACGCGAACCGGGTGAAAATCGTTGGGACGTGGATCAGGGCAAGATCGACTCTTGGTCAACGCGTGTCACCGTCAATCCTGCTCGGAACTGGAGCTTCCAGTATTCGATTGGACAACTTCACAGCCCGGAAGCACTGTTCCCCTCAGAAGACACTCGTCGGATGACGGCGTCGTTGATGTACAACCTCCGCTTTCGGGGCGGCAATTGGGCTTCGATGATCCTTTGGGGTCGCAATCAGAGCCTTGCAGATGGAAATGTTGGCAACGGCTACTTATTGGAATCCACACTGCAATTCCTGCATAGGAACTTTGCATGGACTCGAATCGAAAACGTGGATCGAACAAATGAGCTTTTGATAGGCGAGAACCCGTTGCCGCGCGACTTCACGGAGAGATACTTCACTCGCGTGCAGGCTTACACAATTGGTTATGACCGTGAAATCGGGCACATTCCACATCTCTCAACTGCCGTTGGCGGACAGGTGACATTGTACGGAGTGCCGGACACGCTGAAACCTACTTACGGTTCAAATCCTGTTGGAGTCATCTTGTTCGTGCGCCTCCGGGCACATTAGCCACACTGAGGAACACCGCAAGATCGCGTTTTTCGCAGAATGAGAGCTACGCAACTGCTGCCGATACCCGCTCGACTGACTGCTTTGCCGGAGCCAGAGCGATTAGGGCTATGCCGATAACGCCGAACACAACCGATCCGATCAGCTCTCTACGAGCGATCATATTCAGCAATGCTTGGATAGACATTATCGCTGCGTGTGCGAAGCTCGACCACGCGGCAAAGGCGATCAGGCTGCGGTGGGAGGACGGGTTGCGTGCTGCCAGCAGCAGAAAGATGCCGAGTGTTACGTAAAGGCTCATCATCATCGCCAGCGCGGGGTCTTGCTTCGCCATCAGAACTAGAGGATAAACGCCAGCGCAAAAGAGCAATCCCACCACCACAAGTACGACCTTCAGCAACCGTTCTCGCTTCATCGTCGCCTCCTATGTTTCCGCTGCTATTCGGCTAGTTCGCTTTCCTCTGGCGCATCGGTTGGGCTTTCGAAGTCAATGCGGTAGCCGTCAGGATCGGTGAGTGGCACTACCCAGAGACGGTTGCCCACGAATGGACGTTGCCGCGTCTGAATTCCATGTGATTTGAACTCGCGATAGAGTGCCAGCGCGTCTTCGCACATGAAACAGACCGATGTCCCAGTCCCAAGCGTTTCCTTCGGGGGGCGTTCCGGCAAGAACTCCTGAAGCATGATGGCGGCATCGCCAAGCTCAAGCCAGCACCAGCGAATTCTCCCGTCTGGCTTGTCCTCCTCACGATTCGGAATCCACC
>Ga0187871_10002242_pt1 | contig 15975 bp, 13 predicted proteins | sample June2016WEW_16_1_FD_132988 | JGI IMG/M metagenome (GOLD analysis project Ga0187871, IMG submission 132988) | Peatland microbial communities from SPRUCE experiment site at the Marcell Experimental Forest, Minnesota, USA - June2016WEW_16_10 | ecosystem: Environmental > Terrestrial > Soil >... | reverse complement strand
CTGCTTTTGGCATGGAGGGCATCTTATTTACCGATCCACCTGCGCTTCGGGCAGAACTGGTGAGGGTCGGGTTGATTCCAGGAGAACTCCTACCTGGGCAGCGTTCCAGATCGTGCCTGGATCACGGCGCACTACGAAACTGCGCTACTCAGCAGAAAGAGGGGCCGTTGTGGCCGAAAGACGGGCTTCGATTCCTTTGAGCTTGCCGGGCGGGACAGCGGACGCATTCAGCCTTCCATATGAGCGTGTAGTCGCCTACGCTGAGATTGGCCCCAAACGGCGATGTGGGAAGTGCGCGCCGGCTGCGGGCGCGGACTGGTGCCGACAAGTGGGCTGGCGACTCTAATGACCCTGTCGTAGCAGGCAATGTATACCGCTGTCCCTGGCGTTGGCGGTCGCGAATGAGTTAGCGCCACCGCACATAATCTCAGCGCTGAACGCGCGCGTGCGCGTTTCTTCGGCATGCCGTCTTGAGCGCAAAGGGACTTTCATCCGAGTCTTTCAGCAGATCATTTGGTCGAAGTGGCTGCTACGCAGGCGTGCGGAGGGGGATTCCCAGGCGCGGCGTCTATCGGTACTGGCCATCATGCCTCCCGGAACGGGACTTCTGGCCCAGATACCGTCTGATCTCCGATTCGCGACACGCTATAAGAACAATTAGTCGATGCTCCCGCCGGACTCAGCACTGATTTTCCGTCACTCATTTTACGTTAGAAGCTGACGGAATTGAGATTCGCAGTAACCGCTCTGGCAGGCAGCTCGGTCTGTCGAGGTGGCCGCTGAACTATCGGCCAGACGGCCGGGTCTGCGCGGAGAAGCGATGCGGCAGGATCTGGCTTTAGATCCCGAGCAGAAGGATCGGATGCTCGCCCAAGTCAGTTCCCTAAAGACCCGCGGTGACGCCGCCAAATACCGGTAGTGGGTCAGTTTGGATTTGGAGGGCGGGCAATTCTGCCGGCAGCCGGCTTTCAGCCGGCTCAAGGCGAGCTTTGCTCGCCTGCGCTGACAAAGTGTCAGCGCGGCAGGCGGCGCGCCTGCGCCACGAGGCTGCCGAACGCTTTGAGCAAATGTACAAACTCCAGAAGCCGAACGGCCATTATTCTGTAAGGGACTTCATCCCCGCGCGCCAGTTCAGCACCACCGTGACAGACGCGTCAATCGAGCTCTCCGTAATGAATAGGAACCGCCCGTCCGGCCCCACGTCCCAGCTCACCGGCCCCGTGCGGATTCCCGTGTCGATCAAGTCCGTCATGAATAACGCTTGCGGCGCGCCGGACTGGAATTCCGGCCGCGTCTGCACCTCCACGGCCATCAGTTTCGAGTCCGGCGAAATATAGAACAGCTCCTTGCCGTCCCGCCGCCATCGAGATTGCACGCCGCCGCCCCGCGACACCAGCCATTTCCCGCCGCTGGGCGAGGGCGGAAACGGGACCACATAGATCTCGCTCACTCCCGACTCGTTGGACGTGTAGGCCACCCAATGTCCGTCGGGCGAAAACTGCCCCTGGTCTTCATTGGCCGGCGTGGCGGCTATCGGAATTGGTTTGGACTCGTGCTCCACATCCACCGCAAACAATTCCGCCGGAGTCCCCGGAACAACCTGCGCGTATATAATGTAGCGGCCATCCGGCGACCAGCTTTTCGGAAACAGGAGACCCTTCGCGCGATACACCACGTCGCTGGTTCCGGCCCCGTTCGCAGGCGTGCGGCCAATTCCCCCGTTCATGGAATGCGCAATGTACCGGCCGTCCGGCGACCAGATAGGATTGCTGTTGCCAGGGCCAAACATCAGCCGTGTGCCTGCTCCCCGGCCGGGCGGAAACACCCAGGTATCGTCGCTCCGATCGCCCACCAGCCGCTTACCATCCGGCGAAATGGCGACCACGCTGCCTGCATCCGGCACCGTGCCGAGAATTTTGCCTTGCCGGTCGCGCCACACATATTGCCCCTTTTTGTGCTGGCCGGACACGTACGCCAGCACTCCCTCCGGCGAACTCGCGGCCAGCCACTGCGACACGATCGACTGCACAATGGGCGCCGGATCGCCTGCCGGTTCCAGCCGCTTCATATCGAACGGCAGCGCCATCAGGGTGCCGTTGCGCGTAAACAGCACCTGCCCCAGCGTGCTCCCGGGGGCCGGTTCGACGATATCGGTCTTCGCCAGATCCGGCAGGATTCGCCGTATCGCCGGTCCATTCATGGGAATGACCCAAACGCCCGCTTCCGGTAAACCGGAACGGCCGCGCGCTGCCAGGTAGTGCCGTCCGTCGGGCAAGAAGACCGGATACATGCCGCCCACCGCCGCATGATTCGGCAGATCCGAAAGCGTCCCCCCGCTGGCCGGGATCTTCTGCACTTGCGACAAGCCGGCGATCAGGATTTCGCCGTTCCGGTTCCAGGTCCCGCCGTAGGTGCCCAGCGCGTCGCAAAGCGTTTCGACCGGCCCGCCGGAGTGCTCGATCTTTTTCAGCTTGGCATCCGCAAAGAAACCGATGTACCGGCTGTCGGGCGACCAGAATGGATCCAGTGCGCCATCGGTCCCGGCCAGCGCGGTGGGCTCCAGCGCATCCAGAGGCCGCACCCAGATCTGCTGCCTTCCCTCCTTCACCAGAACCATAGCGATTTCGCGTGAGTTCGGAGAAACCGCCAGCGACACGGCGCGCGATTTCTCCGGCAGCAGCACGCTCATGCGGACCACCTGGAGTGGCCCAGGCTTTTGCCGGAAGTAAACGAAAGCAAGTGCCGCGAGCAGCAGCGTGACCACCACCAGCGCACCGGCCAGCAGGCGTGCCGCCGTCTTCTTTTTCTCTAAACGGTGAGCGCTTTGCAGGGCGCTGCCAGTGGCAGTCCGCTCCGCGCCGGCCATCGATCCCAAGTCAAAGCCGATGTCCGCGGCGGACTGGAACCGTGCGCCGGCTTCCTTCTCCAGACAGTGCGCCACGATGCGCGCCAACCCGGCAGGCACGCCCGCTGGCAGTTCCGGCGCATCCTGGGTCAGGATGGCGTGCATGACGTGAACGGAGGATTCGCCCGTGAATGTCCGCTTGCCGGACAACATTTCGTGCAGAATCAGGCCCAGGCTGAAGATGTCCGAGCGGTGATCCACCGCTTCCCCGCGCACCTGCTCCGGCGACATGTATGCCGCCGTGCCCATAACCGTGCCGGTATGGGTGAGATCCTCCGGCACGCCATCCGCTCCGGTCCGGTGCTTGGCCAGCCCGAAGTCCAGGATCTTCACCCGGCCTTCCCGCGTCACCATGATGTTGCCCGGCTTCAGATCGCGATGTACCACGCCGGCGGCGTGCGCTGCCGCCAGCCCGCTCGAAATCTGTGCGGCAATCTCGATGGTTTTGCGAACCGGCAGGGGTCCGCGTTCGATTAAATTCTTGAGCGGCTCCCCTACCACCAGTTCGGTGGCGATCCAGTAGGTCCGGCCTTCCAGTCCAAGGTCGTAAACCGACACGATATTCGGGTGATTCAGTGCGCTGGCCGCGCGCGCCTCCCGTTCGAAGCGAACGATATGCGCCCGATCGAGCGCCATGCCCGCCGGCAGGACCTTGATGGCGACATCCCGCTTCAACCGCGGGTCGTGTGCCCGGTACACCTCGCCCATGCCGCCCGCGCCGATGGGCGCCAGGATCTCATACGGCCCCAAGTGAGTTCCCGGAGCCAGCGCCGTCTCTTCGCCGGCCAGCTCCTTAGCCGCCGCCTCCAGCGCCGGAGTCTCCAAGAAACCTTCGCCCTTCTTCTCGCAGGCCAGCAGCGATTCCAGTTCCCGGCGCAGGTCTTCGTCCCCGGCGCAGGCCTCCCGCAGGAAGGCGCTGCGCTGGCTTTCTTCGTGCTCCAGCGCCGCGCTATGCAAGCGCACCAGATTCTCCCAGCGTTCTCGTTCCATCACGGTGGCCCGCTTGCATCACCTCGTGGCCCGCCCGCGCCACCCCCCAGTTCGCGCAGCAGCCACGCCTTAGCGAACTTCCAATCGTTCATCACGGTCACCGGTGAGACGTGCAGCACCTCCGCGGTTTCCTCCACCGGCAGCCCGCCGAAGAAGCGCAGCTCCACCACTTGGCTTCGTCGCGGATCTATGGCCGCCAGGTCCTTAAGCGCATCGTCCAGCGCCACCAGGTCGGGCCCTGCCGCCGGCGCTATCAGCAGGCCTTCATCGAATGTAACGGCCGGCCCCGCGCTGCCTCGCTTGAGCGTGCGCCGCGCGCGCGCCCGCTCCACCAGGATGCGCCGCATGAATTGCGCCGAAACGCCGAAGAAGTGAGCGCGGTTTTGCCAGCTCACCTGCTTCACGTCCACCAGCCGCAGGTAAGCCTCGTTCACCAGCGCGGTGGCCTGCAGCGTCTGGCCGGGCCGTTCCTGGGCCATGTAGCGTTGTGCCAAGCGGTGCAGCTCCCGGTAAACGACCGGGGCGAGTTTATCGAGCGCGCCTTGCTCGCCCCCGCTCCACGCCTGCAGCAGTTGAGTGACTTCCTGTGGCGACTCTGCCATCTTTAGAAGACTAGCACCGAGGCTCGGGGCTGTCCAGCCGCAAAAATCTTTCGAAAAACTTTTTTTTGACAGCACTATAGTTTTCGCGCGCGGCTCTCGCCTTATAGATCGAGGGCGAACAAAGGTTGGCCCAATCGAAAAAGGAGAAAAACGATGAACATACGCAAAAACATGACGATCAGCTTCGCGCTCGCGGCATTAGCCCTGGGCATGACCACCACCAAAGCCAGCGCGCAAACGGTACTTCAGGGTTCGTTCGACCTGCCCGCCGCGGTGTACTTCGGCGACACCCTTCTGCAACCCGGCCATTACAGCATCTCGATGAGCACCGCAGTGCGAGACCTGGCCTACACGCAGAAGATTCGTGTGAGCGGCGACGGCGTGTCGAAGACCTTTCTGGCGATTTCGAAGCCCACCCCGGAATCCGGCCGCAACTGTCTGAAGATCGCCGGCATCGACGGCACGTACGTGCTGGCCGCATTCGACACCGGCGTTCTGGGCAGATCCTACGCATTTGGCATGACCAAGAACGTCCGGAACAAAATGCTGCGCGCCAGCGCCGGCCCCAGCATCGCGGTTCCGGTCTCTACGGCCGCAGGTTTCTAATGTCCGGCGCATGGGACGGACGGCCTCGCCTGCCCGCCGTCCGTCCCCCAGTCGCGCAGCCCACTGTCGTAGCTTAGGTCCCACTTGTCACGAGTGTAGTGCGTCACACAGATCAACGATTATGCGCGGCGGGCTATTCAGCCCGCGGACCCGCTTTCCAGCGGGTCCAGCCGCTGGAAAGGCGGCTGCGGCCAGGATTGGCCGCCCCACGGTGCAACCGAACTGCCATTATTCTGTAAGGGACTATCTGTAGGATGTACTAGCCCCACAATCGCAGCGTCAATCCCCCCAAATTCCACAACGTTAAGGCGCCGCCGCGATCGAGCCCGTTCTCAGCTTACCGATGCGCCGCCGACCGACCGGAAGGTTCGATGTTCCCGCGACACTCGACCAATCACAGGTAAACGCTGCGCGACTGCGTGTTATCTGTCGTCAGGCCCAACCGCTTCCGCTTCTCTTCGATAACTTCGGTGCTGCAACAATGGGGACATGGCTTTGATCGTTTTCTTCCGGGGTATCAACGTTGGAGGACACAGGGCTTTTCGTCCGAGCGTGCTCGCCAAAGAACTGGGGATCTACGATGCCGTGAACGTGGGCGCCGCAGGCACGCTTGTGGTTCGCAAACCTGGGTTGCGCGCAAAGTTCCTTGCCGAATTGCGCCGGAAGCTGCCGTTTGAAGCAACCATCGCTTTCTGCGACGGCAGCGATCTGATTCGACTGGAGATGGACAATCCGTTTGGGACTGAGCCACCGTCCGCAGATGTCGTTCAATTTGTAAGCATCCTGTCGGAGGCTGGACGCCGCAGAGTTTCTCTTCCGATCGCTCTTCCCGAAGGAGGGGAGTGGCTGGTGCGAATCATGGGCTCGAAGAATCGTCTGGTATATGGGGTGTACCGCCGCCACATGAAAACGATCGGCTGCCTCGGCCAGATCGACAGGATCTTTGGGGCGCCGGCGACAACGCGCGGTTGGAACACAATACTCTCAGTGTTACGGATTCTGAAATCCCCCGAGCCCGGCGAGTAGACCGCGCCGGGCGCTCGGCGGATCGGCCGCAGTGCAGCCGGCCTGATGCGGAATGAGCGCACCGATCCGCCTTCTGTTCATCCTGTCGCCGCTGGGGTGCTGTGACGCCTGAGATTTACCCGCAATAGAGCGATCAGCCCCGCACGTAATTCCAAAGCTGGATTTGCAGGTTGCCGGCGCTGTTGCGAAAAGCCACGGCGAAAGTAGTGACGTTGGGCGAGGTGGTATCCACCAACGCGATGCTAACCGCCGTCGCATATGGCCCGAGGGCGCCGGGCACCTGGCTGAACTGGTTCGAGTTGTTTTGGTCGAACACCCAGAAAGAGTAGGTTCCGCCGCTGGAGTACGGGGTAGACGCCGTGATGGCCGCGCTGCCGCGACCAATCATGGCAAGCTGACTGGCGATACCGGCAGTCACGCTGCCGCCTTGCGGACCGATGTCCTGGTTCCAAGGGGAGACGGTCGTCCAGGGATTCGGCGCCGCGGTGTAAAAGGCGTCTACGAAGAAGGGAGGATAGTTGAGGGTTTCCACGCCGGGAGCGACTGCGACGCTCTGTGCGGGTGTGCTGGTATACGCGGTACTCTCTCTGGTCACGGCCGTTCCGAACCTGCCGTAGCACCACTCGATCGCCTCCAGGTTGCCCGAGCTGTTCGAAACCGCGGTAACTACCTCCGAATCCTAGTTCTGCAGGCTGGCGATGCCGACCGCGTTGATGGCGCCGGCATACGCGGTGCCGCTGAGCTCGATGCCGTAAGTGGGATCGAGATACCAAAGGGAAACCTGCAGGTCGCCGGAGGCGTTACGGATCGCGGTCATGAACTGCGGGTCCCCGTTCTGGCTGTCGTAGACAGAGGCAATCGACACAGCCAAGGCGCCGCCGTCTTGCCGGGTTTCAGAAATCAGAGAGATCGCTCCGTTCGGTTTCAACTGCCAGTAGCTGATGTCCAGATAGGTGTTGGCGTTGATCGTCGCGGTGGTAAACACGCCACTGATACCTACATTCAGGGCGAAGGGTGACGATATGGCGACGGTGCTGGCCGGCCCGGCCACCCAGGTTCCCTGGCGTGCCAGTTGCTTGCTGCTGAGATTGGCATACCACGCGATGACCTCCAGGTTTCCAGTGCTGTTGATCACGGCGATCACGAACTGGTCCTGGGCCACCTGGACGGCGGCCACCTGGCTGATGGCTCCGGCGGCATTGCCGAACATCGAGGAAAGCTGCTGCGCCCTGGCGAGAGCCGGCGCGAGGGTCAGAATGGTGAACAGGGCGAGCGGCCGACAGGCCGACAGCGCCTGGTGATAGTGTGTTGGGGTCTTCATTTTCGTCTTTTCTCCTTTTGCCGGGCAATATGTGCCCACACTGGAGTAGGCGAAAGATGGCGCGAAATCTTGCGGAATTTTGAAAATCCTTATTCCAGGCGGGCGGCGCACTGGCTGAAGAGGGCGGCGGCGCGGCCGGCCTCGGCCTGATCCACCAGCCCGGCGGCAGCGGTGGCGAGGCGGCGCCAGATTTTCACTGCGCGGGCGGCTGAGGAGCGGGCGGCCGCATACCTTGCACTTCTATGGATCTTCGTATTAGAATACCCATAGAAGTTGGAGGTATGCATGGCGACGCTGAAGTCGGATCTCCCGCAGGGGACGCTGGACCTGCTGATTCTGAAAACGCTGGCCGTTGACCCTCTGCACGGTTACGCCATCGCGCAGCGGCTCGAACAGGTGTCGCGCGGCGTGGTCCAGGTTCCGGAAGGGTCGCTGTACCCCGCGCTGCACCGGCTGGAGAATCGCGGCCTTCTCAGCGCGGACTGGAAAGAGACGGAGACCGGGAGGGAAGCGAAATTCTACCGGCTCACGCGAAAGGGGCGCAAGCAACTCGAGGCGGAGGCTGCGAGCTGGCGGCGGTTGAGCAAAGCCGTCGGCCACGTCCTGGCAATGGCAGACGGGGGCACGGAATGAACTGGTGGTTGCGCGTGGCCCGCCGGAAGCGGATGGAAGAGCAGCTTGAAAGGGAACTCCGTTTTCACCTCGACCAGCATGCCGGCGACCTGATCGCCCGCGGCCACGCTCCCGATGAAGCACGCCGGCAAGCCCGGCTTTCCCTCGGTGGCCCCGAGCAGGTGAAGGAAAAGTGCCGCGACGCCCGCGGGACGCGCTGGTTGGAGGACTTGGCGCGGGACACCCGCCACGCATTTCGCACTTTCCGGCGAAAGCCGGGTTTCGCGGCAGTTGCCATTGCGATCCTGGCCCTGGGCATCGGCGCCACAACCGTGATGTTCGCGGTTGTCGACAGCGTCTTGCTCAGAGCGCTCCCATTTCCCGAGCCGGACAGACTGGTTACCCTGCATGGATTCAACGAGCAGTTTGGGGACTTCTGGGGCTTCTCCGCCCCTGACCTCGACGTTTTGAGACGAGCAAGCGGGTCGCTCGAGATCGCCGCGTGGACCTATGGCGGCGGCACCATCAGCGAGCCGGGGGAGCCGGAGTACGCCGACGGGCGGCTGATTTCGGCGGAGCTATTCGCGACGCTGGGCATACGGCCCTTGCACGGGCGAGCGTTCCAGCCCAATGAGGACCGGCCCGGCGCTGCGCCCGTCGCGATCATCAGTTACGCGCTATGGCAGCGGCGTTTTTCCGGCGATCCGTCCGCCGTTGGCAGGACGCTGGTTTTCGACGGGAAACCATATACGGTGGCCGGCATCGCCCCACCCAGCTTTCGGTTGTCCGGGGACGCGGACGTGTTCACGCCGCTCGGCCAAAGCAACGACCCGCGGATGCAGAATCGGGGATCGCGTTTTATTCACGTCGTCGCGCGCCTGCGGCCAGGGATTGCGCTCGCCGGGGCGCAGTCCGAACTGGCGGCGATCGCAAACCGTTTGGCCGGAGAGTATCCGAAATCGAACCAGGGGATCGCGATGCGGCTGCACCCGCTGCAGCAAGAGTTGGTGGGAGACGTCCGGGGCACGCTGTGGCTTCTTCTAGCGGCCGTTGGTTTGGTGCTGGCGATCGCCTGTGTGAACATCGCGAGCCTGTTCCTGACGCGGTCGATTTCGCGCGGGCGCGAACTGGCAATGCGCGTCGCGCTGGGTGCGGGACGGGGCCGCCTGATGCGGCAATGCGTGACGGAGAGCGCGGTTTTGGGGATTTGCGGCGGGCTGCTGGGCATCCTGCTGGCGGCGGCGAGTCTTCGGCCGTTCGTGGCGCTGTGGCCGGGCAGCTTGCCGCGCGCAGAGGAGATTCATCTCGGCGGGCCCGTGCTCGCGTTCGCAATCGGATCGTCGCTCCTGAGCGGTCTCTTTTTCGGCCTCGCGCCCGCGCTGCTGGTTCCATTGCAGAGCCTGGAGGCGGCGCTGCGCGCCGGAGGACGCACGATCGCCGGAAGTTCACGGCGGGGGCACAGCGCATTCATCGTCTGCGAGATCGCATTGGCGTTCGTGTTGCTGGTCTGCGCCGGGATGCTGGGCAGCACATTGCTGAGGCTGTCTTCGCTGGATCCGGGCCTGAATGTGCACAACGTGCTGACCGCGCGATTCGCGATTTCGCCCGGCGCGCTTGAGAATCCAGCGCAGATCCGGGCTGCGTGGGAGGAGGTGCTGGATCGCGCGCGCCGCGTGCCGGGGGTGGAGTTCGCCGCGCTGGCCGACATCGTTCCGATGCGCGAAGGGGAGAATTCGCTTCCTTACCGGACCACGGTGGCTCCGCTGCCGCCCAATCGGGAGCCCGTTGCGCTGGCCTCTTGCGTCACGCCCGATTACCTGAAGGTGATGGGCATTCCGCTGCGCGAGGGGCGCTTTTTCAACGACTATGATCGGGAGGGGAGCGAGCCGGTGGTAGTCGTCGACGAAAACCTGGCGCGGCATGCTTTTGGCGGACAAAGCGTTGTGGGCAGGCAGCTATGGATTCCGGCGATGGGCGATACTCCCGTTCAGATCGTCGGCGTGGTGGGCCACGTGCGGCACTGGGGCCTGGCGGGCGACGACCAGTCGCGGGTGCGGGATCAATTGTACTATCCGTTTGCGCACGTGCCCGTCCGCTTGCTGCACTTCTTTTCGTCGGTGATGTCGATTGCGGTGCGCACGAAAACGCCGCCGCTGAATATGGCCGGGCCGCTGGGATTCGCACTGCGCGGCGCGGATAGGGATCAGGCACTGTATGAGATGCGGACGATGGAGCAGCTCGTTGGCGCGTCCCTCGCGCGGCAGCGTTTTCTGCTGTTGTTGTTCGGCGTATTTGCCGGAATCGCATTGCTTATGGCTGCGATCGGAATTTACGGCGTGCTGGCCTACTTGACCGGACAGCGCATACCTGAGATCGGCGTACGCGTGGCGCTGGGAGCGACGGCGCCGGATGTTATAGGGTTGGTTTTGCGGCAGTGTGTGGGGATGGTTTTGGTGGGCTTGGGCGCCGGAATCGTGGTGGCCCTCGCGGCCGGACGCGTATTGCAGCGTCTGGTCGAGGGGACGCAGCCGGTGCATGCCGCGACGTTCGCAGTTACGATTGCGCTGCTTTTAGCAGCCGCGTTGGCCGCAGGTTTTGTGCCGGCCCTCCGGGCAAGCCGGGTCGATCCGGTGAAGGCGCTGCGGCAAGAGTAGCGCTTGCTGGCGGGAAGGGATTTCGAGTAGTTCAGTTTGGAGTGGGATTGGCTTGTGGGGCGGCCAATCCTGGCTGCAAGCCGGCTCTCCAGCCGGCTTGGATGCGCTGGAAAGCGGGTCCGCGGGCTGAACAGCCCGCCCCACGGAGTCCGGATAATAGCACTTGCTACGTGTTCTCCCGGTTCTTGATCATCCACAACGTGAGGTCCCACGCACCGTAGATACCGGCGAACAGCAGGAGCACGGCTGCGCCCGCGATGGCATAGGGTGCGAAGGATCTCTCTGCAAGCAATCCGACCGCGCCAGCGATCAAGCTTCCAGTACCGAGCGCCGGAACGCCCACGTACGGAAGCCAGTCGTGTCAATCGGGCAAAACTAACCCGACTTTGTGCCGCGCGACGATCACTTTAATCTGATAGGCAAGGCCCGCGAGCCCGCCCAGGCCGAGAATGATCCCGATTGGCCAGACCGATGGCCACGGCGCCAGTACGGCCAAGCAGAGGAATAACACGCCAACGAAACGTATGAGCGTAGGCGTCAAGAAGCCGCGGGCGCCGTGCACTATGCTCGACTTCGAGAAGCCGGCGCTTACCGTGACGGCAACGAATAATAACCCGATTAGAGTCGCGGCTGCAGTGCCGGCCATAACAAAAAAGTTGTCCCAGCCGTGGAGCACTAATAAGCAGTGTAGCCCGTCGGCCGTGTACGACGAATTGCGCGAGCCGGAAGTGATCGTTCACGCGTCTTTGCAGCGGCGTTCGAGGAAGTGTGGCCTGATCCAAAAGGAAAGCAGGCAATTCTGCCTGCGGGGTGCCCTCTGGGCCCGCTTTCCAGCGCGTCCGAGCCGGCTGGAAAGCCGGCTTGTAGCCAGGATTGGCTGCCCCACAGTGCGCCTGCGGCGAAATGTTCGCGCTCGCCGCGACGGGAAAGCTGACCGCTGATAGCTGATCGCCAAGCCTCAGGATCTTCGCGCCCCTGAAGATTCTGACGTTTAGTAATACAAGCCAGATTAGACTGGGGCGTCTCTACGCAGCCTGGACACCACGGCCAGAGCCGCCAGATACAGCAGCCCGCCGGCCAGCAGGGTCTGGGCAAGTCCCAGGTAGATGGCGCACACCAGCGATCCGACTGAACCGAGCACGCTGGCCGCCGCATTCAGCGACCAGGCCCATCGCACGGAGGGACTGTGCCATTCTTCGAGGCGTTTCAGCGCGGTGGGGAAGGGCATCCCCATGACGAAGCCGGCCGGCGAGATGAGCGCCACGGTGATGGCGAATTTCAGCGTCAGCGGCAAGCCCACGCCCGCCTCCAGGAGCGGCGTCAGCACGGCCGCCAGCAGCGCCACCAGCAAGGCGATCAGGAGCAGTGCGCGGAACAAGCGGCGGTCGTCGTCGCCCAGGATTCGCCGGCTGAAATAGCTGCCCAGGCCGCTCGATACCAGCAGCGAGAAAATCACCACCGTAAGGGCGTAGGTGGGGTGTCCCAGGAAGAGCACGAACTTCTGAATGAGGGCCATTTCGATCAGTATGTAGCCCGCGCCGATGCAAAGGAAATAGAGCAGGAAACGGAGCACGCCCTTATGGCGCGGCAGGCGGGTGCCCAGCAATACGGGCGGCAGCGCCAGGATGATGACGGTCGCGAGTACGCTGATGGCCATGAGCCCGTACAGCAGAGGCACCGCCTTGTTGATCTTGAAATCGGCCGAGCGGCGGGATGCGTGGGCCACAAACGCCAGGACGTCGCGCGGTTGCACGGTGTAGAAGAAGAACGGCTGATTGTCGGTGACTGGCGAAATATTGTAGCGGTAATTGCGTTCGTAGGCAGCCGGATCGGAACTGCGCAGCAGATCGGTGAACTGGCCGGGGATGCGCTCGTCAGGCAGGTAGATAGGCTGCATGCTGGCGGCAGCCATAGCGGCGCGCGCGCGGGCCAGATCGGCCGGGCCGAAGGGCTGGCGGGAGATCAACACGGTATCCTGCGCGCCCCAACCGCTGGTGGAGCCTTCCCGGCTCGCGATGATGTGGCGCCACGGTTCGGGTTCGCCCAGTTGGTTCAAAGCGGCCATGGCGAGCGAGACCAGGCGCAGGGATTCGCGCGGCGGGTCGAGTCCCCAGCGGGTGAAGGCGGCCATGCCGTCGCCGGTCAGATGCAAGAGATAATCGCGGAGGGCGTCGGTGGTATAGAGATTGTTCTCGGATAGCGCGAAAGCTCCGGCGGCGGTGGAGGCCCAGGTATCCACCAGGGTGGCTTGCAGCACCTGATATCGCTCATTGCTGCGGCGCACGAAGCTGCGGCCGTCTTCGACGAAGATGCGCACGTCCGGGCGCAGATATATGCCGCGGCTCTGCGCGACGAATTTGTCGCGCATCACGGTGGTAGCGATGATGGGGTTGATCTCCACGCCTGTGATATCGTGGCTGCCGGAAGCCAGCGCGCGGGCGATGTCCCAGCCGCCGCCGGGGCCGATGACCAGCGCCTTGGCGCCGGGGCGCACGGCGTAGGGCAGCGCGGGACCCTCTTCCAGCAGTTGGTGTCGCTCGCGATCGGAGAGGTGCGCGAAATCGAAACTGGCGATGCCAGTGGAAGCGTCCTCGTCAATGTAGATGGAGTAATCGTGCACGCCGATGCGCGAGAAGCTGTTCCACTGGACGAACTCCTCCTTCTTCAGCTTATGGCCTTTGGCGTAGCGTATGGCGACGATGTCGTGCGTGCCGTTGTAGAACACGAAAGCGAATAGGGCCAGCGCCAGCGCCACGGCGGCGGCGCGCAGCTTTACCGAACCCGCGATGCTGTGCCAGATCGCGCCCGCGGCGGCGAACAACACGCCCACGAGCATCACGGTGCTGGTGCCCCCGAAGTGATTCAGGAACGGAACCAGCAGCAGGCAACCGGCCGAAGCGCCCAACAGGTCGAAGAAGTAAACGCGATCGATGCGCTCGACGGTTTCAGAAATAGCGAGCGAAACGATGGCTCCGGAAACGAAGAACGGTAGAGAGGTCGTGAAGTAGACCAGAGCCAGACGCCAGATACCCGGTTCCTCTTTCTGCGCGACCACCACGGCCAGCGCGACCATGACCAGCAGGCTGTTGAGCATACTGAGATAGCCGAGCTTCCGGAAGAGCGGCGTCTTCCAGCCGGCCACGACGTACGAAAAGACGCCGCCCACGCCCAGACCGAACAGGGCTATGGAGATCGCCAGGAACGCGAAGTGGTAGTAGAAAACCACGGAGAAGATGCGGGTCAGCGACAGCTCCAGCAGCAGCGTCGCCATGGTGGTCAGCGCTACGCCCAGGTACAGGTGCGGCCACGGGATGGAGGGGTATGAGGAAGAGGGCAAAGCTGTATCTTTGAATGTATCATGATATAGGAATGGAGCGTATCAGCGCCGAATTGGCGCGCGTGGTGGACGCGGCGGAGATCCTGCTCCGGCAGGTGAGCGAAGAGGAGAGCGGCCGGCCGGCGATACCGGGCGGCTGGTCGCGGAAGCAGGTGCTGGGACACCTGATCGAATCCGCGTCGAACAATCACCAGCGGTTCGTGAGAGCGGCGCTGGCCGATGCGCTGGAGTTCCCGGCCTACGACACGCCAGGCTCGGTTCGCGTGCAGGCGGTGGAAAGCGCGGCGTGGCCGATGCTGGTGGACGTTTGGGCGAGCTACAACCGTTTTCTGGTCCACGTGATTCGGCATTTGCCCGCTGCGAAGCTGGAGGTGGTGTGCCGGATCGGGTCGAATGCGCCGGTTTCGCTGCGATATCTGGCCCAGGACTACGTGGTGCACCTGGTGCATCACCTGGATCAGATTGGCGTGGCGACAGGTTCGTGACGGGCGGAGCGGCTTTACTTCAGCAATTCGTGCACGCTCTTGGCGTCCAACACCCGCTCACTCAATTCTTCCAGTTCGGACGCCGATAGCGCCGCCAGTTTTTCGCGGGCCCAGCCTGGAAGGGCGCCGAAGCGCTTCTCGATCAGCCGGCGAAGGACGGTGAGTTCGCCTTGCCGGCCCGCCCGCAAGCCCGCCCGCAAGCCCTCCCGCAGGCCCTCCTGACGGCCCTTCTGTTCCGCCTCTACAAACATAGGTCCCAAGAGTTCGTGATCCCGAATATCGAGGTCAATCGGCATGTTTCGTGTTGACTCGCGGTTCTACCGCAGCAGTTCCTCCACGCTCTGGGCGTCCAACACCCGCTCACTCAATTCTTCCAGTTCGGACGCCGATAGCGCCGCCAGTTTTTCGCGGGCCCAACCCGGGAGGGCGCCGAAGCGCTTCTCGATCAGCCGGCGAAGGACGGTGAGCTCGCCTGCTTGGAGGCCTTCTCGCAAGCCCTCCTGACGGCCCTTCTGTTCCGCCTCTATAAACATAGGTCCCAAGACTTCGTGATCCCGAATATCGAGGTCAATCGGCATGTTTCGCACCTCCTGCGCTACTGTTTTCGACAAACGCCGCAATCCGGCGAGGATCATCAATTGCGCCAGCGCGGTCTCCCGTTCCGCCGCCGCCAGATCCGCGATCCGCCCGACAATCCTGCGTACCGCTTCTTCATGGTCCCGCAATCGCGCCAGAATCGCAATTACGTTATCTCCGACTCCCTGGCTTTCCAGGAGGCGCTCGCCATCCAGTTTGCGAATGTCGATCAAGCCGTACTGGAACAAGACGCCGGGACCGCGGAGTTTATTCTGCATTCGCAGCTTCGGTTCGCCCACGTACAAAACGACCTGGCGCGGGAATCTTCCAAGGAGCCGGAAGACGCCCAGACAGTATTCGGCCATGCGCAGCGGCATGGCGGCGTCGTTGCCGCTTTGCAGTTCCACGTGGACCAGATGGCCGTCGACCGTCTCGCCGAGGAGGTCCAATGGGCGGTTCTGCACTTGCGGCAGTTCCACGTCCAACCACCTCGCCACCGCCGTGCCGGTCAACTCGCGCACGGTAAGGGTGGCCGATCCTTTCAACAGCAGCTTCAAGGCTACGTCGTATTCCTGCATCCGTGTGATAAAGGTGGGATGTTCGCGGTCTTTTTCTCAACTGCAAGGTGGGCTTCCTGGAGATCGATTATAGGGTCATGGCCGCACGCCGGCCAACGGATTGAGAACCGTCACGCCGCAACCCTCGAAATCGTGGACATCGCGCGTGGCCACCGCAGCATTGCGTGAGAAGGCGATCGCTGCAATTTGCGCATCGAATGCAGCGATTGGCCGTCCGCTGGTGCGGCGCTCGGCTGCAATGCGCGAGAACGCTCGGGCGGCTTGCTCGTCAAAGGGTAGGATG
>Ga0187871_10002241_pt1 | contig 15980 bp, 15 predicted proteins | sample June2016WEW_16_1_FD_132988 | JGI IMG/M metagenome (GOLD analysis project Ga0187871, IMG submission 132988) | Peatland microbial communities from SPRUCE experiment site at the Marcell Experimental Forest, Minnesota, USA - June2016WEW_16_10 | ecosystem: Environmental > Terrestrial > Soil >... | reverse complement strand
GTCGCTCTCAACCCTTACGTCTCATTCCCATTTTGGTCCTTGACATCTGCTTACCAATATGTTATCCTCCTTCGTGTTATCTCAACTGCTAATTCGAACGTCTCCTGCGCGTTTTCGGTCCTCCGGCTCGCCCGTCTCAAATGCCTTTTTAGGCATAAATCCTTTAGAATCCGCAGATCCACAAAATACGCCCGTAACTCCCGTAGAATCCGCAGATCCAAAAACAAAGGACTTAAAGTTCTTTAGAATCCGCACTTACGAAAAAAGGTGGGGGAGGGGGGTAAACTGTTAACAGAAAATTCGCAGCCTCCCAAACATGTAGTGGCCGGTCTTTAAACCGGCCAAACTGGCGAGCGAAGTCTTAAGCGAAGCCTTAAATGTCCACCAAGCCCAATCCCGTTACGATTCAGCGCAAGTATTACACCGACACCGCCACTCGCTATGACTCCATGCACGCGCACGAGGGCGGCACGGATGCCTCCATCACCAAATTCATGTACGCCCTCGCCCGCATGCTCGAGGTTCGCTCGATTCTCGACGTGGGCACGGCAACCGGCACCGCGATGCGAGACATAAAGGAAGCCCTGCCGGGAACATTCGTGTGCGGCGTCGAGCCAGTGGCGGCTTTGGTGCGGCAAGCTGCGCAAAACGGAAATGTCTCGAGCGGTCCCATCGTTCAAGCCACGGGCGAGGCGCTGCCGTTCCCCGACGCCAGTTTCGACGCCGTCTGCGAGTTTGCGACGCTCCATCACGCGGCGAATCCCACCGCCGTCGTCAGGGAAATGCTGCGTGTCGCGCGAAAGGCCGTCTTCATCTGCGACAGCAATCGCTTCGGCCAGGGCTCGCTGCCTGCCAGGCTGGTGAAACTCGCGCTTTACAAAGCCAAGCTCTGGGGGGCGTTCAACTATCTGCGAACCGGCGGAAAAGGGTATTCCATCACCGAAGGTGACGGGCTGGCCTACTCGTACAGCGTCTACGATTCCATGGAGCCCATTACTCGCTGGGCCAATCGCGTCATCCTCATTCCCACCACTGGCCCGCAGAGCGCGAGTTGGTACCATCCGCTACTCACCAGCAGCGGAATACTCGTATGTGCGCTGAAGGATTGAAGAGATCTGAAGCATTGAAGAAAGCGGAAGGATTGAAGGAAGAGGAAGATACGATCTCAGCTCCAGCTCTGCAAGGCGCGGGCCGGATTACCTCATTTGTGCTGGAGCTAAATTGCGAGATTTGCTGGCAACCGCCTTACGCGTCGCTTCCAAGGTAAAAGCCAGCGATTCCTTGGGGATGCTGGTTACGAAGGGTCCGATCAGCCAAGCCAGTCCCGTCGGAATATCGCGGGTCAGCGACGCCACTTCGCTCTGCACGTAAACGCCTCCGTCAGCTTCGACCATGCGCCACCATGTCTCCATCCGCCACAAAAAGCCATCGTCATCGCCCGGCGTTTTCTTGCGCTCGTCGCTCTTGCCGGCATTTTCCACCTGGGCGATGCGCACCGCGGAACTCCGGCTGTGTGCCCGCGTCTCGGAATCCTGGAAGTACCGAACGTCGTGCTCGGTGTCCAGAACCACGGTGACCACCTTGTGCCTCCGGAAGCGCATGAATACGCGAAAATGATCGCTATCGCGCGATTCGATTTTAGATCGCTCGACGTCCGGCGCGTAGTAGACCGCGTGTTGGTCGTAATCCTCCAGGACGTCGAGGACATCCCGCAGCTTTGCGCCGGGAATGAACGCCAGCCCGACCCAGTGATGGATCATCCCGCCCGGGCAACGAATCGGTGCACCGTCCTGGAGCGTTTCGAGTTTGCGCATTTTCACTTCGCCCCGCCGAAGTTCGTCGTAGGCTTGAGCGCGCTCGGTTCCAGCCAGTCCGTCGACCCAAAGGAGTCCGGTGCCGCGTTGCAGTTCGGAATCGTTGCGCGCTTCTGTTAGCCGCACATAGGCGTTAAAGGCTTCGATGGTCGAGGGTGCGAGCTCGGGAACGGCCGGGTCAGCGATGATGAGATTGGGCAACAGCACCTGGGTGCTCATCGCAAGAACAGCGAGCAGGAGTGTCGACTTTCGAGCCGAGGGGAAATGCATCAAGTGTCGGAGAGACCTTTCAATTCGTGCTACTAGGACGTTTCTGTAAGCGCTTGAATATAGGCCTGTTACATGTCATCGCACGGGCCGCCGGCAATATTCAGGTGCATGGTCCATGCCTATTGTTCCATGAAATGGAGTCTGGAAACGACAAACGCCGGGCATGTGCCCGGCGCTATCGAGAGAGAAGCTAAATCCGTAAAGCTAAATCCGTGAAGCTAAATCCTTGAGGCTAAGTCCGTGAAGCCAGATTCCAGCTGCGAAAATCTGGCGGGTTGGGTTAGCTCGCACACGGCCCCTTGCGGAGCCGCTGTCCCCGCGCGGCCCCCAACCCGTCTTAGACAAGTTACGGGAGGGGCTTGTATGGCTCAATGGGCCGTCAGGGTCAAAAAATGGGGTACTAGGGTTGTGGTACCCAGTGCCCCAGCCTTGGTGCCTTTAGGCTCAGTTAAGCTGCTTATTTTCAATAATATACGGACTGCCGAAGCCCGAACCGCGCGCACTAGCCCGCGCCGTTAACGCCGCTCAGAAAGCCGCCCAAATGGCCAGTCAACGCGACGATCGCAACGGCGGCAAATTCCAGAGCCAATCGACGGTTTGGCAACGGCGCTCCGTGCGCGCGAGAGCGGAAATGGATCCACCATACGATCCAGATCATGACGCTGGAAAGGCAAGCGAGTATCAGGTGCAGGAGCAAGATCCCCTTTAGCTTCTGACCTTCGAGCTGAAACTGCCAGGCGAGGATGCCAGTGGCGAGGACCGGCAGCGTGGATATCGCCGCCACCAGCAGGTTGTAGTAGGCGGCATCGGCTAGGCCGCGGCGCTTGGTCCATTGCGCGAGCCAGTCGAACGCAGCTCCGGTGATAAAGAGCGCGATAGGAAAATGGATCAGGACGACGTGTTGCGCATGTTTAGCAAGCAGCGCGGATTTTAGATCGAACGGGTTCACCATTGGCGCCACTCACTGCACGATGACTTTGCCGGTCATCTTGGGGTGCACCGAGCAGAAGTACGGATACGTTCCGGGTTTGGCGAAGGTGTAGGAAAACTTCTCGTCGGTATCGAGTACCTTGGACTTGAATATCTTGTCGTCGCTGACCACAGTGTGAGGAATGTCGTCGCGATTGGTCCACGTCACCGTGGTTCCTGCCGCAACCGTGATCGCCGTCGGGCCGAAGCTGAAGTTGTCGATCTTTACTTCGGCGGTCGCCGCCGGTGGCTGTTGTGCCCGCAAGGTGGAATTTTTCGCGCCGCCTAACAAAAGAATTGCCGCCATCGCCATTGGTGCCGCCAGACCTGCCACACACACACGTATCCTCATGATTTTTTCTTCCTTTCTGAATTTCGTTATTGGACTGCTTGTCTTACTTGGATCAGTTGCAGCTCATCCGAGCTTGGAATCGACGACGGCAAGCGCGTGGTGGCCCTGCACGTAATTTACGTTGGTAATGCCCAGGTAGCTGCGCAGTTGATCGGCTGGCACGGTCATCGGACCCGGTGAAGGGGCTTTGCCCGGCTCAGGTTGCGGGAAGGCCGTCGATGCTGCGGTATGAAAGGTCACATTGCCCTCGACCTTCTGCATGATCTGATGAATGTGCCCGTTCAGCACGGTGACTGAGCCGAACTTTTTGAGATAGCCGAGCGCTTGCGCGCTGTCGTCGGTGCCCCAACCCCACTCGGGATACACGGTCCACAGCGGGATGTGCGCGAAGACCACGATAGGCGTGCTCGACTTCAGGTTCTTGACGTCGTCTTCCAGCCATTCGAGCTGATCGTGACCCAGCGAGCCGAGACCGCCCGCCTTCAGATTCATCACGTTCACCAGCCCGACGAAGTGCACGCCTTTCTGATCAAAGCTATACCAGCCTGCTCCCTTCGAACCTTTCCCGTAGCGTTCCCGGAATTGCTTGCCGTCGTCGTCCAAGACGTCGTGCTCGCCGGGCACAAAGAAGGTCTGCTTGCCGGTGCTCTTCAGGATTTGATCGACATTGTCGAATTGCTCAGCCCGCGAGAGATGGCTGACGTCGCCGGTATGCAGCAGGAATTCCGGTGGCGTGGCAAGGCCGTTGATCTTGTCCACCGCGGCTTGCAAGGTTGCGGCCACGTCGGGATTCGCCGGCTTGTTGAATCCCATGTGGCTGTCGCTGATTTGGACAAAGCTCAACTCGCCCTTTGCGACGGCAGCGCCCGGATCGGACGGCCGATTCAGCGCGAACGATTTCAGGACGCCGCCCTGCATCACGCAGAGAGTTCCGGTTCCGGCCCAGGCCATGCACTTCAAGAAGCCGCGGCGGTCAATGCCGTCGTGGTTGTGATCGTAAAGAATCTCGTCTTTCGTCTTGTCAGCCATGTTTCCTCCGTCACGTCCCGTGTATCGCAGCTTGGCTGCGCACGATCTATGGGAACGGAGCGGCGCGAGTTGAGTTTTGATCCAGGGTGCCCGCGCCGCTCCGGGACGTGTTTCGCTTATCCAGACCGCCAACCCTGGCCGCTTATTCCGCTTTTTTGACGGTTTATTTCGTGCGGGAAATCGAAATTAGGGAATAAAATCCGACCCGGGACGGTCTCCTCCATGAGTCCGGGTGGCGAAGGGGAAGAGTTGGACGTGTTGGATTCGCAGGAGCGCGAGCGCTTCGAGCAACTGGTACTGCCGCATCTGGACGCCGCGTTCAACCTGGCGCGCTGGATTTTGCGCGGGCGTAACGATGCCGAAGACGTCGCGCAAGAAGCCATGTTGCGCGCATTCCGATTCTTTCGCGGCTTTCATGGCGGCGACGTCCGCGCGTGGCTCCTGCAGATCGTTCGCAACAGCTGCTACACGTGGCTGGAGAAGAACCGCCCTATGGAATTGAACACGGAGTTCGACGAAGAGCTCTACCCGCAACCGGGCGTGACTCCCGAATCGCTGGCCATTGCCGGCGACAATCGCGAGCGGCTGACGCGCGCTCTGGAAGGCTTGCCGCCGCGATCCCGGGAGGTACTGGTGCTCCGGGAACTCGAAGGCTGCTCGTACAAAGAGATCGCAGCGATCACCTCGATGCCGATCGGCACAGTCATGTCCGCACTGGCGCGGGCGCGGCAGCGACTGGAACGCGCGTTAACGCAGGCGAATCCCGTGAGGAATCAGGAGGCGAACCGTGAGTTGTGAACTGACGCAATCGGTTCTCCACGGCTACCTCGACGGCGAGTTGGACGCCGCGCGCGCCGCCGATTTCGAACGCCATCTGATTTCGTGTCCGCAGTGCGCGTCGGCCCTGGAAACCCAGGAGACTTTGCGTACTTCGATCCAGCAGGCGGGGCTCTACGAACGTGCGCCCTCGACACTTCGCCGAAAGATCGAAAGCCAGTATGGCGTTCCGGCTGCGGTTACACCGATGCGGGTTAAGGCTGGAGTGCGGCCGTCAAGTTGGCAGTGGCTCGCGGTGGCAGCGGCGCTTTTTCTGGCGGTCTTTCTTGGCTGGCGACTGATTCCTGGACTCGGCGCTAATCGTGCCCAAGTCGAGTTGGCCTCCGCGATTGTGGACGCGCACCTTCGCTCGTTGCAGCCCGGCCACCTGGAGGATGTCGTTTCCACAGATCAACACACGGTGAAGCCGTGGTTTGACGGCAAAGTGAATTTTGCTCCGCCGGTGCGCGACTTTGCAGGCGATGGATTTCCGCTGGAAGGCGGCCGTCTTGATGTCGTAGAGGGTCGTGAGGTCGCGGTGCTTGTCTACGGCCGCCGCAAACATGTGATCAACGTCTTCGTATGGCCCATGAGTGAGGCAGACACGAGCCCGCAATCCGGCTCTCAGCTCGGCTATAACTGGATTTCCTGGCGTAAAGCTGGAATGGAGATGTACGCGGTCTCCGACGTCAGCCCGGCGGATCTCGACGCCCTCCGCAAGTTACTGTCGGAATGAGTCGCCTTCGCTAGTTGTTTTCGTAGGTTCGCGTCGCCGTATAGGCTTTGGGAACTTCTTTTGCATAGATGGTGTGCAGGGTCAACGTTTTCGTCTTGCCGGATCGCACTGCAATATTCTCCCAGGCACTGAACACGCCTTTGCCCGACGCGCGCAATTCATAGTTGTCGGAGCGCAGCTTCGAAATCGTAAAATGCCCCCGCGCGTCCGCGTGGGCTATATGCGGTGCTTTTCCTCCAGCGGATTGGTAGGTGACGATCGCGTTGGGTATCGGTTTGTCATCGGGTCCAATCACAACGCCGGTCACGACTCCTCCGCCAGCGCTTTGCGGATCGGCTATGGCCTGATGCGCGGCGGCCAGCGCAAACAACAGCATCACGCTCGAAATCAGTACGCGTCTCATGGGTTATCTCGTTTCTACTCGGCCGCGTTCGTGCCCAGTACCCTGGCGGCGTTTCGCGCGAAAGACAGGCACGGTGAAGGGTGGCCCGCCCAATTCAGCTGCCTCAAGTGTAAGTCTCCGGCGGTGGAACGGAGGTGCGTCGCACCGCGGCGGTGCTTGGCTTCAACCTGCCTGACCGTACAGGTTACCGCCCACACGATTTCCCAATCGATTGCTTTCCCAACTCGCGTTACTCCAGATCCGGCGAAGAGCGAGTGTCTGCGGCCGGCCCGTCCAGAATCTGCCGCACCAAGCGCGCGAGTGTTGTGGGGCTGTAGGGTTTTTGCAGATAACGATGTCGCGCGCCGTCGGGGATCACTTCGGATTCGGCGGAATATCCGCTCGTGAATAGCACCCGGACCTGCGCGAAACGCGCGGAGAGTCTTGTCGCCGCACCGAGACCCCCGAGTTTCGGCATGATGACGTCCAGGATCGCCAGCGCGGGTTGTTCGTGTTCGCAGAGTGCCAAAGCTTCCTCACCGTCGCTGGCCGAGAGCACCCGGTAGCCTAAGCCAACCAGTGTCTGCCGGGCCATCTCTCGCACCGATTCATGATCTTCCGCGAGAAGCACAGTCTCGGTGCCGCGCATCTCTGCCATCGAGGGTGTGGGCGCCTTGCTGACCGCTCCTTCTGCGACCCCACCTTCCATGACCGGCAAATACACACGGAACAAGCTCCCGTGGGCGGGCTCGCTGTACACGTGAATGAAACCGCCGTGCTGCTTCACGATTCCATACACCGACGCCAAACCCATCCCGGTGCCTTTGCCCCGCTCTTTCGTAGTGAAAAACGGCTCGAAGATTCGCTCGCGGGTCTCCACATCCATACCCATGCCCGTGTCGGCGACAGACATAACCGCATAGCGCCCCGGCGCCACATAGGGATAGAAGTGGCAATAAGCCTCATCGAGTTCGACCATCTCGGTTTCCATCACCAGGCGGCCGCCATCCGGCATGGCGTCTCGCGCATTGATGCACAGGTTCATCAGCACCTGTTCAATCTGAGTGGGGTCGGCTTTCACGGGATCGAGAGGGGAAGTCAGAAACTTTACCTCGATGTGCTTTCCGATGACTTTGTCGAGCAAGCTGTGCAGTCCGCTGGCCACGCTATTGAGATCGACGGCACGCGGCTGAAGCACCTGCTGTCGCGCGAAGGTCAGCAACTCACGGGTCAAGGCCGCGGCGCGGTCGGCCTGCTCGCGGATGCGGCTGAAGCGGTCGGCGATCGCCGGATTGTCACGGCATTGGTCAAAGCCAAGCTCCGCCCATCCCAGGATGGCGCCCACAACGTTGTTGAAATCGTGGGCGACGCCTCCCGCCAGCTGCCCAACCGCCTCGAATTTTTGCGCTTGCCGGAGCTGGCGCTCCATCGCGCGCAGTTCGGTCACGTCTTCCGCGATCACTTCGAACTCATCGAACTTGCCGGAAGTGGATAGGCGGCGCGCGTGTAGACGTACCATTACGATTCCCCCGTCGGCGCGCCGCCATTCGGCTTCCGCGCCATGAATCTGGCCGCGCTCGCGGCACGTAGCCATGAGTCGCGCATGTTGTTCCGGGAAGCGAAACAAGTCGCGGGCGAAGTTCATGGTTTTCAGCCTGTCGGAGTGGGAGCAGCCAAGAATGCGAAGCAGCATGGGATTCGCATCCAGAAACTCGCCGTCCGAGGACACCCGAGAGATGCCATAGACCGCGTGCTCGACAAGGTCGCGGTTGCGCGCTTCAGATGCACGCAGCGCTTCGTGGGCTCGTGCATTTTCGTCGCGCAGTCCTTTTTCTGCCATGGCCCGCATCAGCGCAACCGGCAAGCGGGAAAGGTGGTCTTTTAAAATGTAATCGCTGGCGCCTTGCTTGATGCATTCAACCGCAGCCTCCTCGCCCACGGTTCCGCTCACCAGCAGAAACGGTATGTCTTTGCCGGTGCTTCGCAATTCGACGAGCGCATCGAGGCCGCTCCAGTTGGGAAGCTTGTAGTCGGCCAGAACCGCGTCGAAGCTGTTCTCGGCCAGAGCGGCGCGAAATTCTTCCGGCGTTTCCACCCGGGTATGTTCCACCAGAAAACCGGATTCCCGGAGTTCGAGCAGAATCGAGTCGATGTCGACATGAGAATGCTCGACAATCAACGCCCGCAACAGCGTGGAAATCTTGGAATCTTGTGTTGCTTGCAGCGTTCCGGAACTCATTGAGGGACTCCGGCGGCCTTAAGAGTGGAGAGCCCACCCGCTGACACTTGGTTGTCACGGGTCGCTATCCATAACCTCTGCCGACTTTTCCATGCCCGACTCATCGTCCTCAACCACGCACGGCATTTTGCAGAACGAGAGCCTGCACTTCTTCTTGGGCAACCACCTGGCGTAGCTCGGCTTCCACGGTATCCAGAAACGTCCCGAGGCTCCGTCCGTCCTTCGCGGTCCACGCCCCAACACTTAGCCGCAGATCAATCGGCCCCCATGGCGAACGGGTCTCGTTGTGAACGGCGATACGCTTTGCCAGTCGCTGGAGCATCACGGGGGCGCTGGGAGCCACGGCGTCAACAGCGAGGAGGGCAAATTGCGCTTGTCCCAGCCGCGAAACAATGTCGCTCCGGCGGCAGCTGTTCACCAGAATTTGCGCCACATCCCGCAGCGCCTGATCTGCCGCACCTGGGCCGAATCCCTCCCGCAAGGTATGCAAATTTTCGAACCATGCACAAATCAATACGAGCGTACCGCCAGTGCGCTGCGCTTCTTCCTGACACCGCATTCCAAGGGTGAGCAGCCCCTCGCGCGTGTACAGGCCAGTCAACGGATCGCGGAGCAGATCCGCCAACCCTTCGAAGGTGTTTCGCTCCATCGCATTCCGCAGCACCCGGCCGAGGGTCCGCCCATCCAGGAAACCTTTCAACACGTAGTCCATCGCGCCTTCACTGAGGCTCTGTGCGGCGTACTGCTTCTGTGCGGGATCGGCGAGAACTACAAGCGGGATGCCAGGCGCGGAACGGTGCACCAGATGCACGCCATCGAGCGGGTCGCGAAGACTAAGCTCCAGATCGAGAATGATAAGTTCAGGGTCGATCGCTTTCACGGTCGGAATCAACGTGGCCATGGTCGATACCACGGTTAGATCAAGTCCACCGGCGGTGTCCGGGAACAGCATACGAAGTATATCGACGGTTTCGCTGGCGTCGTCTTCGGCAAGGAGAATGCGAGTTTTTCTTTGGCTCATGGCCCAGCCTCATTCCCCAAGAAGTGTTGGAAAATGAGCAGCACGCAATTCAGCAACCGGCCAACTCAAGAACGAATCGTCCGTTGCCGCGTAGAGCGCTGCGCGACTGGAGAGGGCAGTCTTTTAGATAGAGAACAAACTGCTAGGAAGGGGGTAGGTTCATTGTCGCGCATTGACGAAGATAGTCAAGGGTACTTCGCATGTTGATTCCGATGCGCTACGTCCCTCTCAAAGAGGGAATTTGACGCTGGCGCGGCGAAGCAAGATTGCAATTCCGCCCGCGATTAGACCGCCGGCGATGATGATACCCTCCCACACCAGGCCCGCAGCGAGCACCAGATATCCCGGCGCGCCAAATGGAGCGAGCAGCGCCACCAGAGCTGCTTCGCGCACACCAATACCTCCTTGCGTGAGCGGAAGAACCGCCGCGAGTTTTGCCAGAGGCCACGCAAACAGCCAGACTCGCAGTGGCAATACCAACCCGCAGGCAACCGCCAGCCGCACCGTCAGGATCAGGAATGTCGCCTGGATAAGAGTTCCAGCCAGCCATCCGAAGAGCAATATGAAAGGCCGGCGGGATACGCGTCGAAGCGCGCGCCTGAGTCGAGCAAGTTGCCGTCGAAATCGAATCGAGCGGCCTTGTAGTAAAGCGCGTTGCAAAAAGATCGATAAAGCCGCCAGGACGACGATGCCTGCAATGGACACGAGCAACGCTTTGTGAGCCGTGGCTTGCAGGTTTTCGGGCACCGAGCCGGGTAGTAGAGCCAGACCTAGCAGCACCAGTGCCGCTTGCGCCGTCACGTCCAGAAATCGGTCCACCATATTGCCGGCGAGGACCGCCGCGGGATGCGGGCTGCGCCGCAGGCCGACCGCCAGGCGGATCACGTCGCCGCCGACAATCGACGGCAAGAACAGCGTCCCGAACAGTCCTCCGAGATAACATTGCGCGCTGGTCGCGAAATCCAGTTCGGCGCCCGCGGCGTTCACCACCATGCGCCATTTCGCAATGCCCAGCGCGTGCGCCAGCAGGTAGCCCAGCAGCACCGCCAGAAAAAACCACGCGGGAATCTGTGCGATTGCTCTTCGCACGGTCGCGAGCGGAAGAAAATGCAGCATCACCGCTAGAACCGCGACACCCGCGATCCAACGCAACACGATGGGCAGCCAGCGGCGCGAGTCCTGCGGCGAGTGATGTGCGCCAATCATGGAAGTGAAGTTATCTCACAAAAGCGGGGGGTCGGTACGATAGGGGCGGCTTGTCGCTGGGTGCAACTGGTCTTTCAAGCGCCGAAGATTTCATCAATCTTCGCGGCCAGTTCAAAATCCAGATTGCTGATTCCCTTTACGCTGTGGGTATTCAAGTCGATTACCACTTTGTTCCACACGTTGAACCACTCGGGGTGATGATTCATCGCTTCGGCGACCAGCGCGACTCTCGTCATGTTGCCGAACGCGTTCACGAAATCCTTGCATTCGAACGAACGGTGCAGCTTGCCGTTTGTCAGAGTCCATCCCCTGGTATGGGTCAACCGTTCGTGAACTTCGGCGTCGCTCAATTTCTTTGCCGCGGGCATTTAATGTTCCTCCTACGTCGAAGACAACCACGGGCTGTCGCAGGACGCTTTCCACTGACCGTGAGTCTCGACGCCCTTATTCACTGTCGGCAACGCAAACAAAGCTCGCCGCATCATTCGAATCGCCGCTACCATTGTACTTCGCTGTTTGTGGATACGGGCACAGCGGCCGCGTCATTTTCACTTCCCCGGTCGCCCCCCGGCCTTCGTATTTCGTGGCAATAATGTCGGCTGGGGCCACACCTTTCTCGACCCATTGCTCGATGGCGAGTTGCGCGCTGTGATGAGCGTCTTTCGCCGTCGGCGACGGCCCATTCTCTCCAAAGGAGTCAGGTCCGGGTCCGCCGGCGCAGTGCTGCATCCCCGGGGCCATGTAGAGCCGGACAAACGCGTCGCTGCTTTCACGTCCCATTGTGGCCACCACGCCGTGGTAGTAGTCGATCGAGTTGAGCGGCGAAATTGCCGGATCCTCCCAGCCATGGTACATGATCAGCTTGCCGCCCCGCGTTTTAAAGGCGGCAAGGTTCGTCTCTGTGGCGTTTAAAGTCTTCGCCATCTTCGCATCGGCGGCCTTCACGGCTTCGCCTAGATCGACGCCTAGATAGCTCCAATCGGCTTTGTCGTAAACCATATCGCCGTAAAACCCGTTGCCGAAAGCAAATAGCAAACTCTTGCCGGGTGCCTGGCCGGTAATCCAGAGCGACCAGCCTCCAGGCCCTTCCTCTGCACCTGGTAACAGGCCCGGGAAAATCCTGCCGCCCTGGGAATCGTGGGCGCCCTCGTACAATTTTTTCAGTGCGGTCACCTGCGGTGCGGTCAAACAATTGTCCGAATCGCCGGTCTTGCAGAGGATCGTGGCCGGATCGAAGTGACACTTCCTGGGATCATTCAGAATTCCGTCGGTCACGCCGTCCTGCGCGTCGCACGCATCATTTACCGCGCGTGCGATCGCCGGCAGTTTGCTCGAAGGAATGTAGCTGGCTTCGTCGGAGGTCGTAGCCTGCGCGTCCCAGACCGCGCTGGTCAACAAGTGCGTCCAGAAATTGGCTGGAGCGCCGGCAATAATCCCGTCGTAGTCGGCCGGGAAGCGTTGCGCCTCCATGAGAGCTTGCCGCCCGCCGTTCGAACAGCTTGCAAAATAGGAATGCTGCAGACGACTGGCGTAAAAGTTTTTGATCACGATCTTGGCCGTTTCGGTCATTTCGTGGATTGCCCGGAACCCGTAGTCGGTGATCTTCTCGGGATGTCCTAACGCCCAGCGCGCGTCGGTGCCTGCCGCGGCGTGGCCCGTGTCTGTTCCCGCTGTGGCGTACCCTTCGTGTACGGCCAGCGCAAGAGAGTGATAATCGATCTCTCCCGCGAAGCCCCCATTGCCTCGACCTTGAAATTCTCCGTTCCAACCGCTAACTGGGAGCCACACCTCGATCTTGATATCGGAATCCGTGCTTGGTTGGGCTTCGATCACGACACGGCAGAAGGCGGGCAGCGCCTTATACAGCGCCGCGTCGCTCCCCATCCACTGCGTCACCGGCGTCATCGGAGTGAACGTCCCTCCGGCGACCTGCAGGGCCAACGTAATTTTTGCGTTTGGTAGCACGACCTTCGCCAGCCGCTCACACGATGCTGCCGTTACCTCGTTCTTCTGCCCGAAACAAGCGCACGATAGAAACGCTGTAACCACCGCCACCACAAAAATCTTCTTCATCGATAACCTATCCCTCTAGATCTTGATGTTGATCTTGGAATCCGCTCAAATGCTCCACACGTCGTCGTTGCATATGGACTTCTTGTTCCGCGTGCACATACTAGCGGAATGCCAAACCCAGTCCAACGAATTCGCGCCAAGAATCCGCCTCGAACAGCCCGTTTCGCCGTCCCCACAATCTCTCCGTGAACTCTAGTCTCTTTCCTCAGAGCCTCTTCGTTAATCCCTTCTGCCTTCTCTCTTCCGATGCGCACCGGCCAGATGCTCCTCGGGTTAATGCTACATTTAGCTTGCCCGCTGCATAAAGGAATCGCCGCTTTCACCAAATTCGAAGTCAGAAAGAGAACACGTGCGCAAACACTCCATGCTCCTTGCATTCACCGGCCTGCTGACCCTCGCGGCCTTTGTCCTGGCCGGATCACTCTCGCGGGCCGCCGCCGCAGGTCCCTCCGGCTATCACGTCATCAAGACCGTTTCCGTCCCGGGTGACGACGGCTGGGACTATCTCACGGTCGACAGTGACGCCCGCCGCGTGTACATCTCCCACGGCACCCATGTGGTCGTCATGAACGCGGACACTTACGCTATCGAAGGGGACATCCCCGACACGCCCGGAGTGCATGGTATCGCTATAGCGTCCGATCTTGGGCGCGGTTTCGTCAGCAGTGGCCGCGCGAATACGGCGACCATCTTCGACCTCAAGACATTGAAGACGATCGGAACGGTGAAGACCGACGCCAATCCCGACGCCATTGCCTATGACCCCGTCTCCAAGCGCGTGTTCACCTTCAACGGCCGCGGTAAGAACACCACCGCGATCAATGCCGTCGACGGCTCGGTGGTAGGCACGCTAGCCCTGGGAGGCAAGCCGGAATTCGCAGTTGCCGACGGCAAAGGCAGCATCTTCGTCAACAACGAAGACACGTCCGAGCTGATGGAGCTGGCCACGCAGACGGTCACCGAGACTCACCGCTGGCCCCTGGCTCCCTGCAAGGGCCCTTCAGGCCTGGCGATGGACCGCAAGAACCGCCGCCTGTTCTCTGTATGCGATGAAAAAGTGATGTCGGTTGTGGACCCCGACAAGGGCAAGGTTGTCGCGACGCCCGTAATCTGTGAAGGTCCCGATGCCGCAGCTTTTGACCCGGCCACCAACTACGCCTTCGCCTCCTGTAACGACGGCACCCTCGTGGTCATTCACGAAGACTCCCCCGACAAGTTCACGGTAATCGACAACGTCCCCACCAAGAAGAGCGCCCGCACGATGGGTCTGGATCTCAAGACCCACAACATTTTCCTTTCCGCTGCCGACTTCGACCCTCCAGCCCCCGGCGAGCGCCGCGGAAAAATGAAGCCCGGCAGCTTCGTAATTCTAGTGGTAGCGAAGTAGCTTGCGTCCTAAAGGAAGGCCTTCGGATCGCCGAAAGGATGACGGCGCGCACAGTGAACTTTAGTTCTTTAGAATGAACACTTGCAAAAGTCTATCAAAACAAACCACTTGATCTCTCTTTAGAATCAACACTTATGAAAAAACCGGGGGGAGGGGGTCGACAGCCGAAAACAAAAAGCGCCGGTGACCAGGTCACCGGCGCGGCTGAGTTTCTTGTGACTCCTGAGATTACGGAACGAGCCGGGTATTATGTACGCCGGCAAACAACGAAACGCCGCTCCCGGCCGACTGCGGTAGCCACCACATACTGCGAATCCAGCCGTGCTCGCTGACCATCATGCGCTTGCCGATGAAGTCCATCACCAAGGGGCTGACCTGCGTGGCCGCGTACATCGCTCCAGAATGAGAAAAGGGCCGCAGCAGCGGATTGGCTTCGGTGCCGTATCCCTCGGAGATGGCACGCCGTGTGGACCAGGCATCGAACGCCGCCGCGCTGCTGCCGGTAATGGAGAGTGCATACCACAAGCGCCGCTCGGAGGGGGTCTCGCTGGGCCGTGAAATCGACATTTTGACGCCTGAGATCGGCTTGGCTGGCTGCGGTCCTGGCGTATAGCCTGGCTCCATCATGTCTGCCGCGGCCACTTCTGCGTCGGTCTTTACTTTAGGTTCAGGAGCAGACGGCAACGGCTGCGAGAGGGAATCGGCTGCGCTATCGTTTGTCGAAACGCTGACTGCCGCGGATGCGATCGTTACCGTCTTTGCCGTGCCCTCAATCTGCGGAAAGGGGCACAGGAGTAAAATCGTGGCCAACAACATTGTCATCACCTCAGTGTGATTAGTAGATGCTCGGACTGGCACAAAGTACCTGCCCGCAACAGTTGAACTATACTGAGCGGCGGTTCAGGTCACACTGGACTGTTGGTCACATTCTGAGTGGTACCCTGCTCTGGGAATCAGGTTTACCTCGCGCGGGACTTTTGTACTAGCACCTGGCTCGCGAGAATTCTCGATCGCCGGCAGCGGCGCGCCGCGCGAGAATTGAGTCTGCTATAATCGCGCGCGATCACGCTGGCGGCGGTATCATCGGGGTCGAAATCACTCGCGGCCGCGACGGAGAGCCAACAAAATGTGCGCTAACGAATCCTCCTCCGCGAAACGCGCTCCCATCCCGCAGCGTGGCCCTCAGGCGCCGCGCTTCATCGTCATTGAAGGCCCTTTGCGCGTCGGCAAAACCACGCTGGCGAAGGTTCTCGCCGAGCGGCTGCACGCACGGCGTGTCTACGACTGCGAAGACAACCCCTTTCTCGCGGATTTCTATAAGGAAAAGCCGGGTTCGGCATTCCGCGCCCAGATGTATTTCCTCAACGAACGCCAGAAACGCTTACGCGAAGCCCTCTCGGTGGAGGCTCCCGGGCCGATCCTCTCTGACTTTCTGATGGAAAAAGATCGTATCTTTGCCAATCTGAATCTGAACGATGAAGAGCTGAAGCTCTACGATCGCTACTACGAGATGCTGGCTGCCGAGATTCCTGCCCCGGACCTGGTAATTTATCTCCAGGCCAAGCCCGAAGTTCTCCGTGCCCGCATCGCCAAAAAAGCCTCTCGCGACGAAACCCAGATTTCCCTCGAATACATCGAAGAGGTTGCGCGCGCCTACGAGCACTTTTTCTTTCACTACGCCGCATC
>Ga0187871_10002240_pt1 | contig 15983 bp, 13 predicted proteins | sample June2016WEW_16_1_FD_132988 | JGI IMG/M metagenome (GOLD analysis project Ga0187871, IMG submission 132988) | Peatland microbial communities from SPRUCE experiment site at the Marcell Experimental Forest, Minnesota, USA - June2016WEW_16_10 | ecosystem: Environmental > Terrestrial > Soil >... | reverse complement strand
TCATGAGGTCAACTATGAACCGGTTGAGATCTTCGGCGGAGACATCCTGGACGTTGGACCGGTTGGTGAAGTACTCAGCGAACCGTTCCAGGACCGCCTTGTACTTGCGCAGCGTATTCGGTTTTTTCAAGGTCTCAACTTGGTCCAGATAATGGGAAACAGCGATGTGTAAAGGGGGATTCTTGGGGTGCTCGCCGGCTTTTTCAAACCCAGGAAGGCCGAGATGCCGGCCCTCCAGTTCATGGCGTTTTCGCTTCTGCGATTCCAGGGCTTGGGCAACGGTGGTTCCGCCGAACTCACGCCGCCGCTTGCCACCCATATACCACTCGATGAAGTATCGACCTTCGGGCAGGGCTGCCCAGTTGGGGTTGCCCTTGTCGTTGCGAGGAATGGAAAGGAGTTTCCAACGGGCGCCGATCTTGACGCGTTTGAGGATGTTGACCCGGGACAATGCTGCTCGCCTCCGCCAGTAATTCTGACGGACAACAAAGCAGACAACAAAAACTGTAACTTTAAGATTTTAAAAGGGGTGAACGGGAAGCTGGCATTCTACCACTGAATTACTCCCGCATTCCCTCAAACCAGCTGCGCCCCCGTTAGCCCGCTACGTCTTCGAAAGCGCGTTTTCAGCCACACTATAGCATAGTTCGACTTCCGCCACAGATCTCAGCTCTCCCGCAATCAATCCGCTGGATCAGCCCTTTTGGCGCCCCCAACTCCGCGCTTGTCCTCGTACATCGCCGCGTCCGCGCGGTCCACCAGGGTCCGCAAAGTATCGCCGGGATGCCATTCGGCCACCCCAATCGCGGCGCCCACCCCCACTTTACGATGGCTGTCGCCCGCGCCCACCGTGTAAGCCCCGAAGACCCAGCGGGAAATGCGCGCGATGTGCCCCATAGCCTCCTGCAGACCGGCGTCCAGAACAATGATGAACTCGTCGCCGCCCCATCGCCCCACCACATCGGTCGCGCGGAAGGCGGACTTCAGTTCCGCGCTGAATTGCTTCAGCACTTCATCTGCCGCAAGATGCCCGCAGGTGTCGTTAAGCTGCTTGAAGCCGTTCAAATCCAACATCAGGACCGAGAATTTCTCCTTCCCCGCGATGCGGTACTCGATGGCGGATTCCACGCGCCGCCGGTTGTACAGCCCCGTCAGCGGGTCCTGCGACGCGCGCCGTTCCGCATCGTCCAGGCGGCCCTGATACACCACCACGTCCGCGCGCAGGCGCGCCACGGATTTCTGGCTCTCCTCCGCCATGGCCTCTACCCACGATCTCAGGTCCAGAGCACTTTTCATCAGCGAATCGCGGATCACGGCCAGATCGTGCAAGTCCGCCATGGCTTCCAGCCGGCCGGTGAATTCCTGAAACTGGTGGCTGTAGCGCCGATCGCGCTCACCGGTCAGTTCCGCGGCACGCGCCAGGATCAGCATCAGTTCTTTTACCTCGCCGGCCCGCTCTTTAAAGTAGTCCGCCGCCCCGCTGCCCCATTGCGCGATCTCGGCTTCCACCTTTTGCCCGGTTTCCTGCAAGTGGCTGGCGTTCGATGTGTTGGCAATAGCCGCCTCAAGCTGCAGCAGGTTCTGGCGCAATGTGGAGCCCACCGGCGGGCACGCTTGCACCCCGCTTTCCCCTATCGCATTAAGCGCCGCACGGTAGGAATTCAGAGTTTCCCGAAAGAGTTCCTCCCCACTGCGCTCAATCAGCTTCTTGATCGAGATCATGCCTTACTTATCGGCAGCCATCGATGCGGCCACCGGTCGCCCGCCGCGTGGATCGTGCGCCACCCCACCCTCCAGTTCGCCACTTACCGGTTGTGCGCGGCTTCTTGCCGAAAAACACAGGACTTAGCTACCATGTCCCGCTAATCTTCAATCAGGAGAGCAGATATGGAACCACGCGACCCCAGAACCTGGCAGCCCGCATCCGAACCGAACGGTGGGGCCATCAGTGGAGGACTCATCTTCGGATTTGCGGTAGTCGCCATCGGCGTGCTCTTTCTCCTGGACAATTTTGGCGTGCCAGTGGGGTTCCTCTGGAGCTATTGGCCGGTCATTCTGATCGCCATCGGTCTCGCCAAGGTGGTGGATTCCCGCGATACCTCCGGCCGCACCGGCGGGGCCGTCATCATGCTGGTGGGGCTGGTACTCATCGCCGACAAGATTCACCTGCCGTTTCTCAACAACGTCAGCCTCTGGCAGTTGTGGCCCCTGGCGATCATCGCATTCGGATTCATGACGCTATGGGGAGCCCTGGAAGGCAAGGACACTTTGCGCACTATGCGTGTAGGGGCGCCTTGGGCCCCCCCGGCGACTCCTGGCAACGTCAATATGTTCTCCATGTTCGGCGGCAGCAACCGGAAGGTGACCGGCGATTTTAAAGGCGCCGACCTCGTCGCGATTTTCGGGGGCGGCGGACTCGACCTGCGCAATGCCACCATGTCGGCGGATGAAGCCTTAGTCAACATTAACGCCATATTCGGCGGCTTCGAGATCCGTGTACCGGAAACCTGGCTCTGCGAAGTGCATGTTGCCGGAATATTCGGCGGCCACGAAGACAAGACCCATCAGCCCGATTCGCGCCTGGTGCCCAACCCCAAGCGCCTCATCGTGAAGGGTTCCACCATCTTTGGGGGCATGGGCATCAAGAACTGAGGTGCCGGGATGCATCCTCTTCTTGTATCCGGCGCCGCGCTGGCCATCTATCTGGTAGGGTGGGTCCCGCTGGCCGCGCTGCTGATCTATGTGCTCGAGGCTTCCGGCAACCTTGGCTGGGAGGCCAGCGCCGCCATCGTCATACCGGCCTGCCTGGTTTACGCATTCGTCTGCCTGTCGCCCTGGTACGTCGTGCGCATGACGCCCCTGCGGTCGGGCTCCATGCCGCGCATCCTCACTACCAACTTCGGCGCGGCCGTCGGCGGAAGTATCCTGCTGCTGGCTATCGCCCGCGGCATGGCGGTTCTGCTTTCACGCTTCGCCACCTTCCACATGGTCGACCAGCGCTTCCGCCCGCACGCGCCGTTGGTATTCGGCATGGGCGTGCTGATCTACCTGCTATCCGCCGGGATGCATTACGCGATGGCGTCCGTCGAGGAATCCAAGGAAGCTCTGAATCGCGAAATGCAGGCCTTGGTGGCCGCCCGCGACGCGGAGTTGAAAGCGTTGAAGGCCCAAATCAACCCGCACTTCCTGTTCAATAGTCTGAACTCGATCAGCGCGCTGGCAGGCATCGACGCCGCGCGCGCCAGGGAGATGTGCGTGCGGCTGTCCGACTTCTTGCGCAGCAGCCTGCGTGTGGGCGAACGCGAGACGGTTCCCCTGAGTGAAGAACTGGCGCTGGCGCATAACTACCTGGGAGTCGAACAGGTGCGCTTCGGCGGGCGCTTGAAGGTGGAGCAGCAGATCGCCCCCGAATGCGAATTCGCGCTCGTGCCCCCGCTGCTGCTGCAGCCCCTGGTCGAAAACGCGGTGAAGCATGGCATCGCCTCTATGGTCGAAGGCGGCATCGTCCGCCTGGAGGCCTGGCGCGTGGATAACGCCATGCATATTCGCGTGGAAAATCCTTTCGATCCAGAGGGCGCCGCCGCCCGCCGCAACGGGCTGGGCTTGCAAATCGTGAAACGGCGATTGCTGGCGCGGTACGGGGATCGCGCCGATATGGCCGCCGAGTGCGGCGACCGGCGCTATCGCATCGAAATCCTCCTGCCTTATGAGACCGGCGAAACCCCAGCCAGTATTTCGAGTTAGAAGCTCCGGGGCAGGTCCGTGGCACGGCCGCGGAACTTTCCGCTTCGGATCTCGAAATCAGGATCGATGGAAAACGCGCATCCATCCAGGAGATTCCGCGCTGCTTTTGAGCATCCCGCGAGCCTCCCGCGATTATGGGCTGGTTGTGGCTTTTGCCGATCGGGCATTGGTGCAGGCGGAAGGCACCGACCCACAGAAACCGGCGGCGGCCTTGAATAAGGGAAACTCGCGCGGCGCCACCGCCTTGTATGATTCCTTGACTGCCTGCGCCGCGGATCTGACTCGAGGCGCGAGCGATGCCGCGCGTGTGATCCGCGATCTCCGCGCGAGTGAGAATATATGGCATCCACGAGACCAGTACGGACGACAGCCCCTCACAAGCCGCCCGGGGAAAGGAACTTTGAAGCGCTTCTCCGCAGTCACGGGAGGAAAGTATTACACCCCCGCCTATATTTCCTGCCGCCGGCAAGGTGAAAGCAGTATAATGGTCCGAACCTTCAGCAAGAATGGGCAGACTCATCTGGTGTTGTCTCGTATTGTCATCGGCCGTCTATGCGCAGACGCAGGCCCCGGTCCTTTCATCGGTAGCAGTCCCGCGCAAGTCTGCCACTCCGCTGGCCGCTTCGCCTGCCACTGGCGGCACCGGGATCGTCTATACGTGCGATCCAAGCGTCCAGGCGCTTTCCGCGACCGCGTGCAATATCCTGAACACCACCATCGCGGGCATCTATAAGAGTGCCTTCGCCAATGCCAACGCGAGTATCTATATTAAGATGGGCAGCCCGGGCGTCTTCGGCAACAGCGGCTGGTCGTTTAATTGGTTCGGCTACACCGATTTTCAGAACGCCCTGACCGCGTCCGCCACCAGCGCGAACGATGCCCTCGCCATTGCGGATAGCGTGCCGGCGGTGAATCCGTACCCTACCGACACGATCGGCATCGTCTTTGCGCTGCAACGCGCGCTGGGACTTTCGTCCACTCCCTGCCTGCCTTCGACCGCCTGTTACGACGGCACCATCACCATGGGCAGCTCCTCCGAATACTATTTCCGCGACGGCGTCATTTCCGGCGATCAGTTCGATTTCTTTACCCTGGTCGAACACGAAACCGATGAGGTCCTGGGCACGCCGTCCTGCGGCCTCGGCTGCGGCTACAGCGACACCCTATTCCCGCCCGATTTCTTCCGCTATCACAGCGACGGTACGCGCAGCTTCGCGCCCGGCACGAACGATGCCTGCTCCTCCGCCGACTCTACCAACGCCTGCTTCTCTCTCGACGGCGTAAACATGCTGCAGCAGTACAACAACATCAGCGGCGGCGGCGACGCCGGCGACTGGGTGACGAATTGTGGCCGGCCGCGGGTGCAGGATGTCGCCATTTGCTCCGGGACAGCCGGAGTAGACATCTCTCCCGACGCGGAGATCCTCGTGCTGGACATCATCGGCTACGCGCTTCGAACTCCCGACGACTTCAACCAGGACGGCCATCCGGATGTGATCTGGGAGGAGCCGGTCACCGGATGGGCTCAAGCCTGGTACCTCGGCGGGCCGCGAGGCGCTTCCGTGACAGGAGCGGCCGATTTAACCCAGGCCAATCCCTGGAATATTGTAGGCGTCGGAGATTTCAATCGCGATGGCGCTCCCGACGTGGTATGGCAGGATCCCGTCAGTGGCGCCGTCCAGGTGTGGTACCTGGGCGGATCCGGCGGAGTCACTCTGACCGGCGCGGCGAATGTTACCGCCAAAAACCCGTGGAAGGTCGTTTCTGTCGCGGACTTTAACCGGGATGGTCACCCCGATTTGTTGTGGCAGGACACCGCCACGGGATTCGCGCAGATCTGGTATCTCGGCGGCGCGCAGGGGACCACCTTCTTGGGCGCGGCCGACCTCGATCAAACTAACCCGTGGAACATCGTAGGTACCGGCGATTTCAACAATGACGGAATCCCCGATGTGTTATGGCAAGACCCCGCCACCGGCGCCGCCCAGATCTGGTATATGGGCGGCGGCGTGGCAGGGGCCCAGGGCAGCCAGGTGATATCCGCAGTCGATCTTACCGGACCCATGACGGCCAAGGTAGTAGCCATCGCCGACTTCAATATGGATACTCATCCAGATGTGGTATTTCAGGACCCAGCGACTGGCGCGGCGACCATTTACTTTTACAATGGAGCGCAGGGCACTACTCCCGCGGGAACGGCCCCTTTGAGCGGTGAAAATACCTGGCATATCGCCGGGCCGCACTGACCACGCCACCCGCCGCGATCTCACTTCGTCAGCATCTTGAACGCGTGCTGCCAGTCGTTTCTGAGGAATCCGGGCAGGCACCACAACATGCACAGCGGTTCAATAGCGCGTGCCGAGACGATGCCTCCGCAGTCGTAAGGTTCCCAGCCGAATTGTTCGATGATCCCGGAAACCTGCGCCTTGGCCGCCGGGTTATCGCCGCACAGAAACATGGTGGGGACGCCCTCTGAGAAATGCGGGTTCACCATCAAGGCATTGCCCACGCTGTTGAAGGCTTTCACCACGTGCGCCGCCGGAATCCGCGCTTGAATCCACTCGCCTAGCGACTGGTTCGGCCCGGTGGTGTATTTCAGGACTCCCTGCACAGGCGGCGCGTCGGCGATGGGATTGGTCGCGTCGATCACCGTCTTGCCATCGAAATTCGCGGGCTCCGCCAGTTCGATGATGCTCTCCACGGCGCGCCCCAGCCCCGCCAGCACCAGCATTTCGCCGAACCGCGCCGACTCCTCGAAGGTCCCGGCTTTCGCGCCGGCGGTTTCCCGTACCCAGGCTTCCACATCCTTCTTCCCGGGATCGCGCGTACCCAGCATGGCTTCGTGCCCATGCTTCAGAAAGCCCGCGCCAAGCACCTGGCCCACAACGCCCGAACCCAGCACTCCGATTCGCATGTCTCCTCCTTGACTCTCGCGCTCCGACAGGCCCGCCTTACTTTATTTGCGAAAAACCGGTAGGGTCCATATAGACCGATACCACTTTGTTCACGATTTTGCCGTTGGCTTCCGACTCCTTCTGCACCTTCTGCCATTCCGGGTCTTTGCCGAATTCCTCCCAGTTCTTCTTGGCGGCTTCGCGGCTGGCGTGCGCGATCACATAGATCAGGGTGTTATCGTGCAACGGCGAGTCCTGCGGCACCCAATACGCGATGCTGGTCATACCATGTTTTTCAAAAATACCGATCGTGTGGTCGCGGAAGCGCGCCAGCAAATCCGGCAGCTTCCCTTCGTTGCAGGTATAGGTGCGCAGTTCGAAGACGCGCCCGTGGTCCTGCGCGCTAGCGGCAGGAATAGTGATTGAAGCGGCCATCGCCGCCGCAAAGAGTAGAACCGTTTTCATCTTCATGCAGTCAGTTTACAATGGCGCGGAGCTACCCGGCGGCTTTCGCGGCAATCTTGTCGATGACCGCGATGTTGGCCGTGAGTTCCGCGGGCAGATGGTGCCGCTCGGCGATATACTCCGCGCTGTTGTAAGTCAGCCGCACTTTCCCTCCAGCATCTTCCCATACCAGGATTTTCAGGGGAAGATCCAGCGCGGCGGTGGGAGACGCCAGCATCAGCGGCGTGCCTCCCTTCGGATTCCCGAAGATCGCCAGCTTGGTATTGCGCATCTCGATGCCGGCTTTTTCGGCCTCGCCGCTGTGATCGACGATTGCAAATATCTTCACTCCCCCGGCATCGAGAATGCCTCTCAGCCGCTCTACCGTCGCGTCTACGCTGTAACGGCTTTCGATGGATATCATGCCATTGGTATCGGGCATGGGCTGCTCCTTAAGGTGAATTGTACTGCACCGTGCGCCGCCGGCCCGATCCGCTGTACAATGTGCCTGATTGATGCCGTTCCGTTGCACCCTCATAGCGGCCGTGGCGTGCGGTCTCATGTCCTCCGTCGTCGTGGCGAACGCCGCCGACCGGCGCGCGGCCGAGGTGGCCACTCAGATTTTCAGCATAGCCACGCCGCATGGTCCGGCCAACGAGCCTTTTCTCATCTCCCTCGATTGGTCCCAGCCGCAGCCGGCTGTGGCCCGCGCCGTTATCGTATTTCACGGAGTGGGGCGCGATGTGACGGGCTACTACCGCACCGTCCAGGACGCCGCGCAACAGGCCGGCCCGGCTGGCCGCGACACCATCATCATCGCGCCGCAATTCCTCGATGAGGAGGACGTTCACGAGCACCATCTTCCGAAGGAGGTGCTGCGCTGGCGCCGAGTTGCGTGGGAAGGCGGTGAGGCCGCGGCCGCGCCATCTCCCATCAGTTCATACACGGTGGTCGATGCGCTCCTCGCGCGCCTGGCCGACCGCTCGCTTTTCCCCAATCTCAAAACCGTGGTCCTCGCCGGACATTCCGGCGGCGGACAGTTGGTCCAGCGATACGCCGCCGTGGGCAAATCCGCGGCCGTGCTAGCCGCCGCCGGCATCCATGTGCGCTACGTGATCGCCAATCCCTCCTCTTTCCTTTATTTCTCCGATGAAAGGCCGGGAGCCGGCGGTGGCGGGCGATGCCCGGAATTCGATCGTTGGAAGTATGGCCCGGTCGATCCGCCTTCATACGTCAAGCTCGATCCCGGCGTCACCTGGAAACAGCGCGAGCAGGACTATGCGCAACGCGACGTCATCTACCTGCTGGGCACCGCGGATATCGACCCGCACGAGAAAGATCTGGATGTTTCCTGCGCCGCCGAAACTCAAGGCCCCTCGCGTCTGCTCCGCGGGCAGGCATATTTCGCCTACTTGCATACGCGCCATATATCCGGCTGGAATCAGCGGCTGCTGCTGGTGCCGGGCGTGGCCCACTCCGCTCGCAAAATGTTCACTTCCCCTTGCGGCGTAAATGCGCTGTTCGACACCGGCACATGCCCCGACCAATAGCCGGGTAGGAAAACGCCCCGCAACGTGCGCGGTCCGCCCGGCATCCAATAAGCAGAGGTCCGCATATCACATCCTCCCCGGAACATCCGAATCCGAAACTCTGGCCCGATCGCGGTCTGCACGCCGCCTGGCTGGGGCACACCACGGTGCTGCTCAAACTGGACGGTGTCACCATCCTGACCGATCCGGTGTTAGGCGATCGCGTTGGCGTGAGTGTCGGCCCCCTGACGGTCGGATTGAAGCGCCTGGTGGCGCCCGCGTTGCGCGCCGATGAGCTGCCGAAGATCGATCTGGTGCTGCTCTCGCACGCCCACATGGATCATTTCGATTTGGCGACGCTACGCGCGCTAGAGAGCCGCTCGACCACCGTGGTCACGGCCGCCAAAACCAGCGACCTGTTGCGCACTCGCCGGTATGCCGCCGTCAAGGAGCTGGCATGGGGCGAGCACACCCGCGTGGGACCCATCGGTCTGCGGGCCTTTGAAGTGAATCATTGGGGCGCGCGCATGCACAGCGATACGTATCGCGGATATAACGGCTACCTGATCGAAGCCGGCCGCTATCGCGTGCTGTTCGGTGGCGATACCGCGGCTACCACGGCTTTTCGCGCGCTGCGCAGTTCCCGGCGCATCGACCTGGCAATCATGCCGGTGGGCGCCTACGATCCGTGGATCCGTTATCACTGCACGCCCGAACAAGCCTGGCAGATGGGCAACGACGCGGGAGCCGAGATCTTCCTGCCCGTGCACCACCAGACCTTTCCGCTCAGCCGCGAGCCCCGCCACGAGCCGATCGAACGGCTCTACCGCGCCGCCGGCCGGGAGCCGGAACGCATCGGTCTCGAACGTATCGGCCAGGAAATGAACCTCTAGCGGGACTTAAAAGTCCCGCCGGCACGCTGAACCGTGCGCCACGGGCAGCCAAGCTACCATGAAGGGAGATGCCCGAATCCCTCTCGGCCGGAGCCATCCTGGCCCACTACCGCATCGTCTCCCGTCTCGGCGCGGGCGGCATGGGCGAAGTCTACCTGGCCGAAGACCTCAACCTGGAGCGCCCCGTCGCTCTCAAGATCCTGCCGCCCGAAGTTGCGCGAGATGCCGATCGGATGCGCCGCTTCGTGCAGGAAGCTAAGACCGCGTCCGCGCTGAGCCACCCCAATGTCGCGCGTGTCTTCGAGATCGGCGAGGCGAACGGTGTTAGCTTCCTGGCGATGGAATATATCGAAGGCCAGACGCTCGACGCGCACATCGCCGGCGCGCCCCTGCCGCTTCCCGAAGCCATCGCCATCGCCATTCAGGTAGCGGATGCGCTCGACGCCGCGCATGACAAGGGCATCGTGCACCGCGACATCAAACCGGCCAACATCATGATCGCGCCGCGGGGCCACGTCTCCGTGCTGGATTTCGGACTAGCCAAGATGCAGCCGCCCGGCGGATCCTCCGGCGCCAGCCGTGCAGCCACGCAATTCCTTACCGATCCGGGCATCGTCATGGGGACTGTGCATTACATGAGCCCCGAGCAGGCGCTGGGCCGCGAGGCCGATGCGCGTTCCGACCTCTTCAGCCTCGGCGTGGTGCTCTACGAGATGGCCACCGGACGCCTCCCTTATTCCGGCGCCAACGCCACCGAGCTGCTGATGCAGATCCTGCAATCGCAGCCCGAGGCCATGGCGCGCTTCAACTACGAAACGCCACCGGAGTTGGAGCGTATCGTGCGCAAGTGCCTGGAAAAAGATCGCGACCGGCGCTATCAGTCCGCGCGCGACCTGCTGGTGGATCTCAAGAACCTGCAGCGCGGCTATGAGCCGGCTGTCTCCAGCGAAAAGACGGGCGCCGTGCGGGCGCGTACCGCCCAGCTCGGCGTGGTCATTGTGGACGACGAGGAACTCGCCCGCAGCCTGGTGCGCGAAATGCTGAAAGCGCATGCCGACGTGCGGGTGCTCGCCGAATGCCGCAATGGATTCGAGGCGGTGAAGGCCGTTTCGGACTTCAAACCGGACCTGCTTTTCCTCGATATCCAGATGCCCAAGCTGGATGGCTTCGAAGTCCTCGAACTGGTGGGCCGCGACCTCGCCGTAATCTTCACTACGGCCTACGATACCTACGCCATGCGGGCCTTCGATGCGCACGCCGTCGATTACCTGCTGAAGCCGTTCAGCGCGGAACGCTTCGAAAAAGCGCTGGATCGTGCCAGACAGCGGTTGGGGGAGAAAAGCCCGGACCCCATTGAGTTAGCCGCCGCCGCGCGTCCGCCCGAACAGTATTTGTTGCGCATCGTGGTGAAGGACGGTCCCGCCGTGCACGTCATTCCCGTCGAGAAACTGGACTACGCGGAAGCTCAGGACGATTACGTGGCGTTGAAGAGTGACAAGAAGACCTATCTGAAACAGCAGACCATTTCCAGCCTGGAGGGCATGCTCGACCCAGCCGTGTTTATCCGCATTCACCGTTCACACATCGTGAATCTGGAGCGCGTCGCCAAGATCGAGGCCTACACTAAAGACAGTAAAATCGCCGTCCTACGCGACGGCACGCAACTGCCGGTCAGCCGGGCCGGCTATGCGCGCCTCAAGGCCCTTCTCGGCGAAACCTGATGTGCCCGCTGCTTATTTTCCATGCGTCGAACCATAATACGGCCGCATGATCTGAAACGCGTAATAGCGCATCCCATTTTCATTGTATTTGCCCAACATGTAAGGAGGCACCCCGGTAGCCAACTGCTCGTCGGCCAGGTTATTGCCTGTGAAGATACAACGGCCGGCCACAAAACGCCATGCATGCACCAGTTCATGCGCCAACCCGATCCAGGGCGGGCGAGTCCGCCATTTATTCTCCGCCGCGCCCTTCTCAAGGGTCGAGTCACCGATAAAGTCATTGACCGGATGCCATCGGATATAGCAGTCCATGCCGATTCCGGCCGTGAGGCAATCGTATGTCTCTAATTCGTATTGCAGGTTTTGATTTCCCGGCTCATTCAAGATAATTGCCGACACTTCCGTAGCGGACTTCCAGGCAACCTTCTCGGCCAACTGGTTGATGCGCCCCTTGAGCTTCAACAACTCCGGCTCGTTTCGGGTGGCGATCTTCAGAGCCTTATTGATGGCATCCACTTCGACGGCATGATAGAGAGGATACACGTTGCCGTCTACCCAAGTGACATTCGACTGATCGCCGTCGAGCGACCGCACGATCGTGACAGTCTTGGCTGCCTCATTCACTTCATCATAGAGTTGGGCGCCGCGCCGGTTGTTTTGAATCTGCGCCAGAGCTGCCTCCACCTGGCCCTTCCACTCCGGATATGCCCCGAAGTCCGCCCGCACGTGACCTTTATAGTTGCTGACTTTCCCGGCGATCACAATTGCCATTTCAACCTCCTAATCCCTCCGTTTACAGCGTCACCGATCATATCGCGGACACCGCGTGCGCGCAACCCGCCGCGGGCCTGCCTCTTGACACGAGATGCACACATCGATAACAATACCCCTATGAAGCCTATGCCTAAGCCGGATATGCCTTCGGGGGCGCTCGTGCTGCTGATCCTGCGCGTCCTGCGATCGGGTGCCCTTCACGGATACGCCATCGCCCAGCGCATCCACGTCCTCTCCTCAGAGGTCCTGCGCGTGGAAGAAGGCTCCCTCTACCCCGCCCTCCAGAAAATCCTGCTCAAAGGCTGGGTCACCTCCGAATGGGGCATCTCGGAGACCCATCGCAAAGTCCGCTTTTACCGCCTCACGCCCGCCGGCCGCAGGCAACTGGAAGCCGAACTCTCCGAATACGACCGCGTGAACGAAGCCATCCAATCGGTCCTGCGCACGGCCTGAGGGAACACTCCATGAACGACTTACTCCGCCGTCTCCATTACCTGCTGCACCGCCGCCGCTTCGACCGGGAACTGGCCAACGACCTGGAATTTCATCGCGAAATGGCCGAATCCGCCGGCCGGCCGCTGGCCCACCCGCTGCAGCTTCGCGAACAGGCGCGCGACGCGTGGGGCTGGACCTGGATCGACCGCTTTTCGCAGGACGTGCGCTACGCGGCCCGCGTGCTGCGCAAGTCCCCCGGATTCACGCTGGCCGCGGTGCTCATGCTGGCTATCGGAATCGGCGTCAACGTAGCCATCTTCGGCTTCTTCGACCTGATGGTTTTGCGGCCCTTGAATGTCCGCGATCCAGCCACGCTGCTGCGATTCCATCGCCGCGCGCCCCAGCGTTATGCGTTCGCCATGCCTTATCCGGAAATGGCGTTCTTTCGCCGGCACGCCACCACCTTGTCGGCCGTGCTGGCTTTTAATACCACCGGCGTGGCTGTCGAAGGCGAAGACAAGCAAGTGGAGGCCAGCTTCGTGACCGCCAATTTCTTCAGCGAACTGGGCGCCGCGCCGCGGCTCGGCCGATTGCTCGATCCCGCGCGGGACGCGGCACCGGACGCGGATCCGGTGGTAGTCCTCGACGAAGGCTTCTGGCAGCGCCACTTCGGCGCGGATCCGTCCGTGGTCGGCCGAACCATTCGCTTGAATGGCAAGCCGGCGGCCATCGTCGGCGTGGCGTCGCGCGATTTCAGCGGCCTCCGCTTGAACGATTCGCCTCTGTACCTGCCCATCACCCAACAACCCTATTTTACACCCGGCAGCCAACTGCTGACCGATTTCACCATCAACAGCGTCCGGATGTGGGGCCGGCTGCGGCCGGGGGTCGCACCCAAAGCGGCTGAAGAAGAACTCAAGTCGCTGGCGGCGCAATTGCGCAAGCAGCATCCCGACGACATCTGGGAAAAGGAAACCCTTCCCAGCGATCCTGGGGGTTACGCCGAAAGCATGATGATCGGCGACCGCAGTGGCACCGGATCGGAAAAGCAGAACGAGTTGTTTCCGGTGATAGCCCTGGTCGCCACTCTCGGCCTGCTGATTCTGGCCGTGGCATGCGGCAATCTGGGCAGCCTGTTGATGGCGCGGGGTGTCGCCCGCGAGCGGGAAATCGCCATACGGGTAGCGGTAGGAGCAGGCAAAGGCCGGCTCATCCGCCAGTTATTCACCGAGAGCCTTTTGCTGGCTCTGCTGGGCGCCGCCGCCGGTATGGCGCTGGGCTATGCCGTGCTGCGCGGCCTGATGACGGCTACCGGAAGCCCCGCATGGCTGGATGCCTCGCCCGACTGGCGCGTCGCTGTCTTCGCACTCGGCGTCGGATGTCTATCCGCGATCCTGTTCGGGTTGATGCCCGCGTTCCAAGCCGCCCGCCAGCGCCATCGCGCCACCATCGCGCGGCAGGTGCTGGTGGGCGCGCAAGTGGCGGCAAGCTGCGTGTTGTTGATCGTGGCGGGACTCCTGGGCCGCGCGTTGAAGCATGTCATGTCGAATAATCCCGGCTTCGATTATCAACAGGTCATCGCGATTGACCCGCGCCTCGGCTTGCACGGTTATTCGCCGGCCCGAGCTCAAGCCTATCTGGACACGCTCCAGAACCGTCTTCGTGCGCTTCCCGGCGTGGATTCCGTATCGCTGGCGCAAAGTCCGCCGCTCGGCCGCCGGTCGGAGATTGCCGGCGTCGACCTGGATGGCCGGCACAGGCGTGTTCAAATCAACCGCATCGATCCGCAGTTCTTTCAGACCATGAAAATCCCCCTGTTGCGGGGCCGCAACCTGATGCGCGGCGAACCGCACGCCATTGTCATCGGAGAATCGCTGGCGCGCGCCGCATGGCCCGGGCAGGACCCGTTAGGGAAGAAGTTCACCATGGATGAGCCTTACACCGTCGTCGGAATCGCCGGGACCGCCCGGGTCGTCAAACTCGAGGATTCCGACTCGGTGGAAGTTTATTTCCCCATCGCGCCGGCCGACCTGCCGGGGACATCCGTCCTGGTGCGGACCGCGGCCGCGCCGGAGGGCCTCGTGCGGCAGGTCGCATCCACCGCCAAATCCGTCGACCCCAATACTTTTCCGGAGGTTCAATTGATGAAGAGCGGATTCCGGCAGAAACTGCGCGGCGCGGAATCGAGCGCCCTGGCCGTAAGCGCCTTAGGCTTCGTTGCCGACCTGCTCGCGTGTCTCGGCATCGTGGGCGTAGTGGCCTACGCGGTCTCGCAGCGCACCCGGGAGATCGGCATCCGCATGGCGCTGGGCGCGCGGCCCGCGCATATCCTGTCGGTGGTGCTGCGGCAATTCTCCCGTCCTCTCGCCGCCGGGCTGTTGTTAGGCGTGGCCGCGGCGGCTGCCTTGTCCGGCCTGCTGCGCGGCCAACTCTACGGCATCAGCAATCTCGATCCCATGGCATACTTGGGCGCGGTGGGCTTGTTTGCTCTCACCGTCGCGGTAGCCGCGTTATGGCCCGCGCGGCGTGCCCTGCGCGTGGATCCCATGCGCGCCCTTCGTCATGAGTAGCTTATGAACCAGTTGATTCGCCGTATCCAATATCTGCTGCACCGCCGCCGCTTCGACCGCGAGTTGGCAGGGGATATCGAATTCCATCGCGAAATGGCGGCGCGCGAAAGCCGCCCACCTTTGCCGAACACGCTGCTGTTGCGCGAGCAATCGCGCGACGCCTGGGGCTGGACCTGGATCGATCGTCTGGCCCAGGACCTGCGCTACGCGGCGCGCACGCTCCGCGGATCGCCCGGGTTCACGGCCGCGGCGCTGCTGATGCTGGCGCTCGGCATCGGCGTGAACGTGGCCACCTTTGGCTTCTTCGACCTGATGTTCCTGCGCCCCTTGCCTGTTCGCGATCCGGCCACCCTGCTGCGCTTCGACCGCAGCGCGCCGGATGGCTACGCAGACAATTTCATGTATCCGGAAGTGGCGTTCTATCGCGAACACACGAAAACGCTGGCGGCTGTAATGGCTTCGAGCGGCGCCACGGTCACCATCGATGGCACCGCGCAAGAGTGCCACGCCAGCTTTGTGACCGCGAACTTCTTCAGCGAACTCGGCGCCGCGTCGGCGCAGGGCAGACTGCTGGTTCCCACGCGGGATGAAGCTGCCGATGCGCCGCCGGTGGTGGTCCTCGCCCAGCCGTTCTGGCTGCGCCATTTCGGCGCGGATCCGTCCATTATCGGGAAGACGATCCACATCAATGGCCAACCGGCGACGGTCGTAGGCATTGCGTCCGGTGATTTCAGTGGTCTCGGTGGGGATCCGCCCGACCTGTGGGCGCCGATCACTGAGCAGCCTTACTTCGTAAAAGGCAGCCGTCTGACAGACTTCTCCGATAGCGGCGTGGGCGTGCCGATGTGGGGCCGCTTGCAACCGGGCTTCGCCCCCGCCGCGGCCGAAGCAGAACTCAAGTTGTTGGCCGCGGAACTGCACAAGCAGCATCCCAAGGAAGTTTGGGCAAACGAGAGCCTTCTCAGTGCGCCCGGCGGCT
>Ga0187871_10002236_pt1 | contig 16006 bp, 11 predicted proteins | sample June2016WEW_16_1_FD_132988 | JGI IMG/M metagenome (GOLD analysis project Ga0187871, IMG submission 132988) | Peatland microbial communities from SPRUCE experiment site at the Marcell Experimental Forest, Minnesota, USA - June2016WEW_16_10 | ecosystem: Environmental > Terrestrial > Soil >... | reverse complement strand
TGCCCGCTTCCACCGGCGTGATCGGGGTGGAACTGAATGCGAAGCTCATCCTCAATGCCCTACCCCGCCTGGTCGCGGATCTGCGCGAAGACGGCTTCGGCAGAGTGGCGCGCGCCATCATGACCACCGACCTGGTGCCCAAAGAGGCATTTGCCGAGGTGAAACTGCGGCGCGCTACTGTGCGTATAGCAGGCATGACCAAAGGCTCGGGCATGATCCAGCCGCGCATGGCCACCACGCTCGGTTTTATCCTCACGGATGCCCAGATTCCGGTCGTGATGCTGCGCCGTATGTTGCGCCGCGCCGCGGAGCGCAGCTACAACCGGATCTCGGTGGATGGCGACACGTCCACAAACGATACGCTGCTGCTGCTGGCGAACGGCGCTTCCGGAGTGCGGCCCGATCCCAAGGAAATGGCTGCCGTCGAAGAGCGGATCGCGGGCATCGCGGAGGAACTGGCGCGCAGCATCGCGCGCGATGGCGAGGGAGCCCGTAAGCTGATCACCATCCTGATCTCGGGCGCGCCCAGCGATGACGCCGCCGCACGCCTGGCTCGCTCCATCGCCAATTCGCCCCTGGTGAAAACAGCCGTAGCGGGCTCCGATCCGAATTGGGGCCGCATCCTCTCGGCGGCTGGTAATGCGGGCGTGGCGTTCGATCCGCGCTATGCCGATATCGATATGCAGGGTGTGCCGGTCTGCCGGGCCGGATTGGCCGCGCCATTTTCCGAAACGGAGCTGCAGGCCAAACTTGACGCGCCCGATTGCGAGATCCGCCTGGCCCTGCGCGGAAAGGGCAAAGGCCAGGCGCGCTTCTGGACCTGTGATTTCACGGAAGGCTACATCCGCATCAACGCGAGTTACAGGACGTGATATGAGACGGCATATGAGACGGCGCACATTTTTTCTCACGATGGGCGGTGTGGCGGCGGGCGCCGCGTTTGCAGCGGACGCACCGGGGCAGATCTTCGACCTGTTCACCAAGATCGCGTCCGCGCTCAGCGCCGACGACCCTGGAGCATTCCTCGACGCGGTCGACCCGGAGATGCCTCATTACCAGGATTTTCGCCGCGACCTGGTGGCCCTGGTGGATATCGCCAGCCTCACCAACTCGATTGAAATCATGTCGGACAGCGGCGACGACGCGCACCGCAGCGAAGAACTCGATTGGTTCCTGGAGATCGTGGGCAATTCGGAGCCGCACCCGTTGGAGCGCCGCCGCGAGGTGGTGAAGTTCCGCCTGGAACGTAAGGGGAAGAAGTGGAAGATCGTTTCCATCGATCCGCTGCACTTTTTCGCCCCGCCGAAGGTTTCTTAATGCCATGACCAATCGCTGCGCATGGGCCAGTAACGAACTTTCCATCCCGTACCACGACACGGAGTGGGGCGTACCGGTGCACGACGACCGGCTGCTGTTCGAGTTTCTGGTGCTGGAAGGCGCGCAAGCCGGCCTCAGTTGGGACACCATCCTGCGCAAGCGCGCGCGGTATCGCGAGGTCTTCGACAACTTCGACCCGGATGTAGTGGCGCGCTACGGCAAGCGCAAAGTGAACGCACTGCTGGGCGACGCCGGCATCGTCCGCAACCGCCTGAAGATCGCCGCCGCGATAGGCAATGCGCAGGCGTTTCTGAAGGTGGCGGAAGAGTTCGGTAGCTTCGACCCGTATATCTGGCAGTTTACCGGCGGCCGTCCGCGGGTGAACGCCTGGCGCAAGCATCAGGCGCTGCCGGCGAAGACGGCCGAATCCGACGCCATGAGCAAAGACCTGAAGCGCCGCGGCTTCCGGTTTGTGGGGTCGACCATTTGTTATGCATTCATGCAGGCGGTGGGGATGGTCAACGATCACGCCACGGACTGCTTCCGGTATGCGGCGTTGACGGAAAAGTAATGATACGGTTTCCGATGTCCGGAGGAGCGCTCCTTGGACATGGTAAACTAAAACTGGAAAATGGGATCCAGGCAATCGGCGATTCGAGAGAGACAACCCGCCCTCGCGCGGGCGTTCATGAAACGCTCCGTCCGAATGTTGGAGCGCTTGAGCGGATGCGCATCGCCTGAAGCGCTGGAGACGGCGTTGTCGGCTCCCACCGATATCGGCGGCGTCGCACTACTGCTATCGGATCTCGCGCCACTCGGCGTGGATGTCTCCACCGTTGACCCATTGGTGCAGGCCATGGCTCGGGGAGCGGCCGTCAAACAGGAATTGTTACGCGCCGCGGGAGGGGCCCTATCGTCAAGCCAGGCGGCGGACGCATTAGGCATAACCCGCCAGGCCGTGGATAAGCGGCGTCGCCGCCGCGGGTTGCTGGCGGTTCCCAGCGGATCGGGCGAATATTGTTATCCGGCTTGCCAGTTCGGACACGACGGCGTGATGCCGGGCTTGGAGGAAACGCTCCGGGCCTTCCAGGTGCGCAGTCCGTGGACCCAACTTTCCGTGCTGTTGGCCCCGGCGCCAGGTTTGGGTAGTAAGACGGTTTTGCAAGTTCTTCAGGCGGGGGATATCGCAACGGCGCTAGCGGTGGCGGCCTCCTTCGGCGAGCAGGCCGGGTAGCGGACCGGATGATCTCCGGGCTCCATTTACCCCGCAGGCTGCCATTGTCCCGCTTGCGCGCTGGAGCGCGGTTGCTGCGCATTCATTCCCCACGCCACCCGCACCGCTCAAGTGGCGCGCTATGGTTCGGACCCGTGCCGGGCCAACCACCGGTCCATCGTTTCGACGATCCCACCGGCGGATTTCGGGTCTGCTATCTCGGAACCTCCATCGAGGTTTGCTTCGCCGAGACGTTTCTCCGGAATCCACCCGTACGGATACTGGCGCTCGAAGACCTGGCCCTCCGGTCGGCGACAACTGTCGAAGCCGTGCGCGAACTGCGGCTGGTGGCACTTCACGGCCCTGGGCTCGCGCGGCTAGGCGCGACGGCCGAACTCGCGAGCAGCGCCGCGTACGCGGTCTCGCAAGCCTGGTCGCGGGCGCTGTGGAACCATGCGGACACATCGGACGGGATTCAATACCGTTCCCGGCACGACGATTCCGCTCTATGCGTCGCGATCTATGACCGCGCTAAAGATGCTCTGGCCGTCATGGAAGATCGCCGGCTGACGGACGATCCGCAAGTGCTGGCACGGCTGTTACGGAGATATGACGTCGGCCTGACCCGGTAGATGCACGGGATGGCTTTTCGGAGCGGGACGTTTAGTTGGAACTGCTGTTGAGCATCACCACGACACCGTTGGTCGTAGCCGCGACAATATCGGTTCTTCCGTCGCCCGTTACGTCGCCCACGGCGATCGAATTACAGGTGCCGCCAGTGGGGAAAGAGATCGGCGTACGGAAGGTTCCGTCGCCTTTGCCGGGGAACACCAACACCGCGGCTGAGACATCCGCGCAGGCCGCCAGATCGACGTTGCCCGCATGATTAAAGACGCCGGCGCGAACCGATACCGGTCCGGTTCCGGCGGCATAGTTTACCGCTGGGTGAAAGGTGCCGTCGCCCTTGCCCAGCAGAATGGAAAGGTCATTCGAGGCGAGGTTGGCGACCGCCAGGTCGGTCTTGCCGTCGTGGTTGAAATCGCGCGCCACCATCGCAAAAGGCTCATTCCCCACTTGCAGGGTGGCGCCACTCCGGAATGTGCCGTCGCCATTTCCCAGAAAAATATAGATCGCCTGCTGGCCAAGCGCACCATTCGAGACGGCTAGGTCGGGAATGCCGTCCCCGTTGAAATCCCCTTCCCTAATCGCGGTTGGCGAACTTCCAACGTAAAGACTGGTTCCAGGCCGGAAGGTCCCGTCCGGTTTGCCCAACAGGATGGTGACGTCGCCCGTCAGGCTATTCACCACCGCCAGATCGGGGTTGCCATCGCGATTGAAGTCCGCCTCCGTTACGGCTACCGGCCCTCCATGCACGCCGGCGTAGCTTGTTAAGCGGAAGGTGCCGTCGCCGTTGCCCAGCAGGATCGAGACGTTATTCGAAAGGTTGTTGACTACCGCCAGATCCGGTTTGCCGTCGTGATTGTAATCTCCAGCGGTCAGGGATACGGCGCCCATGCCGCCGGTTAAAGTAACGAGGGGTGGGGCAAAATTTCCGCCACCCTGGTTCAGCAGGACGCTCACCGTGCCCGCGCCGCCGCCGTTGATAACCGCAATATCCGGCTTATTATCTCCGTTGAAATCGATTAAACGGACGGAAATAGGCCAGTTGCCCGCAGGTATCGTCTGTGATGTAAACGACAAGGTCTGCGCAACTAACGTCCCCGCTATCAGGCCGGCGAAACCAAGCCGCTGTATCAAGAAATGTAACCCTTCCTGTGCAGCAAGTATATAGAGAAAAGAGTTTACGATCAAGTGCTAGTACCTACAAATATTTGTAAATACCAGCAGAATAAGTAAGAAATAGTTCTAGGGAGTACTGCTAGAACTACGGCAAAGGTCCTAGAACTTTAGGGGAAATTCCTAGGGTTTCATGCGCTCGAGCTTACGGTAGAGCGTCTTACGTTCAATTCCCAGGATCTGCGCCGCGCGGCTCTTGTTCCCGCCGGTGGCGGCTAACACGCGGCGAATCTGCTCGTCTTCAGCCTCGGCAAGGGTTTCCCCGGGGTCGTCGCGCGATTCCATGGCGGTAAGCGCGTGCTGTACGGCGCCGCCGTCAACCCGTCCGCTGGGGGCCAGAATCGTAAGACGCTCGATGAGGTGTTGCAACTGGCGCACATTACCCGGCCAGACATACTCTTGTAAAGCTTTCAGCCCCGATTCCATCAGGCGCGCGGAATGGTTGTAGCGCACGTTATATTTATTCAGGAAAAACCGGGCCAGGAGCGGCACATCCCCGCGGCGGTCGCGCAACGGCGGAATCACGATGCGCACGACGTTGAGCCGGAACCAGAGGTCCTCGCGAAACTTGCCGTCGTCGACCAGTTTCTGCATGTCGCGGTTGGTGGCGGCGAGCACGCGCACGTCCACCTGCTTGCCGCGCGCCGCGCCTACCGGCCGGATTTCGCGCTCTTGGAGGAAACGCAACAACTTGAACTGGAAATTCAGCTCGATATCGCCGATCTCGTCGAGCAGCACGGTGCCGCGATTGGCGGATTCGATCATGCCCGTGCGGTCGCGGTCGGCGCCCGTGTAGGCGCCCTTCAACGCGCCGAACAGCTCGCTTTCGAGCAGCGAGGGCGCGATAGACGCGCAATCCACGGGCACAAAGGGCTGGCTGGCCCGCGCGCTGAAACGGTGGATCATGCGCGCTACCAGTTCCTTGCCGGTGCCGGTCTCGCCCTCGATCAACACGGTGGCGTCGGTGGGCGCCACCAGGGAAGCGGTCTTATAAATCTCGACCATGGCGGCGGAACTGCCGATCATTTCGCTTTCGGGCAGATCGTCGGGGCCGGCTTCCTTCTCCTTGTCCTGACGCGCGGCTTCGGCGCGCTTGATGGTGTCCAGCATGCGGTCGATTTCGAACGGCTTGGCCACATAGTCGAAGGCGCCGCCGCGGGTGGCCGCCATCACGGTTTCCATGGTGCCGCGCGCCGTCATCAGAATCACGGAGCACTGGGGGTCCTTGTTGCGGGCCGCGTCCAGCACGTCCAGCCCGGTGCGGTCGTCGATGTAAATATCCGAGATTACGATGGGGTAGCTGTTTTCCGACAACCGTTCCAGGGCTTCGCCGGTGGAGGCGACGGCGTCTACAGAGTAGCCCTCCAGTTCCAGGAACGTCACGACGGTCATGCGCACGGCCGGATCGTCTTCGACAACCAGTAATCGCTGCATTAACTTTATTCTCAGCTTTCTTTGGCCAGCGCAGCCGCAACCGGCGCGGGCAGAACCATGGTGAACCGGGACCCCTCCCCGGGACGGCTCATCACTTCAATGGTACCGGAATGCTGGATCACAATCTGTTCCACGATGGAAAGGCCGATGCCGGTGCCCACTTCGCCGGATTGCTCCGCGCGTTTGGTGCGGTAGAATTTCTGAAAGATCTTTCTTACCTCTTTCTTATCCATGCCGATGCCCTGATCCTCTACCGAGATGTAGGCCTGCCCATGCTTGCGCACCGCGGCGAGGGTAACCTGCGTGCGCGGAGGCGAGTATTTGATGGCGTTGGTCAGCAGATTATAGAAGGCGTACTCCATCAGTTCGCGGTCGCCGGTGAGCACGATATCACCTGCCGAGGCCTCCGTCAGGATCTTGATCTGTTTGCGCTCAGCCAGTGGAAGCGCGCGCGCCACACAGCCGGCCATCAGCTCGCCCGCCGCGAACGGCTCCTTCTTCAGTTCCACCTGGCCGGCGGAGAGACGCTCCACACTGAGGAACATTTCGATCATGCGGCCCAGACGCTTCGACTCGGTGTTGATCAACTCGGTGATCTGCTTGCGCTTCTCGTCCGGCAGGGCATAGCGTCCCATCAGTTCGCTGGATCCCTGAATGGCGGTGAGCGGCGTGCGCATTTCGTGCGTGACAAAGTGGATGGTCTGGCGGTAGCGGTCGCGTTCGGCTTCGGACCGGCGCAGGCTGCGGCGAACCACCAGCAATTGATAGCCACCCGCGGCGATCAGCGACAACCAAGCCGAAGATACCGGCGCGCAGAACGAAAAGACGATCCGGTGAGTAAAGCACCAGTAGGGCGTCACGTGCGCGATGGCCAGAATCGCGGCAGCCAGGCCGTTGGCCGTGCGGCCGGTGAAGCGGCTGTACGTCAGGCCCAGCGCGGCGACCAGCAGGAAACTGAAACCGAAGACCGCGGATGGCGGCGCGTCGGTCAGAAACAAGCCTTGCGCGATGGTTTCGAAGGCATTGGCGTGGATCTCGACGCCGACCATGGGGGTGCCTCCGGAGTAGGGCGTGATCAGCCAGTCGCGCACCGCGGTCTGCGCGGTCACCCCGGCGAAGACCACCTTGCCCGAAAACTGATCGGCCAAATGTGGATTTTCGAGCAGCGCCTGCAGCGAAACCCGCGGAATACTCATCGCTCGCGGCGCGTAGCGGATGCGCATTTGCCGGCCGCCGGCGCGCGTGGCGGGGATCGTGCGCCCGCCCACCTCCAGATCTTCCGGCGACTCCAGGATCGTCGCGTTGCGGCTCACGCGGTAAGCTTCAAGCGACAAGGCCCAGCGCCGCACCCTCCCCGTGAATTCCTCCAGTGGCAAAGACCGGCCCACGGCGTCCAGTTGATCGGATTGCTCCACGTGCACGTGTCCCAGTGCCGCGGCATGGGTCGCGAACAACGGCAGCGGATCTTCCCAGGCCGAGCTATCCGGCAGGAGTTGACACGCCAGCACCAGGTGGGGGATCAGGGCCATGGCGCCCGCCAGACGCGCATCCGTCCGCAGGTCGGTCGCGTCGGTCAGAATCACGTCCACCGCGACGGCTTTGGGCGCGGCCGTCGAGATCAGCCGAAGTGCTTCGGCCAGGGGCTTGCGCAGGCCCGGCACGCCGCCGTAGGCATTCAGCGACGCTTCATCGATGGCCAGCACGACGCTTTGGGGCTGCCATACGGGCGGCTGATACAACCGGAACATCCAGTCGTAAGCATCGTTGTCGATTTGTTCACCGAAGCTGGTCCAGCTGGCGGTCATGGCAACGGCAAAGGAAGCCGCCAGCAGCGCCCAGTAGATCGTGGTTTGCCGGCTGACGCGCTGCATCCCTCACCTGCCGATAGCTTTCTCGATTTCGGCGGGATCGCGCGGCAACGCGCCGCTCATCAACCTGGCGCCATCCTTAGTTACCAGGACCATATCCTCAATGCGGATACCGATATTCTCCTCGGGAATGTAGATGCCCGGCTCCACGGTGATGACATTGCCTTCGGCCAGCAGCTGGCTGAAATCGGTGGCGTCGTGTACGTCGAGCCCCACATGATGGCTGACGCCGTGCGTGAAATACTTACCCAACGGCTCGCCGTGCAGATCCTTGCCGTGCGTATTGATGTAATCGCGCGCGACCTTGCTGAGGTCGCCGAAGGGAAGGCCCGGCTTGATGGCGGCAATCACGGCGTTTTGCGCGCCCAGGACCACCTCGTAGATCTCGCGCTGGCGTTTGCTGAACCGCGCACCCACCGGGATGGTGCGCGTGATATCGGCGGCGTATCCGGCGCACTCCGCGCCTACATCCATCAGCAGTAATTCGCCGCGATCCATGCGCCGGGAATTGCGCGAATAGTGCAAAACGGTGCTGTTGGGACCGGAGCCCACGATGGGCGCGTACGCATTCCGCTCGCATCCCGCGTTGAAATAGACGGCGGTCATGGAGGCGGCTACCTGATATTCGTACTCGCCGGGAGCCGCGCGTCTCCATGCTGCGCGATGCCCATCCAACGTGATATCGATGGATCTCTGGATGAGCGCCAGTTCTTCGGGCGACTTATGCATGCGCAAGCGCGCAATCATGGGACCCGCGCCCGAGATATCGCGCAGGGGAGCCAGTTCCTTAAGCGCGGCGGTACTCTGTTCGCCGATGGTATAAATACCGGAATAGTGTTCGAGTTGCTTGCGTAACTCGCTCTCGAAGCTTTCGGTGTTGAGCACGGTGTCGAAGCCGGTAAGTTGGCCGATGCCGGAATCGTCGGGCCCGAGTTTGCGGCCGGTCCATTTTTCCTGGTCGGGATGGCGGCGCGGCAGGAACAGGATGGCGTAGGGTTTGTCTTCCTGAGGCGGTGCGACTAAGAGGATCGCGCCGGGTTCGCGCCAACCCGTGAGGTAATAGAAATTGGATTCCTGAAAGAAGCCGCTGCGAAGATTTTCTTCCCCTTTCTCGGTGGCTCCAAACAGCACCAGCACGCCATCGTGAAGCTTTTGGGACAGTTCGGCGCGCCGCGCGCGATATTCCTCCGGGCCGGGCGCGGCGACGCCGGGGCGGGCGGCCAGCAGGGCGCAGCAGAGGCAGATCAGGCGCATTCCTATACAGTATAACGGCCTTGCGCCGCGGCGCTGTCGACGCGGAAAGAACGGTCATCCAACGGTCATCCGCCGTTCATTGACAATCCCACACCTCGGTTGTAGTATTGAATCTACCCTTATATGCGTTCCTCGATCGATATGCGTTCCGCGATCGGCCTCGTACTGTTGATACTCGTTGTCCGCGCCGCGCCGGCCGCTCAACCGGTGTCCTTTCGCGCGCCCGACGTCTATCCTATCCAAGGCGCCACCCAATTGATTGCGGCCGACTTCAACGGAGATGGTTACCCGGATTTGGCGGTTCCCCAGAACAGCTACTCCTATAACACCGTTGCCATCCTGCTCAACAACGGCCACGGTTCTTTCCGTCCCGCGGTGACGTACACCGTGGGAGCCCAGCCCAGTGCCGTGGCCGCGGGCGACTTCAATGGAGACGGCAAGCTCGATCTCGCCGTCGCCAATGGCAATAATTGTTACGAATTGCCGCAGCCGTGCTCCAGTTCATTCTCTATTCTGCTGGGCAATGGCGATGGCACGTTCCAGCCTGCGATTACCTACTCGGCGGGTTCGGCGCCAGTGGCGGTTGCCGCGGGCGATTTCAACCACGATGGCAAACTGGATCTCGTCCTGGTCAATAATGGCTATATCGCGGAAGGCACCACGGTCTCGGTGCTCATAGGTAACGGCGATGGTTCCTTCCAGCCTGCCGTGGACTACACTGCCGCGGAGGGAGCCGACTCCGTCGCCCTCGCGGATTTTAACGGCGATGGAAAACTGGATTTGGCCGTAGGGACGGGTAGCGGGATCGCACTCCTGCTCGGAAATGGCGACGGGACCTTTCAGCCTGCAGCCTTAGTGGGTGTGCCGAACGTCAGCGCGGTCGCAGCCGGGGACCTGAACGGGGATGGAAAAATAGATCTGGTCGCTTGCGCGCCCGATAATCTGCGCGGCGCCGACACGGTTTACGTCCTACTCGGCAATGGCAACGGGACCTTTCAGTCGCCGGTCGGCTACCGGGCTGAAGCCTATCCGTACGCCCTGACGCTGGCCGATCTCAATGGCGACGGCAACTTGGACGTCGCCGTAGCAAACGCCGCCGAATTATACCGCGACGCAACCACTCCCGGCGTTACGGTCCTGCTCGGCGCGGGGGATGGAACACTGCAGAGGGGGCGTAGCTACAACTACTTCTCTGCGAATGAGGGCATCGCAGCCGCGGACTTCCGCCATGACGGCCAAATGGACCTCGCGGCCAGCCTCGCCGATGGCTTCTACGCATCCGTCATGGTGCTGCGCGGAGAGGGCAATGGCCGCTTTCAAGACGTGACATCTTACTCAATGCCTGCCTATCCGGACTCGGCGGCGGTGGCCGATTTCGATGGCGACGGCAAGCCGGACTTGGCCATAGCCAGCACCGAAACCCCCGAAGTATCGATCCTGCTGGGCGCCGGCAAAGGCAGCTTTCAAAAACCGGTGAACTATCCGGCCGCGGCGAATCCCGAGTCCATCGCCACAGCGGACTTCAATGGCGATGGCAAGCCCGATCTGGTAATGGACAACGATGGCCTGGACGCCGTCTCCATCATGCTGGGGAATGGCGATGGCACCTTTCAATCCCCCGTCACTTATCCGGTCAGCAACAATGCCAGACTGTTGATCACCGGCGATTTCAACGGAGATCATCATCCGGACGTCGTCACCATCGGGTGGCTCGACAGCACGGGTACTATCTCGATTCTGCTTGGCAACGGCGACGGCACGTTGCGGCCGGCCACCAGCTTTTCCATTGGCACGACCATCCACTTTATCGCGGCAGCGGATTTCAATCATGATGGCAAACTCGACTTAGCGGCCTGCAACGAATTCCCATCCACCGTCTCGGTCATGCTCGGCAACGGCGACGGGACGTTTCAACCGCCTATCGCTACGGACATCGGCGGCTACTGCGGCAACTTCGCCGTCGCCGATCTGAACGGCGATGGTAAGCCCGATCTGGTTATTCAAAACATCACCCTCGAAGATTCCATACCGTATCTTACGGTGATGCTGGGCAAAGGCAACGGCACGTTCGGACCCGGGCATACTCTGTCCGTGCTGTACCCCGGTGGAGACATCGCGATCGCAGACTATAACGGTGACGGCAACCTGGACATTGCCGTTACCGATGGCGAGAGCGATTCGATGGCCGTCCTGCTGGGGAAAGGAAATGGGGCTTTCGATCCAGCCCGCTACTTCGCCGGCGGATCGCCGTTCGCATTCATGTCCACCGGAGATTTCAACGCGGATGGGAAGCCAGACCTTGTAATCGGTAATGAAGCAAGTTCTGGAAGCATCACGGTCATGATCAACACCACACCTTAGCGCGCGTGCCTGAGCTGACGCCGGCCGCAGCCGGGGGAACAGGAACCGAGAAGGGTTTGACATCCGAATCGGGCGGCGGTAATCTGAAGTCACCGCGTCCGCGGAAATCCCATGCGAAAAATTGTTGTACCCGCTCTGCTGGCGTGTGCCGCTCTCGCTCACGCCGCTAGTTACTCCACCTACATCGGGGATGCTAACCCGTACCAAGTCTCGGCAATCGCTACGGATGCGGGCGGTAACACGTATATCACGGGCAGCCGCGTGATCATGGCCGCCACGACGGATATCTTCGCCGGCAAGCTGGACCCGTCCGGCAATCTAACGCTGCTGGCCACGTTCAGCGGCAAGGGGACGGACCATGCCAACGGGATCGCCGTCGATCCGTCCGGCAACATCTATATCGCGGGGAACACGACATCGACGGACTTTCCGCTGCATAATCCGCTGCAAAGCGTCCCGTTCGGCGGCAGCGCGGGCGTCTACTCGGGTACGGGCTTTCTCATGAAGCTGACCGCGGACGGCACACCGGTCTACGCGACTTACCTGGGAGGCGCGGAGGGTTATAGCTCGCTCGCCGGAGTGGCCGCCGATGCGGTGGGCAATGCCTATGTGATCGGGACGACGGCGGCCCAGGACTATCCGTATACTCCGGGCATGCCTGCGGCCAGCGTATCCGACAACGGAATCTTCGACTTCTCCGGCGCATTCTTCGCCAAGATCAACCCGACTGGCAGCCAGATTTTATACGCTGGAGCGCTCACGGGCCCGGTGCCCGGGTGCGAAACCACCGTCGAGGGCAGTTCCTGCTTCTTGCAATCGTCTCCCACTACCGGAGCGGCGATCGCAGTAGATCCGGCGGGCAATGCCTATATCGCGGGCAGCGCGGGCATGGGCCTGCCCACTACGAGCGGCGTGCTGCGGGCAACTGGAATCGGCGCATTTGTCGCCAAAGTGAATTTCGCGGGGAACGGCCTGGATTACGTGACCTATCTGGGGCCCGGGAATCTGAATCCCGCGACGGGCACGGTGGCCACAGATTTCATCTCGGCGATTGCCGCGGATGCAGCGGGAAATGTTTATCTCTCCGGCGCTACGTCGGACCCCTCGTTTCCGGTGACGGCGGGGGCGTTTCAAACCTCGCTGGCTGGCCCGGGATCGTTGCCGTACGTGAGCCCCCCCGACGCGTTCGTGGCCAAGCTGAACCCCGCGGGCAGCGCGATGGTGTGGGCGACGCTCCTGGGTGGGACGGCCACGGACGCCGCGCAGGCCCTCGCCACCGATTCCGCCGGCGACGTGTGGGTCTCGGGGATTACGGGGTCAACCAACTTTCCCACGGTCGTCTCCGTGACTCCAGGGGGCAGCGAGTTTCTGGCGGAGTTGAACCCCACCGGCACGGCGCTTTCTTATGCGGCGCTGTGGCCCGGCAATACCGTCGCGCAGGCGCTGGCGGTGGATGCGAGCGGCATGGTGCATGCCGCCGGCGCGAACGGTATCGTATCGGCCTTCCCGGCTGGCGCGGCGCCCGGCACGACTCCCGATCCCTGGATGTTCGGTGTGACGAACGCCGCGGGCGGGGTGCTGTCGGGGCGTCTCGCGCCCGGTGAATTGATCGCCATTTACGGGCTGCACATGGGTCCAGCCGCGCCCCTTTGGGCTGTCTTCGATGCAAAAGGCTTCCTCCCGACGACGCTTGGCGCACTACAAGTCACGATCGACGGCACTCCCGCGCCCCTGCTATACGTCTCGGCAACTCAAATCAATGCAATTGCGCCGGTGGAGTTGACTTCGGGATCGGCCGTAGAACTGCAAGTTATGCCGAATGGTGCGCCCTTGCCGGATTTCCGGGTGATGGTGGATCTGGCCGCGCCGGGGGTGTTTCTCAATGCGGATGGCGGCGCTGCCGCCATCAACCAGGATGGCACCGTCAATTCGCAAGCGAATCCGGCGCCAGTGGGTTCGTTCGTCGCAATTTGGGCCACCGGAACCGGTTACTTTCATGGAAGAGACGGACAACTGGCGCCCGGCGCGAACGAGTTCTGTGCCGCGGGCCTGATCCTCTGCGAGATCTTGCAGTCTGACGGAACCCAGGCAAACGTGACCTACAGCGGCGCGGCGCCGGGCATGGTGAACGGCGTGGTTCAGGTGAATTTCCAGGCCACGGCCAGCCAGTCCTATTATCTGGACGTGAACGGGATCGACAGCGCGCCCTTCGGGCTTTACACGACTCCGCGGACGCCTTGAAGCTGGCGGGCCCGGTCCCGTCCGGGCTACACTGCAAGACAAGGAGATCCCCATGCGCACTCTCGCCGCCGTCCTTTTGGCTGCCGGTGTCCAAGCCCTCTTGGCCCAAGCGCCGCCCGCGCTCCCGGGTTGTGAAACCCGTCCGGAAGTCCGGCACGCAATCGAAACGAGGCTCAACCCCAACACCCTCCAGAAGATGAAGTTCAGCGAGCAGCTCGCGCTCAAGCGCCAGGTATTCGAAGATCTGATTGCTCAGTATCCGCGCGAGCTGGAGCCTTACCGCCAATTGATTCAGACCACTCGCTATGCCGACCCGGAGAATTATCCGGCGCTGATGGAGCGTTACGTGAAGCAAGCCCGGCAGGACGATCCCTTGACGCTGTACCTGGCGGCGCTGGTTCTCAACGGCAAAGACACTCCACGCGCGATTCAATTGCTTGAGCAAGCCCGATCCAAAGCGCCGGATTTCCCCTGGCCGGATATCACTCTGGCGCGCATCCACGCCACCGGCAAGCTGGCCGACAAGAAGAAAGCGGCCGAAGAAACGGAGGCCTTTTTCGCGGCCTGTCCCTCCTCAACGGACCCGGGAGCCCAAGGGACCCTGAGCCGGGCCGGCAGCAAGGAACTGCAAACGCGCGTCGCCGCGGCGTTGCGCACGCGGCTCGCTGCAGAAACCGATCCGAAGCGGCTGCAGGATTACGCTACGCTCTGGGGTCTGGAGTTCCGGACCCGCCCGCCGCAGGAGCACGATGCCCTGCGCAAGCGAGTGGCCGAAGACCTGAAGCGTCTCGAATCGATGAATCCAAAACCGGATGCCGAATGGCTGGTCTTCCTGAAAGACGGATATAAGCAAAGCGGCGCGACGGCCGAGACCCTGACGGCCATGGAAGATCGGGTGATCCACGCGTTTCCGCATTCCGAGGAGGCTTTTTCGATCGTCGACGACCGCTGGGACAAAGCCCACAAGGAACCCGAAGATCAGAAGGACCTGGCGGTCTGGAAAAAATACGATGCCGAACAGGCCGCGGCGCTGAAGGGCTGGATGGCGCAGTTCACCGAATACCGGTACGTGGAACACGTGTACCCGTTCTATACGATCTTCGACGACCCGGATGTATCCGAGAAGGAAGGGCTGGCCGTCCTCGGCGATTACCTGGCTGAGATTACAGCCTACGAGCAGCCCCGGTCCTGGAACTATTTCAATGCGGCGACGTTCCTGCTGGACCATAAATGGCAACCGGAGCGCGCGATCGAACTGGCCCGGGAAGGGGCAAAGTGGGCCGCGGTGGAGCGGGAGATGAATCGCAGCGATAACCTGACGGAGGCGGACGCTAAGGATCGCAAGTCGCAGGAGATTTACTCAGAACAGCAGCCGGCTGGACTGATCCTGCGTGCGGCGATGCTCGCGGGAAAGCCGGCGGAGGCGGACCGCATTAAAGCGTCGGTCGAAACCGAGCCGCCGGACGATATCAAAGCGGCCTCGGGCTACTGGCTGAATCGCGCCCGCCTGGCGGTTGTGGATGGCCGCAAAGCCGATGCGTTGACCTTCTACCAGCAGGCCCTCTTCTTGCGGCAGAAAACGCCGGAACCTTATCACGGCAGGCTCAAAGATAACCTGCTGGACGAAGCCAGCGCGGCGTGGAAGGACACCGGCGGTACCGAAGCGGCCTGGGATGTCTGGAAAAAGCCACCCGCCGGAAAGGCGCAGGAGCTGGCCGAGGGCCGCTGGGAGAAAGCGACCAAGGCGATGCCTGCCTTCGAACTGGCGGATCTCACAGGCAAGACATGGCGGGTGAAGAATCTGGAAGGGAAATCCGTGCTGATCAATGTCTGGGCCACCTGGTGCGGTCCGTGCCAGGCGGAATTGCCCAAACTGGAAAAGTTGTACGAGAAGGTGAAGGACAGGGCCGACGTGCAGATTGTGACGCTGAACATCGACGAGGACCTGGGGCTGGTGGCGCCGTTCGTGAAGGATAAAGGTTTCACGTTCCCGGTGCTGCCGGCTTACAGTTTCGTACTCTCGCTGCTCGACTCCGTGGGTATCCCGCAGAACTGGATTATCGATCCGAAAGGCGCATGGCGCTGGACCCAGTTGGGCTACGATTCGTCGGATGCGCAGTGGGCGGATACCATGATCGGCAAGCTGCAATCGGTCAAGGCGGAATAACCGGGTTGTGGGGCGGCCAATCCTGGCCGCAGCCGGCATTCCAGCCGGCTTAGCTGCCCGGCAAGAGCGGGACTTAAAAGTCCCGCCGGCACGCTGAAGCGTGCGCCACGGGGTGCGGGCAGTCATCAGGAGAAAGTCCAAAGTCCAGAGCCGGCTGCGGGCATGATTGCCCGCCTACTTGGTTTCATCGGCCGGCAGCCTATTAATGCCCCAGCGCGCGGATTCGCTTACGGCCGGATCCGGTTGAGCGCTGAGCTTCCGCATCGCGGGCCGGAACTTCTCGTCCCCCGCATTGCCCATCGCGATCCTCACGTTGCGCAGGAAGCCGGTGTAGCGCGCGCGGCAGATCGGGCT